>OFRE01000236.1_pt1 | contig 16152 bp, 25 predicted proteins | sample 1543061 | NCBI WGS metagenome assembly OFRE01 (sample SAMN07774218, study PRJEB24372) | wastewater metagenome | isolation source: Exp Tend NO 50WW | collected 2016-02
GATCAAGTCCGTCAACAACCGCGGCACGTTCGACCCGAACGACCCGAACATCCTGCGGCAGAACGAGGCACCCGCCGGCGAGGAAGACGGCAATCTCGCCGTCGTCCACAACCTGACAGCGGACAAGTTGGAGCACGCGGACAGGATGGGTGGGCTGGCTGTCCCATCGCTGGCCATCATCAAGAAGGATAGCCCGTTGCGCGGATTCGGCGACATCACGCTGATCGGTACGCGGCGGCTCGCAGACCCTAAGCAGGGTGCTCGCGTGTTCGGAGCCGATATCTACTCTCCGCGCTACCCGAGCGTTGGCTACAAACTGGACGACAAAGCGCTGCGCGGTCTGAACCAAGAACTGGCGCAGTACAGCAAGGGGAGAACGCTCTACGGTGGAGAGGTGGCGGACCTTGGAGACCTGACGCAAACCGACGCCTTCAAAGCCTACGTCGCGGCAACCATCGGAGAGAACGCATCCTGGAGCGATACGAAGCGGGCGGCGCAGGACATGCTGCGGCGCGTCGGTGCGACCGAGCGCATCTTCCGTGGGTTCACGGACTCCGGCAATCGGAAGTACATCGCGCACACACTCGACAACGTGGTCCGCATTCTGAAGAAGGAACTACGGGCTGGGGAGGGCTTCAACTACGGGGTTGGTTCGCTGCGGGCTCGCTTCACACCGCAGTTTCGCAGCATCAAGGCCATCAAGGCGGCGGAGGGCAAACTCGTCACCAAGGAGCAGTTCGACGCCATCAAGAAGGAGATCGACGAGGAGTTCCTCGCCGTGGCGGCATCCTTCGGCGACATCCGGCTGGATACCGCCATCGCCATCCTGGAGGAAGCGCCAACGAAAGGGCTGGATGCGTCGGCGAAGGACTTCGACATCGAGCTGAGCGATGACGCCAAGAAGAAGGCTGTCCAGTTCCTAGAGCGGCTTCGGCATCTACCGACGGCATACTTCGAGGCGAAGCATTTGCGCGCCGTGCAGTTGGAGGAGTTCGCCGGAGCACTGGTGCCGAAGGGGACGCGGCCGGAAGTCTTGGATCGGTTGCGTGCGGCTGGACTTGACGTTGCCGAGTACGAAGGAGAGCAGTCCTACGCGGAAGCATTCGCGGCGCTGACGGCAGCGATGAATGCGAAGCGTGGCGACGTGCTGTTCCAGCACGGCGACGAGGGAACGGCTCGCGGCGGCTTCATCCCCGACTCGCTGACGATCCTGCTGCACGAGAAGGCGGACAGCAGCACCTTTTTCCACGAGAGCGCTCACGCCTTCCTGACGATCTACGCCGACCTCGCCGCGAAGGGCGATGCGCTCGCGACTGCGGACATGCAGACGCTGCTCGACTGGTTCGGCGTCAAGGACTTGGCGACATGGAACGCGATGTCGCTGGAGCAGCAGCGCAAGCACCACGAGAAGTTCGCCTACTCCTTCGAAGGCTACTTGTACGACGGAAAAGCCCCATCGCTGGAGATGCAGGGGCTGTTCGACCGCTTCAAGGTGTGGCTGCGCCGCGTCTACAAGACGATCCGGGACAGCATCGGTGCCACCTACGAGAAGGAGTTCGGCGAGCCGCTGCCGATCCTGACCGGCGAGGTGCGCGGCGTCATGGACCGCATGCTCGCCAGCGAGGACGCAATCGCCGAAGCCGAGGCGGTGCGGGGCATGGCGGCGATCTACCAGACGCAGGAGCAGTCCGGCATGGACGACGCCGCCTGGGCTGCCTACCAGGACGAAGCCAGGAAGGCACGGGAAGCCGGCGTGGCGTCGCTGGAGAAGGACAGCCTGCGGCAAATGCAGTGGGAGCACGACGCGCGAGGGCGGCTGCTGAAGGCGGCGCAGGCGCAGCACAAGGAGGTCCGGGACAAGGTGCGCCGCGAGGTGGTCGCCGAGGTCGCCGCCCGTCCCGAGACCCGTGCCGACCGCTGGCTGCGCACCGGCAGGTTGCTCAACGACGACGGCACGACGGCGCAGGGCGACAAGGACACGAACCACAAGCTCGACCGCGCCACCGTCGAAGCCATGGGGCTTGGCCCAGCCGAGACCGCGCGCCTGGAGCCATACCTTCGGGCAGACGGCCTGTCGCCCGACGCAGTGGCCGAGCAGTTCGGCTACGACAGCGGGGAAGGCATGCTGCGCGCGCTCGCAGCCATGAAGCCGTTCGGTGAGGCTGTCGACGCCCGCACCACGGAACGGATGCTGGCGGAACACAGCGACCTTGCCGATCCGGCAGAAGTCGAGGCTGCCGTCGAGCGCGCGCTGCACAACGAGGTCCGCGCCCGCTTCGTTGCCATCGAACTGCGGCACCTCGCCAAGTCGACGCAGCCGGTCCGGCTCATGCTGGCAGCCGCCAAGGAAGCCGCCAGAACGGCGATCGCCAACCTGCCCTTCCGGGAGGCATCCGCCAAGAAGTTCGCTCAGAACGAAGCCAGGGCTGCCAGGCAGGTCGTGGAGGCGCTCCGCAAGGGTGACAGCGCCCTGGCGGCCGAGTGGCAGCAGAAGCGGCTGCTGCAGCACGCGCTGGCGACGGTGGCTGGCGAGTTCCAGGAGCAGGCAGCCAAGGACTTGCGGAATCTTTCCCGGTTCCAGCGTCCCGACGCCAAGCTGGCGAAGACGCGGGACACGGATCTCGTCAACGCCGCCCGCTGGGTGCTGTCGCGGTTCAACCTCGGCACCCCATCGCAGGAGGCGACGGCGACCCGGGCGCTGACGGCGATTGCCAAGTACGACGCGGCGATGTCGCGGCAGTTGGCGCCGCTGATCCAGGACGCCGACCAGAACGGGCGCGACTACCGTGACCTGACGGTCGAGCAGTTCCGCGACCTCATGGCGAAGGTCGACGGGCTCTGGAACGACAGCAAGCGCAGCCAGCAGATCCGCATCGACGGCAAGCTCATGGAGCGGGCGGTTGCCAGGGAGGCGATCGTCGCGCAGTTGGTGAAGTCGGGGCTGAGTGCTGCGGGCAAGGACCAGCCGATCCGCCGGGCGGTCGGGTCGGTGGCGGCTTCCCTGCGGCACCCCGAAAGCTGGGCGCTCGAGATGGACGGCGGACAGCCGGGTCCGGTGCACAAGTACCTGTTCCAGCTCCTGCGCGACCCGGTGAACGACTTCCTGCTGGAACGCACGCAGATGCGCAACGAGCTTGACGTCGCCATCCGCAAGCTGCCGACGCTCTACGGGCGGAAGTTCGAGGCGAAGGAACTCATCGACCAGAAGACCGGCAAGCCGCACGTCTTCCAGAACCGGCACGAGCTGGTCGGCTTCCTGCTGCACGCCGGCAACGAGGACAACCTGCGCATCGACGCGGTGGGTCGCGGCTGGGTGACGCTCGACGCGGACGGCAACGCCAACCTGGCGCCGGTGTGGCGGTTCATCGAGCGCATGGTGAACGAGGGTCACCTGACCAAAGCCGACTTCGACTTTGCGCAGAACCACGTCTGGGACGTGTTCGAGAGCCGGCTGAAGGCTCGCGCGCAGGAGGCGCACAAGGACAACTACGGCTACTACTTCAACGAGATCGAAGCCAAGCCGATCACCGTACGGTTCCCGAACGGCGAAACCGCGACCTACCGCGGCGGCTACATGCCGGCCAAGGCGGACATCGACGAGGACACCAGGGTCGGCATGGTGTCGGTCGACGGCGTCACCGAGTCCGGTGGCGAGTTCCTGGACCGGCACCCGAGCGCGCCGAAGGAGTTCATGATCAACCGCACCGGGATCAACCGACCTCTGTCGCACGACCTCCGTTTGGCGTCGCAGGCGTTCTCCGAAGAACTGCAGTTCATCCACCTGCAGCGGCCCGGCCGCGACCTCGCGTCGATCCTGAACGACAAGGAAGTATCGGCTGCCATCCAGGGCGTCGACCAGCGGGCGCTGCAGGACATGTTCTTCCCGTGGCTGCAGGACACCATGCGCAACCGGCTCATGGCACCTGGCGGCAACCCGATGGTGAACAAGGCGCTGATCGCGCTGCGACGCAACGTCGGGCTCGCCTACATGTTCGGCAACATCAGCAACGGCATCCAGCAGTTGACCGGGTTTGCCACCAGCTTGACCTACGTGCCGCTGAAGCACCTGCGCGCCGGCATGAAGCTCGCGATGCGGGCGAGCGAGCGCGAGCAGATGCTGGCGGACAGCAAGTTCATGCTGCTGCGGCTCGACAAGCGCATGGGGCAGATCACGGACGACATCGACCTGATCCTGAATCCGACGTGGCTCGGCAACGTGCAGAAGTGGACCCAGCGGCACGGCTACTTCCTGCAGCAGTGGTTCCAGGCGCCTGTCGACGTGGTGACGTGGCTCGGGGCGAAGGACCACGCCATCGCCCAGGGCAAGACCAACGCCGAGGCGATCGTGTGGGCTGACGCCGCGGTGCGAAGGTCGCAGGGAAGCGGCACGGCTGCCGACATCTCGCGGCTCGAGCGCAGCAGCGCGGTCGTGCGCCTGCTGACGCAGTTCGGCGGCTTCTGGCTGGCGAGCCTGAACACCATCCTGCAGCGGCACGGGCCGGAGCAGGCCAAGGCGACGGCGACGATCATCGCCTTTGCCGGTGTCACGGCAGGTGCCCTCTCGCAAGCCCTGAAGGGCGGCTGGGACGACGACGACGAGGACGGGGCTCTGTGGGACGACATCGCCGGCTGGGCTGTCGGTGAGGCAGCCAAGACGGGTGCGTCGCTGGTGCCGGTCGTGGGGTCGATGGCGTACTCCTTGGTCACAGGCGACCGAGGCGGAAGGCTGTCGCCAGCGGCAACGCTGGGAGCTGCCGAGCAGGGTTCGCGCGGCTTGCGTGCGTTGGCTGCGATCGCGGCGGGCAAGCGAGACGCCAAGGGGCAGGACATCAAGGACGTGTCGTTGTTCCTGTCGGTGATTCTTGGTGCAGCACCTGCGTCGCTCGCGGCTCGGCCGATCAGCTACCAGTTCGACGTTTCGCGCGGCAACGTGCAGCCGACGGGACCGGTCGACTACGCACGCGGACTTGCCACAGGCACCCCCGCGCCGGGCACGAAGAAGTAGTAGTTGACATCGCCACGAGTCGCTACTAATGTGCGGCCTCGCCGGTGAGCCGTGAGGTTCAGCCGGCACGACACATCGGCCGGGGCGCGGAATCTTCCCTTCTCCTTTGTTCACCGCACGCGCCCCGTGCCCGCCCGTCACCCTTGGCTAGCTACCTCGGGTGACGGGCCTTTTCCTTCAGGGTCGGCCATGGAAACGAGAGCGAAGTTGCGAGACGAACGAGAGTGCGAGAGCCATGGCCGGCCCCCTTCCTTCTTCGCCGGGATGTCCCCGGCACCCGCCGCGGTCACGAGTCCGGTCCGCGTTTTCAAGCCAACAGCGTGCGCGGATCGGCAAGGCGCGCGGCAGCGGCGGGGATTCTCTTCCTTGTGACCTAACATGAGCACAAACCTCACCCGCCGCCGCGAGCCGCCAAAGCACTTCCTTGACCAGACCCGGTTCCCTGGCGGTGAGATCCGCTGCGGCGTTGCCCTCAATACGCCACGCCGATCGACGAAAGATCCCAAGCAGGTGACCTGCGCGAAGTGCCTCCGTCTGATGGCGCGAGACCGCGCAAGCGGATGGATCGAACAATGAGCAATCCCGACGTTCCGTTCCCTGACCCCATCGACTTCGCCGCCCTCGGGCGGCTGGACGCGGCCGCGACGCCGGGGCCGTGGCATCGGTTCCATGACGACTCGCCCGGCCACACATGCAATTGCGGGCAGATTTGGAGCGATCACGAACTCCTGTTCTCGCCGGACCGGTCCGACAACTACCCGGTCGATCGAGTCGACGACGGCCGCCTGATCGTCGCGATGCGCAACGCCCACGCCGCCTACCGCGAGGTCGTGGTGGCGGCGAAGGACATCGCCATGTCGCCATACACGGATCAGGACGCTGCCATGGATCCAGAGAAGTGCGGTCGCATCAAGGTATTACTGAGCCTTGTCCAAAGGGAACGACTCGTCGCCGCACTCGCGCGCTTCCGCAACGTCGGGGGTGCGTCGTGACGCCCGCCGAGAGGATCGCGGAACTGCGGTTGCTGGTAGCGAAGCGAGGCATCCTGTTCTACGTCAACGAGCAGTGGAACAGTCGCGTCGCCGCCGCCCTCCTCGCGCTCGCCGAGGCCGTGCCGGCGCGGCTGGCTATGTCTCACCACGCCCATTGCCGGAAGGTAACTGAGATGCTAGGCGGTCAGAGGCGCAGGGTGGCCTGCACCTGCGGCCACGACGAGCTCGCTGCCGCGTGGGCGGCGCTGGGGGACGAGTGATGTACCACATCATCCACATCTGCGACCGATGCAAGAAGGAGTGGCGCATCCGAACAGCCAACGACCCTTCTGTTCCGTCGCACGCGATCATGATGACGACGTTCGTGCTAGGAAAGGGTGACGTGACGGACTTCCAGCGCAGTAGCACCGACCTATGCACTCCCTGCTACAACGACCTACTGACAAGGGTGAAGGACTTCTTCGATGGCAAGTAACCTCGACATCGCGGCACGTCTTCGCCGATGGTTCGCCGGATGGCGCGAGCGCAGGCACGAGGCGCGAGTCCTCAATCAATGCGGGTGTATATGTCGGTGCCCTGGTTGCTCGGAGATCCTGAACGATCAAGCTATCGTCCAAGAGGAGGGCGGCTTGGTGAACTACTTCTGCCAGCGATGCGGATGGTGGTCAAAGTGGGACTTCGACAGCTGCCCGGTGCCGGTGTTGAGGAGTGGTGGCAATGGCCGCTAACCTCGACATCGAGGCGCTGCGGAAGATGTTCAGCGACCCGTGGGCAACCATCGAGGAGAGGCACGGGGCGATATCACCGCACGTTGACGCCCTCCTCGACGCCGCCGAGGAGCGGGACCGCCTGCGCACCCAACGCGACGCGCTGCTGGCTGCGCTGGAGCCGATCGTCGGGCAACTGGAGTCGGCGCAACGCAGCACTGCGCCGGCGTTCCTCAAGGGCTTCCAGATGAACGACACCGAGTCCAGCGCGCTGCTGCGTGCCATAGCCGCCGCCAAGAAGGAGACACCATGACACGAGAGTCACTGGAACGCGCCGAGCAGGTCGCCAGAGAAATAGGCCGCGAGTTGAAGTCTCGCATGCCTCACGGATGGGGATTCATCCTGTGGCTGGAGTCGTTCGGCCGGGACGGATTCGCGACCTACCTGTCGTCGATTGAACGAGAGACGGCGATCCGGAGCATCAAGGAATGGATCGTCAGGATGGACACGACGCCGAAGACCAGCGAGTTCGTCGACGCGACGGACTTGGACTGCTGGTGCTGCGGCACAAAGACCGGGCTGGTGACGTTTCGCGGACCACACCGATCGGTCGAACTCTGTCAGGTCTGCATGAGGAGAAACGATGGACACTAGACGACCACACGAAATCATCCGAATGAACAACACAGGATCTGGCGTAGGTCCAGGATTCCGCGACCCGATCGAACGCCGCCGCTGGCTTCCGCTGACCGAAGACGAGGCGACCATGCTTGGCGCCATGGACGAGAACGGTCGGGCGCACTGGTTCGCGTGCCTGAGTCGGCAGGAGAAGCGAAATCGCTTCCGTGTGGCTGAGAAGCAGCGAGGCGGACCATGACCAACCAAGACCCCATCACCGACCACGAGGCGAAGATCGCGTCGTGGCGCGCAGGCGCTACCGAAGCAGTCGCGTCCAAGAGTTCTCCGTTTGGGACTCTGTTCTTCGTGTCCGAGAAGGACATCGACGAAGCCGTCGCCCTCATGCGATCCGCGCCACAGGACGGCGACGCGAAGCTGCGGGAGTTGCGGGACTGGGCGTGCGAAAGTTCGTGCGACACCGACTGCGGCGATGCAGTGCGACTGCCACCGCTGCTGCGCGAGATCGACCGCCTCCTCTCCAAGCCATCCGAGCCAGCGCCGTCTGCTGAGATCGACCGGCTCCGCGCCGAGAACGAGCGGCTGCGCAGTGTCCTCGCGGCTGTGGACACGTCGTTGTGCCGATTCGCCCAGTCGACGACGCTGCTTGTCGAAGACGATCACCGAGGCGGGTTGCTTCGCGAGCAACGCATCGAAGGCATAATCGACAAGGTGCGGCAACTGGAGCTTCAACGGTCGACTGCTCTCGACCAGCGCGACGAGGCGTTGGCCGAGAACGAGCGCCTGCAAGCCGACCTCGCCGCCGCCCGAGCCGACCAGGCCGCGATGGCGAGGCTGGAGTTGGATCGCCTGCTCTTCCGCTACGACCACGGGGATCTTGGCTTCGGTCCAACAGAGCCGCAAGACCTACTGACGGACATCCGGCAACGCCTCGCCGCCCTTCCCGCCCAGCAGCCGAAGCCAGACGCCGCGACGGCTTACGAAGGTGACCCGAAGGACTGCGCTTTCCGTGGACCGATCTGGCCAGCATGGAAGACGGTGGACTCTGCGCCGCATCACAAGGCAGTATTGGCAGCCGAGCCAGGATGCGGCATGGCCGTAGCCAAGCTGTGGGACGATGGAACTTGGCGAGGAGACATGGGCGATCACTTCCGCCCGACGCATTGGGTGGAGTTGCCAGACTGGCCCAGCGAGTTCCCGCAGTCGCGTGGCGAGCCGAAGCCAGACGCCGCGACGCGCGACGGCGACGAGGTGCTGCGCGAGTGGCTCGATCCCGACACTGAAGGGCGACCGATCTCTGGCTGGGTCGCGGTGATGGCGAGAGTGCTGGATGAGGTTTGCCGCCGCGAACTGGCGAGGGGTGGGAAGTGAAGCGCTCTTTCTGGCTTGGCTTTGTCAGTGGCACGCCATTCGTCGAGTTTGTCATGGACTCGTATGGCGGGGCTTGGCGTGCCGAACTGTTCACGAGCAGGGCTGCTGCACGTAGGCGCTTCCACGACGTGCGCCGCGTTGTTATCACCGAGGCGCAGCCGTATCCGAAGCCGAAGAAGAAGGCGCGGAGGAGGCCGTGAGAACGATTCTCGTATGCGGCGGGCGAGACTTCGCCGACGTCGATGCCTTCCATCTCGCCATGCGAACGGTGGTGAAGTCGGTGAGCGGAGAGGAGTTGCGCATCGTCCAGGGTGGGGCTTCCGGCGCTGATGCGCTGGCTCGCCGCTGGGCTGATGAGCATCACTACGAGTGCGTCACCTACGAGGCTGACTGGCGCGGCGAGGGGCGAGCAGCGGGGCCGAAGCGCAACCAGCGGATGCTGGACAGCGAACACGTTTCCATGGTCGTGGCGTTTCCTGGCGGAAGAGGGACCGCCGACATGGTGCGTCGCGCCGAGGCGAAGGGGATTCAGGTTTGGTTTCCGCCGCAGGATCCGAAGCCGTGACCGACATCGCCAAGTGCGCCGGCCTGCAAGTCAACGGAGATCCATGCCCGCAGCGGGAGTCGTGCTGGCGGTGGGTGGCTCCCGTCGACGAGCGCTGGCAGTCGTGGTCCGGCTTCTCGTTCGACGGCGAGAAGGGCGGGTGTTCTGCCTTCTGGTGGACGCCGGCAAGGCGCGAGGCGTCGGCGCGTGCGTGAGCTACATCTGTTTGCCGGCATCGGCGGTGGCATCCTCGGCGGCATGCTGCTCGGCCACCGATGCGTCGGCGCTGTCGAGATCGACCCCTACTGCCGGCGCGTTCTCGAGGCGCGGCAGCGTGACGGAATCCTCGAGCCGTTCCCGATCCATGACGACATCAAGACCTTCGACGGAACCGCCTGGCGAGGACGTGTCGACGTCGTCTGCGGCGGTTTCCCGTGCCAAGACGTTTCTGAGGCCGGGCATCGACGCGGACTCGACGGCGAACGCAGCGGCCTCTGGTTCGAGATGGCGCGAGTGGTTCGCGAAGTACGACCCCGCTTCGTCTTCGTGGAGAACGTTGGAGGCCTGCTTGTTCGGGGGATCGATCGAGTTCTCGGAGAGCTGGCCAGCCTCGGGTTCGATGCGGAATGGTGTGTGCGTTCGGCGGCCGACTGCGGCGCCCAGCATCAACGCAAGCGAATCTGGATCCTTGCTACCGACGCCAACCGCCAGCAACACGAAGGCTGTCCATCTGAGGTCGGGCGGGCGCAATCCTCGCAGCTACCTACCGACGCCGCGCGCAGCGGACTGGAAGGGGGCGAAGACGGCGACGGAATGCACGCGGAGACGGGTCGCAACTGGGGAGGCGAACCTGTGCGAGGCAGTGGTCGAGTCGATGCGGGCGTCTTCTCCGGATCTCGAGAAAGTCGTTGGTGGGCAACTGAACCCCGTGTGGGTCGAGTGGCTCATGGGGTTCCCGCTCGCGTGGACCGACTGCGCTCGCTCGGCAACGCGCAGGTACCGGCGGTGGCGGCGGCTGCATTCCGCGAACTGATGGCAAGGCTGCCATGACCGACCCCGACATCCCGCCCGCCACGCCCGAGCAGGTCCAGGCCGTCCACCGCCGTCGCACCAGGCTACCCGCCGGCTTGTCCGAGGCGGAGCTGCTCCAGGGCTACGCGGTTCCCGTGGTTCCGGTTCAGGCAACGCAACCCGAGGTCGAATGATGGCATCCAGCAACTACCACAAGATGCGCCCGTGCCGTCAGTGCCGCGCGCCGTTCCTGTCCTACCGCGGCGCCGGCTTCTGCAGCCACGCCTGCATGCTGCAGTGGACGCACAAGAAGCGGTGCCAGAACCGGGACGACTCACTGCCGGCTGCGGTCGTCGACAGCATGCTCGAGGAAGCCGTGCGGCTGGAGACTGCGCCGCCGTGGGTGCGGCACCCGGTGCCGCAGACTGGCGTCGTCTACAGGAGGGCTGGGACGTGATGCTGAAGGGCTGGCGCGAACCTCGATACCGTGGCGGCCGTCGTCAGCGAGCCCGTCGGCACAAGAAGCGCATGCTGCGGAACCGCGCCATGCTGATGATCGCAAGGGCGTTCCTTCCGGGTGCCACCGCACCGACCCGCCAGTGGATGTTCCTCGGGCAGAGTCAGGCGTGAACGGTCGTCACGTCGACTTCATGCTGGACTCATGCGGGACTGTCCCGTATTGTCCCGCCCCATGGCAGACCACTACGCGAAGCTGTGGGCTTCGATCTTGGACAGTTCGGTGTGGAGCGAGCCGGAAGGACATCGGATCGTCTGGATCACGATGCTCGCCATGAAGGACAAGGATGGGTTTGTGGGGGCATCAGTCGACGGGCTGGCAAGACGTGCCAACATCGACGAGGAGCGCGTGCAGGCGGCGCTGGACGCCTTCCTGGCGCCAGATCCTAGGTCACGCAACCGGAACAACGAGGGCCGGCGAATCCAGGTCGTGCCGCGTGGGTGGCTGGTTCTGAATCACGAGTACTTCCAGGGGTTGCAGGACCACGAGGCCCGCCGCGCATACGAACGCAACCGGAAAGCCTTACAGCGCCGTCGTGAGAGTCCGGGACATGTCCCGGACAGCTGGGGACATCAGGAGACAAAGTGCCATTTGTCCTACTCTGTAGCTGTACCTGTACCTGTAGATGTACCAGAAGAAGAGAGTACTCCGCGCGCGAAGCGCTTGGCTACTAACCCTGAGTTCGACCGCTTCTGGCTCGCCTACGACAAGAAGGTAGGCCGGGCAGCCTCTGAGAGGGCTTGGAAGCGGGCTAGGATCGACGATCGTCTGTTCCCCGTCATCCTGGAGGCTACCAAGGCGTACGTGGCTGCAACGCCCGATAAGGCGTTCAGGCGGCATCCCGCCACCTGGCTCAACCAGCGAGGGTGGGAAGACGAGATCGTGCAGCCTGGAACGTCGGGGAGATCCAGCACCAGCAAATGCGTCGTCCCGAAAGACCTCTCGAAGGAAGACTGGGGCGAATCTGGCCCCATCTAGGAACCACCATGCGAACCCACGTCACCACCGCCACCGAGTCGCGGGTCTGCGACATCCACGGCATCTACACCTCCCAGAAGCTCGACCTGCAGCCGAAGCCGGACGGCTACCCGAACCTCCCCGGCAAGACGGACATCGCGACTTTCCTGGCGCCGTTCTGGACGAAGTGCCCGACGTGCGACGGAATCGTGCAGGCCGAGGTAGACGCCAAGGAAGCGGAGATCGCCGGAGGCATGACGCAGGCGAAGCGGTGGGCCATGGAGCGGATCCGAGAGGCCGGCATCCCGGCACGGTTCAGCGAGTCGACGCTGTGGAACTGGACACACAGCATGGACCAACAGAAGCGGGTGTGGTCCTGGGCGCGCGACTACGCCAGCAGCTTCGAGCTGGCTATCTCGACGGGGCGCAGCGCCATCTTCATGGGCGCACCAGGAACCGGCAAGACGCACCTCGCCATCGGGATCCTGAAACACATCCTGGAGAAAGGCGGCACTGGCAGGTTCACGACCGTCATGGGCATGCTGTCGCGCATCAAGAACACCTACCACCGCGACGCGCAGGAGACGGAAGCCAAGGCGATCGCCGCGTTCACGGACTGCGACATGCTCGTCATCGACGAGGTGGGCCGTGCCTTGGACACGAGCTACACCGAGGCGCAGTTCTTCTCGATCCTGAACGCCCGCTACAACGAACTGCGGCCGGTCATCCTCGTCAGCAACCTAACGAAGCCGAAGCTCAGCGCCTTCCTTGGCGATGCGATCGTGGACAGGATGCGCGAGGGCGGCGGCACGGCGTTCGTCTTCGACTGGGCAAGCCAGCGAAGTAGCCGGCGCAACACGGACGACGAAGGCGAACAGGTGAAGGCATGAACCAAGGCACCTTCGACGACGCCGAACGGCGTCTCCGAGAAGCCGCCGAGCGCGGCGAGCGCGGCATGCAGCAGGCTGCCGAGCACGCCGACCGCGACCGGGGCGGATGGACCGACGACGCCTACGCGGCCGTGTGTGCTGCGGCCCGACGGCCGGGGGAGTTCACGTTCGAGGAACTGCGGCGCGAGGCACAGGCGTCCATCGACGAGCCGCCCGACCTGCGCGCGTGGGGCACCGTCGCCAAGCGGGCCATCAGGGAGCGCGTCATCGTGCCGACCGGCCACTACGCACCGCGCGCCAGCGGCAACTGCACGCCGACGATGACCTACGTGGCGGGCTCGCCATGATGATCCTCGGTGTCGACCCTGGCGCCACCACCGGATGGTGCTTCTACAACAGCGAAGCCCGCGCCGTCATCGCCAGCGGGCAGTTCCCAGAACACGAGATCGCCGGCCTGCCGACCGAAGCCCTAGCAGCGACGGCCGTCGTCGAGCGACCGAAAGGCTACGGACCGACGCGCCCGCAACTCGTCGACTGCGGCTACGTCTGCGGGCGGATCGTCGAGGCACTGCAGGGACCGATGGAGATGGAGACGTACGAGATGCTGCGGCTCGACGTCTGCCGCGCGCTCACCGACGCGATGCACGGCGTCATGCGCGTGCGCAACGATGCAACGGCATGGGCGGCGCTGCTCGCGTTGCACGGCGGGCCGCTCGCCGCCAAGAAGGGTGGGCCGCTCTACGGCGTCAAGGCGCATGGGCGGGCAGCGCTGGCCGTCGCGGTGGCGTTCGCGATGGGAACATCGCAAGACGTGTGAATGAACAAGGCTGCGAATATGCCCCAGTTCGCATCCAGCCAAAGGGGCAAAACCGTACCGATGAAGTCGAAATGACAACGAACACGTACCAAACGAGGAAGCACACCGGGATCTCCTACTCAACCATCAACATCTCGCCGGAGATGGCGCGGGAGATGCTGGTCAAGTCCGCCGACTTCCAGAATCGGTCGCTCAAGAACTGGCGCATCGACAGCTATGCAGCCGACATGGCTGCAGGTCGATGGCGCGCGAATGGTGAGGTGCTCGTGTTCGACAAGGACGGAATCCTTTTGGACGGACAGCACCGGCTACACGCAATCATCAAAGCCGGCGTTCCGGTCGTGATGGGGGTGTGCTTTGGCGTCGATCGCGACACCGCACAGACCATTGACCAAGGATGCTCGCGCACCATGAAGGACGCGCTGACGATGGACGGAGCCAAGAACGTGGCGGCGGTCATGGCGACGGCTCGCGCCCTACACATCCTGCGCGGTAACGTCGACCCGGAGTGCCAGACGGGTCGGCGACATGACAAGAACGCTTGCCTCTCGACGGCCGGCGGCATGGAGCAGTTCCTGTTGGCGAACCAGGGCATAGAAGATGCCTGGGCGATGGTGCCATCAGAGCCGGCGAAGGTGGTGGCTGCGACGACGCTGGCGGCGATGATGTTGGAGATGTCGCTCGTGGAGTCGCAGGAAGCGGCGCTAGACTTCGTCTCTGGGATCGCTGGCGACGGCCTGTCGAAGAACGACCCCCGCGTTGTGCTGCGCGACAGGTTCATCGACGACCGGCTCGCGATAGCGAGAGGCGCCGGCCGTACAAGGATCGTGGCTCGCAACAAGGTGCAGCAGCTAGCCTTGCTCGTCATGGCGTGGAATGCGTGGATGCATGACGCAACAGTCAGCGCCAAGTTCCTGATCCTGAAGGATCGCTCTTATCCCATTCCGGTGCCGCTGACGCGCAAGCAAGCCGATTGGTTCAGGTCGTCCGCCCGCGCTGGCGGCCGCGTCAGCGGCTACAGCCGTGGATCGTTAGCGGACTGGCGCATGCAGTACGGCCAGGAGTGATCCTAGGTATTCCCGGTCTCTGTCACGTTCGCGCTACGGGAGTAGGCGTCGGACAAAGCGGCCCATGATGGGGTTGCTACACCACGGACAGACGGTCATGTTCTCGACGACGGTTCCGTCCGTCTGTAGACCCCACATGTGCAGTGGTGCCGTGAACTCGGCGAGGTTCCTGGTCGCGGTGGACTTGGTGATTCGGAACGTGTACCCGAGGTGTGAGAACATCGACCTGAATAGAGGACAGCACTCGATCAGCCAGGCTTCGTAGACCCCATCCACAGCAGCCACTACGGAACGGCACTCGCCATCTCGACAAGGATGCGACACCGCTTCGCCGAGACCCCAAGAGCCTTCCCGAGCCGAGCCACCGTAGGACCGCGGCAGGAAGCCACCTGCCCGCGCAGGATCTTCCGCAGGCCGGCAGTGCTGAGACCGGCCCGGACGGCGAGGTCGCCTAGGGTCCATCCCTTGGCATCCAGGCGAGCACGCACGACAGTTTCCAAGGACGACATGCCGGCAGGGTAGCGGATAGTGGCGAAGAAATCTAGACGTGCCGCTTGACTTCCCTCGCCGCAGTGGCGATAAGTGGCGACATGGTGACCAACGAAACAGCGGTGAATCCATTCTTCTCCGTCGAGGCAGCGCAGGAGTTGCTCTCCCGTGCGGAAGCCGCCTGGCCGAATCCACCTGTCTTCATCGGCGGCGTTCTGCACCGGAACGGCGCCGACGTGAAGGACTACCTGCGCGAGGCAATCCTGCACCGCCCGGAGTTCCTCACGGACGCGATCGACAACGCCCGCAATGCTCTCGGAGACTGCTGCTTCGAGTGCGGCGACGAGATCGGCAACCTCGGCAGCGGCGAGCCGCGCTGCTGCTCGCGCGAGTGTGCGGACGTCTGCTGGAGGGACGAGTGATGGAAGCCAACCTTGACATGCTTATCCACGACCTGGAAGGGATCCGCAGTCGGCTCGTGACGCTGGAGACCTACCTTGAGAAGTGCGGCGACCGCACGTTCGAGATGGGTGGCGTTGCCGCCCACGTTACGACGGCGCTGGACTCCGTGAGTGCCGCGAAGTCTTGCGCCATCGAGGCGAAGCTGGTGATGGCGTGCCGGAAGACCGCCGAGGACCTCCGCACAATGGACCCCCGCACATGAGCACCGACCGTCTGCACGCCCTGCTTTCCCGCGGCTGCGGTATCCCCGCCGCCCGCGACCACGCGAAACTCATGCTCCGCATCGCGGAGCGAACGCCACCGGAGATCCGCCAAGTGAACCACTACCGCGAACACCGACGCACCGACTGGGTGCTCACCTGCCTCGTGACCGCCGCCATCGCGGCAACCTTCCTCTGGCTGGGCTGTGCCATCGGGGGGAGGCTGTGACCGACATCCCCGAAGACGTCTCCCCCCTCACCGACAAGGCCGTTGCCCGCGTCTCGCGGCACGCATCCGAGGGCGGGCACTGGTACAACGAAGCCGGCGAACAGATCGCCGAAGTGCTGAACGCCGACGGCTCGCGATACATCGCGCCGTCGCTCGTGCATGCCCGCAAGCTGCAGCTCGCCCCCGGCATCACCAGCATCCTGCGGTGCATCGACAAGCCGGCGCTGACCCTCTGGAAGCAACGGCAGGCGATCATGG
>OFRE01000237.1_pt1 | contig 16152 bp, 21 predicted proteins | sample 1543061 | NCBI WGS metagenome assembly OFRE01 (sample SAMN07774218, study PRJEB24372) | wastewater metagenome | isolation source: Exp Tend NO 50WW | collected 2016-02
GTCGAAGACCAGAAGACCGCGGACCTGCGCATCCCCGCACTGCTGGACTCGCCCGCTGCTGTGCGGTGGCTGTCGTGTGAGCCACTGCTCGGACCGGTGGACTTGGGCGTATGGACCGCGCCCCACAGTCCCGAGTGTTTGGACGGTGATGACGCGCCGCCGTGGTGCACTTGCGGGCGCGACTATGCCGGCTACCTCGATTGGGTCGTCGTCGGTGGCGAGTCCGGCCGCGGCGCACGCCCGATGCACCCTGATTGGGCTCGCTCGCTGCGGGACCAGTGCAGGGACGCCGGGGTGCCTTACCTGTTCAAACAGTGGGGCGAGTGGGTTCCTGAGTCGAGCACGCTCGGCAAGCTCGACATGAACGGCCCCCGATACGACATGGGGTCGGGTGAGTGCTGGCTACGCGGCCCGGATGGTCGGTATGCCGTCATGCGTCGTGTCGGCAAGAAGCGCGCGGGCCGAATGCTCGACGGGTGCACTCATGACGAATACCCAGCGCCTCACCGCCCTGGGGGTCACCAAGGACGGCCACCCCAGGCACCCGCTGTACAAGCACTGATGGAGGAGATCCGATGAGTGAGATTGCGATGTCGCGTGACCAGTACCGCGTCGCCTATGAAGACGACGCCGACAACGTCCGAGGTAAACCGTTTACGCTGCCCGCTGGGGACGCGAATCACAGCGATGTGATTACAGGCGTGTCCTCCCCCTCGACGTCCCACCTCGCGCCCAAGCTGGGACAGACCATCCGCGACGCCGAGCGGGAAATGCTGGCCGAGAACGCCGCGCTGAAGGCGACGCTTTCCCGGGTCGAGGCCCTGGCCGAGGAGTGGCACTGGAAGGACCCAGTATGGCTTGGGCTCGGGCCGACAGGGCGTTGCGACTCCGGACAGCCGCTGCTGGACCTGCTCGCTCTGGACAAGCGCCGAGGGGGCGAGTGATGGTGATGGTGATGGTGATGGTGATGGTGATCGGGGCGGCGAGAGCCGACGCCGACCCAGCCCAGAGGGATCGGTTGAAGGCCGAGATCCCCCCGCTGCTGGAGGAGTACGTGCACGGAGGATCACCCGAGACGGTGCTGCGGCGGGTCGTCGAGATCATGGGTCCGCAGTGGCGGCCCACCGGGGAGTGGGCGACGTGGATCGATGGGCTCACCAAGCGAGAGGCGGCCGAGTGATGACTCAGCGAATCCAGCGGCGCAGGACCAAGGGATGGCGAATGCCCGAGGGCGCCGTCTACGTCGGGCGCGGCTCGAAGTGGGGCAACCCGTACATGGCGAGGCAGTGCTACGACCCGGCGCTGTGGACGGTCTTCTCGCGCCTGTCGGGCGATGGTGTCGGACCCGCCTTCCGCTCGCGCCGTGAGGCCGTGATTGAGGCAATGCGGCGGTTCCGAAAGCATGCGGCGCGGTTCGATCTAGCCCCGCTGCACGGTAAGGACCTCGCCTGTTGGTGTCGGCTGGACCAGCCCTGCCACGCCGACGTGCTCCTCGAACTCGCGAACAAGGGGGCGGAGTGATGGGCATCCTCTCCTGGTTCACCAGCCGCTCCGACAAGGCGGCGGTCACTGGCGCGCAACGAGCCGCCCTGACCACGGTCCGGCCCCGCACGCTCACCCCGGCCGGGATGCGACTTCTCGAAGCCGTGCAAGCCACCGACGGGGAGCACTGGCCGGGCTGCCATACCGAGCACGCCGCGTGTCTGGCCCGGCGAGTCCTTGAGGAGATCCGATGACGACGACCGAACTGCCGCCCCTGGCTGAGATCCGGGAGACGGGCGAAGGGTGGGCCGTGTCGTGTCTCGCCTGCCCGATGACGGTCGAGCCGCGCCCGACGGTCGAGCAGGCCGTGCAGGACGCCCACGACCACTGGCAGGTCTGGCACTCGACCAAGGAGGAGCGCGCATGACCGAGTTCCCATTGCTTTGTCGGTCGCCGTACTGCCGGCCGGCGGACCACGGCGGCCCACGGCGCACCGAACGGGCATGGTTCTGTCCCGTCTGTGTGGACCGGATCAGGAGTCAGCTCGAAGCGATCGCCGCGGCGTGGCCCGACCTGCAGGACAGCCTCGGCGCGTCCGAGCGGGTGTCCTCGGCTGAGCAGGGGCATCAGAAGAACGGTGGTAAGTCGCACGGGACGGCCCTGAACGAGCGGGTGTCCGACGCGATGCGGGCGGCGTCGCTGCTCGTGTGGGCGATGACGCGCATCCTCCTCGACGACTACGACGAGGAGGGGCGCGTGCTGCCGGTCCCGAAGGTGCAGGACACGCCCACACTGGCGGCATGGCTGGCGAAGTGGCACGTCGGACACTTCGCCTCACACCCTGGCGATAACCTCGCCCTGGAGACGCTGGAGGACGTTCGTACGGCGCACCGGAATGTGATGGCGGCGGCGTATCCGAAGGGTGGCCGGAAGGTCGAGACGGGGCTGCCGTGTGACCAGCACGGGACGTCCACGATGGGTGAGCGGGTACCGTGCGAGGGGACCATGGTGGCCCATGTCGCGCCGGGGATGTCGTGGACGCCGGATCTGGTGTGCACGGTGGACCCGCAGCACCGGCTGACCCCAGACGTGTGGCAGCGGCCGGGGTGGAAGCGGGCGCATGAACGCATGGACCCGGCCGGGGTGCGGGCGCTGGTCGGCAGGATCAAGGCGTGACGGCGTGTCTCTTGACGTCGAGCATCTTCACGTGCTTGACTCGGATCGTTCATGGTGAGGGAGTGTGCCTAGTTGCCGCTCCCTCTCGTCATGTCGGGGGGTGACGTGGACCCCGACCGCTCCGTCACCTTCTACGTGCGGAACCTCTACGCCGACCGGAACGACGACACGTGCCGGCCCCGCTACATCCGGGTCATCATCCACCCGGACACCGAGCACCTACGCCGCGAAGCCGAGCGGTACGGCCGAGAGGGCCACGCTCGCGACGGCGACGTGATCGAGCCGGACACCATCGCCCTCTTCCAGCCCAGCAAGTTCCGAGCCGTCATCGGGTCCGACCGGCGCACATGGATCGACACGTCCACCTCGTTCGCCGGAATGCTGCGACTATCCCGCGACCATCTCACCCCGGACATCCTCGCTCACGAGGCCATCCACGCGGCGGCGCACATCACCCGACTGCACAACTGGCACGCCCACGGCGGTGGACGTCTCTCCCTCGGAGACGGGGACAGCGGAGATGCCGAAGAGTCATTCGCCTATCTCGCCGGCGGCATCACCGCCGTGATCAGCAACCGCGTCTGGGACTACCTACAGGCGACGGCAGCATGACCGTCGAGGAGTTCGCCGACATCCTCACTTAGCCGCTAGACGGGAGGCGCCACCATGGTCGACACCGGAGGCGCACAGCGACACCCCGCCGACACCCAGCGCCTCATGGAGTACTGGGCTCACGGTGAAGGCGCCGCGAAGATCAGGTGGGGCGTCTCAGGGGACTTCGACCGGTGCGTCGCCGAACTGTCCAAGCACGTCGGCCCCGGCATCGTGAAGGGCCTGTGCAGCAACCTCCACGTCAGGGCAACAGGCGCACGCCCCGGACACGCACCCGGCGAAAGCGACGGGCACGGCAACCACCACTGATGACCTGGCACCGCAGACCCTCCCGCCTCAGCAGAACAGACAAGGACGCTGTACTTCGCGCGCACGCAGGGATCTGCCACCTGTGCCACCACCCAGGCGCCACCCAGGTCGACCACCTAGTCAACGTCACAGCATGGATCAGACAGCAGATCCCCGGTGACTACGACCACCCCAACAACCTCGCCCCCGTGCACGGCACACCAGACGGGCAGCAGCCCTGCCCCACCTGTGGAGCGACGTGCCACAAGGACAAGACACAGGACGAGGCCCGTCGCGGCCGAGTGCGACGCACACGCACACGCGAGCAACATCCAGGACTGACGCGCGAGTAGACCCCCCAGGGGGGGTACCCCACCCCCCGGTAAGGGCATCGTGCGGTGGGGTTAGCAGCCGCCCTCCTGCGTGCGGTTCTTCTCCGTTTTTCCGTATGCCGAATCCAGGTGGTTCGGTTCCCCCTGCCGCCCAGGAGGCGTCATGGCCCAGGTTCCTGCTCCGAAGTCGCTTGAGGCAGCCGGTAAGGCCCTCTGGGGGAAGATCACTGGAGCGTACGAGCTGCGTCTGGACGAGCTGGTGACTCTCGAGGACGCATGCCGGATCACGGATGCGATCGCGGCGATCGAGCGGGCGTGGTCTGACGATGGCCGGCCGATGACGACGCGCGGGAGCATGGGCCAGTTGGTCATGCACCCGTTCGTGGGCGAGCTTCGGGTGCAGCGGATGGCGCGGAATGCGCTGTGGCGGCAGTTGAGGCTGCCGGATGACGCTGGCGTCGTGGTGCCGAACCAGGCGCGGGATGCTGCGAAGGCGTCGTGGCAGCCGACGGCGGCTCGTCGGCGTGGCGCGTAGTCGGGCCGCCTCTCAGGTCCGTCACGGTGAGTCGGAGTACCGGCAGGTCGTCGAGTGGTATGAGACGGAGCTAGAGCGGGCGTCACCTCCGGTCGGGTTGGCGTGGGAGCCGGCAAAGGTCGGTCCGACGTGGCAGTACGACAACGGCTGGGTGTTGCCGGCGTGCACCCTGGGGTGGCGAAACCTGGCGTGGGCTGGGCTGAACCTGCGCGCCCCCAAGGGCGGGTCGTGGACGTACACCCTTGAGCAGGCGCGGTTCCTGCTGTGGTTCTGGGCACTGGACCCGGACACGGGTGACTTCATCTACCACTCGGCGGCGTTGCAGCGACTCAAGGGGTGGGGTAAGGACCCGTTGGCGGCGTGCGTGTCGGCGACGGATATCTGCTCCGAGGACGCGGTTTTCGACCGGTGGTCGTCGGGTGGGGTGCCGATCGGTGCGCAGCGCGCGAACCCGTGGGTACAGATCTTGGCAGTGAGCCAGGACCAGACGAAGAACACGATGAAGCTGTTTCCGTCGCTGATCCCGCGGGAGACGCGGTCGAAGTACGGCATCCAGGTCGGCAAGTTGAACGTGTGGGCTCGTGGGGACGAGGCGCAGATCGAGGCGGTGACGTCGAACCCGCTGTCGGTTGAGGGTGCTCGTCCGACGACGGTGATCCGGGCTGAGACGCAGAACTGGAACTCGTCGAACGGCGGCCACGAGATGGCCGGCGCGCTGGAGGGGAATGCGGCGAAGGCTGAGGGTGGCGCGGCGCGGATTCTGGACATCTTCAACGCTCACCGGGCCGGCGAGGACTCCGTCGCGGAGCGGACCCGGAAGGCGTACGACGCGACGGTGGGGTCTAGGTGTGCCAGGCATGCGGGTCGGGATGACTGGCCGGAGTGCGTGGACTGTGTCCGACCGAAGGCTGTCGATTTCGGTTTGCTGTACGACTCGCTGGAGGCATCCCCGGACGCGCCGCTGACGGCTGAGGACGCGCCGGCCGTGGTGGAGTCCATCGCTGGTGACTCGGTGTGGCTCGATACGCGGCCGCGAGGCCGGATCGTGAAGTCGATCCTGAACCCCGCGAACTCCGCGAGTGAGTCGCGGCGGAAGTGGTACAACCAGGTCTCGGCTGCTGAGGATGCGTGGGTCGACCCGCGGCACGTCAGTGCGGCAGAGCGTGGCGACCCGCTCGCCGACGGTGACGTCGTGGTCCTGTTCGGCGACGGCTCGAAGTCAGACGATGCGACCGGGCTGGTCGCGTGCCGGGTGTCGGACGGTCACTGCCAGGTGTTGCACGTGCAGCAGCCCAAGAAGGGCGCCATCGTCGACCGTGACGCTGTCGACCTGGCGGTCGCGCGGGCGTTCGATCGGTTCAAGGTCGTCGCGTTCTGGTTTGACCCGTCGCACCTCAAGGACGACGACTCGGAAGGTGACGGCCGGTTCTGGTGGCCGCTGGTCGACCGCTGGTCGCAGCGGTACGGGCGCCGGCTCAAGTGCTGGCCAGTGAAGTCCGGTCCCCGGACGCACGCTGTGGCGTTCGACATGGCATTAGGTCCGAACCAGGCCATTTTCGTCCCGGCCGTCGAGCAGGCACTCACCGACCTGGAGTCGGGAGAGGTCACCTACACGGCATCGGCGTGGCTAAGCGAGCACCTGTGCAACGCGAAAGAGGCGCCCGGCAAGTACGGGGTGTCGATCCGGAAGGACAACCGCGAGTCGCGGCACAAGATCGACCTCGCCGTCTGCCTGGTCGGCGCGCGGATGCTGCGCCGCATCTACCTGTTGAGCACTAAGAAGGGCACCCCCGGACGGGGGAGGGTCCTCGTCATGGAGTAGGGGGGCCGGTGGCTGACTTCAACGCCCTCACCTCCATGTCCGCGTCATCAGCGGTGATCCCGGACCTGCCCGCCCTATCTTTGTCTGAGGCCGAGGCCGCGCAGATTCGGCGGCTCGCGTCGAGGGCGCTGAGTGAGCGCTCAGTCCTCTTGTCGACCCAGGTCTACTACCTGGCGCAGCAGGAGATCACTAACCTGAAGATCGCCATCCCCGAGGAGCTCGCGCTCAAGCTGCGCACCCTGGTCGGTTGGGCGGCCATCGCCGTGGACCCGTACGTGGAGCGCTTGTCGGTCGAGGGGTTCCGGTTGCCCGGTGAGACGGATGTCAACCAGGACCTGGCCGACCTGTGGGACGGAAACGGCCTCGCTGCGGAGCAGTCCCTCGCCTTCACGGACACCCTGTCTATGTCTCGCTCGTACTGGACGGTCGGGTCCGGGCCGGAGAAGGGTGACCTCCCGCGCATCTGCGTCGAGTCGCCGCTCAACATCACGGTCGGGTGGGACATGACCGGGCGCCGTCCCATGTCGGCGCTGCAGTCGTACACGGTCGACAGCCGGCAGCACGCCGCCCTCTACACGCCCGAGCAGACCATTCACGTAGCGGTGAACGACAAGTGGCAGTGGGAGATCACCAGTCGTGACAAGCACGGCTTCGGCTACGTGCCTGTCGTGCGGATGGCGAACAACCCGTTGACGACAGCGCGGGATGGGCGGTCGGAGATCACTCCCGCCCTGATGTCGATCATCGACTCGGCGTGCCGGCGCCTTCTCGGCCTCGAGGTGGCGTCCGAGCTGTACTCCGTGCCGCAGAAGTTGATCCTCGGTGCGACGGAATCGGACTTCCAAGACGCGGCTGGCGCGACGAAGTCCGCGTGGACAACGTACGTCACGTCGTTGCTCGCGCTTGAGCGGGACGAGGACGGCAACGTCCCGGAGGTCCACCAGTTCCAGGTGTACGACCCGGCAGTATTCACGAAGGTGATCGAGATGTACGCCTCGCAGGCTGCCGGAATCCTCGCGGCGGTCCCGCAGGATCTCGGCCTGTACACCGACGGCAACCCGACCTCTGCGGACTCATGGGACGCCATGGAGACCCGCCGGAACCGGAAGGCCATCCGGAAGCAGGCGATCTTCGGCACCGCGCTCGTCGAGGTCATGCAGCTCGCACAGCGTTTCGTCACGGGCGGGCCACTGCCGGAGCAGTTCAGGCGGATGGCCGTCGACTGGATGCCCCCGTCGATGCCGAGCCTGGCTCAGACGGCGGACCCGGTGACCAAGCTCATCGCGGCTGGTGCGCTGCCTGCCCGCAGCGATGTGACGTTGAAGCGGGCCGGGTTCTCGGCGGTGGAGCGGGCCCAGATCGAGCAGGACTGGCTTGAGCAGGACGGCCGGACCGCGCTCGAACAGATCCGTGTCGGCCTGACTGCTCCGAAGCCGGCGCCGGCCGATGCCAACGCTGGCTGAGCAGCAGCAGGAGGGCCAGGCGGCCCTGGCTCGTGCGGCTGCTGCTGTGTCGTTGGCGGCGTGGTCGAGTGTTGACCCTATCGACCTGGCGCGGTCGGTCCCGGCGCTGCGTGAGGCCCTCGAGGCCGTCCTCGTCATGTACGGGCGGGGCGCGTCGACTGCCGCGGCGGACTACTACCGCCTTGCGCGGGCCGCTGCGGGGGTCCGGGGCAGGGTGTCGATCACTCCGGTCCGGGATGTCTCGGCGACCAGCCTCGACCGGCTCGTCGTCGATGCCGTGTCGGCGCAGATGGATCTGACCGGCGGTCGTGACGCGCTCGATGCGGGTGCTGAGGCGCTGGTCCTGGCTCGTGGCCGGCGTCAGGTGATGTCGGCGGTCGAGCAGGACCGTGAGGCGAAGGGGTGGGCGCGGATCCCGCATGAGGGGGCGTGCTCGTTCTGCTTGATGTTGGCGGCGCGTGGTGCCGTGTACGGGTCGAGGGCGTCGGCGTCGTTCCAGGCGCATCATCGGCAGCCGAACGGGTCCGGTGGCGAGTGCCGGTGCGGTGTGGAGCCGCTGTGGCAGGGGGCGTACGAGCCCCCCGCGCGGGTCCGGGCCGCTCAACGGCTGTGGAAGGACTCCACGCAGGGCCGCACCGGTGGCGACGCGCGCGCGGCGTTCCGGCAGGCCGTCGAGGGGCGCCCGGTCACTGGTCTGACGGGGGCGAGGTCTTCCGGCAAGCCGTTCGGGAAGACCCGAGAGAGCCAGGCGCATGACCTGGCCGTCCTGGAGGCGCTGCCTCCCGCAAAGACCCCGGAGGCCGCCGCGTGGCGTGCCGCCCGGATAGCCGAGATCCGCAAGTACCTCGGCTGACAGCCCCGCCCAGGTGGCGGACCATCCCATGCCCCAGGAGGGCTTCATGAGCGACACCCCTATCCCGACCCCGGCAGACGTGGTCGCGCCCACCGCGCCGACGGAGCCCGCTGCAGCGGCCCCGTCAGCACCCCCCACCGAGCAGAAGAAGTCCCTGGAGGACCTGCTCTCCGGCCTTGACGACTCCGCGCGAGCGACTGTGCTCGCGGAGGTGACGAAGGCTCGCGGCGAGGCGGCGAACTACCGGACCAAACTGCGTGACCTCGAACCGAAGGCGGCCGAATGGGACCGCCTCGCCGAGGCGAGCAAAAGCGAGCTGGAGCGCGCCCAGGAGGCGGCCAGCAACAGCGAGAAGAGGGCGGCAGCCCTCGTCGACCGGGCCGTCCGCGCCGAGATCAAGGCGATGGCGGCTGACGGGTACGCCGACCCTGAGGACGCCGCCGCGTTCTTGGACTTGTCGAAATACGCCAAGGACGGCGACATCGACACGGCCGCGATCAAGGCGGACCTCGGAGACCTGCTCGCGCGCAAGCCGCACCTGGGCAAGACGCCCACCAGCCGAGTACCAGCGCCCAACCCTGCCCAGGGCGCGCAGGCATCGGTTGACCTCGATGCGCAGATCGCGGACGCCCACAAGCGGGGCGACTTCGAGACCGTCATCGCGCTCAAGCGCCAGAAGGCGCGCAGCGCTTCCTGACCGAACCACTCCCCTAGGAGACCGCAATGGCCGGCATCACCGCCATGGGCACCACCTTCAACCTCCCCAACTACCAGGGTGAGATCTTCTCGCTCACCCCCTCCGATACGCCTCTGCTGTCCGCAATCGGCGGTCTCACCGGCGGCGGGATGACCACTGCCACCGAGTTCGAGTGGCAGACCTACGACCTCGGCCAGGCCGGCCAGAACGTCGCCCTGGAGGGTGACGTCGCGCCCACCGCTGAGGGTCGCGTCCGCGCCAACGTCCGCAACGTGTGCCAGATCCACCACCGCAAGGTGTCGGTCTCGTACACGAAGCAGTCCGCGACCGGCCAGATCGCGACCCCGACGTCTGCTCCGTACCGGGGCGTCCCTGGCGACAACCCGGTCACCAACGAGCTCGACTGGCAGGTCGTGCAGGCGCTCAAGAGCGTCGCCCTCGACGTCAACTGGTCGTTCGTCAACGGGCTGTACGCGAACCCGACGACCAACGCGACCCCTCGGAAGACCCGGGGCCTGCTCGCCGCGATCACTTCGAACAAGGTCGACAAGGGCACCAACGTCGCGACCGGCGCGTCCTCGGCGACGGACACGATCACGCCCGCCTCGGCGCACTCCCTCTCGGTCGGTGACCGGGTCGTCTTCTCCAGCGTCGGCACTGCATCCGGCCTGGTCGTCGGGCGCGCCTACTACGTGACCTCGGTCTCGACCACGGTCTCGTTCAAGGTGTCCGCCACGTCCGGTGGCGCCGCCATCACGCTCGGCACGTCGACCGCGAACATCGACTACCGGTCCTGCTCCACGTCCGACCTCGACGTCCCGACGATCGAGTCGTTCATCCAGCAGGTCTGGGACAACGGCGGCCTCAGTGGTGGCCTGCCGATCCTCCTGGTCAACTCGCGGCAGAAGCGGGCCATCTCGGCTGCCTACGCCGCGGCGTACGCCAAGGCCAACCCGATCGTCAACGGCGACAACGTCGGCGGCGTCCCGATCCAGCGCGTCGCGACCGACTTCGGCGAGTTCGGCATCATGCTCGATCGCGCCGTCCCTGTCGACGCGATCACCCTGGTCACGATGGACCAGCTCAAGCCGGTCTTCCTGAACACCCCCGGCAAGGGCGTGTTCTTCGAGGAGCCCCTGGCCAAGACTGGTTCGTCCGACGATGTCCAGCTGTATGGCGAGATCGGCCTCAAGTACGGCACCGAGGCCGCCCATGGGGTGCTCCGGGGCCTCAAGGTCGCCTGACATCACCCCTGAGACCCACCCCCCACGGGTGGGTCTCAGGGTTCCCCTTGAGTGGGGCGTCAACACCAGCGAAAGAACAGGTTCGAGACAGACCCGCGGTGAAGGCCGCTTGGGGGTCCGTGGCGGGATCGCCGGGCGCCTGTTCGCCCTCCTTTCACCCCCTGCAGCAGCGCGTCCTGCGCCCCACTCATGCACCACGAGTCGCCGGAGGTTGACCGATGCCGATCGTCTACCCGGATGACCTCGCCACGTACCTCGGGTCGAGTGCGGCAGCGTTCGACGCTGCCCGTGCCGACCTGATCCTCGCTCTTGCGCACGGCCTGTGCGAGACGGTCCTCTCGCCACTGACCGAGGCTGCCCGCTCGGTGGTGCTGGAGGTCGCTGCCCGGGCGTACACCAACCCGTCGTCGGCTCACGCGATGGGCCTGGGGTCCGCTCAGGTGTCGCTCGGGTCCGGCTCGGCCGCGATCGGCGGCTTGTTCTTGTCGAAGAAGAACGTGGCGACCCTGCGGCGCATCGCCGGCGGGTCGGGGGCGTTCTCGGTGAGCCTGCTCACCGCCGAGGCCCTGGCGGACTAGTGCTGCCCATCTGGCACATACACGCCGTCACCGTCGAGCCGCACACTGGCGCGTCGGCCACCGGCGACACCTACGGCACCGCTGTCGCTGTGACCGGCTTCCTCGACGAGGTCGAGACACTGACCCCGTCGCCGGCTGGGCCGGTCCTGGTCGCCCAGACCAGGTTCTACTGCGACCTCGACAAGGGCGCGTCGTTCCCGGTGGAGTCCCGGGTGACGTACGGGGACCGGGAGATGACGGTCAAGGCTGTCCAGCGTCACGACGGGGGGGCGTTGCTCGGCCCGGTGTCGCACCTCGTGGTGGTCCTCCAGTGAGTGACGCGCACCTGTCGGTGGACTTCGCGGCCGTCGACTTCTCGGGCCTGCGTAACCTGCCCATCGAACAGGCGCTGTACGCCGGCGCTGAGGTCATCCTCGACCGCGCCGTCGAGCTCGTCCCGAAAGAGGCGGGTGACTTGGCGGCGAGCGCGTTCATCGACGAGTCCCGGGGCGGCGACTCGACGGTCGCAGTCGGGTTCGACTCGGTCTACGCCGCCTACATTCATGAGCACCTCGCTTTCCGCCATCCGCACGGTGGGCAGGCGAAGTACCTGGAGGCAGCCATGATCGAGCGGAAGGATGACGCGCTCGACGCGATGGCCGAGGTGCTGGTCGGTGACCGATGAGCGTCGAGTCTGACCTCCTGCAGGGTCTCGCGGCGCGCATCGCCGCGGCCGGTGTCGGCACATACCCGGGACCGTACTCGTCGGCGTCTCCAGCGGTCGTGTTCGGTGACCTTCCGACGTCGCCGGACAAGGCGATCGGCCTGACCGTGTACTCGGCCCGCGACGCACAGACCCAGAACCTCACCTACTTCCGCGTCCAGGCGTTCGTCCGGGGCGCGAAGAACAACACCCTCAGCGCCGGTGACCTTGCGGCGGCCCTGTTCGACGTCCTGCACGGCGTTGAGGCCGTCCAGATGGGCGCTGTCTGGGTCGTCTCGTCGTCGCGTGTCGTCGTGTCCCCTCAGGGGCTCGACGGTGACGGGCGGTCCCTCCGCGCGGACTCGTACGAGTTCGTGTGCAACACCCCGACGACCCCGGCCCGTCCGGGGTAGCACAGCCACCCAACCCTCAGCCCGGCGTGTGACGCGCTCGGGCATTTCAGCATGCCCGAGGAGGCATCATGGGTATCACCAACCAGCTCGCGCGGGCCTACCGCGTCGAGGTGTCGACCGACAACACCAACTGGGTCCTGTTCAACGGACTCAACGACACCAACCCGGACATCGCGCCGAACCTGCAGGACTCGACCAACTACGAGTCCGACGGCTGGGCGACATTCGAGGTCACGCTCCATGCCTGGAAGTTGGTCCTCAAGGCCAACCGGCAGGCGAACACCGGCGTCGAGGACCCGGCCTTCACCATGGCGCGGGCATGTGTTGGCCAGTTCGGTGACGCGGCGCGCCTGTACGTGCGCTGGTACCGGCGTGACGGCATTCCCGAGGCGTGGACCGGGCGAGCCATCGTTGGCGTGTCCAAGTCCAAGACCGGCGTGGCTGACCTCGACGAGTGGACGATCACCTTCACCGGCTCCGGCGCCCTGAGCCCGATCGCCAACCCCTACGCCGTCGCGGTCGCTCCGACCGTGGTCGCGGCCACCCCGGCCGGTGCGGCCGCTGGCGCTCAGGTGCTCATCACCGGCTCGTCGTTCACCGGCGCCACGGGCGTCAAGTTCGGCGCGGTGTCCGCGACGGTCTTCACCCTCCTCGGCGACAGCGCGATCGTCGCCGTCGTCCCTGCCGGCTCGGCCGGCTCGGCCCCGGTCACGGTCATCAACGCGACCGGCACCTCGAACGCGCTGGCTTACACCCGCGCCTAGCCCGAACCGGGGTGGCGGCCGGTTGGCTGTGCCTGCCGCCACCCCTCACAGCCACCCACGGCCGAGGAGCACCCCATGGCGTTCAAGGACTTCCACGAGTTCTCCGAGCCGCTACGCCTCCCCATCGGGGGGGTCGTCTACGAGATCCCGCGCGTGTCGGCCGCTCTCGGTCTCCAGCTCCTCGGGGTGCTGGAGGGCGACGAGGCGGCTCTGGATGCGCGTACGCCCCGAGAGCTCTGGGCGCTGCTCCTCGGTGAGGCCGGGGAGCAGATGATCGCTGACGGCGTCCCGTGGGCGGCGTACGACCGGGCCGGGCTCGCTGCGCTTGCCGACTACAACGGCGGGCGCGACGCGGCCGAGCGGGCATGGGAGGTGGGCCTGGACCCGGAAGCGCTGGCCGCCATGATGGCGGCGGCTCAGGGCTCGCAGCAATCCACAAGTACGGCGGCGGAGAGTACGACCCCGTCACCGGGCTCTGGGAGTACTACGAATTCCCGCCCGGGCACGAAGCCCGCGGACAGGAAGCCGAAGAGGTCTCGTGGCGTGACCTCCTCGAGCAGTGGGTCCTCCTCGAGGCGGACTGGCACTCGGAGTACCACGAGCGCTTGAGCGCGGCCTGGCCCGCGCTGACGTGGCGTGAGTTCGTCGTCGGCGTTGTCGGCCTGTTCGCCGCTGACACGCGTCTGTCGCGCCATTTCGCTCCCCCGACCCCTGACCCGATGGGAGGTGCCGTGTGAGCGAGACGAACACCGGCACCATCATCGGGTTCTTGCGCCTCGACGCCGCGCAGTGGCATGAGGCGATCGACCGCGCCGAGGCAGCCGCCCGTCGCCTGGGCACCGTCGACCCTGACGTCCACGTCGACACCAACGCGGGCAAGGCTGCGGTCGAGCTGGAGGCGGCGCACCGTGCCGCCGAACGCCTGGACGGGTCGACGAAGAACCTAGACACGTCGAACCGGCAGGCGGCAGGGTCGGCTCGCCTCCTGGTGACAGCGGTCGCGGCGCTCGGCCCGGCGCTGGTCCCCATGACGGGTGCGGCGCTCGCTGGTGCTGCCGCGTTCGGTGGGCTCGGCCTGGCCGGGGTTCTGGCCGCCGTCGCTATCAAGCGGAGTATGAAGGCCGGCACCGAAGAGGGGCAGGCGTTCTCGGCGGCGATCGACACGCTGAAGACGTCCGTCATGGACCTTGGTGACTCGGCCGCGTCCGGTGTCCTCGGCCCGTTCCAGAAGATGGTGACCGACCTCAACGCCCGCACCCCCGCGCTGTCGGGTCAGGTCAACATCATGGCGCGGATGCTCGGGAACAGCCTCGCCCCGACTATGTCCGGGCTGCTGACGTTGTTCCAGCGGTTCGCCCCTTTGATGGAGTCGGTGGGCGCGAAGATCGCTGCGGGCGGTCGGGCGTTCGACCAGTGGGCCGGGTCCGTGAACGTGTCCGGGTTCATCGCCTACATGAACTCCTCGCTCGGCCCGGTCACCGGGATGTTGAGCGAGCTGGTCCAGGCAGTCGTGCACCTGGCGGTCGCGTTCGCTCCGCTCGGTGGGGCGACGGTGACGATCCTGACGATGCTGTCGCAGGCGATCTCGGCCATCCCGACACCGGTCCTCCAGGTACTCGTGACGCTCGGGTCGACCGTGTTCACGACGTTCAAGCTGTGGTCGGGCATCTCGGGCATGATCGAGGGCCTGTCCGGGGCGCTGGTCCGGATGGGTGCGTCGGCGGCGTCCACGGCTGGCGCGATGCGGGCTCTGTCGCTGGCCGGCGGGGTCTTGTCGGTCGCGCTCGGTGCGGCGGCGCTGCTGTTCTCGATGATGTCGTCGCAGGCTGCGGAGACCCAGCAGAAGATCGACGACCTGACCCAGGCGCTTATCGAGTCGCAGGGCGCGATCACGGACCAGATCGCTCAGCAGCGCGCCCTTGAGCTGTCCCAGCAGGGCATGAAGGACGCCGCCGAGGAGGCGGGCGTGTCGTTTCGGGACGTCACCTTGGCCAGCCTCGGACAGGCCGACGCCCTCGCGCGGGTCAAGGAGCAGCTCGATGCGAACATCGCGGCGACCGACGGGTCGTACTTCGCGGTGGAGGCGCAGCGGAAGGCCACCACGGACCTGCTCGGTGTCATCAAGCAGCAGAGCGACCTCACCGCTCAGGCGAAGATCGGGCAGGAAGAGCACGCTGCCGCGACGAAGGTCACCACCGACGCGACGATCGCTCAGCAGAACGCCCTTCAGCAGGAGGCCAGCCGGCTCGGCGCGACCACGACTGCGCTGCAGGCCGCGAAGGATGCCCAGGCCAAGGTTGCCGACAAGGCCGCCGCCGCGACCGTGCAGATGCAGCTTGAGGGCAACGCCGCGGGGCTTCTTAAGGCACAGCTCGACGCCTTGAACGGGGTCGCTCTCGGTGTCGCCGAGTCGCAGAACGCCTTCAACCAGGCGCTGCTGTCTGGTGGCGCGCAGATGAAGAACAACAAGGGCTCCCTCAAGGAGATGACCGAGGCTGGTGAGGCCAACCGGTCGTCCCTGATCCAGCAGATCAACACTGCGAATGCCTCCGCTGAGGCCGTCGCGAACCAGACGAACTCGACCGAGGCGGGCCGCAAGAAGCTCCTCGAGATGCGCGAGGCCATCATCAAGAACGCGGTCGCGAACGGCGCGAACGCGGAGGAAGTCCGGGGCTTCATCGACGCCCTCCTCAAGGTGCCGAAGTCCATTCCTCCGACGAAGGTCGAGGCTGACACGGCCGCGGCGAAGGCTGCCCTGGAGGATCTGACGAAGCGCCGCAGGGCGATCGTCGACGTGATCCTCAACCGGCCCTCGGCGACGGGTCGGTCCCTGATCGACGGGATCATGCGGAACGCTGACGGCAACATCCTCGGCCCCGTGGTCCGGCACTACGCCAGCGGTGGGACTGAGTCTCACGTGGCGCAGATCGCTCCGGCTGGGGCGTGGCGGGTGTGGGCTGAGCCGGAGACCGGTGGAGAGGCGTACATCCCTCTAGCGGCGTCGAAGCGGTCCCGGTCGGTGCAGATCCTCGCGGAGACGAACCGGCTCATGGGCAACCCCCTCGGCGGCGGCGGCCCGTACGAGATCTCCGGCGTGCTGCACACGGAGTGGGGTCCGGGCCAGGTCGACGGGCAGATCAGGCAGGCGTTGACACAGCAGGCGCGCACGCAGCGCCGTGACTTCCGGGCGGGGGTGGCGTAGTGGCCCTGA
>OFRE01000241.1_pt1 | contig 16033 bp, 19 predicted proteins | sample 1543061 | NCBI WGS metagenome assembly OFRE01 (sample SAMN07774218, study PRJEB24372) | wastewater metagenome | isolation source: Exp Tend NO 50WW | collected 2016-02
CGGTCAGGGTTCGATCGAGGAAGACGTCCGCGCGGAGGCTGAGGCCATCGCACGTGGCGACATCGACGACCCGGCGCTGTTCTTCTTCGCCCGCTGGGCAGGTCCGGAGCACGTCGACCTCGAAGCGCGGCCAGCACGTGAGAACTCGCCCGCCGTGACGCCGAAGCATGCCCTCGCGAACCGCGTGGTCGCCATCGCTGACGCGACAGGCCCCGCCGGCGAGTACGGACCCGGCCAGTTCGAGACGATCGCGAAGCAGTGGGACCGTCCGAAGGCTGACAAGGCGTACCTCGAGCGGGTCTGGCTGAACCGGTGGCGCAAGTCGGACTCGATGGCGTTCGACCTGGTCAAGGTCGAGGGTCTGATGAAGACCGGCAAGAGCATCGCGAAGGGCGCGTTCGTCACGCTCGGCTTCGACGGTGCGCGGTTCCGGGACTCGACAGGCCTCGTCGCGACGGACATCGAGACAGGCCTTCAGCAGCTGCTCGCAGGCTGGGAGCGCCCCGACAACGCCCCAGACGACTGGGAGATCGACGAGTCCGAGGTCACCGCCTCGCTCGAGGACGCGCTGACCACGTACGACGTCTGGAAGATCTACGGCGACCCGCCGTACTGGACCGAGACGATGGGTTCGTGGAGCGCGAAGCACCCGGATCAGGTCGAGGAGTGGTGGACGAACCGCCACAAGGTCATGGCGTACACCCTGCGCGAGTACGTCGAGGCGATCGATGCCGAGTCCATCTCGTACGGCGGCGAACAGGACCAGCTCGACGACCTCGTGCGCCACATCGGCAACGCGGGCCGCGCGGATCTTCGGATGCGCGATGACCAAGGCCAGCCGCTGTGGGTGCTGACCAAGCAGGACGGTCATGAGGAACTGAAGTTCGACTACGCGATGGCCGCTGTGCTGTCGTGGAAGGCCCGACTGGACGCCCTGAAGGCTGGCGCCAAGCCCCGCAAACGATCCCGAATGATCCGACGACTCTACTGATGACCTGGGGGTGAGATGCCGAACACCCCCGACGAGTGGCTTCCGATCCTGGCTGCACGGCTCGACTACCGGTACGCGCGGGTCGAGAAGCTCCGGCGCTACGCCACGGGCGATGCGGACCTGCCCGAGATGGGCAAGAACCTGCGCGCGTCCTGGGTGGCGTTCCAGCGCAAGGCGCGGACCGACTACGGCGGCCTCGCTGTCGGGTCGCTCGCGGACCGTCTGCGGCTGCAGTCGATCATGGTCGGCGGCCAGGCGAACTCCCCGGAGTCGGTACAGGCTCGCCGGATCTGGCGCGACAACCGGATGGACGTGCAGCTCGCGGACGTCATCGAGGACTACCTGACGTGCGGCATCGGCTACCTGGTGGCTGGTGCTGATGGTACCGAGGCGCAGATCACGCGCGAGATGCCCGAGCAGTTCTACGCGGCCACGAACCCGCTGCGGCCGTGGAAGGCGCGCGCCGCGATCAAGGTCTGGCGTGACCCCTATGCCGGCGCGGACTACGCGCTCGTCTGGGCGGTCGGACTGCGGCAGATGTACAAGCGTTCGTCGTTCCTGCTGACCGGTGACGATTCGACGAAGGTACTCCGCAACGTCGCGTCCGGCGGATGGCTGCTCGATGGTCCGTCCGAGGCGTACCTCGGCGACCCGCCCGTCGTCATCCTGGAGCGCAAGGGCAGCAAGGGCCTGTTCGAGCCGCACCTGGACGTCATCGACCGCATCAACCTTGGCAAGCTCCAGCGGCTCGTCATCGCCGCGATGCAGGCCTTCCGCCAGCGCGCCGTCAAGGGCGACCTGCCCGACAAGGACCCCGACGGCAACGACATCGACTGGGCGAAGATCCTCGAGCCTGCCCCGGGCGCGATGTGGGAGCTCCCTGAGGGCATCGACATCTGGGAGTCGCAGGCGACCGACATCCGGCCGCTGCTCGACGGCGAGAAGGAAGACCAGCGCACGTTCGCGGCGGTCACCCGGACCCCGCTGAGCGCGTTCACCCCGGATGGCGCGAACCAGTCGGCGACGGGTGCGACGAACGCGGCGGCTGAGCAGATCGCGCAGGCTCGCAACGAGATCGCTCGCATCGTCCCCGGACTGCAGGTCATCCTCGTCTACGGACTCCGCATCGAAGGGTTCGCCCTTGAGGAGGAGACGCTCGAGGTCCAGTTCGAGAACCCGGCCATCATCGGTGACGCTGAGAAGTACGCGGCGGCGCAGGCGGCGAAGACGGCCGGCATGTCGTGGGACTCGATCGCACGGACGATCCTCGGCTGGTCCCCGGACCTGATCTCACAGGACTCGCTCGCACGCTCGCAGGAGCAGCTGATGGCGCTGACGCTGGTCCAGGCGTCGGCTCCGGCACCCGCCCAGCAGATGCCACAGCCGCAGCCAGTGGACGGCAATGTCCCAGCCAACGCCTGAGCAGGTCGTCCTCGGCCATCGTGCCGCGCTCAACCTGGTCCGGGAGCGGGTCCTCGCGTTCGCCCGTACGGCATGGCGCGCATCGGCGAGCTACCGGGATGCTGATGTCGCTCGGCTGATCGCGCTGATCACGCCCCGCGTGCAGGCCGGACAGCTGCAGGTCGCGGGTCTGACGTCGGCGTACATCGCGACGCTCGCCACTCTCCGCAACGGCGTGCTCGTGGCGCCAGCACCGGTGGACCGGATGGGAATCCTCGATGCCCGCGGGACCCCCGTGGAGGACGTGTACCGGCGGCCGGCGACGGCCCTGTACACGTCGCTCGCTGACGGAAAGTCGTTCGGCGATGCGGTCGCAATCGGTCTCGGCGTCCTGGGTGTCCTCATCGAGACCGACATGCAGATGGCGAACGTGCGGCAGGCCCGCGACTCGTACATCTCGCAGGGCATCACCGAGTACATCCGGGTCACCTCGGGCGCCGCGTGCAAGCTGTGCATCAGCGCATCGAGCGGGGTGTACTCATCGGACCACCTGATGCCGATCCACCCGGGCTGTGGCTGCACTACGCAGGCCGTGACGTCCGGGATGAAGTTCACCCCGAAGAAGTCGGGCCAGGTCAGCATCCGCAACCACGGAGAGATCGGACCCATGCTCACCAAGCCCGGCAACGCCTTCACCGGACCCTCGGCGTACGACGCCAGCCGGTCCGTGGAGCAGTTGCAGACGGCGCTCGACTCCCTCGTGGTGTCGGCGCAGAAGTTCAGCTCGGTCGGCACGGAGGCTCGGATCGCGCAGCTGCGCGCCGAGATCGCCTCCCGCTCCTAACCGAGCACACAGACTCCCCGCACGCCGGGGCCAACCGCGCAGGCCGCGGACCAAACATCACCCCAGGAGGGCGATCCAGCCATGTCAGTTGCACCCGTCACGCCACCCGTCACACCCGCATCCACGGCTCCCGCAGCGCCAGTCGCGCCGGCCGTCCCCGTCACCGCTCCCCCCACCGCCGCGCAGGTCGAGGCGACGCCCCCCTGGGGCACCCCGGAGGAGTTCAACCCGGAGAAGGCATGGGACCTCATCAAGAATCTGCGCGAGCAGAAGAACGACCCGGCCGCCGCCAAGGAGCTCAAGGATCTCCGCGAGTTCAAGGCCAAGGCCGAGGATGCGAACCGTACGGAACTCGAACGCGAGCAGGCTCGCGCCGCCGCCGCAGAGAAGACCGCCGCTGAGACCGCACTCGAGCTCGCCCGCACCCGGGCGGCTGTGAAGTACGGCCTCGACGAGGACTCCCTGAAGGCGCTCGAAGGTGTGCCCGAGGACCGGATCGACACGATCGCGGCCCTCATCGCGGGCAAGAAGGCGCCCCTCACGGTCGCGCCGAGTGCAGCCGGGCAAGGCAACGTCGGAGCCCCCATCGGCGGCCCCTCCGATCCGGTCGCAGCACTGGACCTGCAGATCGCTGAGGCGACCAAGGCAGGGAACATCCAGATGGCGATCGCCCTGAAGGAACAGCGGTTCGCGCTCGCGAACACCAAGAACTAGCCCGAAAGGCACATCATGTCCGGAGTCACCGGAATCGGTACCACGTTCGGCCTGCCGAACTTCCACGGCGAGCTCATCGCCCTCACCCCGTACGACACCCCGCTCCTGTCCGCCTCCGGCGGCATCGGCGGCGGCGGCCAGGTCGCGGACACCACGATCGAGTGGCAGACGTACGACCTGCGCGACGCCGCGGTCCGTACCCGCCTCGAGGGTGCTGCGGCGCCCACCGCTGAGGAGCGGGTCCGCGCGAACGTCACCAACCGCGTCCAGATCTTCCACGAGGCCGTGTCGACCTCGTACACGAAGCAGGCCGCGATCGACCAGTACTACATGGCCGGCGCGGGTAACACCCCCGGTGGCGGCTCCAACCCGGTCACGAACGAGCACTCGTGGCAGGTCATGCAGGCGCTCAAGCAGATCGCCCGCGACGTGAACTACTCGTTCTGGAACGCCAAGCGCGTCGACCCGGCCGACAACACGACCGCCCGCCAGATGGCCGGCCTCCTGTCGGTCATGACGAGCAACGCCCAGGTCAAGGCCCACGCGCTCTACGCCGGCGCCTCGGCCGCGACGGACACCATCACCGTCACCCACGACCTCGTCGTGGACGACAAGGTCGTGTTCACCGACGTCGGCGTGGCGACCACGATCGTCCCCGGACGCGCGTACTGGGTCACCTCGAACAGCACCACGGTCTCGTTCAAGGTCTCGGCCTCCAAGGGTGGCGCTGCCATCACCATCGGCACGGCGACCGTCTCGTTCTACGGCACCAAGGCCGCGAACATCGTCACCACCGACGACGTCAACATCCTGCTCCAGTCCGTGTTCGACAACGGCGGCATCACCGAGCAGGGCACGGCGACGATCTTCGTCCCGTCCGGACAGAAGCGGGCGCTCACCAAGGCGTACGCGAGCTCCGGCACGGCCGCGAACCAGCTCGCCGGCACCCGCACGGTCGGCGGCCTCTCGCTCGAGACGGTCATCACCGACTTCGGGACGCTGAACATCGGCGTGGACCGGGCCCTGCCCGCCGACGCCCTGACCGTCGTCTCGCTCGACCAGATCACCCCCGTGTTCCTGAACGTCCCCGCGAAGGGCGTCCTCTTCGAGGAGGAGCTCGCCAAGGTCGGGTCGTCCACGAGCACGCAGATCTACGGCGAGATCGGCCTGAAGTACGGCAACCAGGCGGCCCACGGGGTCATCCGCGGCCTGTACGCCTGATCGTTCGCATCACAACAACTCGGAAGGGGTGAGGTCATGACTGTCACGCAACTCGCGTCCGCAAGCGACGTCGTCGACGCGATGGGCCGCGACCTCACCCCGACCGAGCGTGCGAGGGTCGAGTCGATCCTCGACAAGGCGTCGGAGCTGTTCCGCCGCCGTTCCATGCAGGCCTTCACGCCCGGTACGTCCACGGTGCGGCTGAAGGTCACGGCGGGCAAGGTGTACCTGCCGGAGCGTCCTCTCGTGTCGGTCACGTCTGTGGTCGATGACGTCGGGGTGCCCGTCGCGTACGCGCTCGACGACCAGTGGCTGACGATCGCTGCCGACTCGACATCGGCGAACTCGTACTCGTTCGTCACCGTGTCGTACTCGCACGGCGGAGAGGTCCCCGACCTGGTCCGTCTGTGCATCGCTGACGTGGCCCGGACCGCGCTTCTGATCCCCGAGTCGGCTGCTGCAGGGTCCGCATCTCACACGGAGACGCGTGGCCCCTTCACGGTCACCGACACGTACGCGGGCTGGGCTCAGGGTGGCGGCGTACGCCTCTCCCCGGATGACCTGGCACTGGCCGACTCGTACCGGATCCGCATCCCCCGCATCTACGTGGTGACCCCGTGACCTCGGCGGTCGACATCACGATCGTCCGCGGCGCGACCTCCACCGCCGTCCGTGGCTGGGTCGCCCAGGCGTTCTCGACGGAGGCCGAGCAGCAGCCGGCGCGCGTGTATATCGAGGGCGTCGAGAAGGGGCTCCTCGAGCGTGGCGACATCCTCACCGCATCCGGCGTGGCCTACGTGACCGAGCAGGTCAACTGGTGGCCCCCGGACAGCATCGAGGCGACCCTCGCGGACCTCGACATGCCCGACACGTGCATCATCCACCGCGCCTCCGGCGGCACGCTCGACCCGGTCAACCACCAGTCCTCTACCACGTGGGCGTCCGTGTGGACGGGCTCATGCCGCGCCTGGTATCGGTTCGCCGGCCGTACGACAGTCGGGGGCGGCCAGTCGTCCGCGCTGCAGCTGGAGATCGCGCTCCCGATGGATGCCCCCGACCCTCTGATCGGTGAGCGCATCACGATCACGCAGGCCACGTTCGAGCCGCGCCTACAGGGTGAGGTCGTGTTCGTATCCGCGGTCCCGGTCGGGTCGCAGTCGGTCCTCCGCCGCGTCTCCGCTGAGCGCCCCGCAGGTCTGGACCGGCGATGACGGACCTCTCTGAACTGCACCAGTTCGTGCAGCAGTTGCAGACCGTTGACCAGCGTGTCCCCCGCGCGGTCCGTGACGTCGTCAAGAAGGGCGGCGAGAAGGTCCGCGACCTGGCACGAGAGGCGGCCCCGAAGAAGTCTGGGGATCTCGCCAAGTCGATCGAGTCGACGTTCACCGGGAACGGGCAACTGTCCCGCGCGGAGGTCGGCCCCACCGAGTACTACGGCAGGTTCGTAGAGGAAGGGACCGCGAAGATGTCCGCCCAGCCCTACCTCGGCCCGTCCCTGGACCGTGTCGCTGAGACGATCGGCGACGAGATCGCCGACGCTGCCGCGAAGGCGTTCTGATGGCTAGCCTCACGCCCCTCGTCCTGGCTCGCCTCGCGACCCTGACGAATGTCGACATCCTCGACGGCGGGACCCTCAAGACCCCGACGAAGCCGTGGGTGTCATTCTCCGGCGGTATCCAGACCGGCACTGAGCAGCGCTACGGCGACTCGCACAAGCGCATCCACTGGGCGTACGCGGCGAAGGTCGTCAACGATACCCCCGAGGGCTGCCGCCTGCTCGCCGACCAGGTCTGCGCCCTACTGAACGATCCCGAGCGGATCGGCCTCCCGGTCGACGGTCTGTGGTCGGCGCTGGACTACGCATCCGACCTGATCACCGACGACTCGATCGAGGGCAACTGGCGTCACTCGATCGCCATCCACTGCACCGCACGCACTGAGGAGCCCGCATGAGTGACGTAGTTCGAGTCCAGAACCTCGAGACCGGTCACCAGTACAACTGGTCCGCGTCCATGGCCAACGACGACCCGACCCTCAAGGTCGTGGACCGTCCGACGCACACCCCGCACGGTGAGGAGATCCCTCCGCTGTACGCGGCCGAGATCCCGACCGCTGCGCCCAAGTCTCCCGGCGTCCGCCGGGGCTCGGCCACCGAGGCCGCCAGCAGCACCGAGGCCAACAAGGAGGCCTGAGTCATGTCCATCAGCTACCCGACCAAGGTTTACAGCCAGAAGCTCAACCACATCCGCAGCATCCCGGCGATCGCTTCGGCGACGCTCGCCCCGACGGTCGCCGAGTGGACGGCCGGCATCGCCGCGCAGTGCTCGTTCGACGCTGACCAGTTCCAGTACCAGATCTCGGCCGACAACGGCACGTCCCAGCGGTACTGCGACGCGTACGAGACGACGACTCCGGGGCGCAAGAAGATCGAGGCGTTCGACGTCGAGGTGTACGTGGATCCGCAGTTGCCGGTTTCCGCGTCGTACGCGCTGGCGACGGCGTGGAAGCTCGAGCCGAACGTGTACATCGCGCTTCGTCCGGGCCTGTCTGACACGACGGCTGGTGCTGCAGGCCAGATCGTGTCGCCGATCTTCCCGGCAAAGATCCAGTCTCTCGGCCTGATCGCCCCCAACCCGGGTGACTCGTCCGACGTGTACCGGTGGCTGTTCAAGGTGCTTCCGACGGGCGACCCGAAGTGGGACGTCGCCATCCTCACCTGATCCGACCCCCTACCCTCACCCCGGCCGACCAGCTCCCGGCCGGGGTGAGCCGTCCCCTGGAGCTGACGATGGAGCTGACATGAACGTGACCGAAGACAACGCCTACGACACCGCGATCGGGATGACCGTGTTCATCGCGGGCGAAGGACTGCCCGGTGGACCCGAGGCGCTGATGGAAGCGCTGCAGGTAGCCAAGCCCCTGCTCGAAGCGGGCTGGCACATCTGGCGCCTTATCGACTCCCTGCGTGGCATGGCCCAGATGGGAACCACGGGCGAGGCCGCTGGGAACGCCCTCCTCGAGGTCAACAGGGGGCGGGCATGACCGACTACGGAGCGATGCTGCGAAGCCGTCGCATCGAGACCCGCTTCAGCGTCTGCCTGCGGCCGTCCCTCGCGTGGGACCGGGCTCTGGTCACGCGTTCCCAGATGCCCGACGCCGACACGCTGGCGGCTCTTGACGAGCAGATCCGCGAGTCGACTGTCGTTCTGGTGCTGAGGGCGCTCACCGAGGACGAGACGTGGTCGATCGACGCTCGCTACACGTCCGCCAAGCCGGGAACCCCCGAGGCGCGGGCGATGGACAAGGAGACCTTAGTCCAGGCGTTCATCCAGTGGGAGACCTTGGATGGCGATGAGATCACCAGCATGGACGCGACAGACCTCATCGCGTACTGGGACAGCGCGTCTCCGGGTGAGCGGGTTCCGCTGCTGGCGCTGTCTCTCGAACTTCGTACGTTCTCCCCGACCGTCCCTTTCTGAGGGCTGCGGTCGCTGACGACGCGACCGTACGCCGTGACCTCAGACTCTCCCGCTCGATGGGAGTCGCCCCGTCGATCCTGTGGGGCCGTCGTCGCCAGTCGATCACCGTCAACGGGGTCACCCGGACCGACGCGGACTGGCTCCAGATCGACTACGCACTCCTCGTTCTGCTCGACGAGTGGGAGCAGGGCCTATGCATCTGCGGTGAGCACCGCTCCACGCATGACGGATTGACGCCCGAGGACTACGCAGGCGCCTTCCTGACCTGCCCGGCACTCGTCGCGCTCGATGCGGAGCAGGTCAAGACCGCGAAGCGCGATGGCAAGAAGGACGTGAAGCCCGACCCGACCAGGGCTCGCGGCTGGTTCACCGCCACGTACGAGGCCATGCAGGCGATGGCCCAAGCGGCCCTGTCGAAGACCGAGAAGACCAACTGAACACGGAGGTGGGGCGATGGCTGACAAGTCCGTACGGGTCATCCTGACCGCCACCACCGCCGGGTTCATCGCCGAGGTCCGCAAGGCCGAGACTGCCGCCAAGGGCCTCGCCGCGACCCTCGGTAAGGCATCGACGACCGAGTCCTGGAAGAAGGTCTCCACAGACCTCGGTGTCGTCGGCCTGGCGTTGTCGGCTGTCGCTGGCCTGGCCGTGAAGGCGTGGGCCGACTTCGACGCGCAGATGTCCGCCGTCGCAGCAACAGGCCAGGACGCGAAGGGCGCCCTCGACGATCTGCGGGCCGCAGCGTTGCAGGCGGGCGCCGACACCAAGTACAGCGCCACGGAGGCTGCAGCGGGCGTCGAGGCGCTTCTGAAGGCCGGTCTGACCTCATCGGACGTGCTCGGCGGCGCGCTCACGGGTGCGCTGAACCTGGCCGCGTCCGGGAACATGTCAGTCGCCGACTCCGCTGAGACCGCCGCCACGGCGATGGTCCAGTTCGGACTCTCCGGGAAGGCCGCGGGTCACGTCGCGGACCTGCTCGCCGCGGGCGCTGGCAAGGCGCAGGGTGAGGTCTCTGACATGGCCGCCGCCCTCAAGCAGTCGGGCCTCGTCGCGGCGCAGGCTGGCCTCAGCATCGAGGAGACGACGGGCACCCTGGCGGCGTTCGCGTCCGCCGGCCTGATCGGTTCCGATGCGGGCACGTCGTTCCGGACGATGCTGCTGCACCTGATGAACCCCTCGAAGGAAGCGGCGACGCTCATCTCCGAGTACGGGATCAGCCTGTACGACACGAGCGGCAAGTTCGTCACGATGACCGACCTCGCGGGCCAGCTGCAGGCCAAGCTCGGCACCCTGACGAACGAGCAGCGGAACGCGGCCCTCGCGACCATCTTCGGCTCCGACGCGATCCGCGGCGCCAACGTCCTGTACACGCAGGGCGCGAAGGGCATCGCCGACTGGACGAAGTCTGTCGACGACACGGGCTACGCGGCGCAGGTCGCCGGCGAGAAGATGAACAACCTGAAGGGCGACATCGAGACCCTGATGGGTTCTCTCGACACCCTCATGGTCTCCGGTGGGTCGGCTACTGGTGGCGTGTTGCGCTCGATGGTGCAGCAGCTGACCGAGCTCGTGAACGTGGCCTCGAAGAACCCGGAAGCCGCGGCGGGCATAGTGACTCTCGTCGCGGCGCTGGGTGGGCTGGCGCTGCTGGCTGCTGGCGTGATGAAGACGGTCACGGCCTTGTCGGAGTTCCGCGCCGCGGCGCTCGCCATGTCAGCAGCGTCCCCGGCCACGGCTGCGGCTATCGGTGGGCTCGCGACGAACGCGGCGAAGGCTGCGGTCGCGCTGGCAATCGCCTCGGCTGCCGCGCAGGCGTTGAGCAACAACGCGCAGATGCCGGGCGTATCGGCAGGCCAGGCGGCACTTGTGTCGCTCGCCTCGTCCTCCGACCGGGCGAGCGAGTCCATGGACAACATGTTCCGGGACGCGATGGGCGCATGGGGATCGACCGACATCGTGGCTGGCGTCGACAGTCTCGACTCGGCGCTCGGACGGGTCGCCAAGCAGGGCCTCGGTGATGACTTCTTCGGGCTCGGGTCGGCGCTGCTCGGCACTAAGTCTGAACTGTCGATCGTGACCGAGCAGTTCGGCAAGCTCGACCAGGCCATGGCGAAGGTTGACCCGGCCACGGCGCGGTCAGCGTTCTCGAAGATCGCCGAGTCCGCCGCCACTCAGGGCATGTCGGTTGAGAAACTGATTGCCCTGTTTCCCGAGTACAAGGCCCGGCTTGAGTCGACCGCTGCGAGCCTCGGCGTGACGACGCTCAAGGCCCAGGACTACGCGGACTGGATGGGTGGCAAGGTCCCGGCCGCGATCCAGACCGCGATCGATGCGACGAAGGGCGGTACGGACGCCTCTAAGGGTCTGTCGGACGCCCTGACGCAGCAGCAACTTGCCGCGCAGAAGGCCGCCGAGGAGCAGGACGCCCTTGCCGACGCGATCAAGGGCGCCGCAGACGCCGCGCTGAAGGCGTCGGGTTCGGCGATCTCGTACCAGAAGTCGATCGACGACGCGGCCGAGTCACTCGCGAAGAACGGGAAGACGCTCGACATCAACACCGAGGCCGGCCGCGCGAACCGGGCAGCCCTGGATGACGTGGCCGACTCTGCCCGCAAGATGGTCGAGGCGAACGCCGCGAACGGTGCCAAGTCGGACGAGCTCACCGCCCAGATGGCGAACGGCCGGGCCGAGTTCATCAAGACCGCCATGCAGATGGGCATGAACAAGCAGGCCGCCGAGGCGCTCGCTACCCAGTACGGGCTCATCCCCGGCACCGTGAAGACGGTCAGCACGTTCGACCCGACCGGCACGCGGGCCGCGCAGACCGCCCTCGACAACCTCAAGGACAAGACGGTCTGGGTGACGGTCGAGACGACGAACGCGGCCCTGATCGCTGCGTACGGGAAGGGTGCCAGGACGATCGCCGCCGCAACAGGTGGTCAGATCACCGGACCTGGCACCGGCACGTCTGACTCGATCCCGGCGTGGCTGTCGAACGGTGAGTTCATCGTGAACGCCGCAGCGACGGCGAAGAACCTGTCGCTGCTCCACGCGATCAACTCGGGCCGCCAGATGCCTGCGTTCGCTGCGGGCGGCATGGTCGCACCGTCCGCCTCTAGCGTGTCGACGGCAGTCTCCGTCGGCTCCCCGAATGTGGGGGTTGTCGTGGTCATCGACGGCAACGAGGTTCGGGGCGTCGTACGCCAGGAGATCACCGCTGCAGCCACCGAGCACCGTTACGGGAAGGCATGAGATGGCTGCCATCGCCACGGCTGTAGACCTGAGTCTCGGTACTCCGCGCGTCGGGATCACCCTGTCGGCATGGACTGACGGGACGGTCACGATCACCCGCGTGCACCCGAACGGCGACCGGGTGTCCGTGCGTGACGTGCCGGCTGCTTCTGGTGGTGCCTCGTTCGTGTACGACTACGAGAACCTGAACGGCGAGCCGATCTACTACGAGGCGTACTCGGGCGCGACGCTGATCACTTCGAGCGCCCTCACCGTGGCGTACACCGACATGCTCGTCTCGGTACCCGGAATGCCGCAGATGGTCCTGCAGATCGACGCCGAGCAGGTTCCCGACGCCGAAATGGACCGTCCGACGGCCGACCTGACGGGACCGTTCCGCGCGGTTGCTCCCAGCGAGTACGGCGAGCTGCAGGCTGAGGCGTTCTCGGTGACGGTCAAGGCTCAGTCGTTGGCGCAGCGGACGGCGATGGAGCAGATCCTCGCCCAGTCCGGTGTGCTGCTGCTGCGGATGCCGCTGACCGAGTACGCCGCCATGTACGTAGAGGTGTCGCACGTCTCCCGGAAGACGTTCGTCCCGTACCGCCGTATGGGCATATCGACCACGACGGAAGCCGACTGGCGGCGCTACGACCTGACCTGTCGCGAGACCTCGTTCCCGGTTGGCGCGTCCTTCGGCGACCCGACGGCCTCTTACCAGGCGCTCGTCGACTCCGGCAAGACGTACCAGCAGATGCTCGACTGGAAGGGCGTCGGCGCGACGACGTACCTCGACATGCTCAAGGGCGGCTTCTGATGCAGGCCGTCTCGTCCGACTGGGACGGTGCGATCCGAGGCGCTCGCGAGAAGACGTGCCTCGTCGAGGTGTGGGGTCCTGGCGCTACGTCTGCCGTCGTGCTGGTCGCGAAGGCTGGCAGTATCCGCGTGGACGAGTCGTCGGCCGTACGACGGGCCTTGAACCTGTCGCTGGCGGACCTGTACGCGCCCGACGGCACTCCCCTGACACCACGGAAGGTATCGGACCTGCTCGCCCCGTTCGGCACTGAGATCCGCGTCTGGTCCGGGCACCAATACACGTCGGGCTGGACCGAGATGGTCCCCGTCGGCGTGTTCACCCTCACCGACACGAACCGACCCTCGTGGCTGGCGGCCCTCGAGCTCACCGCCCCCGACCGGTCTCGCTCCGTGTCGCTCGCCCGGTTCCTAAAGCCGTACAACGTGGCCGCCGGCACCCTCGTCACAGCCGTCATCACGACCCTGGTCCAGCGTGGCGGGGCGTTCCCCGTTGTCGACTTGTCGGGGTCCCGGACGCTGACGACGGCCGCGTCGTACGAGGCCGGTGCGGACCCGTGGGAGAAGGCGCGCGAGCTCGCGACGTCGATCGGCTGCGAGGTCGCCCCCGACGCGACCGGTGTGTTCGTGATCCGTCCCGTGCCGCAGGTCGCCACCCCCGTCTGGTCCGTCGACATCGACAAGACGAAAGGCGCGCTGCTCGACATCGGCCAGAAGATGACCGCCGAGGGCGTCTACAACGCGCTCGCCGTGTCGTCGTCCGCGGCCGGCGTGGATCCGGTCATCGGCTACGCGTGGGTCTCCGACGGCGACATGGCCGTCACGAAGCCCGGTGTCGGCTGGCGTACGACGTTCTTCTCGACGCCCATCGGGATCACGACGACCGACCAGGCGATGGCCGCGGCCGCGGCGATGCTCCCGTCGAAGATGGCCGCCGCCCGCATCCTCGAGCCGGTCGCGGTCGCGAACGTGGCCCTCGACGTCGGCGACACGATCGCCCTGTCCGTCCCGATCAGCAAGGACCGGACCTCGCAGGAGCTCATCAACGCGGTCGTGTCGTCGCTCAGCTTCTCCCTCGAGCCCAACGCGGGCGGCATGCGGCTCGGCGTCCGGTACCCGGCACCGGTGACGACAGGAACGGTGGTGACGGGCTCATGAGCACAGACCTCCGCAACGCCCTCGCCGCCAACCCGTCCCCCGACGGCACCAGCGCGAAGGTGTACCGGGTCAACGCTGACGGCACCGTCGACCTTGACGTCGGTGGCGGCGGCATCATCACGAACGTCAAGGTCAACGACACGTACACCCCCGGATCGGGCCACATCGTCGAGACGATCATCCAGCCGAACGGGCAACGGTACGTCCTCGGCCGGCCTCGTACGGCGAACGCGACGACCGTCCCGCACCGGACCGACATCGCGATCCCGTGGAACGTGCTCCCCGGAGCGCCCGGGTCGAACCCGCTCGTCGTGTCGTGCACCCAGACCGGAGCCTGGCGATCGACGGACGGCTGGGGCACGGCAGGGTCACGCCCCGCAGGCTGGGACCTCGGCGCCCCGGCGCAGGCCCGGTACTCGACGGCGACCGACTTCTACCGGGGCGTGTACTGCTACGGCGGTGCGTTCGCCGCTCTCGCGGGCCGCACGTCCGGGACCCCGACCCTTCGCCTCGACCGTGAGTCGTCGGGCGGCGTGTCGGGCGCGCAGGCCCTGTACGTGGCGCTCCACCCGCACGAGACGCTCCCCGCAGGCCAGCCCGTCATCATCGGGTCGGCCGTGAACGTCGGCTCGCTCGCATGGGGCGCGAACGGGACCTTCAACCTGCCGCAGTCGTTCGGGCAGGCGCTGATCAACGGCACCGCGAAGGGGTTCGTGCTGCTGCTGCTCGCCACCGGCAACGGGTCGTACTCCGTAATGAAGTCGAAGGCCGCCGTCGCGCTCACGGGCACCCTGACCCTGCCGTGGAGCTGACATGAGCCTCGACATCCTCCGCCTCGACGGCACGCCGATCGTCTCGGGGCAGATGAACAACCTATTCCCGGACGTGGCGGTCGGCGGCGGGACGCTCGTCACCTGGTTCGTCATCCACAACTCGTCCACCGGCAACATGACCGGCGTCCGCGTGTTCCTCGGCATCGACGCGGCCGGGGTCACAACCCGGATGACTGTGGCTGACGGGACACCTCGAGCGGGCGGATGGGCACCCGCCCCGACGCCCGGCTCGTGGTCGATCCCGACCGAGTCCGCGCCCCTTACGGCAGTCACAGCGGACGCGGCGCTACCTGCCGGGCAGCGGGTCCTCATCGCGATCCAGCGGGACGCGACGACAGGCGCGCAGGCGTGGCCCGAGACGAACCACATCATCGTGACCGCGACCGGTCCGGCCTGATGACCACCCACCCGACGAAAGGCTGACCCATGGCTACGACTCCGAAGTCCGCGCTGCGCTACCCGGCACTGTCCGACACGGCCAACGTCCCCCGTGACGTCGGAAACCTCGCCAGCGACCTCGACGGCAGGGTCATCACCGTCTGCACGTCCGCGACCCGTCCCGCGAGCCCAGCGACTGGGCAGTTCGTCTACGAGACCGACACCGGCTTCACGAACATCTACTCCGGGTCGCGGTGGCGCCGGATCTCCGACAACGAGATCGGAAGCAACATCGCCACGTCGAACCCGACCCTGGGTACGAGCATGTCCACCGTCGCCACCGTGACCGCGACAACCCTCGGCGGACCGCTCCGGGTCGAGGGCATGGCCCTCTTCAACAACGGCAACTCTGGTGCCGACAAGCGGGCAGCGGTGCAGCTCACGCTCGACGCCGTGGCCCAGACGCCAGCCTTCTCGGATATCGACGTCCGTCTGATCTCTGGACAGAACTCGCTCGCCGCGTTCGCGTTCACGTGGGAGCTCACGGGAGTCGCCGCCGGCTCGCACACATTCCTCTTGCAGGCGCTCGCCTCGCTGACCTCATCGGTCACCGTTCCCGCCGCCAGCCTCGTCGTGATCGAGAAGCCGTGAGACGCAGCTGGATCGTCCTCCTGGCCGCGGTACTCCTCGTCGTCACCTTCGCGCCAACCTCACCCGCCCGGGCCGACGGCATACCGTCTGCCCACACGATCACGGGCGTCGACCTGCATGACGGAACCGTCCTCAAGGTCGACTCGACGTACTACCTGTACGGCACGAAGTACGGGTGCGGCTTCACGTGGGGCAACCCGGCGACGCACTGGTGCGGCTTCGGAGTCTCCACGGCCCCCAGCCTCGACGGGCCGTGGTCGGCAGTCACGACCCTCGTTGCCCCGACCGACGTCGACACGTGGACCGGGCTCACCTGGGACGT
>OFRE01000242.1_pt1 | contig 16025 bp, 30 predicted proteins | sample 1543061 | NCBI WGS metagenome assembly OFRE01 (sample SAMN07774218, study PRJEB24372) | wastewater metagenome | isolation source: Exp Tend NO 50WW | collected 2016-02
TGTTCACCGGATGCCCGTGTATCAGGTCGGAGAGTCTTTGAAACCAACAGACCTGCGTACAAAAGGCGTCTGCAAGGAGTGGCAGAACATAGCTGTAACGCGCATGAAAGCTGCGTTTCATGCTATGTATTCTGTAGCATTTCATTTGCCGGATTTGGCAGAAAACAGTAGCCCCTCACAAGCCCCTACAAAGCCCCTACCAAGCCAAGAACAAGAACAAGAACAAGAACAAGACCATAGGGGCTTGCCTAGCCCCACTTCGCAGCCTCGTCCCGAGCCTGCTGGGTTTGTTGACTTTTGGGAGGCATGGCCGAAGAGTTTCCGAAAGGCAGGACGCTCGAAGTGCCTGGATGTGTGGAAACGAGCCGGAATCGAGAAGCAAGCAGCGCAGGTAATCGCCCATGTCGTGGCGATGAAAGCAACCCACGATTGGCAGAAGGATTCAGGCCAGTTCGTCCCGTCTCCGCTGGTGTACCTGAACGGCAAACGGTGGGACGGCGCGGAGATTGGCGAAGTTGGTAAGTCCGACCTGATGGCGGGGGTCATCTGATGTACGGCCACCTACCCCTGATCGCCATGCGAAAGCGCGGCATCAAGCCCGCTATCGTGTTCCTGAACGACTACCCATGTGCTTCCGCAAAAGACTGGCACAACCCTGGAGAAAAGTTTGGAGAAACGTGGGGACCGGAGCACGCAACCGTCAGCACGGTGGGAGAGGTAATCCAACTGCTGGACTTGCGGTTTTTGGTTGGAATGAGGGTCAGCATCACATCGACATCGGAAATTCGTGCCAAAGCCTTGTTTGAGCAGGCCAAGGCGCACGGAGCAATAACGGTCGGCGCGTGCCATGTGATTGAACACAAAAACAAGCCATGCAGCACCGGCTGGTGTGACGTGTGGCACAAGAAATCGGAGGTGGCAAATGGCTGAGTTTTTGGACGACAGCATCGACTTCAATGCCTACATGGAGTCAACAGACCACCAGACCAAGGTGAAGCCTGCAAAAGACTTTGTGGACGTGGCCAAGGAGCGACTTCGCACCCGCGCAAAGGAGCACCGGATTTACTTGCCATGGCCGAAGTGCAATGACAGCTTCGAGTTCCGAAATGGCGAAGTGACAATGTGGGCGGGACAAAACGGCCACGGGAAGACAGACGTTACAACGCAAGTAGCCCTATCACTGATTGGACAGGGACAGAAAGTGTGCGTAGCGAGCTTTGAGATGAAGCCGGTAACAACAATATGGCGCATGGTGCGCATGTTTGCCACCACCAATCCATTTTCTGAGGAGTACCAAGGGGGTAGTGGCCTGGACATACTTGATGGGCTCTATGACGATTTTGGCGAATGGACTAAAAATAGGCTTTGGCTGTACGACCAAACCGGAACAGCGGAAGCTAGTACGGTTATTGGGATGGTTCGTTACTGCGCTTCCGAGCTTGGAATAACACACATTTTTATCGACAGCCTTATGAAATGCGTCAAGGGAGAGGACGACTACAACGCGCAAAAACAGTTTGTTGACAGGCTTTGCGCAGCGGCGAAGGATTTTGATGTGCATATCCATTTGGTACACCACCTAAAGAAGCCAGCTAAAGAGGGAGACAGACCCGACAAGCACGACGCAAAGGGTAGCGGATCAATCACCGACCAAGTGGATAACGTGTTCATGGTGTGGCGGAATAAGCCGAAAGAGGATGACATCCGAGCGAATTTAGATCGGTCCAACAAGCAAACAGAGCCGGATTGCTTGTTGTTGTGTCGCAAACAAAGAAATTACGAGGGCAATGGAGATGGGGAACCAACAATAGGACTTTGGCGGCACCGTGACGCCGGAAATTTCGTTGGTCAGCCAGGTGACAGTGCCCAATTTTTCCCAAATTATCCACATGTCCAATCCATGTGACCTAAAAACCCGATTGATAGAGCACATACTATGCATGCGACAAAAAGACGAGGCCTATGCAAGATGGGCGATGATGAAATACCACGAGTCGATGCCGTGGTTGGACCTGCTGAACGGGATACGGGAGCGTCTAAAACGCTGATAGTACGCCTACCATTCCCAGCGCCAGAAATGATGCCAAATCGTAAAAACGGCAAGCACTGGACAGCGACGAAAAAGATCAAAGACGATCAGAAATTTGCTGCCAACTTATGCACCAAGGCTGCGCTGAACTTGTCTGGTGGCGGAGAATTCGGAGATGGGTATATCCCGCTGTCTCTGGTTTACATCCAGCGCGATAAACGGCACCGAGACCTGGACAATTTACTTGCAGCAAGTAAGCACATTTTGGACGGCATGGCGAAGGCAATAGGCGTCGATGACAAGCTATTTAAGCCCATCCTGGTCGACTCTGTTCATTGCGGCGGGGAATCCTCGTTAATCGCCGCTGTAGGTGTCGCGATCATAAGCGGGGTGTCTCTGTGATCGTCCAACTCTGGAATCCACAACAGGCACACCAGGCCATGGCCGATCTATGGCCTAAGATCAAAGCATCTTTGATGGCAGGGCATCGCCTGGTGCTGGAGTGCAAGCAAGAGACGCGCACAAACGCAGAAAATAGGCTGCTCCATGTTTTGATATCGGAAATCAGCGAAAAAATTGAATGGGCCGGTAAAAAACATGACCCGGAAACATGGAAAAGGCTACTGGTCGCAGCATGGAGCCGCGAGCAAGGTCTATCTGTAGAAATATTGCCAGCACTAGACGGCAAAGGCGTGGACATAGTGCCTATAAGGACATCGAAACTGACAAAATCCGAATGCGCCGACCTGATTACCTACATTCAAGCATGGGCAGCATCCCACGATATGTAATTAAGTTACATGACTAAAAGAGCTGAACAAAAGTACATGAGCCGGGTAGCAGAACTGGGATGCTACCTATGCCAGCACCTCGGGTACGGTCCTACACCAGCACAAATCCATCATCTACGCGAAGGCCAGGGCATGGCCCAGCGCAATAGCAATTACTTGGTGATCCCGCTGTGTGACCAGCACCATGCAAACAGTAGTGTGGATGGCATCCACGGACAACGAAGAGCCTGGAAGCTGGCGCAGGTTTGCGAAATGGATGCACTGGCATGGACTATCGGAAGACTCAATAATGGATCTTGAAGAAATCGAAACACTCGAATGCATGCGGATCTGGGACAGCCTGGAAGAGCTGGGAGACTGTCTCGTATGGACCGGATCGCTCAATAAATACGGGTATCCTCAATACAAAAGCTACGTCGCTGACGGGTGCCGCCTCGTAAAGCGCATGGTCTGGATGTTCCATGGCCGCGCAATCGGCTATCGTGTACCAATTGAGTGCACATGCGGAGACAAGAAATGCCTAAACCCTGCGCACATGCGCCCGACGACCACCAAGGCCATTGCCAAACGTGCAGCCAAGAATGGGGCGTGGAGCTCGCCTATAAGGGCAGCAAAAATATCAGCATCAAAAAGAAGCGCAGCCAAACTGACGGTTGAAGTAGCGCGAGAGATACGACTGAGCAAAGAATCAGGCCGCAAGCTGGCCCAACTCTATGGCGTCAATAGGACCGTAATCAATGGAATAAGGTCAGGTACTCGCTGGAAAGAGTACACGAACACGAACATTTTTGCCCAGCTTATGCGGCAACAATAAAAAACCACGAAATTGGCTGTTAGTCAAAGATGATTGCAAGAATAGCTAAAAGGATGGCTAGCATATTTTTATTCCTTCAAAAGATAGAAGCTCTGCAAACTGCGCAGGTGTCACGCGCTTTGTGCCAGCCACTCGCACAAAATCCTCGTCCCGGCGCAGCGTGCCGTATCGCTCAAGCAGGCACGGCATGTCTCCGTAAATCCCCGCTGCCGCTGGTGATAGATAGTGCTCGCCGTTATCGCGCACATAAACCCGCTGCAACTCTGCACAGTAAATCACCGGGGTGGCTTGTTTGCAAATCTCACACACCCCGTAGTGCGCCGACCCGTGGCCGGTGTTGCGCACTGTCGTAAAAGTAATGTCTGTTGCTTTGCCCATGTTCGTCTCCGTTAAAGTGCGCGTATATCTGACTCAAACTGCAATCGGCCTGCCGACGCCCTCGGGCGTGTAGACGACAGTGCCGTCAAGGCGTTGGGTGACAGCCAGGCAGTTAGGCCACATGAATCCGCAGCTCCCAGGCGTCCTTCGGGTAAATGTCCCGGAAAGCCGTGCCGCACTCCTGCCGCTGTTGTCGGACGTACTCATTTGCCGCTGTGTGGAGTGCATCTTCGGTCCCTGCGTAGATCGTGTTTCCCTGCTTTCGCCCTTCGTAATGCAGGCTGCCCATCAAGGTGTAGCTGCCGACAATTCGGCCGCTCACGTCCTCGTCAAATTCGGCTTTCGTTGCCATCATGCTGTCACCTTCACAATTTCGCCCGCGTATCCGCGCACTCGCAGGCGCTCAACGTAAGCGGCCGCCTTCCTGTCGTCCCACACTAGCTTTGCGTCGCACAGCCCCGGCCGGACCTTGGTCAAGCTTTCCTGTCCGGGTTTTCCGCCGAAGCCAGCGAACCATTCGTCGCCAATGCGTATCGCGTAGGCCGTAGTTTTGTAGTGGTTTGTTTCCATCGTCATCTCCAAAGACGCACAACTATTCAATTAACCGGACGCGCCGCCATACCGTGAACTGCTGGCATCCGTAGGTTGGATTGTTAAATATCGGCATCATAGGAATCTGGTTCAACGTAGCCCTTCGGCTTGGGGCCGCGCTTGATCGTGATATGCCTCATGCCGCAGCCACCAGCCCACCGTGCCGCACGCCACTTCACGAACGTCGCACGACTGCATTCCACCTCATGCACGGTATCCAGCAGCAATGTGACGTTGCTCGATTGCTGGCAGCGGCCTGATTGCTTGTCGAAAAGCAAGCCGGTACTCGCGCAACCGTAGAACATGCGGCCGCTTTTTGCCGGCCATTCAACATCAGCCAGCATGCTATCGCTCTCTTCGTTCAGCAGATGCAAGCGAACCTTGCCGGTCCATTGAATAGATCCTTCAATCCGGGTCATGTTGAGATCATTGACCTCGCCCGATTGCGGAACCCGCTTTTTATTTACCGATGGTTCGCTGTGCCGTGCATGTCTTGTTTGCATCAAATATTCTCCGTTAGTTGTTTGCGCCTGCTTTCACGCAAGCGCATCAAGATCAATATCAAAATGTTTAATGTAGATGGCCCTGGTTCGCACGAATGCTGCATCCCATAGGCGAATCTTCTCTTCCCTTGGGATTGCTCCCTGGTCTATAACAACGTGGCAGGCGTGGCACGCTGCAACATGGCGGTTATCGTCAGCTTTCTGGCCGGCTCCTTTCCCGTGCTTCGATTGGTTTGAATGGGCTGGTTCACACCCCTCGACCGAGTACCCGATACAAACGCCTGGTATCTGAACTTGACATTCGTTGACCTTGTGCGCCAAGTCGAGAACTTTTCGGCTACGGAATGGCCTGCGCTTCTCGTAGGCGTCAGGCTTTTTCATGATCTTCCCGCTAACGGCAACCCGTGACTAATCCTATACAGCGCTGCGCGGTTTGTTATGCCGAAGTGACGAGATACTTGGGCGGCAGTCATAGATACCCCATCATCTGATCAACAACGCGATCAAGCTCTTCGCGGCCTGAGTAGCCGGTCAGAACATGCTCAAGAATCACAGACGCGACAGCCGAATAGACCTCTTCAAATTCAGCGTCATCCATGTTTGAAAAACTGATGCTGTGCGCCTCAAGTTTCATGCGCCCTTTTAAGTCGAACGTCTGGTCATAGAACCCAGCAAGAATCAAAACGTCTTTCCTGAACCGCTCGAAGTTCTTTGAAACTTCTTTCCCTTTGTAGGTCTTTCTCATGCGGCCCGGCTCCCAAGAGTCGAAAGCAAAATTGAGCATTGAGAAAAACTTTCGGTGGAACTTGGCGTTTCTCGGAATAACGAACTCAATCACCGCGAATTCTCCCGGCTCCAGATCCATCAGGCGCTTCCAAATCTTGCGCCAGCCCTGCTTGTCGGTGCGGCTCCAGCCGTCGAATAGGCCGAACAAGAAGCGGCGTACCTGCTCAAGCATAGATTCTGCTGGCGGCAGGTCGGAAGTGCGAATGATCGTTACGCGAGACATGCTGAATGCCTCGTCCGGTACGTCACAATGTCCCGCGCCGTCGACTGGCCGCAGCCAAATAATTTAGCCAACTTGCGATAGCCAGTGCCTTCGCCGCTCAACCGCCGCATTTCGATAACCTGCTCGTCGGTCAGCTTGGCTTTCTGGTGCGACTCGCCGCAGCGATGGCCGGAAGGTGCGCGCCTAATCATTCGTCACCCGCATGGTGAAACAGCCTCGGGCAGATCCACTTGGCGAAGGCGATGCTGACGATCACCCAGGACAGACCTATCAATCCAATCACTGCGCTGCTCATTTTTTGCTTACTCCACCGGCTGAAACTATGTCTAAGCGGTGTTTTGCCCATGAATCGGTTTCTGCCTTGGCTATCGCTTCAGCTTTTTCTTTTGGGTAGCCTGCATCATGCTCAAGAATTCCAGCCCGTTCTTCAAAAAACTCTTTGAGATGATCGTCCAGAAAATCGAATATGTGCTTCACGCCGCTTTCCTCATCGGACGGCGGATCTGGCTGGCCTCGTCTGCGAAATACACGGACCAAACACGATAGCGTTCCTCGTGATTATCGATTGCGACTGGCTCCGTTACGCCCGCTGCATTGATGATTTCATACCCGGCGCGAAGTTGGTCCGGGCCGGGTGCGAAGTCAATGCGCAGCATGGCCTTGAATTCGGTCATTTCGTCTTTGGTGAATATTCCAGCGGATAGGCGATCTGCGGCCCACGCGTCGAAATCATCCTTAAATTGCTTGGTTACGGTCACGGTCGCCATGTCAAAACTCCGTCATTTCTACAGATGCGCCGGCTGGCATGTAGCAGCGCGGGTGGTCATTGAGTGATTCAAGGAACTGTCCTGATTGCGGGTCAAACCAGAATTGCAGAGCCCCATTCCAGCCGCTCCCATTGCGCTGTGATTCACAGGTCAGGATGGCATCCGGTTCATGGCTCTTGCTTTGATCTCCAGCACTCATGGACTTGTGCTTTGGCTTGTTGCGCCACACGGTAAAAACGTTTTCTGCCATGTCGCCAATCTCGCTGGTGCCCTTCACGTCATGCAGCCCAGGCGGCGTGTCGTCAGACGAACCTTTTCGCGCGTGGGCAACAAGGTGAATGTGCGGTCCGGTCTGATGTGCAACGCTCTGGAGCCGGTCAACAAAATGCTTCTGCTTCGAGTAATCATCAGAGCCGACACCGATACCGCACTTCATCAGCGAGTCAATGACGATATGGTTTATCCCGAACGTTGCGACGGCATAACGGCATAGCGCCACCACGTTGTCAGACTTGAGCGCCCCTTGGTGATCGAACAACCAAAGACGCTTTGAAGCGTACTCAAACCAGTCGTTGACGAACGATTCAGGTGGACGGCTTGAGCCAGATTCTTGTCGGCACTTACGGGCCAACACCTCTTCGGGCTTGAATTCCGGGGAGATGATCAACACCCGACCGTTAAGGCGCATGCAGTGCAGCATGACCTGCGAAAGCATTTGGCTTTTCCCATGTCCTTTGAATCCAGACCAAATCGACAGCTCGCCTGGACGAAGTTCGATAAGGTCGCGGGTCTTGAGCCAAGGCATCGGCACGCCAACGGCGCCGCCCTTGTGGTTCAAAACGTCGATGGTGCGTTTTTTGAAACGGTCAGCAGAGCGGACTTGATGGACGTTATCCGGCTCGGTAAATTGCGACAGGTCAATGCTGGATTCAATCAGGTTCATTTCCAGCCCCGATGCGGCGCCCATGACGCAAACGTATCGCCAGTGCAAACGACCAGATGGCGCGGCCGGGAAGCGATCAGCGCTTTGGCCAGGTCGCGCACCTTGTCACAGGACTTGTCAGCAACGATTGAAACGTCGAAGCCTTCCAGCAAATCGAACTTACCCGGCGCTATCTCGTCGCCTTCCTCAAGCGCCAGATTGCAAAACGTCAGGCCATGCGGTCGATAAAAGTTGGCAGGTGCTTCGTCAAAGAAAATCCGCACCGGCAGATCAACGCCTTGCCGGTATATTGCCGAGAAAAAATCTAGCCCGGTCACAGCGCACCCCGCATGAATTCTGGCAAGGATGAAGCGCCGGAAGCAGGCTTAGGAATCAGCTTCGCCCAATTTCCGGAAATTGCCTTGCGGAACGCAGCATCCCAATCAATGTAGGTGTAACCCTTGGCTTTTGCTGTGTCGATGAAGTTGGAAAGGTGGGATTGCAAATTGCCATGCCCGTTTTCATCTGCCCATCGCTGTACGCTTTCAGAGACTGTGAAGTTTTCAGGAATAGGCGTCTCGCGTTTCGACGCGACTACCTTTCCCTTCCCTTCCTTCCCTTCCTTCCTACCTGCGCGTGCATTAACCGTCACTGACGCGTTGTGACGCGTGGATGACGCGTCACACGGGCTAGGCAAAATACTGTCTTTTTCCCGAGGATTGATGTGCTGATGATCCTTAAATGACGGGATGACTGCGAGTGATTCACCGTACAAACACACGAGGCCACGCGTCACTAACGCGTCAGATAACGCGTCAATGTTGCAATCATCAGCCGGGAAGTAGCGCATCTTGAAAGTCTTTGGCTTCCACCACAAGCGGCCTTCTTTGTCAGCCTCGCACCAAAGTGCGATGTACAAAAGCCTGGCCATTGGATCAAGCTCTACGATGTCCTCGCTGGTGAAAAACTCAGGCTTTATCGTTCTAATCCTAGCCATTTGACGCTTTCATGTCGGCGATCCGTTGATCAGCCGTAAGTCCGACGTTTATTTTTCCTTGCATTTGCAAGACCCCTAAAGGTCGGGCCGCACATTGGTGAGAATCCAGCGGCAGGCCGACGTTGCGTCATAAAACTGGCAGCGGCCCGATCTTTAGAGGTCTTGCTACTGCCTGCACTTTTGCGCTTCTCACGGCGCCAATAAATTCTATCATCTGATTGCCTAATGACAAGCAATCAATGTAAAGCATTCCTACAGACTGCGCCACATTGAAACCGTGGCGTGACAGAAAACACCTACACAAAACAGGAACCTTCCGACACGACTAAAATTGCTTACTGCCCGCTAATCAACTATGCTTAAAGTGTAATTAAAACCAAATGATTAGCAATGATTACCGTGCGTTAATCATAATTTACACTACCTTCGCTTAAAAATGCAAGCGAACATTGGCAATCAAGCACCGGCCAGGGCCGGTTTTTTTATTGATTGATTGTGCTTGCCTTCCGTTAATCAATCATCTACAATCGTCATTAACGATGCAACCCGCATCGTCTTGATGAAACGGAGTCATCATGTTGAAACTGATCAAAAGAGCCTGTTTGTGGTTCGCTATCTTTGAGCAAGAGATAGTGATCAATGGACACAATTCGAGTCTTGAACTTGTGTCAGATCCAGCCTATCGCCATCGCATTGAAGTGTCGCGCAGCAATCACCGCGACGAACTTACACGCCTGCGTGGTCTGTACAACGAAACGCTGCCACCCGGCAAGCGCGTGACGTGGCGCATGGCATGAAAAAGTTTGAAGTCTACTTACGGCGCAAGGCCGTCCCCAATGACGCGCAGAGCGTGCGCAAAAAGGTGGCCTACGTCACCGCCAAAACAGTTGAGGAAGCCAAGGCGCATGCGCTGGCCCGGCATGAAAACTCAGCATTTGTTATTGATGGAACACCACGGAGAGTGTCATGAGTGATTACGAAGAAGGCCGCGAGATAAGCGGAATGTCTGTTGAAGGTGGGACGGTTGCGCTATTGAACCGCTCTGAAATTGATATGCAAGTTGCCACTGCGCACAAGTTTCCTCGCTCGATCAAGCGTTTTCGCCAAGAAGCATTGGCTATGGTCACGCTGAATGAGTCGGTAGCGGAATCCTGCATCTACGCCTTGCCCCGCAGCGGAAAAACGATTGAGGGGCCAAGCGCACGTTTTGCCGAAGTTGTTGCATCGGCATGGGGAAACTGCCGGGCTGGCGCTCGCGTTGTTTCTGATGCTGGCGACTTTATCACGGCCCAAGGGGTGTTTCACGACCTGGAGCGCAACGTCGCTATTACCTACGAGGTGCAGCGTCGCATTACCAATAATAAGGGACAGCGGTTTAATGCTGACATGATCGGCGTTACTGGCAATGCTGCATCATCCATTGCCCTGCGTAATGCCATCTTGAAAGGCGTACCAAAGGCATTTTGGGACGATATGTATCAGGCCGCTCGCGCCACTGTAATGGGCGACTTCCAGACCCTCGCCAATCGACGCGCTGAAGCACTGAAGGCGTTTATATCGCTTGGCGTCAGCAATACACAAGTGTTTGCCAAGCTCGGAGTGGCCGGAATTGAAGATATTGGCCTTGAGCATCTTGTCGTGCTGCGCGGAATGATTACCGCCATCAAGGATGGCGATACCACACCTGAACAGGCATTCGCGCCTGAAGAAGGTGCTACTCCGGCAGCAAAGGTAGAGCCGAAGAAGCCTGAAGCACTGGCAGAAATGCCCGCCAAAAAGTTTGCAGAAGAGTTACCAAACTATCGCGAAGCCATTAAAGCCAAGAAGCGCACCCCGGAACAGATTATTGCCACGCTACTTACCAAGTATGTGCTGACTGATGACCAGAAGCTGACCATTGAAGACCTCGCAGTTAATTACGGAGAATAACCATGAAAATTATCGACCACCCGCAAGGCTCTCCCGAGTGGAAAGCCCACCGCAAGACAACCCATAGCGCCAGTGATTACCCGGTTGCACAGGGTTTCAAGAAGGGAAACAAAACCCGCTCGGCCCTGATTCGTGAATTTGCAACAGGTATTGAAGTTGAATTTACGGAATTTGTAGAGAAGATTCTTGCCAATGGGCATCGCGTTGAAGAAATGGCCAAGCCGATGGCGGAACTTATCATTGGCGAAGACCTGTTCCCCATAGTTGCAACGACTGACGACGGCTATCTTGGCGCCAGTTCTGACGGGGCAACCGCAATCGGCGACAAAGGGTGGGAGTGCAAACAGTGGAACGCCGCTCTGGCCGAATCAGTCGCTAACGGAATTGTTCCTGATACGCATGTTGGCCAACTAGATCAGCAAGGCGAAGTATTCGGGTTTGAAACCATCCTGTTTATGGTGACGGATGGCACGCCCGAAAACTGTGTCTATTGCTGGTACTCTCCGAGCGCAGAAGCAAAGGCCGCTATCAGACCGACATGGCGCCAGCTTGATGAAGACGCGGCCAATTATCAGCCGGAAGTGATCGAGCAAAAGCCGATTCTCGTCGCCAACCCGATTGATAATCTGCCCGCCCTGGTGATCGAGGTTACGGGCCGCGTCACGCACAGCAACTTGGTTGAATTCAAAGCCGCAGCGACCGCCGTTATCTCCAGCATCAAGACGGATCTTGTCACCGACCAGGACTTTGTCGACGCGGGCAATGCCGTCAAGTATCTGAAAGACGTTGAAGATAGCGCACGTCGAGCCAAGCAAAACGCGCTTGACCAGACAACCAGCATTGCCGAACTTCACCGGGCGCTCGATGAAGTAACCGCAATGGCCGCTGCTGTGCGCAAGTCTCTCGACAAGAAGATCACCGAAGAGAAGGATAAGCGCAAAGAGGAAATCGTACTCAAGGCACGCAGCGAACTGTTTGACCATTTCAGCAAATTGAACGACCGCATTGGTGGATTCATGCCGGCCATATCATGCGACTTTGCGGCATCAATAAAAGGCCTTAAGTCACTCGATAGCATGAAAGACAAGGCGTCTTCTGCCCTGGCCAATGCCAAGATTGAAGCCAGCGCCACTGCCGACCGTATCGAAGCCAATATCAAGAGCCTGGACATACCTGCTGGCAATTCAGAAAACGGCGGACTGGTTTACAAGGATTGGCGTTTCCTGTTCCCTGATCTTCCGGCAGTGTGCAAGAAGGCGCCGGATGACTTCGCCGCCCTGCTCTCGTCGCGTATTTCCGCCCACAAAGAGGCTGAATCCAAGCGCCTTGAGGCAGAGCGTGAGAATATCCGCGCAGATGAACAAGCCAAGGCTGAAGCCAAAGCCCGCCGTGAGGCACAGGAAGCCGCAGCCAAAGCAGAAGCCGAACGCCTTGCCGCCCTGCTCAAGCCCGCGCCTGAGCCGGATTGTGTTCAAGAAACTACGAAAATTGAGACACAAGCGACGTTGACCGTAACCGCCGAGACACAACCGGAAACGCCCGTTCAGCGCATTCAGAAGAAAGAGGAATTGCGCGCAGAAGTAGTCGAGGCCGGAATTCTCAAGGCGCTTGAGCAAATGAATATTTTTCAACGTCAAGACGTGCTTGCCTACTGTGAAGCAATCTTAGCTAAGGCCCGCATGGGTATCGCGGCTTAACGAATACCTCCAGCGAAGGGCTTTGATTTCCGTGGCTTGTCGGCCAGTTGCGGAAGGAGCCATAGACCGACTTAACCGGGGCGCTTTGAGGGGCTGGATAACCGGGGATGGTGATAGCTAAACCCCTCACCTTTTATTTATGACACACCAACAAGTACAGGAGCATTAAACAATGTGGTTCAAAAATATCCAGCTTTACCGCCTAACAACTCCATTGAATATAGACCATCCAAAACTTGAAGCGCAGCTTTCACGCGGGCCATTCATCAAATGCCCGAGCAACCAGCCCATGTCACGCGGATGGGCTTCCCCGCGCAATGACGGCGAGCTTGTTTTCTCGCTTGGCGGTCAGTGGCTGATTGCCCTCGCCGTTGAGCAGCGCCTGCTGCCTTCCTCCGTTGTTAATGAGGAAGTCAAGGAACGCGCCGAAGGCATCGAAGCGCAGCAAGGCTATGCACCCGGTCGCAAGCAGTTGAAGGAATTGAAAGAGCGCGTGACGGAAGAATTGATGCCGCGTGCCTTCACTAGTCGCCGCAGTACATTTGTCTGGATCGACCCGGTGAATGGCTGGTTCTGCGTTGATGCGAGTAGCCCAGCCAAGGGCGAAGAGGTTATTGAACATCTGCGCCACTGCCTTGATGAATTCCCGCTGACCATGCTGCACACAAATCTTTCGCCAGTGTCGGCGATGGCAGACTGGCTGGCGGGTGGCGAAGCGCCGGAAGGATTCACCATTGACCGCGATTGCGAATTGAAAGCATGCAGCGAAGAGAAATCATCCGTCCGTTACGCCCGCCATCCGCTTGATGGCGATGTGATCGAGGGCGAAGTTAAAGCACACCTTGCTGGCGGAAAATTGCCAACCAAGTTGGCCCTTACTTGGGACGAGCGCATTTCATTCATCCTCACAGAAAAACTGGAAATCAAGCACCTCGCCTTCCTTGATCTGCTGATGGAGCAGGCCGAGAAAACCGCCGAACACGCCAGCGAACAATTTGATGCTGATTTCGCCTTAATGACCGGCGAACTAGCCCGCTTCCTGCCGCAACTGATCGCAGCATTGGGCGGAGAAGTCATCGAAAACACTTAACCACAGGAGAAAACCATGAGTATCACCATGCACAGTGTAGCCAGTTCGCAGATCAGCGAAATTGGTCACGATCCGGCAACCAACACGCTTGCCGTGCGTTTCAAGCACGGCGGCACCTTGTATCACTACGCGAATTTCAGCGCGGAGAAGTTCAAGGAATTCCACGAATCGGAGTCGCACGGCGCCTACCTCGGCCAGCACATCAAGGGCGCTCACGATTTCAAGAAGATCATCGAGAAAAAAGAAGGGGAAGAACATGGCAAAAAGTAATGCAGTAAAGACCAAGAAAACAGCGCTGATCAGCAACTACCGCCTGACTCGCCAAAAGCTGAATCTGAACCAGGCCGAATTCTGGAACCGCCTCGGCTCCACCCAATCAACCGGCAGTCGTTACGAGACAGGCCGCGAAGTGCCGATCGCCGTCGCTATCCTCGCTCACAAGATCTACATCTTGGGCGAAGACATCGACGCCCGTAACTACAAGTAATCGAGTAAATCATGGGACTCGGTATTTCAAGACTACTCGTCGCTGCGCTGCTCGGATCTGGCGCATTCATGCAACCCGCCGTGCTAGGCAATCAGCAGCGGGTTGTCAGCTCGTCCAAGCGCAAAAGCATGACGACAACTATGTTTGATGAATTCGGGAGCTACGGCGGCGCTTTCAGCTATCCAAAGCGCCTTGGCTGGTCGAATCGCATGGTGCAGCGCATGGCAACCAAGCGCCGCAACCAGGCGCGCAACAAGAAATCGCACAGGGGATAGTCATGAACGAAGAAATGAAAGCCCGGCTCATTAAATTGGTGGCGGATCAAGCCGGATGCCCGCCTGAAATCGTGAAGCCGGATAGCAAGCTGGTCGCAGATTTGGGCATGGACAGCCCCGACTTGATTGAAACCTGCATGGCGGTCGAGGAAGAATTCGAGGTCATGTTCAAAGATGAAGAGGCCGATCACTGCGCCACGGTCGGCGACATCATGGATATTGTGGTTCTGAAGGGTGGCAAATAATGGCAAATGATCTAAACCAATGCCAGTTCATCGGCCGCCTCGGCGCCGATCCAGAAACTAGGTATTCCGCCAGTGGTGATGCCGTGTGTTCTTTGCGTATCGCTGTTGGCTGGAAGGGAAAAGACAAAGAAGGAACCGAGTGGGTTCCGTGCACGGCCTTCGGAAAGCTTGCGGAAATCTGTAGCAAATATCTCAAGAAAGGGTCGCAAGTATTCGTGCAAGGTCGGTTCAAGACCGACGAATACGAGAAGGATGGCGTGAAACGCTACAGCACAAAGATAATGATCGACACCATGCAGATGCTCGGTGGAAAACCGGACGGCCATGGCAACCAGAACAGCGAGAACCATGCTGCCGGCAATGACGGTTATGCGCCGCCCCCTACGCGCCCCGTGCAGAGTAAGCCGAGCCCGTCGTTTGATGATCTAGAGTCGGATATACCTTTTAATTAGAACTGGTCTATAATGGTCGTAACTTTTATAAGGAGTTACGGCATGGTCAGTTCTAAAGTATGTAGGAAATGTGGCGAATCAAAGGCCGTTGAAGATTTTTATAAGCACTCTAAAATGGCCGATGGTTTTTTGCATATTTGCAAAGAATGCACAAAGGAACGTGTTGGCAATCACCGATTAAACAATTTGGACAAAATACGGGAGTACGACAGAACAAGAGGAAAAGAAAAAGAGCGCATGGCATCGTCGGCGATTGTCTCGAACCGATGGCGAAAGCGAGATTCAAGGATTTCTTCTGCGCACAACAAAGTATCTCGCGCACTACGGTTAGGAACATTAGTGAAAATGCCATGCTGCGTTTGTGGCTCAATAAAGGCTTTTGCCCACCATGAGTCTTACAACGCACCGCTAGATGTCGTTTGGTACTGCCAGCCGCATCATAAAGTAAGGCATAAAGAGATGGCTCTGGCTGGAATTGATCCACTAATTCTAATTGACGAAGAAGATGCCGCGTGACGGAAATATTAGTATTCCGCATAAGTTATTTATTCCATCACGTTAATTTATCTGATATGATTGCCTAACGGTTATCAATCACGGAGTAATCATGCAAATCAACAATTCAGAAATTATCGCGGCAGGAATAACCCTAACCAATCGGAATAGGAAGCGACAACTACCTTGGCCGCATGAAACTACATCAGGCCGTGTGCTGTTCGGCGCTTGGAATTTCCAAGATGCCATCACTCGGTGGCTGGCATGTACTGTTGTGCCAAAAGAAACAATTGACGTTGCATTCGACATAGCTATGGGGAGAAGCCATGAGTAATGAACAAAAGATTCGTGAAGAATATGCGAAACGTAGCCCCGGCGATGAGGAACACTTTGATTACCTGTCGTTTTACGCTGGTTACATGGCGCTACTGAATGAGCTTGAGCTATACAGAAAAGACCTGCCTCTTTACCGCTTACCGGAAGGAGTCGAGAAGCCATGACCACTGAACTTGAACAGAAGATAGCCGAGCAAGCTGCGGTTATTGAGAGGCTTT
>OFRE01000245.1_pt1 | contig 15797 bp, 10 predicted proteins | sample 1543061 | NCBI WGS metagenome assembly OFRE01 (sample SAMN07774218, study PRJEB24372) | wastewater metagenome | isolation source: Exp Tend NO 50WW | collected 2016-02
GGCTTTAGAGGAGTATTTCAAATGACCCAACTCCAACACATCGCCTGGTACAACCTCGTCATCGCCAATGTTTACGCCGTCGGAGGTAGGGAGGTGACGTTCATCGCTTTTCTTGTCATCGCTGTGCTTTGTTTCGGGGCGGCTTATTTTGAGAGGCAGCGATGACATTTAAGCCACTCCTTGCCGCCCCCGTCGACTGGGACAAACTCACCTACGACGATCTCCTCCTCAGCGCCAAACTCGACGGCATCCGTGCTATCGTCATCAACGGCGTAGTCCTCTCTCGCAGTCTGAAGCCGATCCCCAACAAGCACGTCCAGGCCCTGTTCAGCCATCTCGAGCACTACGACGGTGAGTTGATTTGCGGCAGCCCGAGCGCACCTGACGTCTACCGCAAGACCAATAGTGCCGTCATGGCCGTCGAGGGAACCCCTGACGTCACCTTCTACGCCTTTGACCACATCGACGAGCCTGATGCTGACTACCTGACTCGGTATGAACGCTTGGAGGAAAGCGACAACGTCGTTGTACTGGAGCAGATCGGAGTCAGCGACTTGATGACTGTCAAAGGCCTGGAAGAGATGTACATAAACCAAGGGTTTGAGGGGGTCATGCTTCGCAAGTCCCGAGGCCCGATGTCGAAGTATAAGTATGGACGGGCGACGGCCAAGTCGTGCACGCTGCTGAAGGTGAAGCAATTTCAGGATTCCGAAGCCCGCATAGTTGGTTTTGAGGAACTTCACTCCAACCAAAATGAAGCCACTACCGACGCACTAGGCCACACCGTTCGTAGCAACCACCAAGCTAACATGGTGCCTATGGGAACGCTAGGGGCGCTGGTCTGCGTCACCGCCGATGGCGTCGAGTTCAAGATCGGTAGCGGCTTCGACGCTGCAATGCGTCAGGCGCTGTGGAACTCTCGGTTCGACCTGTTTGACACGCATGTGAAGTATAAGCACTTCCCCGTTGGGGTTCTCGATGCCCCAAGGTTTCCGATCTTCCTTGGAATCAGGGATGCTGTGGATTTGTGACATAATAACAACTTGGGCAGCACTAGCTGTCCAAGTTTATAGAAAGGAAGACGACATGATTATCACGAATGACCTCCATTTAGGTGTAGTACGTCGCTCAGGCGTTACCCCAACCTCTCAAGAAGCCTTGCGCAACTACACCTTCGAGCAACTGGACAAACTCCTTGCCTCGACGGGGCATCAAAGCCTTGTAGTGAACGGCGATTTGCTAGACGCCTTCGAGATCAGTCCTCGGGACTGGCTTGCCACTTACCGCCGCTTCTCCGCTTGGCTTGCTGAAAACCCTGTGCACCACCTCTACCTGATTGCGGGGAATCATGACGACTCGCCTAAAGCCGACAGGGTCTCGTCGTTCAAGCTGTTGTGTTCGGTCCTCATGGATCAGCACGCCAACTGCCAATGTGTCGACGTCGGCGGCGCCACTTGGATTATCAAAGGTCTTTACGCCATCGCCCACTGCGCTAACCAAGACTTGTTCGACCTACGCCTGAAGGAAGCGCTCGAGGAAACCAGCGACGGCGACACTGTCCTGCTCCACGCAAATTTCAATAACCCGTACACAGAACATAGCGATCATTCCTTGTCGGTATCGGAAGCCGTTGCCAAAGAGTTCGCCAATAAGGGTGTTCGGCTGATCTTCGGCCATGAGCACCAGGGGAAAGTTGAAATCCCTCACGGCTGCCGAGAAGGGGCAGCCCCCGTCATCGTCACCGGGAACCCCTGGCCGACGTCAGTGGCAGATTGCCTTGGTAATAGCAGCAAGCGCTACATTCACTTCAAAGACGGGCAAGTTGATTTCGTCGAGTCGTGGGAAGCCAAAGACAACTACGCCGAACTCGACTGGCGCTCCCTGCCCCAAGACAGCCCTGCAAAGTTCATCCGCGTCGTGGGTGACGCGCTCAATGCCGAAGCCGCACAGGTCATCGATGCAATTCACCGCTTCCGTCAAAAATCTAACGCTTTTGTCATCACGAATGCGGTGAAGATAGAAGGGATCGCTGACATTGAGTCTCTGCCCGCCACGTTTGAGGTGGCGAAATCTTTCGATGTGATGGAGTTTGTGTATGGGCAGTTGAGCGAGGCAGAGGCTGAGGTTATCAGGAAGATTACGGAGGGTTTGGAATGACCTCAGAGGAAAGGAGGACCATAAAATCAATGCGAGAGGCGTTTAGTATGACAAAGCAAAGGTGCTACAACCCCAATACACGCGACTATAGGAGGTATGGCGCTAGAGGAATCACTATCTGCAGTAGGTGGTTAGAAAGTTTTGATAACTTTATTGAAGACATGGGGTTACGCCCGGAGGGGTGCACGCTAGAAAGAAAGGACAACGATGGGCCTTATTCGCCTGAAAACTGCATATGGGCGACGCGGGCTGTACAGAGTAAAAATAAGGAAAACACCGTAAAGATAACTCACAAAGGGGAAACTAAATCTGTGCGTGAGTGGGCTGAAATCACGGGTATCCCGTATAAGACCCTAATGGCCAGAGTTTTTACTTTAGGGTACTCAATCGAGGATGCACTAACGAAAGAAGTTAAATGTGGGGGTCTTCTTGCAGGCAGGGAATACAAGAAACGTAGAAAACCCGATACGTCTAATATACCAAGAGGGTTTGACTCTCCTAATTCAAGTCTTACAAGAGACAGTGTGACTGAGATTCAAAGGCTGCATAAAGAAGAGAAATGGACTTATACGGCGCTGGCTAAGAAGTACGGTGTGTGTATTGAGACGGCCTCACGGGCCGCACAAGGTGAAGGCCACTTTAACCTGGAGGCTAAAAATGATAAAAACTTTGACACTTAAATGCTTTAGGAAATTCGTAGATAACCATTTCAGTTTTGGGCAAGGGTTGGTTCTTTGTAAAGGTCCCAACGAAGTTGGTAAGTCAACGATACAGGAGTCAATCCTTTTCGCTCTGTACGGTTCACGTACCCTCCGCGACTCCCTGGCCCAGTGTGTTACCTGGGGTCACAAGGAGAGCGAACTCAAGGTCGAACTCGTCATCGAGGTTGATGGTACTGAGTATTTGATAAAGCGCTCGAAAGCCGGAGCAGAAGTCATCAAGGACGGCAATGTCTTCGTCACTGGGCAGGCCGAGGTCACTGCTTTCTCCGCCACCCTCCTCGGTGCCGACGCCAAGACTGCCGGAAGCCTCATGCTCGCCGATCAGTCAGGGTTGCGAGGCGCCCTCGACGAAGGCCCGGCAGCAGTTAGCGGCCTCATGTCCAAGCTGGCAGACTTCGATACCATCGATAGGATTGTCGAAGCCATGCAGTCCACCCTCCTCCTTGGCGCCGACGCTCCGATCCGTGAGAAGCTGAAGGCTGCCGAGGCCGAGCGTGACGAAGCCTTCGCCGCGATGCCTGCTCCGTCAATCTTGACCAATCTCGAGGCCAAGGTAACCAAGGCGCAGGAAAAGCTGTCCTCACTGCGCAAGGAACGTGAGGATAACCAGGCGCCGGCCTACAACCTGGCCATCGAGAAGATGAGGGACGCGGAAGCGGCGAAGGAAAAGCACGATGACGCCGTCGCCGCCGTCGACAAAGCCCAGGCCAAACTCGGCCACGCGGTCACCCTGCTTGACGACGCCAAGTCCCGCGTCGTCGTCATCGACCACGACCGTATCGCCACGCTACGCAAGGAGGTATTCGATAGCGTCGAAGCAATGAAGAAGGCGTCGGCGTGGGAAGCGTTCAAGAAAATGCCGGAGTTTCCGGCAGCGCACTGGGAAGGTGACAGTGAAAGTTTCCACACCTACCTCCAGAACTCCAAGAAACTCCTCGACGACGCCAACGCCAAAGCCACAGCCATTAACAACCAGATCGCCGACGCCAAGCGGCGCAAGGTTGAGGGCGGATTATGTAAAGTCTGTGGCACCGACATCTCGCAGCGCAAAGACATTGTCGAGAACAACGCCGCCGTCGACCGCGAGGTGTCCGGGCTTACCGAGCAACTGCGCGAATGGCAAGGCAAGGCCCTGACCTTGTCGGACGAGGTTGGCCAGCTTGAGGTCGTCGCCCGCAGCGCTCGCAGCTACACCGTGCCGCCCAGCGTTCGCCCCTACGTCGAAGAAGAGAACCTGACGGTCCCGACCCGCTACGTGTGGATCGGCGGCGACGGCTACGTCCGCCCAGACTTCGACAAACTCAAGGAAGAGTTGGCAGACCTTGAGCGCAAGGCCGAGGCGTCGAACAGGGCCGAGGGCGAGGTCAAGGCGTTAGAACGTGCGTTAGAACAGGCGCGGCTCGAGTACGCGGATGTGGCCGCACGGCTACAGGTCACACCCGACATCGACCTAGCCCCATTCAAAGCCGCTCACGTCGTCGCCGCCGACGCCCTCAACACTATCGACAATCTGATATGGGAGGAGGATCAGAAATTCAACCAGGCAAAGGCCGACTTTGACTCCATAAAAACCTTGCAGGAATCCTGCTTGATGAAGATCAGCGCGGCGAAGATCAGGATTGACGAATATAACAAAGACATCCAGAGCATCGGGTTCAACAACACCCTGCTCAAGAAGATGCGGGCGATCAAGCCAGCCGTGACGGATCAACTCTGGAATTCAGTGCTGGCCGCTGTCAGCCAGTTCTTCACTCAACTACGTGGCGAGGCCAGCGTCGTTACCAAGGACAGTGACGGCTTCAAGGTCAATGGAGCATCCGTAAAGTCTCTGTCAGGCAGTACCCTCGACGTGCTGGCCTTGGCGGTGCGGGTGGCGCTGACGAAGACGTTCATCCCGAACTCGTCAATGCTAATTCTGGACGAGTGCGCGGCTGCATGTGACAAGGACCGAACCTCCAACCTCCTTGGTTTCTTGGCAGCCACGCACTTTAAGCAAATCATCCTGGCCTCCCACGACGAACTTAGTCTTTCCGTGGCAGACAACGTCCTTGATCTTAGCAACTAAACCAGCAGCATTATCGAAAGGTAAAAGAAGTGGAACTCACCAAAAATAACAATGCCGATTTTGAAGAAAAAGAAGTTTTTGAGACACGTAGCGACGGCATACTTTGGCGACACTACAGGAACAGATGGATCGGAGAATGCCCTACGGTAGCCGCCAAGATTCACCGCTTCCTGTGTGTCGCCGAATCCATCGCTACGTTGAGCAGAGACCCGAGTACCAAAGTGGGATGCCTGGTCTTCGGGCCGGGCTACGAGATCAGGGCGTCGGGTTGGAATGGGGCGCCTCGGGGTTGTGCTGCAGATGTTGATTCACGGTACGCTGTGCGAGACGAGCGGCTTATGTGGGCTTCTCACGCGGAGCTAAACGCTATTACCAATGCTGCCCGAGTTGGCACCGCCCTTGAAGGTTGCGCACTTCTATCGACGCACATGCCTTGTATGGGGTGCTCGAAGGCCATCGTCCAAGCGGGCATCAAGCAGGTCGTCTGCCCTGAACCTGACGCCGCGTTTGCGGAGCGGTGGGCCGAGGACATCCGTCGCACTCGAGAGTTATTTCATGAGTGCGGGGTACACTTGATTACCTTCGAGGACGAGCGCCAACTAAGCCGGGGATAGAGATGAAACGGTATTTTTGTGATGTGTGTGGTACGGAATTAACTGACGATAACAGGCCCTGTGCAGGTCAAAATGGGGTACACACTACATTAAAATAGATAATGTTGTTAAATGCCTGATTCTGATGACTTAAACGGACTAGATGCAAAAGCATGGGCTGAGGCAGTGGCCGATGCCCGGCCAATGAAAAGGCCCACTCTGTGGGCCTTTTAAGTTGTTTAGGTGCAGTTTTTGGTGCACTTAGGTAGGCGTGATAGTACTTGTAAGAGAAGGCGTAGCAATCGACAACGTACCGGCGGCGTCCGTCTGCCCGCCAGCGCTGATCGTGAAAGTCGGCGTCGACACCGGAACCAAACTCGCGCTTACGGTAGGCGTGGCATCCGAATGGGTGTAAGCGCCGAAGGTGCCGTTGAGCGATCCACCGATAGGAATCTTCCACGCCAGCAGCCCTGAATCTTTGCCCCCAGCCGCCGCAACCGCGCCGCCACTCAGCGCGATCCCGCGCGGTTGCTTGTAAGCGCCGCCCGTCAGTCGCTTTGAAAAAACCAGGTTGCCGGAAGTATCCAGCTTGACGATCTGCGGGTAATTGCCCGTCACTTCACCGCAGGCCAGTACGAGATTGCCGCTGCTGTCGATCTCGGCGCCTCCGTAGCTCAATATCGATGCGATCTGCACCTTCCACTGCGCCGTGCCCGATGAATTAAACTTGACGACGATGGTTCGGTTGTTTGAAAGGTCGATACCAACCGCAAAAACGTTGCCGCTGCCGTCGATTGCGATACCGCGCGCTGCACACGCTGTCGAAACTCCGCCAACCTGTTTTTGCCATGAAACGGTGCCGCCGACATCGGCTTTGATGACCAGCATGTTGTCAACCGTGTTTGGCACCGTGACGCAACTGTGATACCACGGGTAGCTGTCGGCCTTGATCGCGCTGAAGCTATTCCCTACAGTGGGCGCCGTTGCCGCCAATACGGGAATCCGCCGGTTAAACCCGATGGCGCCAGCAGCCGTGTAGGAGGCATAGATGTAATCCATTTGACCAAGGCCGTTTTCTGAGTACCCACCGAGCGCCACATTGCCTGACGGCATGATCGTCAGGTTATCCAGATAGCTGTTGCGGCTCGGATAATAGAGCGCACGCTGCCATACGATAGTGCCCGTAGAGTCGAGCTTGACGATGACCCACATCTGGTAGGTGCCATTATAGTAGGTGCCTCCGACGTAGATATTTCCCGACGAATCGACGGCAATGCTCTTTCCATATCCGTTCGCCGAGGAGTAGTAGAGGTTTTTCTGCCACGCGAGCGTGCCGGATTTGGTGTAGGACGCGACGACGGCATTGTAGTAGGGCGAGTTGATGACATCGGAAAAGCCCACGGCAACGACACCGCCATCCGGCGACAACGCGGCCCCTGTCCAGGTTTCGTTGGTGCCCGACCCGAGTTGGGCAATCCAGAAATATTCGACGCCGCCGAGCGCGGCAATGGTTTGATTCAACGCACTCATGATAGCCCGGTACCGGAAATAATCCACTCGGTCGCGGCGATTTTGATGGCCGTGGCGATGCCGTTTGCAGCAAGTGTCCGGCTGCCGGTGGTGCCGGCGCCGGCCAGGCGCATCGTGTCGGTAGTGATGGCGATGGTCACTACACCGGCCGCGTTCTGATTGATGAAAGTCAGAGCCGTGCCAATCGGGTAGGCCACGGCCGCATTCGCCGGGATGGTGAAGGTGCGCGCCGTGGTGTCGGCGGACGGGTGCAGGATGTGCTTGCCGGCGTCGGCGGCGACCAACGTATAGGCGCCTGACTGGCTGTTCTGTGGGATGTTGCGATAGCCGATGGCGTTGGTGCCATCAACCGTACAGTTGGTCAGATTGCCGCTGGCCGGGGTGCCGAGCACGGGCGCGGTAAAGCTCTTGTTGCTCAAGGTCTGCGTGTCAGTCGTGCCAACGACAGCGCCGGATGGCGCCGCCTTGGCGCCCCACGTGGTCAGGTCGGGGTCATAGGCCTGCACCGACACGCCAATGGCCGCCGCCTTGAGTGTCGTCGCATCATAACCCTGCACCGACACGCCGATGTCGGCGGCGTGCAAGATCGTCGGGTCAGCCGTCGCCGAAGTCGTGATCTGGGTCCAGTTGGTACTGTCAGATGACGGATCGGTCGTACCACCGCCCGTGGTCTTCCTGCGGAAAGTTTGCTGATTGACTGGGGACCAAACACAGTTACCTTCGGTATAGGTTGTTCCGCTGATCCATTTGGTTACCAACGACGTCGCCGCAGAGTTCGCTGCACTGGCCGCCGCTTCTCCCGCCTTTGCCGTAGCCGTGGCGGCAGACGCAGTCGATTCGTCAGCATTGGCATTGACCTCGGTCGCCAAGGCGTTCACCTCGTCAGTAAACAAGTCGAGGGAGGCCACCCAGGCGAACGCTTTGATGTTGAAGTCCGACGCCGAATCAGTCGGCAGAGGGGCTTCCGGAAGTGCGGTAATGGTTGTCATGTCAGTCCTTCTAATTCAAGCTGGCAATCAGCGTATGTCGGGTAGGAAATCAGGATGTCGAATTGCTTGTAGATGCCGAAGATGACTGTGGCTTCGTAGCGGTTGGTGCCAATCCACAGGCAAGGGATAGCCCTTAGTTCCGTCAGGGTGGACTGCACCTCATCAATCTCATCTTCAGAAATTGTCAAATCGAAGCTTGCGCGTTTGGCATAGGCCCGGCGAACCAGAACCGTGTCACCAAAATCGTTGGTCTCTTTCCGGGAGTAGTCCTGGATACCCACCTTGACCCCTTGCTGGACCCATACCCCGAGACTGGTGGCCTGTCCGAACAGCAGGACGCCAACCGCCAGCCCGTCACCCCCCGTAAAATCAACCGTGATGTCTACGCCGGGGATCGCTGGGAGGTCCTGAAGAATGAGTTGAGTCGGGCTTTTCTTCTTGCCGAAGAACCACGCCCACCAGCCTGTCGTTGCTGGCTGCAGCGTCATGTCTGTCGTCTGGTCGTACAGAAGGCCGTAGGTTGTGTGCGAAACCCTGACGCGAATGGAAGAGGCATGAGCAAGATTCAGGGCTGCGAGTGTCGTGACTGGTTCCTGAAAGCGCAGCGTGTAGCTCATGCTGCCGGATTGCACAGTCTGCGTGGAGTTGGACGTATCGAACAGCTTCCAGCGATTCGTCGGCGACACCTCAATCCACCACAAGGGGTCAGTGACGAGGTGCCCGGTGTTATTCGTTTGCAGGCTCTCGTACACCTTGTGCGTGCCAGCGGTCAGGGTACGCTCGCCGAGAGCATAGGTAGTCGTGACGCCCCATTCGGCGTACTCGGCCTCCGGAACATCCGAAGAAATCAGGGTTGCATCCGTGATCGCCAGCGGATTAACAACTTTTAGGGGGGTAGTGCTCACAGCGCCTCCGCACGAATTTCTGGCATACCGTCTCGGTCCCATCGACTAGTGATGCGGGTTAGCTCGGTGAGCAGACGGGAGATGGCCGCTGCCTGACTGCGGTTTTCTTCCCGGAGTTGCCTGACTTCGTCCGTTGTCTCAGCCTGCTGCCGAGACCCGGAGTAATTGTCATTGGTCTTAACCGTCCCGCGATAGGTCGGCGGCGACAGGGCGGTCGTCATGTTGGCTGTGGTTTCCAGACTGCCTGCCAGATACGCAGCCATTCGGGCAACCTCAAGGGAGGACCCCGCCGTATTGTTGTAGGCTTCCATTAACTGATCGGACAGCCCGACCAACTGCCCGGCAGCCGTGGAATCTCCCGCCCGTGCCTGAGCCGTCGCCGTTGCGAACTGCGCCATCAGAGAGGAACTGGATTGCGCAGAAATCTCTCCGCGCAACTTCTTGGCCTGTTCCAGCAGGCTGCTGCTCAGGTTCTCCCACGTACTGATCCACTCGTCCGCCGCTTTTTTGCTGTCCTCCAGCGCCCAAATCTGTTTCTGCAAGGCGCGGTTACTCGGGTCGAGGGCTTCAAGTTCAGCCCGGCGGATGGCGGCAGTGTTGCCCTGAAGCTGCCATAGTTGCTTCTGCAGGCCCATGCGCTCGGATTCGATCTGCGCTGCCTTCTGTGCAGCAGCGGCCTGATCCTCCAGCAGCCAAATCTGTTGCTGCAACGCACGGTTGGCCGGGTTGAGCGCGGCCAGTTCTGCCGCACGCAGCGCAACCGTGTCGCCCTGCGCCTGCCATAGCTGCTTTTGCAGCCCGTCGCGCTCGCTGGCGATGGCGGCGGCGGCCTGAGCGGCGGCGGCTGCCTGCTGCTGTATCTCTGCCTGACGCGCCGCTTCGGCTTGCGCGGATTCCTGCGCTGCCTGTGCAGCGGCATCGGCGGCGGCCTTGGCGTCTTCCAGCGCCCAAATCTGATCCTGCAGCGCCCGATTGGATTCATCGAGTGCCGCCCGTTCGCGCTCGCGTAGTGCGACGGTATCGCCCTGTGCTTGCAGTAATTGCGTTTCCAGGCCGTAGCGTTCGCTGGCAACCGCTGCGGAGCGCTGCTGCGCTTCAGCGGCAGCCTGCGCTGCGGCTTCGGCGGCGGCGGATGCCGCGCTTCGCAGATCTTCCTGCGCATAGACCTGACGGATCAACGCCTGTGTTGCGGCATCGGTCGTGCTCGCCAGATCGGACTGCATTTGCAATTGACGGTCGGTCGTCGCGCCGGTCAGCACGTCCAGCTTGTTCTGCCAGCTTGTCCGCTGTTCGAGAATCTTCTGTTGCAGCGCCTCGGACGCCCCAGCCAGTTGAGCGAAGGCCGGCGACAGGTTCATCAGACTGGCGAATGTCTGGCGCCCGGATTCTGTCGTCAGGTCGAGCGATTCGACCAGCGAGCGGAACCCGGCTTTGGTTTCCGGCATGGTTTCGCCGATGGCGGCGAATTGCTCGCCCATGGCTGACCATGCCTTGCTGCTGATTTCCGACTCGGAGTAGAAATTCTGCACGTAGGCAGAGAGCTGGTTGCCCATGGTTTCGACCGAGCCGAACATCCTGGCGAACTGGTCGGTGACCCACAGCACGTCGTTGAGTTTCTGCTGGCCGAAGGTGTCCTCGAGCGAGGTGCCGACCAGTTTGAGCGCCTGATCGACGCCCAGCGCCTGCGCCGTCATCGTGTTCAGCGTGCCAGCCCAGTCCTGCGTGCCGGTGCGCGACATCACGTCATTGACGACCGGCGCCACGGTGGACAGCATGGACTTGACCAGGTCGTTGCCGATCTGCGTCGCCAGGCCGGAGACGTTCTGGATCACGCCACGCTGATCGACCTGCATGGTGAAGCCGTCGAGCAGGCCGGCGACCGAGTCGTCGCCCAGGCGCTTTCCGATGTCGACCAAGCCGGTCTTGACGCCCTTGTAGAGATCGTCGAATGCGGCGTCGATCTCGGGGCTGAGCATGGACCAGTCCATGCCGTTTTTCTTCTTGCCGAACCAGCCGCCGGACTTCTGCCAGTCCTGGCCCATCATGCCGTTAAAGCCGCCGTCGTTGAACGATCCGACGATCTGGACGCCGTCGCCCATCGACTTTTGACCGCCGACGATCTTCTTGAAGTTCGTGGCAACGAAGGTAAGCGCGCCGATGGCGGGAAGTGCCCAGGATGCTGCCGAGGCAAGGCCAGATGCAGCCGCTGCCGCCTCCGAGCTGATAGTTCCTGCCGCTGCTGCAGTCGCCGCTGCGCCCTCGACGCCAAACGCACCTGTCTGGGCAGCAAGCATGGCGGCCTGCGAGCCCGCACCGATTGACGTAGAGCCGATGGCTGCGCCATATGCTGCCGAGCTGCCTGCAAGACTGCCGAGAACCCCTCCGCCGCTAACTGTGTTGTATAGCGAATTGACGTTACTCGCCGCACCAAGCAAGCTGCTGCCGCTGCTGGAAAACTTCGTCCCCAGCACCGAATCCGCCGCCTGCGCTACCAGGTTGCCCCCGGTACCGACCACCACCTGCACCGTCAGCTTGAGCGCGGCCGTCTTGATCGTGTTCTGCAAAGATTTGGCGAAGGCGGCGCCGAAGCTTTCCCCGGACTCGAAGGCGCGGTAAAGCGAGTCGGTCAGGCTGCGCTCGATGTCGTCGGTGAATTTCTTCCACGCATCCGCCGATGCCTTTAATGCCGGGCGGGCAGCCTCAGCGTCACGCAGGCGGCCAAGGGCTTCAATCTGTGACTCGACAAGGAACAACTGCGCCTTGTATCTTCCTTCCTTTTCCGTCAGCGCGGGGACTGAAGCCGCTGCGGCGGCAGCCTCTTCATACAGCCCTGCGTTGTACAGTGACTGCACGTAGGCAGCCTGATCCTTGACCGCAACCTCTTCCTGCTCGCTAACCAGATTACGGAGGCGGGCCGCCTCAGTTTCCTTGATCTGAATCTTCTCAGCGTATCTCTGCTGCGTAAGGGCCTCAAGTTGGGCGGCGGTCATGCCGATCTGGGCGTTCTCTTCCTCAGCCGCCTTGGCTTTCTTGAGCAGTTCGTCCGTCTCGCCGCCAAGAGTTTTCATGTACTCCTGCGTCGCCTTGGCCTCTTCGTCACGGAGTTTGCTGAAGGCGGTAGTGACATCCCCAAGCCCTCGGGCGTAAGCCTCGGCGACGTCCTTGATCTCCTTGATGATCTTGGCTTTCTCTGCCGGCTTGCGAGCTTTGGCGAGGCTGGAGGCAAGCAGGGCAGCCTGTGCCTCAGCCGCCTCGGCATAAATCTTCTTGATCTCCCCCCAACCATCTTCCTCGGTGACGATGCGCTGCTGCATCTCGTCCTTGACGAGGTCGATGCGCGTCTTCGAGTAAGCCTTCAGGGAGTCGAGTTCGGTTTGTTCGATCTGGAGGAGTTCTTTGGCAGCTTTATCCCCAGCCCCTTTGACTTCAGGTGCCCATTTGAGAAGCCCTTTAAGCTCAGACTCCCTGCGTTTGGCAGCAGCAGCAGCAGCGGTGTCCTCCTCAGCCTGCTTATTTGCCGCCAACGCACGAACCTGACTCAGGCTATCAACCGCCTCACGCATCTCCTTGAGGGTGTTAAGGTAAGCTGCTGCTGCCTCATAAGCATTTCCGTCTTTGGTGTAAACCTCGCCCGTACTGTTGGTCGTCGTTGATGTCTCAATAAACCTGGAGGCTTCAAGGGCACTGTTGATGTTGTACTTCTTCATCAACTTAGCCGCAGCCTCAGCTTTTCTGTTTAGCTGATCGACGTTACTTTCTGCGGACATGACCTCAGACTTTATTGCCGCAGCAGACATCTCCCCATAGTTGCGCATGACTTTCGCCAAGGTTTCGCTAACCCTGACAGCCATGGTAACCGTATCGGACTCAATCTCGACCATCGCATCCCGAGCACGATCGCGGAACATATACCACGCCGCACCGGCTGCGGCTAGGGCGCCCATGAGTACCGCAAAGGGGCCGGAAGCCAAGGCCGTTAACCCGCCCGCTAAAGTTCCTCCCCCCATTACGAGGTTGGCAACAGTTCCTATCGCTCCACCTAAGCTGACCAAACTTCCAACCAAGGCTACAGCCCCTGCCTGTACTACCTTGAACACAGCAAAAGTAGCCAACGCTTTAACTACATCTGCAATAGGTCCGCCAAGGTTTACTAGAGCCGTCCCAAGATTGACAATCCCGGTGACAAGGTCTGTCAGCAGTGCCAAGGTTTCCGGTCTGGCAAGCGCTTCCCTGAGTTTTTCTATAGGAGCAGCCAACCCCTCGTTATTGGTAAAAGCAGAAGTCAGCAGATTGTCGTAATCAGCCTTTAGTTGTTTAAGCTGGTAGGCAACAGACTCCGTCAACTTTTCTGTCTGCTTTTGGAGTCGTCCGCTCTGCTCTCCGGCTTCGGCCTGAAGTTTTAGAAATCCGGGAAGATCGTTCAGGATGGCCCGAAGTTGCTTTGCACCCCATGTATTCGTCATTCCCTCAACCAGCCGGGCCTGACTCTGAGGGTCATACTTCTGCAGCTTTCCTACCAACTCGACAATGACTTCAAGGTCTTTACGAACCTCGCCAGTTTTGGCGTCAAATGCGCTGAAGTCCAACAGCTTGTGAATCTCTTCCGCTTTTTTGGAAATCGGGACATAGATCGACTCGAACATCGACCGGGTATAAGTACCTGCGCGGGGACCCACGATACCCTGCTTGCCCAACATGATCTGGGCAGCCGTCACCGTCTCAAGTGAGATTTTGTACTGCTCCGCAACCCCGGTAACGTTCTGCAGAGATTGTGCTACCTGATGAAGGTTGGCTTTCGTTTCTTGTGCAGCGAAAGCCATGACGTCGCCAGCCTTACGGAAATTCTCAGCAAGAATTTCCGGGTCCTGGCTATGCAAATTGAATACCTCAAGGACGCCGACAAGGTCTTCAGTCGCAGTCTTCATGTCCGTTTCGCCAAGAGTGGCGGCGGATATAACAGTAGGGAGAAGGCTGACACCGTAGGACGCTTCAATGCCTGTCTGTTGCAAGACACGCATAGCGTTGGCAAGTTCGTTCACATTTGCCGGGGCGTCCTTGATACCCAGCAGGGAGTCTTTTACTCTATTGACACTGCCTTCAAATCCGCCAAGGGCAGCGATGAAGTGTGCGGAGTAGTCAAATTGAATGCCTTCTTCAAGAGATTTTCTGGCGACAGAGATAGCGGCATAAGCCCCAATCATGTAGGGCACAAACCTGCCGTATGTCAGCCATAGATTATCCAGCCCGCCTGCAACCCCCCGCAAGGTGGAGTGCAGCAGCGCCTGCTGCTTGTTATGTTCCTTTACTTCTTCGGTATGTTGTTTGGTCTTACCTTTTGCGGTTTCGTGGGCTGACCCAAGTTTGCCAAAGTCGTCGACAATTCCTTTTGTAAACTTATGCCCTGCCTTATCCCCCGCATCAGCGAAGTTGGTCTCCAGCACCTGCCCGAGCTTCTTGAACTCGGCAAGGAGTTGTGTCGTATCAATCGACCCCCCTCCGATCTTCGCTCCTGAAACCGCGTCATTCAGCGCACGCGAAACATCAGTCTTGAGTTCAGTCAGGTTGATCTTGAGCGAGTACCCCTGACCGCTCGGCCCTTTCATGGCCCGCGAGATGGAGTTTTCCAGGGATTTCTCGTTGATCGACAGCGTCATGTCGGTCAAGCTGTTAGCCATCCACTGCTTCAGTTCCTGAAGATCGGATTTGGCCTTGGTAGTGTTGATCCCTACACTCAGATTCGCGGTTGCCATTACTTAGCCTATTTTTTGTTTCTACTCGCCGAGTGGTCGAGGGATACTCGGTCTAGTTGTTGGATCAAACGCAGGTACTTCAACTTCGTCAGCGGGTCTTCCAATCCCGCCATTCCAAGGTATGACGCTACCTCGGTAATCTGTATGGGCTGTGGCCCTGCCATACTGCAAATGCGACCGGCGCTCAGACATCGAAAGGCTTCAAAATACCGAATACAATCTTGTCTGAGCGCCGGTCTGCCTGCGTCTGCCGGATGGGGGATACCAGTATCTTCACGTATCGCCTTGAACAAGGCTTCACTGTTCCCCCATTGCAGGCTCCATTGCAGATATTCGGTTAAGCTTTTCCCTGCTCGGCTTCCTCACGGACGCGGTACGCTTCCTGATCGTCGGCCAACTTTGCAACCAGCTTGCGGAACTCTTTCATACCGAGCACCAGCTTGACGTTGTCGCCGGAGTAGGTGAGTTCCTTGCCCTTGTAGATGACACCTTCCCAACCAAGGAGCAGCGTATCGGCAATGACCGTCGTCATGATTTCGTCAGACTTGGCGTCAGCAGCCTCGCCGCCGCCGTCGAGGATTCGCTTGTTCTGTTCGACCAGCTTGGTCAGCAGCTTCACGTACTTGCGGTTACCGCCACGGGCAACCAGCAGCTTGGCGTCGCCGCCAATGTCATGCCATGCGCCGTTGTTTTCCAGATTTTCATCAGTAGCGAACTGGGAAAAAAGATCAAAAGCCATTGTGATGCCTTTCTTTCAGATTTGACAATTGGAGGGCCGAAGCCCTCCGGTAAAACTTAGGTAGCAGCGCCGACGCGGAAGATCGAGAACGTCTTCTGGTAGGTGGCCGAGGTTGCGACGTTGTCCATCAGAGCGGTGAAGTCCAAGGACAGCATGTTGTCCTGGTCGAGACCGCCAGCATTGACCTTCGCCGCCGTGTACTTCATGCGCGGGAAGACGAAGACGTAGCCGTTGCCTGCGTTATCCTGCACCGGGATCGCCAAGGAGGTATCGGTGTTGTTCAGGAACTTGTTGTACATGGTCTGGTCGGCGAAGTAGACCTCCAGCTTGCCGGAAGCCTTGATCGT
>OFRE01000247.1_pt1 | contig 15660 bp, 27 predicted proteins | sample 1543061 | NCBI WGS metagenome assembly OFRE01 (sample SAMN07774218, study PRJEB24372) | wastewater metagenome | isolation source: Exp Tend NO 50WW | collected 2016-02
GATGCGCTCTGCTTGGGATTGCAGGGCGTTAGCAGCAAGGCGTTGTGCCTGCCTTGCCATATCAACTTGATCACCGTCGCCAGAGTAGTAGCTAAGTTGTGCAACTAGTTCTTCAATGTTCGGTGTACTCATTTCAAAACCTCTCGCGTTAATTCGTCCATCGCTTTGTCGATCTTTTCAAATAGGTAGTCAGGCATCCTATGCCCTGCACTAAAGCTCCACGACTCCAGCGCTGATAGCAGCTTGATGATTTCCAGCATTTGTTCTTTTGTCATTTCGAGTCCAAGTTTCGAAAGAAAACGTGCCACACCAGCGTACCGCCATTCCACTGCACCGTTCCTACGAAAGTACCGGGGTAGTCTGCAGGAATGGGGTGCCCTGTGCCGAAGATGTCGAAGTCCACATCCAGCGTCGGTGCGCTTGGATTAACCCGCGCCCAAACGCATATTTCGCCATGTTGAACCTGCACCGACAGGATTTGCGCCTCGCGGTACATTTTCACCCTTTGGGTGTCGGTGGCGTTCAGTGTGTACTTGAAAATTTTTGTGCCTGTCATGCTGCTTCTTTCATCGCGGTCATCATTGCTACTGCTTGGGCCTCTGCCCATTTTTCAAATCTGGCTCGTGTTGTCATCTTGGTTTCTCCCATCCAGTCAGTTTCTTGCACTTGTGACAAATCACCGCACAATACGGCAACCCCAACATGCGCCGCCATGTGCTTTGCACCTGCCCGCGCATGAATTCGGGGAACGGCTCGTTGCAATGCTTACACTTCTCTCTGGCATACGGCGCGTTGCGCAATTGTTCACATTCAATCGGCATGTGTTTCTCCAGCCCGATAACCGGGCAATCAACCGGACAAGCCGGTTATTTCTGCGTTATACGTCTCGGCAATCGCCGCAAATATCGGGTAAGCCTGTGCAGGCACTACAGCGTTCCCAAGGGTTTTAAGTCTGTCCATTTGGCTTGGTATCCCATCAGCCACTCGACCCACTCCGGGTTCGGCCTGCCACCAAGTTGATCCGCCAGCCCTACCTGCGGGTCTTTCGGCGTGCGCCCAGTCAGTTTCTTGACGTTGGACTTTGGGTAGATCACGTAGGCATTTGGAGTGCGCCACAATAAATACCCGCTCTCTGAAATGGCGCGCCGCAACGGCAAGAGCTGGGAGACAGAACGCCCGCCAGGCGTAGCCGTCCGCTTCCAGGTCATCAATGACGCCATCGAGTCCACGGGTAATGTGGCCTTTAACGTTTTCTCCAACCACCCAAGTGGGTCGCAACTCTTGCACAACCCGGCGCATTGCGGGCCACAGGTGGCGCGTATCGGCCTCTGCGCGCTTCCTTCCGGCTTGGCTAAAGGGCTGGCAGGGGTAGCCTCCGAAAACAACGTCAATTCGTGGCAATGCGGTGGTGTCGATAGTTCTAACGTCATCGAAAATCCTTGTGTTTGGCCAGTGCTTTTTCAGAACGGACTGGCAGTATTTATCGCGCTCGCAGAAGGCTGCGGTCTTAAACCCGGCGTGTTCGGCGGCAATGTCTAGCCCGCCAATTCCTGAAAACAAACTGAGTGCGTTCATTGTGGTAATCCGTATAACAGGTCAATCAAGGCCGACCTGCGGCGGCTTATCTCCGGCGTTAAATAGTCCAATTCGCTCTCTGCATATCACTTGCACCTTTCATCTTTTCTCGGTAGCGCCGGTTCTTTTCAGCGATCTTTTGCCGGTGCAGTGCTGCGGCAGCACGGTTCTTTTCTTTCTGGGCCTCCTGCGCTATCTCATTTGGCGTGAGCTGTCTGTCACGCGGCGGCAGGGTGTAGAGGATTGCAAAAGCAGTGTTGGCGTACTTCGCTGCCATGAGTTCGCGTTCTGTCATGCTTGTGCCCCTTGGTTGGCATCCGCCCACTTCGTCTGCACAACCACCGCGCTTGGGGCGCTTGGCAAGCTACGGCGTACCGGTGTTCGCCGAACAAATCGGTCGTAGTAATCGCGGTTGTAATCAGCCTTCCTGATTTGTGCTGGCGACTTGTAACTCCGCTTGACGGATTTGTACAAGTCCTCGCAGGTAATGCACACACCGTGTCGCGCTTTGTCGGCGTAACGTCGGTACTCAGTACCTTGTTTGGCCTGCTTGCAGCAGTCACACTTTGACAAAAGTGGCTTACGGGGCATCACACCCCTCCCAGCGCCAGAACAATCCATGACAACCAGCTTTCAGGCACTTGAGCAACAACCGCAATGGCGCACATAAGCATAGCGAATACGCCGAGCGACGCGAGGATGTTGGCGATTACCGACAGCGTGCTATCGGCGTGGAAGTCAGTCGCCACATCTTCGTGGTCGTACATCTTGATCAGGTCGTAGTCGCCAAAGCGGACGTACTGGGCGTGTTCGCGGATAACTGGTGAGTTGGTTTTCATGGTGTTGCTTTCGGTTTGGTTAATAAATAAATCGCCATCCAGTGCTGCCCCTCGGCGCTCTTGAACGGCCAGGGACAGGCGTCGTTTGGCGTCTTGCCGGTGAGCGCTGCTTGGCGCGCATCGGCTTCGATGGCTTGTTTTGGGGTCATTTCCACACCCTCAAAACGTCAACAGGACGGGCGTGGCTGTTGGGGTTTTTCCCCCGGCCAATGCCAATGGTCAATTCGCTGTCCACCGCTTCGCGTGTCCCGAAGTGCTTGCCGCAGCAATCACAAACACGGCGTCTTACGATGTCCCCGTCTTGCAGTCGCGTTTCCTTGACGATGTGCCGGGTTTGAGTTTTGCAGTGGGGGCAGTTCATGCGACCGCCGCCAACGTAACGATGGCCGCCAGATACACCGCCGTGAGCACCACCCGGTAGGGTGTCCACCCATGTTCGCGGAAAAATCGAATAAATCGCATCGGTCAGTTCCTTGATAATTAACAACTACAAGGTTGTTAAACGAAGTATGCCACACAACAACGCAAGGTTGTTGAAAATATCAAAAAAAAGTTGATGTGGCGCGTTTGCGCTTGAGCGAGGCCATCAAAATGTCTTGCACCTCGCGCTTGGTTTCCACCCGCTCAATGACTAGCTCATCGACGGTATTTTTTGCAATGATGTTGTGAATGAACATGGCCCGGTCATACCCAGCTTGAAGCTGGCGCGTCGGCCCAATGCGCTCGATTATTTGCAAGCGTTCCTCAAGGTTCCACCAGTGGCCAAAGAACACCAGCGTGCGCCCGCCGTCTTGCAGATTCAGGCCGTGGCCCGCGCTTTGCGGGTGCGCGAACAAAAGCGGGATTTCCCCCTTGTTCCACGCCTTCAATGTCTTGGGGTCTTTGTCCAGTTCCCGGCCCTTGGGGAAGTGCTTTTTCAAACGGGCCAAGTCCGACTTGAAGTGGTACGCCACCAAGATAGATTCACCACCAGATTCCTCGATGACTTCCTCCAGCGCCAACAGCTTCTGGTCGTGAACGTCTTGCCATTCGGAATTGCCGCCATCGACGTAGGCCGCGCCGTTGGCGATTTGCAGACACTTTATGGTGCGGGCCGCCGCGTTGAATGCTTCCAGTTCGTGCCCGCTGTCCAACTCCGTGAACATTTGCTTTTCCAATTCCTCATAGGTCTTGCGGGCGCGGGCCGGTAGGTCAACGTATATATTGTTCACGATGGGTTCTTTCAGGTCGAACCAGTCTTTCGCCTCGATAGACAGGCACACATCGGCCAGCACCGCTTGAATCTCCGCTTGCGCATGGGGTAGGGCTTCGATGCCGAACCCGCTTGGGTGAGGGCGAAACCAACGCTGCTTGAAGGCGTCGAAGGTGCGCCCAAGGCGTTGGCCCCGGTCGATAAACCAAAGCTGCCCCCAAAGGTCTTGCAACCCGTTTGGGCTGGGTGTGCCGGTCAGTTCTATGAACCGCTTTACTTTGGTGTGGGCCACCCGCGCAAACGCCTGTGCGCGCTTGCCGCCTTGCCGTAGGCGGAAGGACTTTAGTTTGGTGGACTCGTCGGCGATGACGGTTTTGTAAGGCCACTTGTCGCCCCAGTGGTCGATCAGCCAAGGCAAGTTTTCGTAGTTGCAGGCGTACACATCGGCGCGGCCATTGACAGCAGAGAGTCGGTCTTTCGCGGGGCCAGTGACAGACCGCACACGGATGTGCTGCGTGTGCGCCCACTTCTGCGATTCCTCGGGCCAAGTGGTCTGACATACCCGGGCCGGTGCCAGCACCAGTATCGGGTCGTCTTCCATGAAGCGCACAGCGTCAATGGCCGTGAGCGATGCGGAGGTCTTGCCAAGGCCCATCCCCGCCCACACTGCGCACCTATCGTTTTGCAGAATGTGGTCGATGATAAGTTTCTGGTATCCGTGGGGTTGGAAGATGCGGCTCACTGAAACTCCCCAAACAATTCCAGCAACGTCCAAGTGCGCGGGGCTGGCGCAGGCATAGCCGCTTCGATGCGGGCCTTGGCAATGGCGAAATACTTGTCGTCTTTCTCGATACCAATGAAATTGCGCCCGGTGTTGGCGCAAGCCACGCCGGTTGTGCCACTGCCCATGCAGTTGTCCAGCACCGTCTCGCCCTCGTTGGTGTAGGTGCGGATTAGGTACTCCATTAGGGCGACGGGCTTTTGGGTGGGGTGATCGCCAATCCGTACCTTCGGGAATTGCAGGATTGACCGCTTCTTCTTGTGCGTCGCTGTCAGCACAGTGTCGCGTGCAAGCGAATGTGTCATCTGCGACGAATCGCTGGCGCTGTGGGCTGGCTTGTATTTCTGCGGCTTGGCGCGCGCTTCTCCGTTTGCGTCATACGTCGGCGCTTCCGCGTAGAACACCAGCACATCCTCGTGCTGCCGCATTGGCTGGTATCGGGCGTAATTGAACCCGCTTGGGGTTACCTTGTCCCACACCCAGCAATACCTAAAATCCCGCATGTTGCTGCTTATCAGCGCCGTGGTGAACGGCTGCGAAGCCGTCAGCACAATCGCGCCATTGCGTTTGATCACGCGCTTGTAATGCGCCCACAGCGGCTCAAACGGGATCACCGTGTCCCACTTGCAAGCCGTGGTGCCGTAGGGCAAATCGCAGAGCACCATGTCCACCGAGCCATCGGGGATTTGCGCCATCAGTTCAAGGCAGTCGCCGTGCATCAAGCGCATGTGAATCCCCCCACAAACGCATCCACCGCCTCGATGGTGTCCAGCACCAATACCGTTTGCCCCATACCTCGCATTCGCTTGTGTTCCCTCGCTTGGTGTATTGCGGCTTTCTTACCAGGGGCTTTTAGCTCTATAAAAGTCGTGGTCCCATGTAGCATTACGCAACGGTCTGGTGCGCCCCGTCGGCCCACCCACGCGACCTTTCGCACTTCACCTCCTAGAGCCTTCACCGCGTCAACCAAGTGTTTTTCAATTTGGCTTTCACGCACGGTCATACCTCCGGGCTTCCCCTCGCCAAATTTCGCGCACGTAGCTATCTGAAAGCCCAAATAGCGCCGAAGCCTCTCGGCTACTTAGTTCTCCGCGAAGACCCTTTAATCTAGAGATGTCGGCGTTTGATTTTTTTGATAGGTGGCACTCCTGCCCAGACTTACGCCCCCCGTGGGCGTAAGCATCTATCCGGTTTTCCGAGCCTGTACCGTAATCGAGATTCGACAACCTGTTATCCGTGCATACACCGTTCAAGTGACGGACCTGCAAGTGCGCTGGGCGCTCCCCTAAAAAAGCAGCCGCGACTAGTCCGTGTACAGTGAACCTAGTCTTGAATCCTTGAAGGCAAAGGTTTACCCCGAGGTGCCCAGATTTCTGTGGTTGAAACTTCATAAACCTTCTCGTTTTATGCGACCAAACTCGCCCGTAGGAGCTAACGGTGTAGTCCCCGGCGTACCCCGGCACTGGTTTCCATATTTCCATGATCTATTCCTTGCGATACCGTTGGCACTCAAAGCCCGCAGCCGCAAGCGGTAAGCCTTCGGCCCAAGGCGGTACGGTGGACATGAGCGCGGCCAATCTCTCGTGAGTAAATTCGTTTGTGTCGGGGCACTCGCATATAAGTTCGTCATGCACGCTAAGGGTCAGTAGATAACCCTCGGCCTCGATGCGCGGCATGTTGTAGGCCAGAATGTCGCGGGCGAATGCCTGGGTGGCGTTCTCCGCAATCTTCCCGGCGTAGGTCTTGACGCGCTCCCACTTTCGGCTGTACTGGTTCATGCCCATGTAGGAGCAATTCCCGGCTTCGTCGATCAGTGGCGCGGGGTAGCACAGCGCACGGCCCGACGGCAGGCGCACACGCAACCAGCTACCGTCCCTGCGCATCTTCACGGTGCCGCAGTCGAAGGTGTACTTCGGTGAGTCAATCGCATCGCGGAACGCCTGTTCAAGCGTTGGCCACCACGCAGCGATAGCAGGGTGCCCAGCACGCCAACCGCGTTTCACCACATCGCAGGCCACAAACGTGTCCTCGGCAAGCCCGTAGGTTTCGGGCTTGGGCTTGAGTTTCAGCCACGCCAAAAACTTGCGCGCTTCGCCCAGCAGTTCCTGTGGTGCGTTGGGCAAGATGCCCGCCGCCAAGGCGTCCAGATCAATGCCGTAGGCGCTGGCGAAGGTGACGAACGCACCCACACCGCCCTGATACCCCAAAGCCAATTCCTGAACTTTCCCGACTTGCCGCTGGTCTTTTGTCACCTTGGCCGGGTCGATGCCAAACGACTTGGCGTAGGCCAGCTTGTAGAGATCGAAGCCGATACCCGCATCAAAATCACGAAAGGCTTGGAGCTTCCATTCTTCACCGGCCAACCACGCAAGCCCCCGGCCTTCGATGTTGGACAAGTCGGCGATCACCAGTTTCTTACCCGGTGGTGCCACGATGCAGCCGCGTATCGCGCTGCTGGCGACTTCCATGACGTTGCTGTAGATCAGCCCCGCAGTACCGGCCTTGAGCGCAACGATGCCTTCGTTTATCGCGTCGTCTTTTAAGGTGGGTCTTGGTAAATTTTGCGGCTGCCACGTTCTCCCGCTCCACCTCGCGGTTCTCCCCGCGCCCGCAAACTGCAACAGGCCGCGCAGCCGCCCGTCCAAGTTGCAGGCCCGCACCAAAGCCTTGTACTTGCTGGTGCTGGTGGTGCTGGCTTGCAAGCGCACGCGCAACAACTCTTTCATGGCCTGGGGAATGTCGGGGTCGTCCAGTCGGCGTTCCACGGTAGCCATCGTCAAGTCGGGCAGGGCCACTCCGTACTCCGCAAGCATGTGTTCAAGCATGGCGTTGCGCTGGGTGGCCGTCTGCACCTCCCCGTTGGTCATGTCCGCCGTGCGCTCGGCCAGCACCGCTTGTTCGTCGCCCACGGCCTTGAGCGCAGCGTTCGCCAGATCAAGGTCAACCGCAATGCCCCGGTCGTTGATAAGCTGGTCAAGGTGCCACAGCGCCAGTTCGTCGCCGCTGTAGTTCCACGTGGGCAGCTTGCGGTTCACCTCGCGCATGGCCTCTACGTCCAAGCGGGCGTAGTCCACAAACTCAGCCCACTCCACCGGGTGGGTGTCGCGGGTGGCGCGGCGGATCTTGGAGGTGGCGGGCCGGGGCTTGCAAAACAACTGCACCAACTGCCCACCGCGCTTGGACTTCGCCTTGTCCTCCGCAATACCCAACACATCGCAGAGCGTGGCCAGCTTGCCGGGCAGGGAGTGGCACATGGCCTGCACCATCGTGTCCCTCCACCTCTCGATGGGTGGGCACCAGTCGGGTACGGCGTTGCGCATAACCGTGCGGTCGAACATTGCGTTGTGAAACCACACCTCGCACTCAGGGTCTGTAAGCGCCACCTCAAGGTCGTAAGGCATGGGGTCGCCGCTGGTCAAGTCCCACACCTGTGCCGGGTCGTTGTCGATGGCCCACGCGAACAGCGTGATTTCAGCGTTCGCGGCGTATCGGTACGTGCCGTGCGAAATGGGCGTTTCGGAGTACGTTTCTGTGTCACCCCAGAGTCGGTAGGTCATACAAGCCCCCCGGCCGTTTCATAGTTGACGGCCAAGTGGCCCAAGTCCGACATGGTTTTGAGCGCGGCCACGTTGGCGTCACCCCAAGCCACCAGCATGGAGCCACTGCCCGCACCACTGCCGCCAGTCACACCAAGCCCGTCAACGAACTTGACCCGGCCCTTGAGAAACAGGATGGCGTCAGCCTTGGCAACTGATTCGTGAAACCATGCGCAGTCGGTTCTGGCGAACACCAGCGCGATGCCGTTGCGGTGCCCGTGCATCTTTTTGAGCCACGCTTGCGTGTGCTTGCCGTAGGGCGGGTTCAGCCAAACGCGACCGGCCCATGCTTGCGCCAGCCCGTCATCCTTGAGTGTGAATCGCCGCTTTGCCGGAATCCAAGGAATTGGCGTTTCGGGCTGGCAGGGGTCCAGGTCGAAGTCGAGGCCAAGGCGCTCGAACACCCACGGCGGGGTGTACCAATCCACGTTTTGACTGGCGCTGTTTTCGTGCGCGAATCCGTTTGTTGCAGCCATATTTTCTTCGTAGGGGGTTTTGCGCCAACAACTTTAGGTTGTCGGCGCAGGCATGAAAAAGTTAGACGAAATCTGCCGAAGCGTCCGCGCCAGTGGCCACATCGTCGAAGTCATCCGAACTGGCGCTGCCGCCGCCGCTGAACGCATCGCCGTCGCGGTAGAACTGCACGCCCATCAAAGTGGCGTTGATGCGCTTGCCGTAGGCGTTATCTTGGCCCCACAGTTCCAACACCACGTTGACGTAGCAACCGGAATACAAACGGCCATCGGATTCAACCAACGGCGTTTTGTCGGCATCCACGCATGTGGGGCGCACAGGGTTGCGGGCGCTGATAAAGTAGTTGCCCTCAAAGCCCTGGTAGGTCGCCTTGCTGTCACCATCGTGCAGCGCGGTCTTGTCCCCGGCCTTCAAGGTCTTGAGCATGGCAGGGCCTTTTGCACCCCACTTTTCGTCAGCGGTGGCCGCGATGGCTTTCTCCAAATCCTTGAGTTGGGGGTGGTCCTTGGGGATCAGGAACGCGCCAGAGTAGGCGGGCTTGTCGCCAGCGTTTACGGCCTTTGGCTCAAAGTAGGCGTTGAAGGCGGAACGGACATTGTTGAGTTTGAATTTCATTTTTGACAATCTAAGGTTGTGAAACGGGACAAAGAAAAATTAGACGAAATCTTCGGCGGCTTGCACCACATCAAAATCATCGGTATTGCCGCCTACCACAAGGGCAGGGCGTTTGTCAGACTCGGGTGCCACGCTTGGCGAACCTTCTGAACGTGTAATGAGCGGAATGACTTTCTTCCACTGGCGCGGCCCGATGGTGCCCGCACCCGCAAGTTTTTCGGCGGTGGTGGGTGAAATGAGCGACAAGTCGTACATTTCCTCGACCTTCAAGCGCAGACCTTTCAAAGTGGCTTCGGCCTCGTCGGCGTCTGCCCACTTGCGGTTGCCTTGTTTGCCTTGCACCAGCTTGTACCCCGTGACGGGCTCACCGGCCAGCAGTCGGCGTTCGGTTTCGGCGCGGACGGCCTTGCACCAATCCTCCACCAGCTTGACCAGCGCCATTTTGTTGGCGAGGTCGTCGCTGGTGCAGCCTGCGGGCTTGGTGGGTTCCGTCAAGTCATCGAACATCGCGCCGGTCGCCACTTCCACCGCTTGGATGAGGGCAGGGCAAGTGGCTTTGGCCTTGCAGAATTTGCAAGCCTTTTCGCTTGCTTGCAAAGGGGCGTCGGCCAAGCGGGTGATCGCGGCGGCCTTCTTCACTTGCTCGCCAAAGGCCAACAGTTCTTCGAGCGGGATGGCCCATTCGCTGTAACTGTTTAGCCTCGGCTGGCTGATAACCAAGCGCACGGTTTTGAAGTCCTGCACCAGACTGAAATGGTGGTACGCCGCCAAAGCGTAAAGCATTAGCTGCGGGTTTTTTTCCGCGCTAACAGCAACGCCTTGCCCGCCTTTCAGGTCGGCAACAATCAATTCGTCTGTGGTCAGGATGACGGCATCCGAAGTGCCGTGCGCGCCCGCTTCGCCGGTTATGTCGGCTATCGGCAGCTTTTGCTCTACGAGCAAATGGCCTCCGGTAGACTCGACAAGCTGGCGTATCTGGTCAACGTAGGTTTGTGTCGGTGTCGCCAAGTCGGCGGTGAACAACGTGGAAAACCCGTCCCGTGAGTACGTTTGCCCCACGTACTCTTTCGCCATCGCGCCGTTGGTCAGGCACAGTTCCGCGAAGTGGTGCATTGTGGTGCCGTCGTGGGCAAACTGGTTGCCCTTGTCGTCCTTGCCCTCGCACAGCGCCACGCTGCCAGGGCACGACATCCAACGCTCTGCGCTGGAGGGTGACAATTTAGCGTGCGCCATTTACAGCGCTCCCAATTCCGCCACCAGCGCGGCCCACTGGCCCTGCGGCACCTCGCTGGCACGTTTGACCGCGTACTTACCCAACAGGGCCACCAGACCGTCGCGGTTGCGGGTGGCCGCTGCGGTGACGGCGGCAGACAGGTCTTTCATTTCCACCACTGCTGGCGCGTCAGAAGGGGATTCCGCAGCAGCTTCGGCTGGCGCAGTCTCCGCTACCGGGGCGGGTGTAGCCGTCGCGGCGGCAGGCGGGGTAGCTACAGGCTTTGGGTCTGCGGCTTTCTCCAGCACCTTGACCCCTCCAGCTTTCACCGTGTCTGCTGTTTTGCAGGCCGCAGCGTTGACGGTAAGCGCTTTCCACGCAGCAACCAGTTCTTTCATAACGGCGGTGTTTTCCGCCAGTGCTTGTTCAAGACTCATTTTTTACCTTTCAGTGTTTCGATTTCCATAAGTGCTTCTTCAAGGCGCTCTGCAAGCAGCATCGCCATTGGGTCGGTTGACCGTTCCATGTACGCTTCTCTGAGCAATTCTTCGTTCGTAAGCATCTTCTATAAATCCCCTTCTTTTGTTTAACCATCAACAACTTTCTAGTTGTTATGTGTAGTATCGCACAGTTTTATGGTTGTGAGTTGTTTTATTTTGAAATTAAGGTTGTTACGCGCGTAACGTAAAAAAAAGCCCTCACAGGGAGGGCTTGGTGTTTATACGGGGTGGGGGCCTGCCCCCGTATTCAACACATATTTTTAGACTCCCGTGCTAACATTCAGCCCACAACCAAAGGTTGTTAAACACAAAGGAAAAAGCATGGTTACTAAAAAAGGAATCGACACCGCCGTGGAGTTGGCGGGGTCGCAGGGGCTGTTGGCCCGACAACTGGGAGTATCCCAGCAAGCCGTATGCCGGTGGGTGGAGCGGGGTTATACCCCTTTGCGCCGCGCGCAGGAAATCGAGGCCGTCTATGGTGTGCCCCGCGCGGCGCTGGCCAACCCGCGCACGTTGGAACTGTTGTCGGGTTGGGAAACGGCGATGTGATGCTAAATATGACCACCCAAAAACCGAGCATACAGACCTTCGACGGGTCGGGGATACCGAGTGAGCTTAAAGCAATGAACCGCTGGGCACCGTGGCAAGCGGTGTTCAACGTCAAGCGTGGCAAGTTTGACAAGCTGCCCAAGAGCGCAATCCACCCGGAAATCGGCATTTCCACGGCATCGCCAGAAAAGTGGTTCACCCACGACCAAGCTCTCACCGCGTACATCAAGGCAAAGCGAATGCTATCTGGTATTTGCTTCGTGATGACCGGCATTGATGGCGTGGTGGGTATCGACCTAGACAACTGCCTGTCTGCGGACGGCGTGGTGGCCCCGTGGGCGATGGAAGTGATCCGTGCTGCGAACAGCTATACCGAAATATCGCCAAGTGGCCGTGGCCTGCGCATATTCGTCTTGGGGCTGGCCGATGGGGCTGACTGGACGAACAATGAGGTGGGCATTGAGGTCTACATGGGCAGCACCCCACGGCACTTGACCGTCAGCGGGCGACTGCTGCCCGGGGCCCCTACCACGATAGCCCCAGTCACCCCCGGCTTCCTCGCGGGGTTGCGTGGCTCCTATGGCCGGGCATCCACCGCTGCGCGCCTGGAGAAAAAAGACCTCCCACCAATGCCTGATGTGCTGGACGAGGCTGGTACTCCTACGCTGGCAACCATCGAGTTGCCCCCCGCGGTGCGGGACTTCCTGGCAGATGGCGAGTGCAGCGGGGACAGGTCGCGCGCCCTGCACAGCGCGGCGGTGTCGGTAATCAGCGCGGGGTTGTCTATGCGCGAAACCTTATCGGTGCTGGCGCACAGCCATCACGCGATGGAAGTGGCGATGGACCACCGCAGGCAGGACTACGACCGGGCGCTGGCCTACCTGTGGGAACACCACTGCGTCAAAGCCGCCCCCAAGGCCCGCCCAAAGGCTTTGACACAAGCGGACTTCGACGATTTGAGCGCGGTACTGGATGTGCCGGTGGACGCCGAGGACGACGGGTTTGTGCCCGGTGGCGATGCGGCAGACGATTTTGAGGATGTCAGCGGCGTGAGCACCACACCCACCAAACCGGCCAAGCCCACTCACAAGTACAAGATTTATTCGGCCAAGGACTACATAAAGAGCGTTCGCAAGCTGAACTGGTTTGTCAAGGGCGTGGTGCCGATGGCCGAACTGGCCGCCATCTTCGGGGCGTCGGGGTCGGGCAAGACCTTTATCACCTTGGACATCGCTTGCCGAGTGGCGTTGGGCCTCAAGTGGTTCGGCATCCAGTGCCGCCAAGCCAAGGTGCTGTACATCGCCGCTGAGGGCGCAGCGGGGATGCGCGAACGGATGCAGGCTTGGTGCCAACACAACGGCGAGGACATTGAGGAATTGAGCGAATGGCTGTTCGTGCTGGGGGATCAACCCAACCTCACCGAGAAAGACGATGTGAAGGCGCTGGTGGCGTCGATCAAAGGGCAGTGCGCGGGGGTGGAGTTGGTCATCGCCGACACCATGGCACAGGTGACACCGGGGGCCAACGAGAACAGTGGCGAGGACATGGGGCGCTTCCTTGGCTTCTGTAAGGCCATTGGCAAGGCGCTTGTGGCAACTGTGCTGCTGGTCGGCCACTCGGGTAAAGACGCTGGCAAGGGGCTGCGGGGCTGGAGCGGTATGAAAGGCGCACTGGACGCAGAGTGTGAGGTGGTGCGCACCAACGACTTCCGCGCGCTGGTGGTGACGAAGCTCAAGGACGGCAAAGGGGAGGGTGCTGAGTACCGCTTCACGCTGCCCGAAGTGCTGCTGGACTTCGACACGGAGGATGGCATCGTATCGAGCCTAGTGGCCGAGCATGGCGGGGTTTTTGACACCTCTGGGGCGCGCGAAGTGGCGAAAGCCGAGGGCAAAGAGCAAACCAGCGAAAGCACCCTCAAGGGCAAACGGCCCACCGCCACGCTTGAGTACCTGCGGGCCGAGGCCAACGTGGGCCGCAAAGAGTTTGATGTTGGTGTTTTGAAGGCTGAACTGGCGGCGCTTTTCACCAGCAAAGGGCTGTTGAACGCAGGCCAATTGGCGAAAAGCAGGGCCACCGAGTTGGCCGCAGGGGCGCTAAAAGTGCTTGAGCACCATTCCAAGGTGATTGCGAACGGCGAAAAACTGCGGTTTAGCGAAGGGGAAGTCTCACAAACCGAGGGCGGAACGTGCGATTTTTAACACGTTCGCGGTTTCCCCAATCCCCAACGATCCCCAATTGGGGATTCTCAATGGGGAAACATTACTCCCCAACGACGACTCACCCTTTTTGGGGAGTCGTTGGGGAAGTTCATTGGGGAAATGGGGAATGGGGAATGAGTAATTTTTTGCAGATTCGTTAATTTAGAAATTAAGGGTGATTTATGAAAAACGAACCAACAGGCACCGAAGCCAAGGTGTGCGACCTGATAGCCCAGCGCCAAAGGCTGGGTGTCAACAAATATGGCACGACGGTGGCGGCCAACCCATTGAGCCTTCGTCAGTGGTTGCAACATGGATTGGAGGAAGCCCTTGATTTGGCCGTCTACCTCCAAAGAAGCATCGATGAGCTGGACGCTAGTGGCGCAGCGGCCAAGAAGTACGACTCAACAAACTGCCTCGGCGCAACGGTGTTCGACGTTGATGGCGATGTTTTTCTGAAATGCGTCAAGTCGATTGATATTTTGGCTAGAGAGGTGGAGTTGTTCTACGAGCCATACCGTGTTCACAATCCCACCTACACGATCAAGTTCAGCCGAATCGAATCCGTATTTGGCGATGCCGAAGCGCCCATGCGATTCAACTGCTACGCCCGTAGTGGCGCAGGGGGTCAAGTGGCGCAGGCCTCCAGTGGCGCAGGGCGTAGTGGCGCGGCAGGGGTGGCGACATGAAAGGGCTTGAACTTGCAGTTGCCGCATTTGCGGTGGCAGTGGTTGTCTACAACGTTCAGCTAGCTATCCGGGTGTCGCGGTTGGAAGCCCGAATTACGAAGCAAACAGAACGGCAGATAGAAATAAACGAAGCGCAAATTGCGTTCAACAAAGGCGTGCAGGAGAACCTGCACTCGGTAGTTGTTTTAGTGACTGGAACAAGTAAATGACCAAACCAACAATCGACTTCAACCGCATCGAGCCACACCAAGCCGCCATCCACGAACGGCTGGTGAACTGGGCCAACTGGGTGGCGGTGCGGCCACACAGCCGCGTACAGCCCATGTTTCGCTACTACCGGCCAGCCCAGCACTGGGAGGCCAAGGAATTCCGAACACCGTGCGATTTAATCGACGCACAGGCGATTGAGAAGGTGGTAGGCCAACTACCCCCCGACCACGCCTTTGCGCTTCGCTGGGCCTACGTTTGGCGCATGTCTGTGGGCGATGCGCGCAGAGCGATCGGCGTGTCCACCGCTGGACTGCACCACTATTTGAAAGATGGTCGGCAAATGGTCTTAAACTTGGTCGATTAACAGGGAGAGCGAAATGGGAACAGAAGCCGGGTTGTTTTTTGCGGTGATTCTTGCGGCGCTAGGAATGCTGGTGTACTTCGCGCCGTGCTTGGTGGCAAGCAGACGCAACCACCGCAACGCCATGCCGATTTTCATTCTCAACCTGTTTTTGGGTTGGACATTCGTGGGTTGGGTTGGCGCGTTGGTTTGGGCCATGACCGACAACACCGCCGAGGCCAAAAATCCCACCACAGTGGGTTGATCCAAAAATCCCACCAGAGGGGGTCGGCCAATTTTTTTTTTCTAAAAATCCCACTACAGGGGGTATTTTCCAGAGCGACCAGTGGGTCAAACCATGTCGAAAAACGCTGGGAACCCCGGTTTTGGGGTCGATCGACAGTGAAAAACGGCCCCATGCAAGCCCGTTTTAGCTTGTCCTAGCCGGGTTTTTCGCTGGTGCATGGGGCTGGTGCATCGCATGGTGTTTTTGGCTTAAATCGGGTCCGGGTTTTTGGGTTCACGCATTGCCAGCGCCCCCAAGCCCTTTTCGATCCGGATCCGGGGTACCCGCTCGGGTCTACCATCGCCGAAAATCCAATATTCCCCCAGGGCATCGCGCCCAAAAGCGTGGGGCGTACCGTTGCGGGTAAGCGTGCCTGCGGGCGTGATGTGCTGGGGAACCATACGCGCGTATAAGCGCCAGGCGTCGCCTTTGCTGGTGACTGTGATTTTGTTGCCCATAGGTTTGTCCTTTTGCTTTACGCGCAAATGGTACGCACAAAGCAAAAAGGCCGCGTACCTTGCGATACGCGGCCCCTTAGGGTTTCAGTTTAACGGTACTGGTGAACCGTGCGGGCTGTTTAGCCTAGTTGCTTGTAAATTGCCA
>OFRE01000251.1_pt1 | contig 15577 bp, 21 predicted proteins | sample 1543061 | NCBI WGS metagenome assembly OFRE01 (sample SAMN07774218, study PRJEB24372) | wastewater metagenome | isolation source: Exp Tend NO 50WW | collected 2016-02
GGATTTGAAAGACCTGTTCCATCCCGACGAATTGGCGGCGCTTGCACAGCCCGACGCCGCGCCGGAAGCGGGCGCGGGTGGCGATGAGTTTGACACCACGCCCGACGAAGGCGGCGAAACGCGGGCGCAGCTTGGCGACCTGTGGGTTATCGGCGGGAAGCATCGGTTGCTCGTGGGCGATTGCACCGACCCGGCGAACGTGGCGCGGCTGATGGGTGGGGAAAAGCCATTCATGATGGTAACTGACCCTCCGTATGGGGTTGAGTACGATCCGACGTGGCGCGATGAGGCGGCCGCAAAGGGCTTTATTGCCGCCGCGTTCAGACGCGGCGGCAAGGTTGAGAACGATGACCGTGTTGATTGGTTGGACGCATGGAAGCTTTTTGCGGGTGATGTGGTGTACTGCTGGCATGCCGACCGGCATGCCAGCAGTGTGCAGGCGTCATTAGAAGCGGCAGGCTTTGAGGTTCGTTCTCAAATTATATGGGCAAAGCCGCGCTTTGTAATTTCGCGTGGACACTACCACTGGCAGCATGAACCATGTTGGTATGCCGTGCGCAAACAATCGACTGCAAACTGGACAGGAGATCGCTCGCAGTCGACGTTGTGGGAAATCGGCATGATGGATGATACCGAGCAAAGCGATCACGGTACGCAGAAGCCGCTTGAATGTATGGCGCGTCCGATGCGCAACCATGGCAACGAAGGTGATCTGATCTTTGATCCCTTCCTCGGCAGTGGCACAACCCTGATCGCCGCTCACCGCACGGGCCGACGCTGCTACGGCTGCGAACTCGCACCGAAGTACGCCGATGTCATCCTACGCAGGGCGGAAGCTGAAGGGTTGACCGTGGAGCGTGTACCCCAAGAGGCGGAGAACACCCCATGACGGCGTGCGGTGCCAAAACACGACAAGGCGGCACGTGCAAGCAGCCCGCGCTTCCCAATGGGCGCTGCCACTACCACGGCGGCAAGAGCTTAGGCGGCTTGGCTTCGCCCACGTTCAAGCATGGCCGCTACAGTCGCGTGTTGCCCGCCCGCCTTGCGGCACGGTACGACGAAGCGACTACCGACCCGGCATTGCTGGAACTGCGCGCCGATGTGGCGCTGCTCGATGCGCGCTTGGCTGATGTACTGGGGCGCGTGGATACGGGCGAAAGCGGGGCGCTGTGGACGACGTTGCAGAACCACCGCCGCGACGTGTTAGCCGCCAAGCGGGTTGGGGATAGTGTGGCGCAGGCGGTGGCGTTGAATGCCTTGCTGGAAACGGTGGGGCAAGGCCACGCCGACTACCGGGCATGGCAGGAGATTGGCGCGCTGCTCGAACAGCGGCGCAAACTGGTGGAGAGTGAGCGCAAGCGACTCATTGAGGCGCAGCAGACGTTGACGGTTGAAAAGGCCATGCTGCTGATTGGGGCAATATCAGGGATTATCAAGGCGCACGTGCATGATCGGGCAATACTCGCCGCCATCGGGCGCGACATCGAAGGGCTTGTTAGCCGCGAAGATGCTGCGCTCGTTAGCGGCTGACTTACAACAGAATACCGGCACCCTGCCACCCGTCGAAACGTTCATTGACCGCTATGTCATCATTGACGACGCGCAAGACCACGGCGACGGCGCGGGCGTGATGCCGTTCGCCCTGTGGCCGGCCCAGCGGGAACTCCTCCACGATATGCAGACGGAGCCGCGCTTGCTCATCCTGAAAGCCCGGCAGCTTGGCATCTCGTGGCTTGCCTGCGCCTATGCGCTGTGGCTATGTCTTGCCAAGCCGGGGCGCGTGGTGCTAGCGTTCTCCAAAGGGCAGGCAGAGGCGAACGAGTTGACGCGCCGTGTTACGGTGATGTATGAACGCTTGCCGGATACATTGCGCGCGGCCCTGCCTGCCGTCGTCAAGGCAAACACAGAGGCGATTGAGTGGGCGAACGGAAGCCGCTTCACGTCCATGCCCGCCACGCCCAGCGCCGGGCGCACGTTCACCGCCTCGCTGGTACTCATGGACGAAGCCGCGTTTATGCTGTACGCCGACAAGCTCTATACCGCCTTGAAGCCCACGGTGGACGGCGGCGGGTCGCTGATCATCCTCAGTACGGCGAACGGGCGCGGCAACCTGTTTGCGGCGATGGTGGAGCGCGCCCGCAGCGGCGCGGGGCGCTTTGCGTTTCGCTTCCTGCCCTGGCACGCCCGGCCCGGCAGAGACGCGGCGTGGTACGCGCTCACCGAGGCGGAAGCGGTAGACTCGGCATTGATGCGGCAAGAGTACCCGGCCACGCCGGATGAGGCATTCGAGGCCACCGAAGTGGATGCGTTCTTGCCAAGCATCGCCCTGTGGGACGCCTGCGAAGAACCGCTGCCACCCCTTGACCCGCACACGCCGTGCATTCTGGCGCTTGACGCGGGCGAAAGCAATGACGTGTTCGCCAGCGTGCTTGTCAGCGCCCACCCCACCGATGCGCAGCGGCTTGCGGTGCGCTACGTGCGCCCCTACGTGCCGGTGCCCGGCGTGGCTTTGGACTTTGATGCCATCGAAAACGACATCCGCGCGCTGTGCAGCCGCTACGCCGTGCAACAAATCGCCTACGACCCGTTTCTGCTCGGACAGATGGTGCGCAGGCTCACGAACGGCCCCGACGCCATCCGCACGCCCGTGGAGCCGTTTCCGCAAGGCGCGGCGCGCTTGGAGGCCGACAAGGGACTATACGACCTCATCACGCAGCGGCGCATCGCCCACGACGGGAATGCGGAACTGCGCGCCCACATTGCCAACGCGAACAAGAAGATTGACGCGGAAGGGCGGCGGCTGCGCATCGTGAAGCGGGTGTATAGCTTGAAGATTGACTTGGCGGTGTGCTTGTCGATGGCCTGCGCACGGGCGGGCGAACTCCGCCCCCGCCCGATCCCCCGCCCGCCAACCGTAACCCGAAGAGGATAGTATGCCGAACCCGTTTGAACTGTACACCGACACCGACGCCGCCAAGCGCCTGCCCAAACTGCCCGCCTATGCTGCTGAGCTGGCCGACTTCTTAGGCGGCGACTTATGGCGCGGCTCCGATGGCTGGATAGGCGAACTGCCCGCCGACGCCGCCGCGCTCGCCAGCATGGCACGCGGCATTGTCTCTGAGAACGTGCTGTCTGAACTCCTGACGCGCCACGTTGCGGCGTTTCTCGGCAAAGAGCCGCGCTGGGGCTTAGTCGCTACCACCGCAGGCACGACGCCGCAGCCCGCCGACCCGATGCCCCCACGCATGACCGTCACCGCGCTGCCGGCCACACCCGCGCGCCCGGAGCCGCCTGCCACCGACCCGGAAATTGCGGCGCTGGAAGAAAGTCTAACCGCGTGGTGGGATAAGCGCGGCGTGTTGCAAACCTTGAAGGATGCCGCCACGCACCGCGCCAGTGTAGGGCGCGGGCCAACGGTGGTGTTCATTCCGCCCGGCTTGCTTGATGAGAAGGGTACCCCGCCGCCCGTCGCCACGCTGGAAGATGCGCTGGATTTGATCTATGTGGATGCGCGCGAACCGGCAGAAGCCTACGTCTACACCGATCCCACCACGCGCTTGCAGGCGGGCATTGTGCAGGCCGTGGAAGACAAGACGAACATTGTGGAACTCAGCTACCGCGAGGGCGCGAACACGGTACTGAAAGTGTGGCGCGATGGCATGGAAAGCCCGCCGCTGATAGCGAACCTGGGCGGGTATCTGTTCGTGCATGACACGCCGATTGCGCCGCTGATGACACCGCCCCTCATCCAAGGGCAGAAAAGCATCACGCTGGCCTTATCCCAGACGATGCGCAATGTCAACCTTGCCGGGCATCGGCAGCGCGACTACCTGAACGCCCGCCCGCCCGGTGAATGGGTGGAAAGCACGCAGGGCGCGATTGGCGCGCAGCAATTCCCGGATGGCAGGTGGTACATCTTCAATCCGGGCGAGATGTTAAGCGGCCCGAACGTGACGAACTATATCCAGGGCAACGACATCTACAACGAGCAAGGGCAGAAGATCGGGATCACCAATCCGAACGTGTCTATCACCGAGCCGGTATCGGTTGACCACTTCGCTCAAACGCTCGATATGTTCCGCTACGCCATGCACGGGCAGGCCCACCAGCTCCACGTCTTTGGCAGTGACCAGCCGTTGAGCGGCATCAGCCGCGAACAGGCCCGCGCCGACTTTGAAACGCGCGTGCTACCCGACGCCGCCGCTACCGATGCACAGGGGCGGGCGGTACTCACGGCGGTGCTGGGGCTTGCGGCGCGGCTGATGAACACGCCGGATGCGTTCGCCGGGCTGCGCGTGGATTTCTCGTGTGTGGTGAATACCGGGCCGCTCAGCACCGAAGAACAGGCGCAGATACGCGAGAATGTTGCGGCGCGCTTGCTCTCGGAAGAGACGGGCATGAGCAGGCTCGGCGTGGATGACGTATTAGCCGAGCGGGCGCGGATAGACGAGGATCGCATGGCCGCGCAGGCGCGTGCGCCGCAGATAGGGACGCCGCAGCAGCAAGGGAACACGCCACCGAACGCAGGAGGCTAGAGCCATGCCGCAACCGTCGCACAACTTCATCCTGCTGAGTTGCACCCGGCCAGGCTGCGCGGGCGTGTTAGGCTTTCTTGCGCCGGGTACGGTGATACACACCACGCGACTGAGTTGCCCGGTGTGCGGCGCGGTGCGTACGATAGGCGTTACTAAACAAGCAAAAGAGTCAGCAGCGCTGAATATTTCACCTGTTGACAATGTGTGTTAGAATGTGCGTGTAGCGTAGCGCAATGCGTTAGCCTCACATAGTAGTAGTCGGGGAGTGGGGGCGGCTCACCACAAAAGTCCATTGAGACGCGCTAGGCGAACTAGCAACACGACACTACTTCGCTGCCGTTTAACGGCACACAATAACTACTGTGGTAGGTGTGCTAGCTCGAACGCCGGAGGCAACCGCTGGGTATATTCCAGCGCGAGGGCGTGACACTCTGGAGAGACGGAGTTAGTTAGACAACCCAAGTCGCTACGGCTTACCCCGTAGCACGCGCGAGATGGACGCCGCGTCTATGGCCTTCCGAGGCTGTGGGCGCGGCGTTTTTATTATATCCGGCGTGCGATGCGCGCCACCACAGGAGCGGCGATGCCACCCCAAGACGACGACACCACAGAGCAGCCCGGCAGCGGCGATGCCAGCGGCGAGGGCGGCAAGATTAAAGCCAGCGACGTGCTGAACCGCTACGGCCAAACGGCGGACAGCCTGTTCAAGATGGCGGAACTGTTAGCCGACGCGGAAAACAAGCTCTACCGCCTGCGCGAAACAAACCGCGAACTCCGCGCGAAAGTGCCCGCCGATGGCGCGGTACTGATGACGCCAGAGGACGCCGCCGCGCTGGAAGCGTACCGCACGCTGGGCAAGCCAGAGGACGTGCAAAGCAAGCTCAGTGCCGCAGAGGGCACCAGCGCCAAGCTTGCCGGACTAGAGCGAACCGAGCGGTTCCGCGCAGCCGCAGAGGCGCACGAGTATCGACCGGGCGCGCTGGTGAAGCTGCCGAGCTTGATTGGCAAAGAAATCGAGGCGCGGGAAGTCGATGGCAAACCCGCCTACTTTGTCGAGGGTGTGGCGCTTCCTGAGTTTATCGCAGCGCACGATCCTGAGTTTCTCACAGCGCTGCAAAGCCAGCCCGCCGCAGCCGCCGCGCCCATGCAGCCGTTCCCACGTCAAGCGGCAGGCGGAAAGCCTGCGCCCGTGAACGTGGCGCAACAGCATATCGAGAGAACCTACAAACAACAAGGAGCCAAGTAGATGGCACGCATTACGACCACGAGCAACACGCTTAGCTCGCCTATCTGGGCGGCTGACTTCCTAAATCGGGAACATCTGGTTCCGGGCGGGGCACGGCTCGATAGCACGCAGTTTTACAACACCGACGCGGTACTCGTGACCGTGGACAGTTCCGCCAGCGCGGGCGCAACCTCGATCACCGTATCGGCGCTCACTGGCGCGATCCCATCGGGTACCGTGCTGGATTTCGGCACAACCAAGTTCGCACGCCTGACCGCGAACGCGGCGGCTGGTGCCACTACCCTGACGGTTGCGGCGCTGCCGACCGCGCTGGCTGGCGCGGAAACCGCCCGCTATCTGGGCGTCGGCTATGACACCGTGCCAAGCGGTACGCTGCTGGGCCGCACGATTAGCGAGCGGGACGCGGGCACGGGCTTTGGCCCGTGGGCGTCGGGTGATGAGGAAGTCTATCTGCTGGCGTTCGACGTGACCGACGTATCTGTGAATGCCGATGTGGAACTGTACCGCAACTTCTCAATCGTGAAAGAAAACTTTCTGCCCTCGTGGACAACGGCTTGGACATCGGGCATGAAAGCGGCGCTCCGTGCGGCCTATCGCTGCACCAGCGGCGCAGCATAGGAGTAGTACACCATGGCTGATATTGCCGGGCTGGTCAACCAGCTCATGACCGACGGCACGGTGCCCACGCTGGCGCTGAACCCGCAAGCGCAGTTTGGCATTGCGCCCCGCCGCTACCTTGGCGCGGAACTCTTGCCCGAACGCACCGTGGATGAGAACGCCTACCGCGAAGAGTCGATCATCTATCGCACCGTCATTGCGAACGATGGCACGCGCTACAGCCCGACCCAGAAGAAGGGTGCGGCGCTGATCGGCTCGTTCCTCGTGGAGCTTGGCAACTCGGACATTGCGACCGAGTTTACCAGCCGCGACTATGACGCGCTGTTGCGGATGCTGCAAACGCGCCCCACGATGGACGCCGCCGCCACCCTGCTGAACTGGCTTGACCGCACGGTCAATCTGGCGCTGATCGAGAAGAACGAGAAGCAGCGCTGGGAGGCCATTGTGAGCGCCAGCGTGGTACGCAGTGGTGACAACGGCTACACCGAAACCGTGAGCTATTCGAACCCCGCAAACCACCGCGCCGCAGCCGGTGGGACGTGGAGTAACGACAGTTACGACCCGTTTGCCGACATCCTGGCAATGGCTGACTTGCTCGAAAGCAAAGGGTACACGGTGGGCAGGATTATCACCAGCCGCACGGTGCTGTCAATCCTGGCTGGCAACGACAAGGTGAAGGCACGCACGGGCGTGGCGACCATCAACGCCAGCGGCCAGATCAGCGCCACCGCAGGCCGCGCCACCCGTGACGCGATGAACCTTGCGCTCGAACGTGACGGCCTGCCCCCGATCGAAACCTACGATCTGCAATATCGCACACAGACGGGCACGGGCTACTTCCTGAGCCGCAGCGCGTTTGTGCTGGTTGCCACCACCGGGCAGGATGAGTCAATCGACCTTGGCGATACCAATAGCCTGATGGTGGAGAACACGCTGGGTTATACCGCGATTGGCCGGGCAACCGGGCAGGCTGCGCCGGGCCGCGTGCTGCGGATGGAAGCCAAGCAGGACAAGCCGCCGCGCATCGAAGCTGAGGGCTGGATGACCTCGCTGCCGGTGGTGACGAACCCCGAAGCCGTCGCAGTAATCACCAGCATCAGTTAGGAGGCATCCCCGTGAAAATCACGCTTGACCAAACCTACATCCTGAACGGCGCGTTCTACGGGCCGGGCGAAGTCGAGATCGAGGACGCCGAAACCGTCAAGGCGTTGCAGAAGCGCATGGCGGAGCTGAACCCGCAGACCGACGAGGCGCAGGCCGATGACGCCCCCGCGCCGAAAACCCGCGCCAAGTGAGCGCGACGTACACACAAGGGGAGGCGGGCGGCGTGCGCGATCAGGTGCGCCGCCTTATCCCTGACAAGACGCTTGACGGCCTGACGCCATCGGGCGACGTGTACACCCTGACGACGTTTGTTTTCAGCGACGAAGAACTAGACGACTACCTGCGCGATGAGAACCAAAGCCCCTACGCCGCCGCAGCCGCCGCACTGGAAGGCGTGGTGAGCGGCGGCGCGCTGACGGCGGAGAAGGTGAGCGGCTTAAGCTACTCGATAGACGACACGGCGGGCTATAGCGCGCTCACGGCGCGGGCGCGCTGGCTGCGGGGGCAGGCGAACGGCAGGTCGGTGGCGGCGCAGAGCCGCAGCATTATCCGCACGCCGGTATGGTAGCAACCGAAACCAGCAGCAGCACGGGGATGTGCAGCAGGTAGAGCGGGTAGGACGCATCGCCCAGCACGGTCAGCACCCGGGCAAGGCGCGGCGGCAACGGGATGTGGGGCGCGTAGACGAGGGCAAGGGCGGCGCTCACAAGTGTGGGAATGGAAAAGCGCAGCGCGTCGGTACGGTTCAGGGTGAGCGCACAGGCCGCCAGCAGGATAAGCCCGATCTGCGCCCACGCTTCCGCCCGGTAGCGGTAGAACACGAACTAAGAGCGGCCACGGTGAGACAGTTTTCATACTTGGATAACGCCCAACGGGGCGCAGGGGTTACGCAATGGCGAACATTTTCCGACCGGCAGGCGGGGGCAGTAGTAGCAGCGCCGTTGGCGATTCGCGCTTTAACCTGTCGTCAACGCCCAACTGGGTCATTCCTGGCGCGGGATCGCCGCTGAGTATTACGACGGTTCCGCCCAGCGGCAACTTCCTGTTTTACGCACCGATCCGCATCGACAAAGCGCAGTCGTTTGATCGCATCGGTACGGAAATTGTCACGGCTGCGGCAAGTGGCCTGACGCGACTCGGCATCTATAACTGTGATACCGACCTACAGCCAACATCCCTGATTGTCGATAGTGGCGATCTTGACAGCAGTACAACCGGCGTGAAGTCAGCCACGATCAGCGTGACCTTGCAGCCGGGGCGCTACCTGCTGGCAATGGTCAACAATAGCAACGGTATCGCGTTCCGCTGCATCAAGGCGGGGATGCTTGCCGGGTTGCTTCCAACGCTCGGCAGTAGCCCCTACGTCATTCGCGGCACGGTGGCGTTTTCCTACGCCGCGCTGCCAAGCACCGGCCCGGCGTTTACCGCGCAGAACAGCGCGTCAACGCCGGGCGTGGAGTATTACGCGCTGCTGCGCCTGTCTACGCCATAAGGAACCACGATGCCTGAGATTGCACAAGATCAGCTTTTCGACGGGCGCGGCAATGTCCTTACCAGCACGCCGCGCACCGTGCCTAATGTGGACATTCGCGCCCGCAACGCCGTGGGGCGGCTCGTGGCGGGTCGCACGCAACTGCGCGCCATCCGCACGCAGGCGCAAGCCGCCGCCGATGCGAGTACCGCGCTCACGCTGGTGCAACTGACGACGCAGTTTCGAAAAATGGCGCAGGCTGTAGCGATTGAGACGCAAACACTGATGGATATTGTGCGCATCATGGAATGGCAGCAGGACGACGGACAGGACTAAGGAGCCGACCGCATGGCAAGCCAAGTACCACCGAAGAAAAACGCCGCCCACACGTTCTACCTCTCGCTGGGGTCGCAGTCGAGCGCGTACACATTCCAGACCAACCCCACGCTTGCGGCGGGTGACGTGAAAGTCAGCACCGACGGCGCAGCGTTCGCCAATATCACCACGCTGCCGGTTGTCACCCCATCGGGCGGCAAAGCCGTCAAGGTGGATTTATCGGCGTCGGAGATGAACGGCGATAACATCCAAGTGCTGTTCAGCGATGCGGCGGGGGCGGAGTGGGCGGATGTGCTGATCAATATCCAGACCAGCGCCCGGCAGATCGATGACCTTGCCTACCCGGCGACCAGCGGGCGCAGCCTTGCGGTGGATACCAGCGGACAGGTGACAACGGGCGCGCTCGCCAATAACGCGATTACTGCCGCAGCCATCGCCGCCGATGCCATCACTGCCGCCAAGATTGCGGATGGCGCGATAGACGCCGCCACGTTCGCAGCGGGCGCGATTGACGCCGCTGCCATTGCCACCGACGCGATAGGCGCGGCAGAGCTGGCGAGTGATGCGGTGGCCGAAATCCAAAGCGGGTTGATGCTGGCGTCAAGCTACAGCGCGCCGCCCAGCGCGGCCACGATTGCCGCCGCCGTGTGGGACTATCTCACAAGCGCAGCTAGCACGGTGGGCAGTTTGGGCAAGTTGCTGGTAGACAATCTCAACGCCACCGTGGGCAGTCGCCTTGCCAGCGCCAGTTACACCGCGCCGCCCAGCGCCGCAGACAACGCCACAGCGGTGCGCAGCGAGCTTACGACGGAACTTGGACGCCTTGACGCCGCGATGACCAGCCGCGCCACGCCTGCGCAAGTCAACGCCGAAGTGGTAGACGCGCTAAGTGTCGATACCTACGCCGAGCCGGGCAGCGTACCAGCGGCCACGGCAAGCCTGAAAGACAAGATCGGCTGGCTGTTTATGCTCGCTCGCAACAAGCGAAATACCACGGGCAGCGCCGACGCGGTACGCAACGACGCCGACAGCGCCACAGTCGCAACGGCGGCGCTCAGTGACAGCGGAACCACGTTCTCACGTGGGAAGTACAGCTAATGGCGCTCGATACCGCCAACAAGCGCCGATCCGTGCAGGGCTACACCCTCACACCGATTGCACCGATCCCCGATGGCAGCATAGACGCCTTTGATCGGGCGCAGATGGCGTGGTTGTACTCAATCTCAGGCGGGATCGTGCCGCCCGTCGCCATCCCACTCACACGCCAGCAGCTTGCGCTTTTGCGCGCCGCGCAGCGCATTCACAACGCTTTCGGCTTCGGAGCGAAGCAAGCGTTGGTGTTCGATACCTACCAGATACGCCGCACGGCAACCACAAGCGACGGCATGGGCGGCACAATCCCCGGCGTGGTGAGCGTGGTCGCAACGTTTCAAGGGGCACTCATGGCGCAGGGGGCGAACGCGCAAGAGCGCGAAATGCTGGCGCAGCTCACCGCAGCGGGCGGCTACATTCTCCACGCGCCATTAGGCGCAGATATACGCGCGTCCGATCAGCTTGTGAGCGCCAGCGGGCGCACGTTCGAGGTACGCGGCGCACCGCTGCGCGGCATGCCTGCCGTCAATCTGCTTATTGCCGTGGAGGAACTGCTGTGAACAACGTTACCACCGTCGGTTCCCTGGTTGACGCGCTACCCGGCCTTGTAGCGGAAGCCGCCGCCATTCGGCATGAGAGCGCCGAACGCATTCTCGAAGCCAGCAAGGCGAACGCGGCACAGGTCACGGGCGCACTGAAAGCCTCGCACTATCGCGTCGATGAGCGCGGCAGCACCTACGCAGCCGCCACAGCGGCGGCGCTGGCAGCGAACCCGGACGCCACCATGCTGCCGGAAGTGAGCGCGGAAGCCGACACTACCATTGTGGCGGTAGCGGTGGAGTACGGCGAAGCGGCAGAGTATTACACCGGGCCAACGAACCCGGACGCGCACCCGTATTTTACGCCAGCGGTTGAAGCCGAGCGCCCGCGCTTTGCGGCGGCGGTGAAAGGGGCGAAAGCCTGATGGCAACCGCCACCGAAACCGGCCTGATCGCCCGCTGGCTCTATGCCACCTTAACCGGCGATAGCACACTAGCGGGCTTCGTGCCGGGCGGCTGGTTTCGCACCCGCGCCCCGAAAACGGCGGGCGTGTTCGGTATCTTTCGGCTGCAAGGCGGCAGTGATGCGAACGTGGCGGGCGGCGGGCGCATGGCCGTCGAGGCGGTGTACGCCGTCTATGCGGTGGGGGATAACGCCCAGACCCTAGAACAGGCCAGCGCCCGCATTGATGCTCTGCTGAGCCAGCAGGCGGCGAACGTGGCGGGCGGGCGCATTCTCTCGTGCGTGCGCGAAAGCCCGCTGGAACTCTCGATCCTAGATGACGGCATTGCCCGCGAAACAGCGGGCGGCACGTACCGCATTACGGCACAAACCAGCTAAAGGAGCGACTTACATGGCACCGAAGAAAGCACCCGACGGCCCGGCATCTATCGCCTTTGACGCCGACGATCTGGACAGCGTGAACGCCGCGATTGCGCGGCTCAAAGAGATTCGCGCCGACCTGCTGAATAAACAAGCTCCGCAATCGACTGAGCAGCCCACCACAAAGGAGTAGCACGCTATGCCAACCGATCAGGCGTTCATTTACCGAACCATGAACATCGGCCCGGAAACCACGCCGGGCACCGAAGTGTCGCCCACCAAGAAGCTCGCCAGCCTGAGCTTTTCGCCCACGCCGAACCCGACGGTCAACACGTTCGCGCCGTCGGGCTACGCGCTCGATACCGTGGCCGCGACAAACGGCGAACAAACGGACTTTTCGTTGACCGGGCTGGGCGTCTATGACGAAATCCCGTACTTCTGGGCGTCTCTGCTGAAAAACACCACGCCGACCACGCCCGGCGGCACGCTGCCGCGCCTGTGGACATTCGACTACAGCAGCACCAGTGCCAACACGCAGAAAACCTACAGCTATGAGATTGGCGACACGGCGCGGGCGCAGTGCGGCGCGGGGCTTGTCATCACACAGGGCAATGTGGCGGTGAGCTTCCGCCAGGGTATGCAGCTCAGTGGCAACGCGATTGGCACGAAGTTGCTCGACATGAAAACCGCCTACCTGCAAATTACGGGCGGCTCACCCACCACAGGTACATGGTCGTTTACGCTAGGCGCGCAGGTGGCTTCCGGCCTAAGCAAGACCATCACATCGTCCGCGCTGCAAACCGCGCTTGAAGCGCTGTCCAACGTCGGCGCGGGGCAGGTGGCGGTCACGGGCGGGCCACTGGGCACCACGCCGCTGACGATTAAGTGGATCGGCACCTACCTGAACACCGCCGTTCCGGCCATTAGCGTGGCGGATACCTTCGATGTGGGCGATGCAACCGTGTACTACACCTATCCCGTCACGACCACGCCCGCGCTCATACCCATTACCGGGCAGTCATTCAACTACTACACCGCAACGAGCTATGCGGGCTTGTCGGGCGCGGCGAAGCATACGCGACTGTTCAACTACGGCTTGCAGATTGGCAACCGCGCCGCGCCCATCTACCCGATGAACACCGATTACAACGGCACGTATGCGGCAACCATCGAAAACAAGCCCAATACACAAGTCACGTTCTCCGTGGGGGCGGATGACGTGGGCATGGGCTTTCTGCAAAACCTGCGGCAGAACGACACGATCTTTCTGCGCGCCCGTGCCGACGGCGCGGCCAGCTCGATTGAGAGCGGGTACGCCTACTACCACCAGATTGATCAGGCCGTGAAGCTCACGAAGGTGAGCGAGATCAAGAGCGGTGAAGGCGGCATTGCGCAGATCGACTATACCGGCGTGCTGGTGCATGACGCGACCTGGGGTAAGGGTCTGAGCGTCAGTGTGCAGAACAAGCTAGCGAGTTTGTAAATGAAGCTAAGCGATACGAGCCGCCCGCGCCCAACGGAGGCGCGGGCCGACTTCCAAGGCGAAGAGATTATCTTCACCTACGACCGGGCGAAGATCACCGGGGATATTTTCGAGAAACCCGCCGAACCGGCAGCAATCGCCGGGGGCATGGCCACGCGCACCACGCGCGCCGAACGGCTTGCACGCCTGCTGCTGTCCTGGGACATCACGAACGACGACGGCAGCGCCTACCAGCCGCCGAAGGACGCCGCCGACCGCGTACAGGCGTGGGAAGCGCTCTTGACGCCGATGGCACAGGACGTGTTGCGGGCGGTGGAAGATGCGCTGTGGGATGACTTCAACGCGGGAAAATGAGTCAGGATAGGCTGTTCCGCTTTTTGGCGGGCAAAGGCGAGAATCCGGCCTATCCTGAACCGCCGTGGTGGGCGCGCCCAACCAGCCCACGCCTGCGCGAGGCGTACCCCGGCGTGGCTCCGTGGGAGTGGGATGCCCGCCCGGAATGGATGGCGCGCGTCATGGCGCGGCTCAGTGTAGAAGAAGAGTTGGCGGGGCAAGGCGATTAGCGGGGTATAGCATCGGCCATTGTTTGCAATTTTTGATTACAGCGCCGAAAGAATGGGATGGCGTTGTTAATCTCGTTTCCTGTATCGGCAGTGTAATCGCGCATGGCATTTGAGAGTAATTGCGCGCCCGTATCACATTCATCAGTGGCGGCGACAATGGCAATATGAAAGCCCCGCATTGATGAGGGAATATCGCGCATCTGGTGCAAGGTTCGGTTGACATCTCGGATAGCGGTAAGACGCGCATCAATTTGCGTTTTCCAATCGGCGTCACTGAGATAGGGGTTGTCAAGTAACGCCGCCATATCCGAAAGTGCGTTTTGCAAATCACTAAGTGCACGGGATGTCTGCTGCTTATACAACAGTTCCGGGTTTTGTGTTGCGGTGGGGGCGAGTACGTCGGGCGGTGGCGTAAGACGTTGATATGCTACTCCACCAAGAATAATAAGTCCGAGCAGGAAACACGCACCAGCGATAAGTCCGCGAACGGAAATGCGAAGCGTAATCATACAATCTCCTTTTTCCATGTCAACGCCGATACCACGCCAAACGATACGCGCCAATAGCGAATCATAGCGAACAGGCTTTTTGTGGCAACACTTACCACACTCCAAGCAAAAGTACAAATTGACACCAGCGACATCGCGCCGCAGCTCGAAACCGCGCAGCGGGCGCTTACTGAGGGCTTGGGAAGTGCTGCGCAACAAGCACAATTACGGGTTGATAGCCTGTCGCAGCGCATCGAGTTTCAGAAGCGCCAGCTTTCGACATTGGGGGCTGAGCTTGCGGTTGCGCGCTCGAAGTATGGTGATGAGGCGGAGCAAGTAGATCGCCTGAAACTCCGCTTTGATCAGCTTTCCGCCTCCATTGGAACGAACGAACGGCAACTTAGCATCAATCGCCAGCGGCTAGAGGAAGCAGGGCAGGGCGCATCCACTGCTGAGCGGTATTTTGCGCAGTTTGGCGCGTCGGCGTCATCGTCGCTTCTGGGCATTGTTGGCCCGGCGGCAGCAGCGGGCGCGGCGATTAACGGGCTAGTATCGCTTGGTGGGAAAATCAAAGACTCAATTGAGTTTGCAGCAGAGCTAGACGAATCGCGCCGCTCACTGGTGCTTCTGCAAGGGAATGTACGCGACGGCAACGCCGTCTATGAGCAGGCTATCGCGTTTGGGCAGCGCTACGGCTACACCCAACGCGAAATTGCCGACGCCTCCCGCGATGCATCCGCGATTATCCGCGCCAGCAAAGCGCCCGTTGACGATATATTAGGCGTTCTTGCACGTTTGGCGCAAATCGATCCCGCCCAAGGACTGCAAGGCGCGGCTGTAGCTGTACGCGAATTGACCGGGGGGGATGTCACCAGCCTTTCCAAGCGCTTTGAAGTGCCGCGCGATATTGCGAATCAAATGAAGCGCGAAATTGAGGGCGGCGCAGACGCAGTGACGGTACTGAATAAATACCTTGCTGATAGCGGCGTTGGCATGGAGTTGCTCGACAATCGCACAAAGGGTGCGATGGGAAAACTGCGAGAACTGCGCCAAGAGCAAGAGCAACTTGCAAAAGCAGCGGCGGGCGAGTTTGGCGGGCTTGGCTCTATCCTGGTTGACCTTGAAACGCGGTTTACTGTCGGCTTAACCCGCCTGTTAGGCGGTGAAGGCGGGCTATCCGAGGGCGGAAGTCAACTTACCCGCTATTTCAAGGCGCTTGGCGCGGAAGCGACCGAATACGCAAAAGCGCGCTTGCAGGGTGCAACTGCCGAAGAGGCCC
>OFRE01000254.1_pt1 | contig 15444 bp, 26 predicted proteins | sample 1543061 | NCBI WGS metagenome assembly OFRE01 (sample SAMN07774218, study PRJEB24372) | wastewater metagenome | isolation source: Exp Tend NO 50WW | collected 2016-02
ATGCGATTGCAGCCCGGCACAAGATACCGATAATCGCTGTCCATCAACTTGCGCGTTACCGCGTCGATATGGTCGGGGTTCCACATATCAACCCCCTCCTCAACAAGCCATTTCATGCCAACCGACGCGGGGATGTGCCCAACATGCCAAACCTCAGACCTCTTGTTTACGCCTTCGGCTTGCTTGTTTTCTTCAATGACTTGCCCGCCGCTGATGTCCTCATATTTGACTTCGACTGTGCCTTCTTCATCCCCGAAGGCGCGCATGGACTTTTTAAGTCCATTCCAGCTTCCATCGTCAAGGATTTCCCAGCCCATTGAGCATGACCTTTCTCGATATGCTGCCGCGCCGCTTCAGCGTCTGCGGCTGTGAATACGGCGCCGGGCGCGAGATAACCGCCAAGCCCGTCGCATAAAGTGTCCGCCGCCGTTGCGGCCATCTGTAATTTTTCCATGCGAAAAGGGCCGGAGCGTTAACCCCGGCCCAATCCCTTAGCTAAGGTCAGCAACCACGGCGCTGGCCGCCTGGTTCTTACACCGAAGCGCCCATTCACGCCGCATCAGCTTGCGCTTGGCAAGGCCGGTCTTGGCAAGGTCTTCAACAACCAAACCGTCAAGATCGGCAATATCCCAATACTCCGGGTCAACCAGCAACAGGTCACGGGTCGAACAGAAGCGCGACGGGACAAACTGCACCTTGCCGAAGTCGGAGACGTAAACGTCCGCGCCCGCGACAATAGTTGCCGTCTTGTCGCCGGTTTCACGACGCTGCGTCGCAAGGCCAGTGAACGCCGCCATGGCCTGCTTTTGCGTGCCGGAAGCAATGGCCGCGCGAATGTTGCCACCCGCTGACCAAGCCGTCTGCAAAACAGTCTTGAGCAGAGTTTCGGTTGATGCACGTTGCGTCCCGTTGGTAGCCGCGGCGACAATTCCGGCGGAATAGCCGCCGTTTGCCCCTGTAGCGCCGCGAGAGACGTTCGAGGTCAACCAAGCCAATGCACCAGCCGTCAGACCGGCAACGCCCGCAGCAGGGGCTACAGAAGCGTAGTTGCCCGATGCGCGCATTTCGATGTCGGTGTTGAGTTCGCGGCCCGACTTCATCAGTTCGCGGGCGAGTTCCGACTTGCGGCCTGCCTTTGAAACTGCCTCAACCGTAGTCGAAACGCCAACAACCTTCGTGCTGATCTGCGTATAGGTGCCGACGCGCGCGGTAGCGGCGCGCGACGTATTCGGAGTGTCATCACCCTGAATGGCCGCGTTTGTTGCCGACGCCGCCGTGAGGCTGTCAATCTGCCACTCGGTGAAAGTGGAGCTTGCCGAACCGCGACCGATCATCTTGGTGAACGGGGCTTCATCGGGAAACAACTCGTAGATTTTGTCCGCGAGGTCTTCACGAACACCAACGCGGGCAACCGCTTGGATCGTATTTGTAGGAACAGTCATTGCATTAAGTCCATCTTGCCCTTGCGGGACTGGGAAACCGACGCTTCACAGCGCGGGAACCGTGGTTAAAGGCTAAAGGCTGACGCCCGATGCCTCGAAAAAATCGACATAATCATTGGCCGAGCGTGAAACCTTGGCCCGATTGAATGCCGCCGTCGCCTTGTCGGCTTTCGATTGGTTGACCCTCGAACCCGTCCCCGGTGTCGCCACCTTGGGTAAGTCCTTGGCCGCCCTGATCTTGGCCATCTTCGACGACTGGAATGCGTCCCACTTGGCGGCTTTTGCCCGCCATTCACCGGCCTTTTTGAGCGCCAACATTTCAGACGCAGACGAATTGCCGAGATTTTCTTGCGTAAAGCCGAGTTCTCCTCCGGTTTCCACAAGCCCCGTCCACAATTCTGCCTGTTTCGCAGGGTCCAGAATCTCCGGCCACTGAGCCTTCAATAGCGCCTGTTCGGCGGCTATATCCTGCTGTGACGCTTGAACCTGAAACTCCTGTGCCTGTCCGCGCACTTGAAAAACCTGCTGCATGAGTGAATCATGCTGGGCAGCCATTTCTTCGTAAATCGCGGCTTGTTGCGCATAGGTCGCGGGATCGTTTGCCAGTAACGCCAGATCGGGCTTCACCGGCATGAACGCCTTAGCGTAAACCTCCAGTTCGGTCGCATATTGCTGCTGAATAGCCGCAAGCTGCGCCTGGGCAACGGCGGTCGCGTTGCGCGTGGCCTCCGATGCCTCTGTGGTTTTCAAGCGGACCTGTTCATTGCGCTGCAACTCGTGGTCCGCAAAGGCTTTCGCCAGTTCCGGGTCGGTTTCAGCAAGCGCACTGAACTTGGCCTGCATTTCCTTGTTGAACGAGACTGGCGGTTTGATGACCTCTAACGGTTCTTCCGCTTCATCTTCGTCTTCAAGGACTTCCTCCGCATCTTCCGCTTCCGGCTCGCCGCCTTCGTCGGTTTCCGCTTCGGGTTCTTCCTCCTCTTGAGGAGTATCCGGTTCTTCGCCTGCGAGTTTTAGAATGTCGTCAAGCGTGCTACCGGATTCGGTGCTTTGCTCAACGGCTTCCGCTTCGGGATGGGCCATTTTTGCTCTGCCTTTTTTAACGCTTCACAGCGTGACCCCGGAAACGCCGGGACGTATTCAGCCCTTATGGGCGGAATTACATGCGCCGCTTGGCTGCGGCTGAAAGTTTCTCCATTTTATCGGTGTAATCACGAGCTGCCGTAGCAACCTCGCCCGCCGTCACAATATCGCGTATCATCGCCTCAAATTCGCGGCTCACACGGTGTGCCATCGCCAGCACTTGGAGCCTGCCAGTGTCACCCGGATCAGCCGCCGCAATGCGCTCCAGATAGGTCTGGCGTATCTCGGCCAGCATATCATTAACGCCGCCTTCCTCCTCCAGAAACAGCTTCCACCGCACACCGCGCCTAATAGGATCTTCAGACATCCAAACGCCCGCCGTTGCGGTTGGCCTTCATCCCGTGACCGGCGAGCGCAATCAACTGGTTCTCCCGCTCTATCTGCGCTTCAATCTCTTGCCGCCTTATTTCAAGGTTAGCCTGCATTGCCGCCTTGTCGGCTTCCGCCTGCATCTTGGCGGCGCCTTGCTGCGCCTGGAGCATGATCTTGGCTTGGTCGTTCGCGGCCTTGGCCTGCGCCTGCCCCGCGCTTATTTGCAGCTTTGCCTTTTCGTTTTCAGCCTTCGCCTGCATCTCGATCATCTTGGGGTCCGGCTGCTGCTGTTGCGGCTGGTATCCCGGTTCTTCAGGGTCTTGCCAATAATCGTTAGGGTTGCCCAACGAGGCATCACGTATCCAGCCAAACATATTCGACGCGATATGCTTTGGCGAGCATAGCCCGCCTTCAAGACCAAGCTGCTGCATCTGGAGCAATTGCGAACGATAGGCCAAGCGCTGATCCTTGCGGCCAGAACCCAACCCAACGCGCACCGATACATCCATGTCAGGCGCCCATTCTTTCGGATCGGCGGAACGGTATGAACCGTCAACCCGGACCGCGATAGGGTCGCCGCTGTCAATCATCAGGCGCAGCTTCTTGGCAAACAAACGGGACATCGCCTCGGCAAAATTCCGCGCGATAAATTCTTCAAACTGCTGACCCTGCGCCTGCATCAATGCCGTACCGGTCGCCGTCTTGTTCAGCGTGTCGGCATCAAGACCTTGGTTAAGCCGCGTGATACCCGTCCGGCTTTCCTGTTCCCCCGCCAGATATTGCAGCATCGCCATGCCGCGCTGAACGTCGAACGGCTCGCTCAACGAAACAGGCTGGCCACCGGCACCGGAACCACGGATAATGCCCCCCGGCCTTACGGTTAACAGGTCATCAACCGTATTTTCCGTCTCGCACTCCTTGGGCAGCCACATGCGTGGGTTGTTTGTCAAATAGATACCGTCGAGCGTCTGGCGCAGAATCACCGAGCGAATGCGCTGAATATCCATAACCTTATCCGCGAGGCTGTTGCCAACCATACGGTGAGCACGGGGGAAAGGTGTGAAAACTACAAACGGGTTATTCTCAACCCGCTCAATGCTCAAAATTGTGTTATCGACCCTGAATATCTGGACCAGTTCGGCAACGCCATCGCCGTTCATGTCGAGATTGACATATTCCTCCAGAAGCCAGACCGTTTCCATACCGGGAAGGTTGCTCGATGATATTTCGCCTTCGTCAGCCCATCTCACTGTGCTGCGCGAATCATAATCATAGCGCGCATTTTCAGCCGCCAAGCCCTCGACCTGATCGCGGTCAAAGCCCATCTCAACAAGCTCCGACTTGGTTTTCATGACGCGGTGCGCCTTGTATCCCAAATCATCAACATCGCGCAGACGGGCCGAAAACAGGAACTCCTCCGAAGGGATAGGAATATCCTCGTAACAGGTTTGCTCGCGCTGGCTTTCAACCTCAACCGTGTAAGCGCCTGTCTCGTCCTGCGTTGCCGCCAACACCTTGACGCCAGGTTCATCCATCAATGAAACAAGCACGTCCTCGGAGACTTCCGCAAGCCGTTCACGGCGCTTCTTCATCTCCTTGCGGGCCATCGTCTTAACAACGCCGATCTTCTCGATCAGTCCTGATTGCAGCCAGTCAGAAAGAACCTTGTAGCCATCCTGCCCGCGCATGAACTGATAGTTCACAGCCTCGGTTGCTTCTTCCGCCGCTTCTTCCTCACCCTCTTCCTTGGCCTCAAACTCAACCACACGGTCGCCAGAAACAACGGTGCGCAAGATGCTGATAGTCATATAATCAACAGCCTCGGCAACGTCCGGGCTGACAACTTGTGACCGGCCCTCCTCCTCGTCGCCAAACGGCATTGCGTCGTAATACTCAAGCGCAAGCCGCTGTTCCTCCGCAAGCTCGCTCGACCGATAGCTTACCGCAAGACGCTCCTGGTCCTGCAAAAGAGCAACCAGTTCAATTTCGCCAATGGCGTTTGGCTTTTCAAGGGCGTCATCATCCATCAAACAATACCCCTCGAATTATACCGGATCGGCGCGGCTTTGCGCGGCGCTTCATAAGCAACCGCCATCAGCCCAAAGGCGTCCGCACCATGCGACGCTTCGTCATGCTTGGGGCCTAACCCTATGCCTGCCTTTTCGTCGCGCTTCTCATGATAGGACGCGAGCCGGTGAATGCCGTCCGCCGTTGTTTCCTCATTAAACCATATTGCGGGGAATAGACGCCTTGCCGCCTCGATGCGCTTCATGTCCGCGCCCTTGCCCGCGTTCGGAATAGTCTCAACCGGAAAGCCAGCCGCCCTTACATGATCTTCGAACCGCGTTCCCGAAAATTTATCCCTGTGCGAGCCGTCATGCGGCAAGACACATAACGCAGAACCGTAACCGTTATCCCGCAACCAGTTCAAATGATAGGCGAGAGGCTGTCCCTCCGCCTCGTGATAATCCAGAACCCTAATCTCTCGGCCTGTGAATTGAGCCACCCATATCGCACAAGCATCCGCGATGCCAATATCCCAGAACGCCCGATACTGCATTAACGGATCAGCCGGGACTACACCTATCCGCTTATCAATGCGCGCCTGATCCAAGCATTCGGCATAGTAAGCGCCCTCAACCGCCGCGTCGAAGTCGCATTCCAATTCGCGGCGATACTCGTTGGCGGACATGTCATTGCGCATTGCTACAAGCTCTGATTGATCTATCAGCCCCGTCTCGCTCGCCCGCAACTTCATGGCAAACCAATCTTCCGCGCCCACCGCGTTTTCGTAAACTTCGAAAAATGCGTTACGGCCTTTGGGAGTGCCAATGAATAGCGCCCATCCCTGCCGATCAGCCAAGGCGGGCCGGATCACCTCCCTCCATGCTTGCGGCGGCTGGTCCGCGTATTCGTCCAACACAACGCCATCCAGATAGATGCCCCGGAGACGATCATAATTATCAGCTCCATACAGCCTTATTCTTGCCCCATTTGGCAAATCAACCCGCAACTCGCTTTCATTAATTTCCGCGCCTGGAATCCCCGCCGTGTATTTCTTCACGTAATTCCAGACAACATCCTTCGCCTGGTTGTAATACGGGCCAACATAAGCAAAGCGCCCGTTTGGCTTATTGCACCTTAACGCCGCGTCGATCAGATCCATTATGCTGGCGACAGTCTTTCCCGCGCGCCTATGGGCTACAATACAGCCGAAACGCTCTTTCCTAAGGTGAAGCGGCACAAACGCCGGCCTTGGGCTATACCCAAGGTCAATTGGCTGTGTCGCCACGCGGCACACCTGTAATAACCGTCATCACCACGTCGCCGCTATGGTCGGCCTGCAATGGAATAACCCTCCCTACAAGCGTCAGAAACGCCTTTGGGTTCTCGACCGCCTGTTCTTCAAGATATGCCTGCCCGCCAACACCATTAAGCGCGGCAATCACCATTTCCTTGACACCTCGGCTAATCTTGTCGCCGCTACCCTTAGGGCGTCCTGGACCGGGCTTGCCGGTGCCTATTTTCTTCTCTTCCATATTGCCTCTCTCCCCCGTTGCTCAAAGGCTGGACGGGCTTCAGATGCTCTAAGACCAATTCCCTTGTGCGGGCGCGTTGTTTGCCCATGTCCCGGTCGCCGGTGTTGAGTTTGCCCATGTCCCTGCGGTTGCAAGGCTAGGCGCCCATGTCCCACTGTCGGGGCTTACTTCGCCCCATGTCCCCAAATAGGGGGCAATCGTTGTCCATATGTATGGGTTCGGCATTGTTGCCATTGCCTCAATCGTATCATCGGCCTCTATCCCGCCAAGAACCGCCGCGATAACAATGGCGAGCGTTCCAGTTGCCGAACTGGTGTCACCTGCTTCTGTTGCTGCCAGTGCAGCCGCGATGGCCAGTGTTGAAGTTGATGACGAAGTGTCACCAGCCTCGGTAATGCTTGCCACACCAGCAAGAGCCAAGGTGCTGGCAGACGAAACCGTGTCAGCGGCTTCTGTAATGCTTGCCGCTGCCGCCAGTGCAACGGTTCCAACCGCTGCCGATGTGTCGCCTGCCTCAGTAATTGAGGCCGTTCCGTTGATGCCGGTAGAAGCCGCAGTCTTGACCAGTTGCTGCGCCGGCGATGGCATATAAACGCGCGGGTGATCGACGACACTGGCCGCCGTAACCGTGAACGCTCCACCCATGTAATCATTGCCGCCGCGCATCAGCGGCAGATAAATTTCCAACTTGTCCGGGCGGATCAGCAGAGGAGAGACACCCGCTGCCAATGATGCTCGTTCGTCCGATGTGAGAGTGACAGACCAGACTGCAATATCGGCCAATTCGTGAGCAACATTGCCGCCAAGCGTGCCGCCGTTGTCATAAGCGCCTGCGGTTGTCTTTGTCAGTGTCCCCGGTGTCAGGCTGGTGGCAGAAGACCCGTTGCCGCCATTGTCAAGCCAGACCTGTCGCGCGCTGGCGGACGTGATTTCACCGACAACAGAATGCCAATTTGTATCCGTTATTGTGGTCGTTGAGGTGGCATTTGCCGCCGTTCCACCCGCCTTCGTGCCGCACCTTGCTTTGGTGAGGCTACCCGGAAACTCGACTTGCAACCGAAAACCGTTATTCGAGCCTGCCTCCCACAGGCCAACAATCGTATGATCCAGACCGTCGCCTGGGTTCGTCATTCTTATGCGGCCATGAAGCGTAATAGGCCATGTTTGCAAAACCGCGTCGCCGCGACTGATGATGTGTGTCGCGCCGTTAAACAGGTAGGCCATATCTCAGCCTCCCGCCTATGTTTCTTTCAGATGCGCTTCAGTAAACTCCGCGTCACCTGTCATAGTATCGCCAGCGTCCGCAGGCTTGCGCGCGATCTTCAAGCGAAATGGCTCGCCCGCCGCAAGGCTATCCATGTTGGCGCCCGATGAAAAGGAAACCGTGGACTTGTTCTTAATTCCGCTTGTGCCGTTGGTCGTTACAGCCGTGCTCAATTGCTCCGTTGCAAAGCTGTCCGAATCCTGATCGGTGCCACCCGATTGCGCGCGTTCGATCGATCCTCCCCAGACAACATCGCCGGTTGTCGCGCTTGTGGCCATCCAGTAAATGTCGAGGGTCAGCCCGCCACCCGCATAGTTGGCAGGAAGCACACCGCGAAAAACGGCGCTTTCACTCGTGGTCGTGTCGAAGTCTAAAACCACGATGGCATTGCGCACGTCAAACGTGGCATAGTTCGACGTGGGCGGCTCATTGGCCTGCGGAATGAATACCGCGAGGGTATCGCCGGAGGCCATGTCAGATTCTCAAACTATTAATCGGAGCGGAAGCCATTTGGCACCTCCAGGAATTTACCCGCCCGCAATTCCCCCGACACTCAAGCCAGCGTCAGCGTGTATGTTGTGCGGTGCGATCGGGGCGGGAGCGCGGCAAAGGGAGCACCGCGCAAAACAAAGCCCGCAACCGTTTCCGGCGCGGGCGCAATTCGTTTACTGTGACCAATATGGCGCGTTATCGTTTAAGCGTCAATATGCTATTCAGGCGGTGCTCCTTGCATTCGCAATGCGCCGATCATTGCGTTCTTCTCCCACAGATAACGCCGCGTCTCTCGACATTCCTTGTGCCACGCCTTGCACATTTCAATTGTCACTTCATGGTAAACGGTTGACCCGTCCGGCATTTCAAAAGTCAAAAATTGAACAACTCCGCCCGCCCCATTTGCGGTGTAATTGTATTTGATTTTCGGGTTTTTCATCTCAACCCAGTTCCGCTTCTCGCCATCAGTCTTAAAGGCGCTCCTAAGCATGTTTGTTAGTTTTATATTGGACATTAGTCGAACTGCCTTTGCATTGTGAGAATACGGGCGCGGGCGTCCTTGATCTTTTCCTTGAACTCATTTTCAAACTTTATGAAAAGACCTTGCAATTCCTCAACCTCGCGCTTGAGCGTGTCCAATTCGGTCGGCGCACGCAGCTTCCCAAATCCGTCGATCCGGTATTTCTTGACGCCATCAACCGAAATGCCGGTTTCCTTCGCAATGCGTTCGTCGGAATAGCCATGCAGATATTCGCCCTTCTCTGCGTCGAAATTATCCTCAAGCGCGGCAAAAACCTTGCGCATGGCTGAAACCGTCGTTGGTGTAACTTGTGCTGTAGCCATTGATCTTCCTTTCAATACCCATTCCAACTGCAAATCAGGTCCGCAATGAACCGCACGCAGACGAGCGCAGACTGGCTTGCCCTCCCCGTGTCATTGGCCCAGCGCGAACCCGCAACGCCGCCCGGCTCATCCCAGCGGCAAACATTCTCAAAGCAATTCCAGTAATCGCGCGGTATCCGCTTCTCGTAATCCGCAATGATCGCGTAAGCTTCCTGCTGCGCATAGCCCTGCCCGCCCGGTAAGCCCGCCACGCGGTCCAGATCGGCGGTCAATCCATGCCCACCACCCATCCGGCTCCAAAGCGTCTGACAGTGGTTTATCGCCACCATCTGACGCTCATCGAGCAGGGCGGTGCGTTTCCATCGCTCAACCGTGGTTGTGGTGACACGACGAACCGAGCCGGGGCGCTGGTTGCTGTCAAGGATCGCCGGGTTGGCAACCATGATGACATCGCCCTTGGCCAAGCGTTCCGGTGTTGCGTCCTTCGCGCCTGGTTGAAGTCTTGCCACCCATTCATCCCTTCGTTTTGTTCGGGTTTCTTAAACGCCCGTAGAGGCCCTTCGATTGCATTTGGCTAGTCTGATACCTTTTTGCCACCAAATCGCGCCTGACTGGCCTGTGGCGGCGATTTATGGGCAGCTTTTCCATCACCCGTCCCCTAGTGCTGCTTGGATCATTGCTTTCCAGATCAATTCCATGTCGTGCGCGTCAGTGACAAAGTCTCCGGTGTCTGTCGCGCATTGCCATTCCTTTAGCCCTTGTGACGCCATTTTTATGGTCGGTTCCCGCATTGCCTCAATCGCAGCGCGGGCGAGCATAAGTCCGCCGTCCTCAAAGCCGATTCCACCGGCATACCATTCAATTAATTTGACGCGCAGCGCCTCGCCCACTCTCTCCACCATCTCGCTCATGTGCTGTTCCTGTGTTTCATGCGCGGCCACGGTATTTCAGCCGCATGTTGCCAGCCGTATCGTAAACCCATTCAAGCTCCGGCCTTGTGCAGCGCATGTTGGCGTTGGCGAGATATTCGGAGGTTCCATAAGCCGGACGCGCCGGGCCGTTCTGCCTCGGCTTGAAAAATGGATTGTCTGCTTCAGCCATAACTGCCCTCAATGAGTTTCGTGAATGATTTGGGTTGCAGGAGAAAGTCGAAATCTGCCCGCCACGAGCGGTCGTTTTCACCGCACAGGAATGGGGAACGCTCAATCGCGGCAATGGCCGTGATAAATTCGTCAATCGAGTTTGAGCGGATTGCAGCCGCCAGCCGTTTCTTGCGGGCGTCGGTCAGCTTGACTACCTTGGGAAGTCCCTTGCGCTCGGCAAGGTCGTTCCAAGCCTCAACAACATGGATTGGTTTTACCTTGGGGGGAGTATCATCGTTAGATGATACAAGGGGAATGTTATTCCTGACTGTATCCGTGTCCCGTTTTTGGGACTGTTTAACGGAAAAAGTGGAACTGTTCCGTTTTGGGGACCGTTCCGTTTTTGGGACTGTTTCAAGGGACAGCCTATAAACCTTCACTTGCTTGGTCTTGCCGACGCATTCCCCCGTCTCTGCAATCAGTCCTTTTGTTCCCAATGTGTCGAGAGCGGCAATGACGGTCTTGCGGTTCAACCCGCCAAATTCGACAAGCGCGGCAATGGATGGATGCGCCTCATAGGTGTGCCGATCCGCGCACTCCGCCAGCCCCAAAAGCACCAGCTTTTCAGCGGGGCGAAGGCCAGATGCGCGGGCCGCCCATGCAAGTGCATCAAAGCTCATGCCGTGCCTGCGTCTTCGCCGGTCAACCAGGCGCGATATTGTTCCCACTCGGACATGTATGTCAACAAAGAGAATGACGGGGATAAGTTTTTCACCGTCCCTGCTTCCCGAACTTGCGGGCGATCCGCTGGAACCTGGACTTGCAAGACGCGGTTGAACGGCCAATGGCTCGCGCCGCCTGTCCGAACGAAAGCCCGTCCGCTATCAGGTCACAGAGTTGATAATCCTGATCAGCTGGCCATTCATTGAGGCCGGTTGCGGCTGACCAGTTTTGCCGTGCATGGATCGGCCATGTGTCGCGATGGTTCATGCCGCCCGTCTCCGATACTTCTCAGCCCTCGCCAGCAAGTCGTCAGGCGTCAGGATAACCATGCCAGCCCGCCAGTAGCGGCCTTTCATATCCGCCCTGCCCTTTTCGTCGCAGCGGTAGACCGCCCACCGTTCGGCCCGCAGCACGTCCGCCGCGTCATCCCAGATCGAACGGGGCTTGTCGCGGATGATGGATTTATGTGGCGCGCCCATTTGCTTGAATGCTTGCGGCTTGCGCGGCGGTGGCTTTATGGTTCTGCGGTCGAACGGAACCGGCTCTATTTCTGTCTCGGCTATCCACCGCTTGATAACCTTGATGTCGGCCACCAGAAGCCGCGTCAGTTCCGCAGCGGTATGGATGGCGCATAGTTGCTCCCAATTGTCGGGAACGAGCCTGTTGACCGTTCTGCGGGGCGTGACACCGCTTTCATCCATCCACCTGCCAACGGCTTTGTCGCTTGTGCGGTAATGCCTCACAAGCTGGCAGCGATTTTTTTCCTTGGCTTGTTGCGCGAAGTCGTCGGGTATTGGCCGCACTTCATGCCTCACCCGGTTTCCGCCGCGCTTGTCTATGCGGACCATTTCAGTCATGACAAACTCACCACAATCTTGCCGCCGCGCACCGGATCACGCCGGCTCAATATGACGGGGTTCAGTTCGTAGTCGTTCAGCTCGTAAGCATCGGCAATCCCGTCAATTCCCGCCTTGATGCTCGAAAGCATTCCATCCAGGTCGCGCTTGCGCCGGTCTGGTGGATAGAAGTCTATCCGCACGGGAATGCCGTCTGACGGGTGGCTGTGGGGCTGTGCCGCAGCCTTGGCTATCCAATAGGCGGCTTCACGATAGGCTTTTGCAGCCGACGCACGGGCATGGAAATGCGGGCGCGCATTGGGGTGCAGTTCGCGGGGTGGCCAGTTAAGGACAATCACCGCCATGCGCTCCAGCTATGCCGGATAGCCGTGCGGGCGAGTTTCCGTTTGCGACAAGACCACCATATTGACAGGCGTAACTTGAGCAGGCGCATCACTTTTCCCCCACATTAACATATTCAGTGAAGAACTTGTCTTCCCATTCCCTCCGCTTCCCCTTGCTCTGATATTTCTTGACAGCAGCCTTGCGCTTGAGTGCGTAGGCAACGAGGGGCGCTTGTGTCTGCCAGATCATTGCCTTGAGGTTTGCTTGGCGAAGGGCAAGTTCGAGCGCGGTAATGCGAACAGCGTCGGCATTGACCTCGTCGTTTACGGATTTGGCGTTGGCCAGCCAGTCAAATAGCTTCATGCTGCTGCCTCCAGTGTAGCAAAAAGGTCAGGCGCAACGCCCATGCAATGAGGGGAAAGCCAAAGCCGTTCGCGTGTTGAGTTTTCACGTCCACGGCCATCACCCTGCGATCCGTAACCGCCGCGAGCCTTCCAAGGCACTGCACGCCAGCCAATATCGGTTAGCGAGTCATGCTCGCCAGCATATCCGGCCAGCACTATGCGAAGGCTTTTGTTGTCCCCATTGGCGGCACACCATTCCATGACATCGCGCGCCACGTCTGGCTGCCCATCCGCGTATTTGATAGAATGCTCTTCAGATGAATATGGTGGGTCAAGAAACACACCAGTTAATCCTCCGCCAGCGTCAAGCACTGCAGGGCCGGTGACGCGCGACCAGTCCCCACAGGCAACACGAACGTCGCGCATCCGGTCACCTATGGAGACAAACCAATCGAGGATAAAAAGCTTGCGGTTCACGCCTCGGCCCTCGGACAGGTGCGGAAGCTTGCGGTTCACGCCTTGGGCCGAGGACAGGTGCGGAAGCTTGCGGACGTCTTTCAACTCCCCCTCTATAGAAACCCAAGGCCCCTGCCCTGAGCACCAGCCCGATCCGATCCAGTTGCAACTTCCCCAGACCCACCAGCCTGCAGCCTTTGCGTCGTAAAAGTCGGCATCACCCATCAGGCGTTCGGTCAACCTTTCGCGCTGCCCGACAAGCCAAACGTGGCGCGCGTGAAGGTCTGCCTCGTTGCAGGGCCAGTCAGCATGATCGGCAACCGCTTCAGGATCGGCGCGAACCGCCCGCCAGAAATTGGCAAGCAGCCCGTCCATATCGTTTACCGTCTCGAACTTTGCGGCATGGGGCCGCTGCAGCAATACCGCGCCGGAACCAAAGAACGGCTCAACATAATGTGCAACATTACCAAGTGCGGCCCATACTTGGGGAGCGACGTCCCGCTTGCCGCCAAACCAAGGGAAGGGAGCCTCAAGCTTCATCCCCCAATCTCCCTGCGCACCGCCCCATTAGCGAGGCGTTGAAATTTGCCGCCAGCCGGGAGGGAACCCATGAGGCTGGCGGCTCCGCGCGGGTCAAACAGTTTCATGCTGCGGCTCCTATGAATAGGTCTGATTGACGTTGAGCGTCTTCAATGCGCTTGCAGGCGATGTCGAAATACTTTGGCTCGCGTTCGATGCCGATGAACTTGCGGCCCATCTGAACGGCTGCAACGCCTGTGGTGCCACTGCCCATGAAGGGGTCTAGGATGGTTTGTCCGTTGGAAAGGAAATCGATGCACCATTTCATCAAGGCGACAGGCTTTTGTGTTGGGTGCTTTCGTCCCTCCTGCCTGACCTCCGTCCCTACAATTGATAGGTCCAGAATCCGAAGCGACTTCCCAAAGTTCCGCCAAGCAAATTCACCGTCCGCATAATGCATCCCCCTAAGCGCCTTGTTCCAGACTAGAGGGCCTGGGCATGGAGGAAGTTTGAAATAGTTTCCGCCCCAGACAATCTGCTCCTTGCTCACAGCAAACGAACGCTCTAGGATTTGGGCCACCGGCTCGGCATCGTCCCATGCATTTATCATATCGCATTCTTCTTGTGACAGGCTGTTGCCGCCGGTAGCCGACCAACTCCCTATCCCATAAGGCGGATCAGTCACCACAGCATCAACGCGCGGCAATGTCGGGAGAATGTCTCGGCAATCGCCAAGAATAAGACGGGCAGCGCCGATTGTTTCCTCACGCCAAGTCATTTGTGCCTCCGGTTTGAACACCATTAGCGAGGCGTTGAAATTTGCCGCCAGCCGGGAGGGAACCCATGAGGCTGGCGGCTCCCCCAGCCGTAATGGGGGAATTGGTCATACATCTACCTCGTCGAAAAACGACTGCGGAACGGCGATTCCGTGATCGGCTGCCAACCTGGCGAAAGCAATCCTCTTTGCCGCCGGGACGCCGCGAAAACGCCAATAGTGAAGGTTCTGCCTGCTAAGGCCAAAGCGTTGAACAAGAACTTCCCTTGGGATAGCGTCAACGACTTTCGTGTGTGGGTTTGGTGTAGCCATGCAGCCTTAATAATGCCAAAATCGGAAAACGCAAACTCGTTTTAACGTATAATGCAAAAACTTGTTGACACCTTTTCATGAGCCGCTAATGTTTGCTCATCAACACGGAGACACACCATGTCATCAACCACACAAACCGCCCTAGCAGTTCAATCGCTCGCAGAAGTTTGCGACCGCATCCGTAACCGCGCGATCACGAACGGCCTTGCCAAGCAAACTGCTGGTGAGCGCCTTCTGCATTCCGAGCGTCACTATCTGCGCAAGGCTGGCTTGCTCGTCGAGGTGCAGGCATGAGCGCCCCCTACCACTACCCGATCAGCGAACGCGATGCAGCCGAAGCTGAACACGCCTATCTGAACTGGCACCGCGAGCCGGAAGCCGCGAACCTGCTTGACCGCTTGAGCATGGCGCTGGACGACGATTGGTCGGACATCATCTGCGAACTCGAAGGCTGCCGCGACGAAGCGCGCACCGAGTATGCAAACCACCTGCCTGAATACAGCGACCATGAACTGGACGCGGCTGACGAGAAAGCGCCGTCGATTGATGACGCGATTGATATGCTCTTTGGCTTTGCGAGGGCGGCATGACACGCTTGTCCGAACGCATCGCAGCGGACGTTCTCAAGGCGTCTGGCAGTGGCTTGCAGAACTACACCATGAACGGTTCGCGCGAACGCATCATTGAGGCGGCTTCTGTTGCAGATGATTTGCTTGAGGCGGTCATCCAATACCGTGACGATCTGAAGCGCCCGCCAACTGGTGACAGCATCGAAAGGCGCTTGGCAATGGTCAACGCCGCAATCGCCAAAGCCACCGGAGCCGCATCATGAGCAACATGCGCAAGCAACACAACCAATTCATCGCTGTCGGCCTTGTTGAGCCAAGGGACGCACGGCAGCGGATCGACGCCGCGACCAAGCATATCAAAAACCGGCAGCAGCGGGCGGTCGCGAAATTTAATCTTTGGGCGAAGGAGCCAGACTGATGACAACTATCAAACAGGAAATTCGCAACC
>OFRE01000256.1_pt1 | contig 15417 bp, 19 predicted proteins | sample 1543061 | NCBI WGS metagenome assembly OFRE01 (sample SAMN07774218, study PRJEB24372) | wastewater metagenome | isolation source: Exp Tend NO 50WW | collected 2016-02
TTAGCCGTAGCGGTGTCACGGTGCCGATCGGCAACGCCATGCGCGTCGCGGCCCGCCAGCTCGTCGCCGGCACGCTCAAGCCGCGCCTCCACCGCGATCATATCGCGCGACGTGAACCGCTCCTGGTCGCGACCGTCCTTCCCCAACGCGACCAGCTCGGGGCTGGCGCGCACCGCTCCCATCACCTGGTCGAACTGATCCTTGCCGTCGCTGTGCCGGAACGCGAACGTCGCAAGGTCGCGGGTGGTGAACGTGGCCTGCTGCCGGGTGATCGCGTCCAGCGCGACATTGGGGTTGGCGATGATCCGATCGCCATTGTCGCGGGCGATACGGGCGTGATCCTCGATCCGCTCGGCCTCAAGCCCCTGCTCCGGCCTGCGCGACGCGGCCGGGCCGATCTTGGCCAAGATGCGGTCGATCTGGAAGCTGCCGCCGAGCACCTTGAGGTCCACGGTGTGGCGGGTCGTGCTGACCTCGGTCGGCACGTACTCGCTGTTCACCGCACGGAATGCGGCGGTCGGCTGAGTCGACAAGCGCCGGTAGCCGTAGGTGAGGGACGAGCCACCACCGGCCGGGTTGACGACGTCATCGAACGTGAGCCGGTCGAGCAACCAAGACGACTTGCGGAATTCGTCGATGACCTGGAGGTCCAAATCGTCGGTCGTGTTCTGGGAGGCTTGCGCCAGGGAAACGGGCATTGCGGGGTCCTTTCAGGGAGTCAGGCGTAGCGAGCCTGGATCGCTTGCTCCAAGGTCGCGGCCTTGGCCTTTGCACCATCCCCGGTCCCGCCGGACATATCGGTGCCGCTCTTGCCCTGCGCACCCGGCGCGGACTTGAGCCACGGATTCGCCGTCAGCGTATCGGTGACGGCCTTCTTGATGCCAGTCGAATCGCCGGGCTCCAGGCCCTCGATCGCCGACAGGAAGTCAGTGTTCTTGAGCAGTCGGCCCGCCTCGGTGGCGTCACTGACCGCGTCGCGCACGGCCTCGCGCATCTGGAGGGACTTGTTCTTGGCCTGCTCGGCGGTTAGCTTGGCCAGAAGCTCGTCGGCGTTGACGACCTTCTCGCCATCCTTGCCGAGTCCGAGGGCCTGGAGGATGCGGTTCGTGACCTCGGACTCGCGGTCGGCGGCCGCCTGCTCCTTGGCGTTGAGGCGCTTCCGGGCGCTGTCGTCGCGCACGCTCGCCAGGGTCGCTTCCAGCCGGGCGATCTTCTGCTCGGGGGTTTCGTCCTTGGGCGGGTCGGCGGGCTTGCCGCCCTGCTGCTCGGCGGGCTTGCCCTGCTGCTCGGCGGGCTTGCCCTCGGCGGGCTTGCCCTCGGCGGGCTTGCCCTGCTGCTCGGCCGGGGCACCCTCGGCGGGTCCCGCGGTCATGGTCATCCCGCGCGGTATGGTCGCGCGGCGATCGTTGATGATCTTGAGGAGCTCGGCGGGAGCCCCCGGGATGAAGAATGGCTGAGCTGACATGGGAACAGCATAGCGCTAAGACCCGCCGAACCAAGGGTGGTTGCGCTTGGGGAGAAGAAGTGGCATAGTTGCCCTTAGCAACGAACTACCCGAAAGGAGCTAAGAAATGCTTAACATCGACCGCGCCGGTATCCTGGTCCGCGACCCCCGCACCGAGCACGCCGAATGGCGGGCCGAGCGCCAGGCCAGCCTCCCCACCCTGGCCGAGCTGGTGGGCCAGCTGGCCGCCCTCACGCCCGACTTCACCAAGAACGAGGCCCTGCGATGAGCATGCGGCTCTACTCCGACTCGAAAGGTTGCCCCCAATGAAAGCCAAGCGTGGAGACCTGGCCGTCATCGTCCAGACTGTCCGAGACTTCTACGTCGGGGAAGCTCCCGAGACTCGCACCCAGGTCACTGCTGGCCGCGTGACGAGCATCACCCGCGAGGGTGTCGTAAAGACCGTGGAGGTGCCATGGAGCGCAGGCTCGGACGGCACGTGGAGCGCTGCCCGAGCGCCACTCGGCTACTCCATCAAGCTCTTGGAGAAGGAAGCCATCGACGTGTCTGCCGCACTCGACGCCTATCGGGCGCGCCGATACCCGAACACCGACTCGACCATGACTCGCCCGCTGGACTCCCTGGACGAGATGCGCGACATGCTCCGCCCGTTCCTCACCAAGCGCTGAAAGGTTGCCCGCCATGGGCCCGGCCCCGGGAAATCGGCGCGAGCGACCAGCCGCCCGGGGGTTCCGTCGCCCCGGTCGCGGCTCGGTTTCCACTCTTCCCAATCGGCCGTGGCCTCCAGATCGGTCGGGTCGAGGGTCACCCCCGGCACGCTCACCGGATCAGCGGTACCCGACCTGAGTCTGTACGAGTGACAGGACGGGCCGACCTCGTTAGCGAGTCTGGATCTTGGTCGCCGAGTGCCAAGTCAGCGGCGGGCAGTACGCCTCCGACCACTTCCCCGAGCCGTACGACTTCCACGCGCCGTAGGCGTAGTACGAGCCGCCGATGTAGGAGCACTTGGCGCGCACCCGATAATCGTACCCGGAGTGCAGTCCGTAGCAGCGGCTGCTGATCCACGTGGTGCGTGCCGGGTGGATCCCGTCGTAGTCGACGCGCGTCGTGCACGAAACGCTCGGCTCGGCTTTCGCGGAAGCGGTCGGGCCTGCAACGGTGAGGCCAAGAGCCATTAGCAGCGCAACGCTCGCCGCAGCTATTTTGTCCCCCATCAGCGTGTCCTCTTCTGTATGATGTGAAGCGCGGCGAGGGCCTGCCGCTCGACAACGCCGTTGCCCACCATTTTGAACGCTTCGTTGTCGGTGACGCCGGGGGTGTCAGTGATCCACCCAGAGGGCGCGCCCATCATCCATTCGGCGAAGGCCGGGCTGAGTTTGGGGCGTCCATTGCGTCCGGGTTTGGTGGGTGCCGGGGCGGGGCCGTGAATGGCTTCCCACTGTGCGATCGCGGTGGCGTACGGCCCCCACGCCTGGTGGGTGGCGATGCCCTTGAGTAGGAGCTCGTCGGCACGCTTTCCACCGCGCCGCTCGTGTCCGCCGAGGGCGTCGGCGACCGAAGGGGTCGGGAGAAGTTTCACCGCGATCCCGAGCGGCATCCCCATCCCGTTGCCGTAAGTGGTGGATACCCGCTCGCCGTCGCTTGCCGTTGGCGTCGGGAGCGGGTCTATGGGTGTTCCGGCACGTCGTGCGTTTGTATCGAGTGCCCGGCCGAGGTGATTGACGCGCTCGGGGTGGGAAGCAACGACGAACACTCGGAGTCGGGCATGCGGCGCGCCGACGTCGGAAGCGCGTAGGCCGTGCCACTCCGCATCGAACCCGAGAGCGGCCAGGTCGCCGAGTACACGTCCCAGTGCTCGTAGGGCAGGCTTGCTTGGGTTGTGGTCTCCCAGCAGTCGCGGGTCGGATTCCATCGCGCTAGTGGCTCGGGCACTGTAGGCCCCCCTTACATTTTCCCAGACGACATAGGCGGGTTGCAGAATGCGGATGGCCTCGCGCATCTCGACCCAAAGGTTTGAGCGGGTGCCTTCGGTCATCCCGGCGAGGCGCCCGGCGGTGCTGATGTCCTGGCAGGGCGACCCTCCTGTGATGACGTCCACGGGCTGCACTTTGCGCCAGTCCACGGTGGTGATATCGCCCAAGTTCGGGACGCCGGGAGCGCGGTAGGCGAGCACCTTGCACGCGCCCTTGTCGATGTCAGACACCCAGACGGTCTCGGCGCCGAACGCCCGTTCGGCGGCGCGATCGAGCCCGAGTGCGCCAGAGAACAGGGAGCCGATGGTGAGAGTCATCACGCCGCCCTTTCTATCGAGGACAGCGGGTCGCGCACCGGGTAGCTCATGGGGTCAGCATACCCCCGCGAGCTACCCGGCTAGTGTCACCTGGAGAGAGGCCAGTCCCCGTAGCCTCCGGCCTGCGGAGCGGTGTGGCTCGCGCTGGTGGCGGTGACGCCCCCGATCGCGAGCAGGATGACGGCGGCTGCGATGATCTTACGGCGCATGATGTGCTCCTCTATTCGGTGCCCTCGTGGCGCCCCCAGCTTAATACACCTACCCCGCTTTGCCCGCCATCGCGCGCTCGCGATCGCTACGGCGCTTCAGGTCGTGCTCGGCGACGTGCTCCCTCAGACGAGCCTGCTGCTCCCTCAGCTTGCGCCGGGCGTCGGCCTTGGCCTCGGGTGTCACCGCCACTGCCTCGCGGCGCTTGAGAGCCCGAACCTTGCGCTCCATGCCGCGCTGCTTCTGGATGAGGTCGTAGTCCTCCGGCTTGCCCTGCGGCTCGGGCGGCCGCGTGATGCCGGGCAGATAGATGCCGTACCGGTGGCGGCACCCCGGATGCTCCAGTCCCTCGGACCGGGCTTGCGCCACCGAGGGCCGGTCGGGGTCGGCACCACTGATGCTGAGCACCGTGCCCTCCCACTTCCGGCAGGTCGGGCATTCGCCCTTGTGGTCACTGACGATGACGAGATCGTTGCCGTTCGCGACCAGGCTATCCAGGTGTCCCTGAGTGCTGGCGTGGTGCGTAACGGTGCGAACCGCCATGTCCACGTATGCCTGCATCTCCCAGTGTCGGCCACGCCGGTCGACGAACCCCGTTACGCCGCGGTCGGCGAACCGGTCAAGCGACCTTTGCATCACCTGAACGCGGGTGTGCGTGCCCGTAAGCTCGGCCCCGCTCGCCTGAGTGATGACCTCCCGATAGATGTCGTCGACCGACCGCAAGATCTGGACGCTCGACCGGTTGATGAACCGGCCCGCCTCGTCAACGAGAACCCGCTGCGCCTCGCTGACGACGCCCCGCCCCGGCTGGAGGGACCGCGACCCGAGGCTGCTCAGGATGGCGTTGGATGCGGCCGTACCGTATGTGTCGCTGATGAGGGCCGCCATCTGCTCGAGAGCCTGTCTCCGGGTGCGCTTGACTACCTTTCGCGCATCCTGCTGTAGGTAGGCAAGCTCCAGAAGCTTGTCGAGCGCCCAGTCTGGTGCAGTCGAGCCGCGAGCCAAGCGTTTCGCGATGAGGCCGAGTATCTCGAGTTGCGATTGCTCGTAGAGCGCCGCCAGGCTCCCACTAAGAAGGCCCTTGACGGTCATGTCTCAGGGGCATCGTCGGGCAGCACCGGGTCCTCCCCGGGCGGTAGTTCGGCGGCCGGGGCGGGCTCGGCCTCGGACAGGATGAGGCCGACCTCTTCGGTGACCTGATCGCCATCCCAGTCGGGGTGCACCAGGGCCACCAGGGTCTTGGTGCTCGCGGCCCCGGCCCCCTTCAGGGCGACGGCCGTCTGGGCAAGTTCGAGCTGACTCGGGGTACTCGTCGGCGGGAATTCGACCTTCACCTCTCCCAGGCTCGCCAGGGGGCTACGGAACTGGACGGCGTCAAGCTCGGCGACCGTCCGGAGGAACTGCTCGATCGCGGGCGTCCAGTAGCGCGTCTTCTTCTCGTACGTCGACGCGGTGCGCTGACGGACGGCGCCTACCTCGGTGGCCGTCTTGGCGACCTCATTGTCGAGCCCGAACGTCGAGCCCGAGTAGCCGCACGAACTGACCGCCGCGAGCGTCAGTTCCTTGATGGTGCGGCTATGCTCCTCGACCCGGATGGCGAACTGTTGCGCCTGGATCATCTTGGACAGCGCCGGGTCCTCGCCGGGGGGCAGGTTCACCGACTCATAGATCTCGCGGTCGCTGTCGAACATGGCCCCGCCCCCCGAGCCGCGGCCCTCCAGCACCGACCGAGAGGCAAAGATGCGGGACCGGGCGTGCCGAAGGTCGCGCATCCAGGAGGTCCAGGTCTCGTCGATCGCGTTGAACAGGTCGAGCACCCCGTGAGCGCCAAAGTCGCTCCGGCCGAGGTGCCGGGCCTCCCTGATACCTCGCCAAACGGGGGCGGGCCGGATGTTCGGCACGTACGCCGCGGTCAGGCCCTTGATGCCGGTCGCGACCCGGCCCTCCCCGTCTACGGTCGCGGCCACGCCCGCGCTGAAGGTGGACTCGGCGAGGGGGATGCGGCGGCCGAGCTTGTCCTTGGTTCCCTCCCACAAGGACGGCTCGACACTGCCGGGCCGGTGCGTCTCGAGATAGCGCCGAACCACGTGTCCGCTCTTGTCGACGACGGTCCAGAAGGTGACCTCCGACAGGCGGCCGTACTGGAACTCGGGTACGGCCGCGTCGGCGTCCATCGTCGTGATCAGGGCGTGGTCGGCCACGTCGGCGTCCCACCCGGCCCGGAGGTACGTGCCCCCGAGCGCCGCGGCCAACTCGCCCGACTCGGCCAGAAGGGATTGCCAGCCGTTGCCCTCCATGACCAGCTGCATCCGGTCGCGGGCATCGTCGCTCGCGTCGGGGAACACGATGGGCGTCTCCTGTCCGAACAGGAGGTCGGAGCTCGCGCTGGCGATATCGGCCGCGAGGGGCAGATGCATGCGGTACTTCTTGGTCTGCGGCACCGGGTTCCCCCACAGGAACCGGCCCACACCGCCGACCAGACCGCCCGCCAGCTGGGAGGGACGTACGCCGGTCGTGCGCTGTCCGTAGACGGCATCTAGCCGGTCGGCGCTGCCCCGGTACCACGCATCCCACTCGGACAGCGAGGCTTGGACCTCGCCCGGCGTCGGGGGCCAGTCCATACCGTCGGTAAGCTCCATGGACGCAAGGCTACCAGCGGAAGACGATGCCCTCGGCGATCAGCTTCTGCTTGTCTGCGCGGCGCCTGGCGCTGCCCAGATCGAGCTCCTGATAAACCTGCTCGACCCGAGGCACATAGGTGGGGACGGCGACCATGGCCTGCCACCACGAGATGTCATAGCTCTCAGGGTTCTCGAGAATCACCATCTGCCAGTCGAGCGCGAGCAGTCGCGGGTACTCGGTGGCGTGCGACTGGTACCGGAGCCGGGCATCCTTCAAGCCCTGGATGCGGTGCCAGCCGGTCGGCGGGTTGGGGTCCGCGGCCCGTCGGTGGTGCGTCGTGTAGCTGCCGCCCTTGAGCGCCCCGCCCCAGATGAGCACGCCGTCCTGAGGGCGGCTCGGGTCGTCCATGTTGCCCCGGGGTCGGGCGTCGTCTTCCAGGATCATGAACCGGTCGTGGCCGCCGTCGAGCGCCGCGTTCAGCGCCTTGATGTGCGACCAGTAGCACCCATAGGTGCGCTGCCAGTACTTGAGCGTGACGCGCTCGACGTCTTGGCCGGGGGTGCTCATGGCGTCGACAGCGAACTGCCAGACAGTTTCAGGGTCGCGGGCCGAGCCGTCGACAGCGGGGACACGAATGATGTCGGAGCCCCAGATCTCTTCCATCTGGCGCATGCGATCGGGGTGGCGATCGAGGTTGATGACGTAGGTGGGGATCATAGGAACACCAGGGCCAGCATGAGGGCCAGAGCAGCGAGCGCCGTGACCAGCGATAGCCGCTCGACCAGGGCAAGGTAGGTAGGTTGCATGCGACCATCGTACTCCAACCCGGGGGCGCGGCTAGGCCCTCCAGGCATCTGTGTACTCGAGCGTCTTGGGGAGGGCCTGCTCGGCGTCGCCGACAAGCGTATGGATGGGGATGAGGGACCGCCAGGAGGCCTGACTCGACTGCACCACGTAGCGCAGCGCATCGCAGAAGTCATCGTTCTCCTTGACAGGCGACTCCTCGCCTCGCTCGGCGGCCTTGCTATCCCACACGTACCCGGGCATCTCGTCGATCAGCTCTTTCGCCTTCTCGCAGATCATCAGTCGGTCGGTGGCGAGCATCGAGTTCACGATCCGGATGCCGGGCACCACGGCGTTGAAGGCTTTGGCCGCGTTGCTGACCCCGTCGTAATACAGCTGCTCGCGGAAGTCGCGCGCGGCGGGGTCGACCCACACCCATTCCGGCTCGTCACCTAGCTTGTCGCGCCAGGTACGGAAGTGGAGGCTGTACTGCGATGGGGCGAGCCCGACCGGGGGCGCCCATTCGTCCATGACCCAGAGCCGGTTCTTGGCGTAGCCGAGCAGCATCCCCGCGGTTCGGTGGACGGTGCCGTAGTCGATACCGACCCCGAGCACGCGCTCCATCGGAGGCATGAGGTCGGTGTCGACCACGTGCTTGGACCGGTCGAAGCTGCCCCAGATGGCGCCCTCGGCGGCGACCCACAACCCCTTGATGAATCGGTCGTGCCATACCCCGGTGTATTGGCTGTCGAGCTTGCGGATGTACTCCTTGGACAGACGGGGGTTGTCGTTGATCGTGAAGTGGAATCGGCGCCATTCGGCCGAGGCCCGGGGGTTGTCGAGATAGTCGACCTTGAACCAGTGCCTCGGTTGGTCGGGGTTGGTGGTGGCGAACAGCTTGGAGGCGAGACCCCCCTTGCGCCCGGTTACCCGCAAGCGCGACAGCAGCATCTGGAAGTACTCTTTGGGCAGGGTCGTCACTTCATCGGCGTAGGCGCCCAGGATGGTCATGCCTCGGATGACGGCCTCGGCCTTGATGTCGCTGGCGCCAACGATGTGCACCACGCGCCCGGCGATGCGGCAAGTGGGTGCTCCCAGGTTGCCGAGCACAACCCCGGGGTACTGCTCCATCATGGGCAGCACGTTGTTACGCCACACGGAGTCCCTGGTGCGGCCCGTCATGACTAGCTCGCCCCCGAGGTCCATCGTGTTGAGCACGAACATGATCCAGCGGTAGAGCGAGCCGACCGTCTTGCCCGACGACACCGCTCCTTCCCAGATGTTGTATGCCGCGGTCGACTCGCGTACGCTCTCGAGTTGCTTGTCCGTCAGGCCGATGTCGAGCTTGGGTTCAGTGGTCATGGGGCTCGGCGTTTGTGCTCAGGCAAGTCCTGAGCCCGGTGTGGGTGTGCACCCACTCCCCATGGATGGGTGACCACCGGATGGCCGCGTGGCAGTGTTGGCAGAACTCACTCGCCATCGCTGGTGTCCAGCCCGAGCTTCTCGGCCGTGGCCAAGATCAGGTTGATCGACACTCGGGCCGAGCCCGCGTCGTGGGCTGCCAGGTCGAGAGCCTTGTCGACGCCGATCCCTGCGGCCTGCATCAGCCGGAGCTTGTCGGCGATCGGCGGCGACGAGACTTCTTGCTCGGCGTAGGTGTTGTCGCGGCCACCGAAGTTGAACACGATCATGGGCTGATCGAGCAAGTCGAGCATGGCCTCGGAGGCGTTCATCATGCGGTGCATGATCCGCGACCGCTGCTCGGCGGCCTGCTCGAGACGGCCCTTGGTCTTGCTGACGCTGGTGGTGCGGTCGAACACCAACTTCTCCTCTTGGCACACCTTGGTCACGACAGCATCGTTCAGGCCCAGCTGGCGCGAGATCTCGCCTCTCGACAGGCCCTCGCGCCACAGGTCGATGATCGAACCCCGTAGTTCTTCGTACTTCTTGCCCATCGTGTGCCCCTATCGACTCCCGGTCTCGCGGCACCCGGCCGCTTGGTGACACCCATAGTAGCGGCAAGGGCCGGGGGAGCTTTCACTCGGAACCCCGGCCCTCGGTGCAACGCGGCCTACCCAACCGCCAAGGCAAGCTTAGCGGGCTTCTCGCGTGACGCCCGCGCCAAAATCTGTCCCGCCAGGAAGAGGCCCGCCGAGGCCCACAGAGGCCCCCGAGGCCGCTTCATACTCGGCCTCGAACGAGGCTCGGGTTATGACCGAGAAGCCTTCGATCTGGTCGAGAAGAACCCAATCCCCGACTTTCGCGGGCTGAAGTCCACGGTTCGTGGCGACCACCATTTCACCGGTCCGAGCGTCGATCGAGACACCCCGTGCCGGGGGAACGTGCATCGCCTCGGGGTCGTTGACGTCGAACGACCCTGCGATCTTCTCCACCCAGAGGTAGACGCTGATCCATAGGTGGGGGTCGTCGCTCAGTTGACGGGCTTCCGCCTCGGGTGACTTCCGGCGGACGATCATCCCTCGGCCCTGCACCGATCGCGTTTGGCCGAGTACTCGAGAGCCCTAAGCTCGGCGTTCTTGGCCTTGAGCTCCTTGGCCAGCTTGTCGACCTCGGACCAATCGTTCTCGGCGATCGCGTCGTAGGAGCGACTCACGATCCCCATGATGTCGACGAACAAGGCGTTCATTCGGTCGGCCTCGTCGAGCGCCGCGAGGCAGACGGCCGGGACCGGAGCCGGGCTGGTGTTGGCGGGAGCCGAGGGTGCGCAACCCGCGAGGGCGAACCCGAGGGCGAGGGCGATGCTGGTGAGCTTCATCGGGACTGGACCTTCCGTTTGGCGATGAGGCCCCAAGCATCGCACCCCGCCCGGCTGAGGGAAGCCCCGGTTTCTAGACCGCCTCCCGCGTTACCTGTTATTTGGATATTCAACCCAGACCTCGGTTTATGGTGCAAAGCGCCAAACCCCTAGTCAGACGTCACCATCACCCGAGCCGATAGTTACCTTAGCAACACCAGCCCGTTATTTGCCCGTTATTTGGATCTGACCCCGTAACGTTATTTGGACCGTTATTTGGATGTTATTTGGATATCTCGAGATGCACTCGGTAACGCTCTGAGCGGTAACTCGACGGCCGCTCTGGCTCATTTTCGACCCCTTTGGCTCATCCCACTAGGGGATGGCTCCCTAATCGCCGCCTGCACAAAGAGAGAGAAGGTTTTTTGGTAACAAATAACACCAGTGCTATCTCGAGATGTATCTTGAACATCTGCTGTAGTTCTAAAAGCGCGCGCGACGCGCGAGTATAGGCGACCCCCAGCACCCACACAAGGCCCGAGCGCTTCCGCGCTCGCCGACCGCTGCCGCGCTCGCCGACCGCCTAGGCTTGCCGCATGAACACCACCCTTGAGTCCTCCGTCGAGGCCCGCTTCAGCCTCGGCGTCAAGCGCGGCCTCGGAGGCAAACCCATCAAGCTCGCGCCGATCGAGGCCGGAGCCCCCGACCGCATCGTTCTCTTGCCTGGCGGGCACGCCGCGTTCGTCGAGCTGAAGCAGGAAGGCGAGAAGCCCCGCGGGCGACAGGTCATCTGGCACCACCAGGTCGCCCAACTCGGCTTCCCCGTCCAGGTCCTTGCCGGGCTCGCCGAGGTAGACGCCTGGCTCGACTCCATGAGCCACGCCCTCGGCTACAGTGGTGCTCTACCTCGGTTCTGTCCGAACCGACACGACAACCGGTGGACGATCGCACGATCAGGTCGCCGGGTGTGCCCCGACTGCCCGAAGGGAACGAAATGAACACGATCGAGTTGGTAGCCACCGCTACGGCGACCACCGGCGATGAAGCGGGAAAGCGGGCGAGCGCGATGGCCCGAGCCGCGACCACCCGCACCTTGGTCTTGCTGTCGGCCGGTAGCAAGGCGACCAGCCACGGCATCCAGGTCACGCTCACCTACTCGGTCGGACTCGTCGACCGGCCCGAGGACCTGTGATGGCGAGCGCCCGCCCCGCCCTCGGCGCCCCCGCCAAAGACGTCGACCTGAAGGCCCTGCTCGCCGAGAAGGAGCGCATCAACGACTTGCTGCACACCATGACTCTCCGGTGGTCGATCGAGTGCGCCGAGTGCCACGCCGCCGAGGAGGTACTCACGACCCCTCACGGCATGCTCGCGGCCGCCCAGCTGCACGAGAAGGGCTGGACGGCAACCTCCGAGGGCGCCCTATGCCCCCTCTGTGGCGTGCTGTGAGCGCCATGACGGCCTGGACTCCTCAGGACGATCTGAGGCCCTACCAGCATGAGGCCATCAGTTTCCTCCACCAGCGCGAAAGCGCGGGCCTCTTTCTGGACATGGGCCTCGGCAAGACCGCCATCTGCCTGTCTGCCCTCAAGCCCGAGCACCTACCGGTACTCGTCATCGCGCCCAAGCGGGTAGCCGAAGAAGTATGGCCCGAAGAGCAGCGGCGCTGGCGGCCCGACCTCACGCTCCGGCTCATCACCGGCCCCGCCGCGGCCCGGCGCGCCGAGCTACGATCCGGGCGCACCCCCGACATCACCGTCATCACGCGCGACGTCATCGCCAGCGACTTCTACACCAAGTCTGGCCGGGACTTCGACCCCGACTCGACCACCCCATACAACCTACTGATTCTGGACGAACTGAGCTCCTTCAAGTCCCGTTCGTCGAAACGAACCAAGGCCGCCCGAGCCATACGCCAAAGCATGCGCACCCGGCGCGTATGGGGCCTTACCGGCACCCCCGCATCTAACGGCCTGCTCGACCTGTGGGCCGAGATCTTCCTGCTCGACGACGGAGCCCGGCTCGGCCGCGCCATCACCGGCTACCGCGACCGCTACTTCACGACGACCCGCCGACTGCCGAACGGCATCCCGGTCGGCCTCGAACCCCGCCCCGGCGCCGAGAAGGCCATCTACACCAAACTTGAAGACCTCTGTCTCAGCATGAAGACAGAGGGCCGGGTGCACCTACCCGAGGTTACCTACAATGAGGTGAAGGTGCCGCTGTCCGATGGCGTTATGCGCACCTACCGCAAGTTGCGCCGCGAGCTGTGGGCCGACGTGCTCGATATCGGCCTCGGCCGCGAGGTAACTCACTCGGTCACGAACGCGGCCGCCCTCAGCTCCCGGCTGTCCCAGCTGGTGTCGGGCTTCCTGTACCCGGAGGACCGGGACACCGGCGTGTCGACCCACGTGCACAACGCCAAGCTGGACGTGCTGCTCGAAATGATCGAGGAGGCCCAGGGCCAGCCCCTCCTGATCTTCTATCGGTTCGTCGAGGAGGCCAAGCGCATTCAGGAGGCCATCCGTGCCTCGCGGTCGCTCGGGGGCACCGTCGCCCAGACCGTGAAGGACCCCGGCTGGTACCCCCGGTGGAACCAGGGTGAAATCCCGGTGCTGCTGTCGCACCCCGCCAGCATCGGCCACGGCATGAACATGCAATCAGGGGGCCACACCATCATCTGGATGAGCCCGCCCTGGCCTAGCGAGCATTGGCTCCAAGGGAACAAGCGCCTGCACCGGTCGGGCCAGACGAGCCCGGTCGTGGTGCACACCCTCATGTCTCCAGACACCGTCGACTACGTCATCAGGGCCACGCTCGACGGTAAGGTGTCAGTTCAGGATGGTCTGCTCGACCACCTAGAAGGAGTGCTATGACCTACCCGTCGGCCCTACCCATCGCCACCGCACAACGCACCGACGCCAAGACCTGGCGAGCCGCGACCATATCGTGGTCCGACCTGCTCGACCGGCTGCGAACCCCAGCCACCGAGAAGGAGTGCGGGGGCTACGTGCTCGGCACCCTACGCGGCGCCCGAAGGTCGAAGACGACCATTCTGGACCGGAACACCGTCGCCCTGGACGCAGACACAGATGTCGACCTGCCCGACATACTCGACCGGCTCGACGCCCTCGGCTATGAGGCCGTCGTGCACACTACCTGGCAGTCGGCCCCCGACGCCGTACGGGTGCGCATACTGCTGCCGCTTGACCGGTCGGTAGCCCCCGACGAATATCACGCGATCGCTACTCAGTTGGTGCACACCCTCGGCGAGGCATCGTTCGACCCGACCACCGTTCAGCCCGAGCGGTTCATGTACTGGCCGAGCGCCCAACACCCCGACTGGTTCCAGTTCCACCATCTCGAGGGGGTGCCGCTACCGTCGGCCGCGCTGCTCGACGAATGGGACCCAGACCTCACCAAGCTGCCGACGCCCCGCACCCGCAAGCGAGACCCGCAAGAGCTCGCCGGGGTGCCGGGCGCGTTCAACCGGGTGTTCACGTTCGATGAGGCGATCGAGCTATACGAACTTCCGTACGAGAAGGTGTCCGAAGGACGCTGGCACTTGGCTGGAGCCAAGGCGATCGCCGGGCTCAACCAGATCGCCGACGGGTTCGTGTTCAGCCATCACGTCACCGACCCGGCGCACGGCCGAACATGCTCGGCGTTCGACTTGGTACGGCTGCACCGGTACGGCCACCTAGACGAGCAGTCCGACCCGAACACCCCCATCAACAAACTCCCGTCGCATCTGGCATTCGAGGACGAGGCCCGCACCAACCCGCGCGTCATGACGGACATGCTCGGCGTCGACTTCGAGAACCTCGGCGACGATGAAGCGTGGCTCGCGCAACTCGACCGCGACCGGCACAACCGGGTAAAGAACACCATCCAGAACTGGGACCTGCTGCGCGACAACGACCCGGTGCTGCGCAAGCTGTACTTCAATGAGCTGACGCTGTCGGTTGAGGCCGACGGCGACCTACCCTGGCGGGAAATGGCCGAAGGGCTCGAAACGTTCACGGCCGTCGACACGTCCGAGCTTGCCCAGCACGTCGAGCGCACGTATCAGCTGCCCACAGTCAGCCGTGAGCGCGTCAAGGAGGCGGTCTCAACGGCCGCGCACCGTCGGCGCCGTAACCCGGTCGCCGAGTGGCTGCTCCGGCTCAGGTGGGACGGTACCGACCGGCTCGAGACGTGCCTGCCCGGGGTAACCCCGACCCTGTACACCCGCACCGTAGCCCGGAAGTGTTTCGTGGCGGCTGCCGCCCGCATGCTCGACCCCGGGTGTAAGTGGGACCACACCCTGATTCTGTACGGGGACGAGGGCCTCGGCAAGACCTTCTGGATCGACAAGCTGTCGCGCGGCTACTCGGCGAGCCTCGGCCGCATCGGTGACAAGGACACCCTGATCGCGATGCAACGCTCCTGGATCATGGTCAGCGATGAGGGCCACACCATTAGCAAGGCGGATGCCGACGCTCAGAAGGAATTCCTCACCAGAACCAAAGACGTGTTCCGAATGCCGTACGACCGCGAGGCCGCGCCACACCCGAGGCATTGTGTCATCTGGGGGTCGACGAACGACAAGATCTTCCTGAACCGGATGGAGGGCAATCGTCGATTCCTGATTGTGCATTGCGAGAAGCGGGTGGATTTCGACGCCCTTACCGACGATTACGTGGAGCAAGTGTGGGCCGAAGCGGTTTACCGGTACCGGGCGGGCGAGAAGCTATTCCTGGACGAGGCGGAATCGGCGCTGGCGAAAGTGAACCGGGAAACGTACACGGAGGAGGACGTGCTGCGCGGCATCGTCGCCGAGTACCTGGAGCGCGACGTGCCGCTGGAGTGGGAGTCGTGGTCGCCCGAGCGCCGGGCCGGGTGGCTCGCCCTCGGCGACGACGAGAACTTCACGCCGGGCGTGCGCAAGCAGAATGAGGTCTGTACCCTCCAGCTGTGGTGCGAGGCCATGGCCCGGCGCCGAGGCGACCACACCCGCCGCGAACTGATCGACCTGGCGAAAGTGATGCATGATATGCCGGGGTGGAAGACGATCGAGGGCAGGCGCCGGATTCCGCATTACGGTCCACAGCTGTTGTTTATCAGGACGAGCAACGTCGATCAAGATCTCGCCGAGTTGCTATAGGCTCGGTGCAGGCAGTAAATCAGCCCAAAGGAAAGGAAACCAACATGGGCGTACATGTTTCATTCGACACGGTGGGAACGACCGCCGAGGAATTGAAGGCCGTCCGGGCTTTCATTGACTCGCTGGTAGCCGAGGAGCCGGCCGTCGCGGTC
>OFRE01000258.1_pt1 | contig 15330 bp, 22 predicted proteins | sample 1543061 | NCBI WGS metagenome assembly OFRE01 (sample SAMN07774218, study PRJEB24372) | wastewater metagenome | isolation source: Exp Tend NO 50WW | collected 2016-02
GCAAAGCTGATAATGTTTATATTTTATACCATGAGTCACATGTTGTCCATTGATTTCTACAGTCCTTTTGGGACTTTGAAATGATGGAAAGTGCCCACGCTGTGCTCCACTCAATATCAAATGCTTGCTCATCAGTTATCTCTGGATGCCCACAATCAGTTATTTGCCATATCCCTTTTGCCCTAACGGGTTTCCCTTTGTTTTTTCCATATTGACAAATTAATTTCATGTCACCTATTGCGGTTGGGTCATAATGGCTTTCATTCTCAACCATGTGGTCTATTTTATCTACCCAAACGCCCGTAGACGAGGCTTGATAGAGCACATAAGCCCGAATATTAGCTTTAGTATTTTTTGTGCTTCCTAGCTCAATTTTGAGCGTTTTGGGCGATTCTACATCTACAGTCTCCTTCGTTTTTGTCGTAGACGTGGAAAGTCTCGATGCAACGTATGTTTGCGTATTGTTTGCGTAATCGTAGTTGGCTAACGCTGTTAAGCCTGTCCATGAGATAACGAGAGATGTTAACATAACTAGAATACCTTGCAGAACTCGGCTTTTCTTTTGAGTAGGCTTGATACGCTTTTTCAAGTTCAGCGTAGATTTCCTTTTCTTCAAGGCTAACATTGTGAGATTGACTGAGCAGTTTGGATTCTGGCATATCGAGTGCAGTGAGATGATTTCGCCTTTCTTATTGGTAATAGGCATGTACTTTGTTCCACTATGGCAGTAGAAGCAAACTTTTTGGTTGTTCATAGATTATTTGGATAACTGATAAATCAGTTTTCCGTCCAACTACTTCATGATACTAAATCGGGTATACTTTTGGTAGCGAGTTATCCACAGCTATGTATTTTCTGTGGATAAATCGTGCTAAATCCCCATATTCATAGTCATTTTCACTAGGATTATTGGTCTTCACTTGATGCAAATATTGAGACCAATCTACTTCATTACACTGGGAAAGGCGGAACTTTATTGACTGCCCATGACGTTTTACATCAGGAAGCTGTAGAGTAGCTTTGCTTATTTTATGTACAAAATATTTCATAACTTCGGTTCCAACCATGAGTAGCTCCATGACGGGAACACAAGCTACGAGCCTGTGCATACAGTATGATGAGATTTTTATATGAAATTATTTCTCCTTTGCTGTACGAGATAAGTATATTCCTCAAAACTTCATGAGGCAAATTCACCTGTTGATAACTCAGCACTTGTGGATAGTGGGTATACTTGCATAAATATTTCATGAGCGTATAATAAATCTAGCCTTCGGGTTACTTTCGAGCTTTCTGTCCATCTCCTAATCTTCTCTCGAAAGGGATTAGGTTATGGACAGAGGGAACAACCAAGAAACACGAATGGCTACATTAGTAGTTCATTTTTGTTTCATGCAATTCTCGGATGATGAAGAAATGGGGTGGGTGAAAATCCACCGTAAAATAATGAAAAGTGGAGTATGGGGAAATCCAAACTATCTCATGGTGTGGGTATGGTGTCTTATGAGGGCAAATGTGCGAGATGTAGTAGTTCCTTTCAATGGCGTGGACATAAAGTTGAAGCGTGGTGAGTTTATTACTGGAAGAAAAAAAGCAACTCAAGAGATGCCTATTTCGGAGAGAAATTATCGTACCGCATTGACTTATTTAGAAAACACCCAAAGAGTGACCATCAAAACGACCAACCGATTTTCTGTAATAACCGTTGTTAAATATGGAGATTATCAAGACACAAGTCCTAAGACGACCAGCAAAGTGACCAACAAGCGACCAGCCACCGACCAACAAGCGACCACAGATAAGAATTATAATAATAAAAAGAAAAATACAGCTTCTATCGAAGCGGAAATGCAAAATTCAAATGCAACCCCAATAGGGGAATTACTTGCAAAACATAGACCAGAATTTATATGAGTAAAAAGAAAAAGCACATTATTCTCGGGCATGGAGTTTGTCGTGAATGTTTACATGAAACCGAAACCCGACAAGGAACGAATGGTGGAAAAACTTTCTACTTCTCAAAGTATGATTACTGCCTTGGCTGCGGAAAAGTATGGTTCCTCGAAGAAGACAAGATATACAACGCTTCAGTGAAGATTGGGAAGAAGATTCAATTCAAGCAAAACCATAAAGTATCAAAAGCATGGCAGCCGAAAGTCAAACTAATAGAAAAAACCGAGGATGAGATTAAGAAAGCAAAAAAGCTCTATTGGGAATGGAAGGATGGGCTGAATCAGATGCTCGAACATATAAACAGGGGATAACTCAAGTTACAAATAATTTATTAGGAATATAATTAAGGGTATGAATAAGCAATTCAATATAGAAAACCTGTTGCAAGAAATTGATTTGTACATTGAAACTGCATACAGCAAACTTCCAATACCAGAAAAAAGTAAAGTGTTCTATCGCTTGGAAGAGTGGAGTGGATGGAGGTTTTATCTAAAGGCATTAAGAAATAAAGATTGGAATAGTATTGTGCATCATTTGAAATCAACTTATGCAAAAGATCTCTGAACTCATCGGCAACCGCACTTTCAAGAAAGTAAAAGGCATGTCACCTCGCCGAGAGTTGATTTGCCAGATTTGTGTTGAGTTAGGTATACCAGACCAGTATAGGAGCGGAATTTTCTTCCAAGCTAATAATTTAATAACAAATCAAGAGTTGGTTTTTATGAAAGACAAAGCCCTTAGATGGGAGGGTGCTACTAAAGAAATGAAAGCAAGATTTTTTAGAAAACAGCTTAAAGAAAAGGTAAAACAAGTGAAACAGCAACTTGCTCACGCTTGAGGTTTTTGGTATAATTCAGCGATGAAGAAACAAAAATCCACAGGTACAAAAGGAAAGGGTAAGAAGTGCTAAAATGGCTGAAACAAACCCTAATGGAGCAAACCAATATCATCTCGACCCTAGGCAGAAACTCTGTTGGGAGTTTTATATAAATCCCGATTCACCTACCTTTAGTAATGGGCTACAATCAGCACTCAGAGCGGGATATGAAGATGGTACAGCTAGACAAGTAACAACACTTCCTTGGTTTGTTGAAAAGTGTAGATATAACAATTTTGTGTCAAAAGCTGAAAAAGTACTTGAAAAAACGCTTAATTATGAAACAGAAGATGCTGATGGAAATGTTAAAGTTGATTTACTCAGAGTGCAGACAGGAGTAGCCACAACTATTGTTACTACACTAGGAAAAGATAAAGGCTACTCAACAAGAAGTGAGTTCACAGGTAAAGATGGAGGTGCAATTGAAATTGATGACAAAACAAAAGAAAAAAGCAAAGGTCTTATCGACCAATATCTCTCCAGCCCAAGCAATACAGAATCTGCTGGATAGTGACGACATTAAAGGGAAGAAAGCTCTTTTCCTATTCACAGTAAAAGATAGTAATGAAGCCATACTCTTAAAGTTCAACCTTTGGGCAAGACATTTCTTTCCGCAGTACTTTGCAAGTCCAGACGCTCCTTTTCACGCAGAGATGAATCTTTACAATGTCCAACTCTACAAAGGAGAACTTGATAGTTTTATCAACATTGCATTTCGTGGCGCAGGAAAAGATGTAAAAACACAGCTTTTTATTGCGTTCGCCATCCTCAACGATGAAGAGTCATATCGTAAATACTTCAAGGTACTTTCTGATGATGACCAGAATGCAGTGCAGTCTGTAACGGATATTTACAATATGTTTGTGAATCCCAAAGTAGCAAGAATGTATCCTGACACGTTTGAAAAAACTGTATTCAAGCGAGAAGAACGAAAAGACGCGTTCACTACTTCAAAGGGAATTAAGGTCTTAGCTGACATCGTGGGAACTTCTCAACGTGGTGCAAAGCAAGAAGAAGCTCGCCCTGATTTTGTATGGTGCAATGATTTTGAAACTCGCAAAACATTACGCAGTGCAGTTATCTCTCGTGCTATCTGGGACAACATGGAAGAAGCACGCACAGGTTTAGAAAAAGGTGGTGGGATGCTTTATACCTGTAACTATATTTCCGAGGCTGGAAACGTGCATAGACTTGTGACTGAGAAGCAATCAGAGCGTAAAAAGGTATTCATCATGCCAATTATTAAAGATGGTATCCCTACATGGAATCGCTATACACTCGCAGAAATAGAGGAAATGGAGCGTACCGATGATGATTTTGAAGGTGAACGACTTTGCAAGCCTTCTGCTTCAAAGGATATTTACTTTGACCGCGACAAGCTCGATGAGATGAAAGTGCTAGAACCTATTCGAGACATTGCAGGATTTAAGATGTTCAAAGAATACAACAGCGCACATAGATATGGTGGTGGGCATGACGTTGCTGGAGGTGTGGGGCTTGATAGCTCGACATCAGTGTTTATTGACTTTGATACTATTCCAGCTCAAGTAGTAGCAACCTTTGCGTCAAACACTATCGCACCCGAAGCATTTGGCGATGAAGTATATTCACAAGGGAATCGCTACGGGGGATGTATTCTTGGAATCGAGAATAACAAGTTTGACCAAGCTATCTTAAAAGCCAAGCAACTCGGGGCAAAACTGTATATGACCGCTACAGGAAAGACAACAACCACAAACTATCAACTTCCAAGTATCTACGGCTGGTCTACAAATAGCCTCACGAAGTCAAAAATGCTCTCAGACGCACGGGAAGCGGTAGAGAGTGGGTTAGTATCACTTAACGACAAAGACCTCATAAATGAGCTAAAAAGCTATACAAGAAACGATTTGATAGATAACCCTGTTGATATTCGTTTGACCACTAGGCATTTTGATTTACTGACTGCGTTTTGTATTGCTTGGCAGATGAAGAATTTTTCTAGAAAAAAGAAAGAACTGGAATTAGTAGATGAAAAGAAGGAGGTTAATAACGCAATATAAACTTATGCCAAAAGGAGTTTACATAAGAACAAAACCAAACCATTGGCTTGGGAAAAAACATAGTCCTCAGTCTTTAATAAAAATAAGCATTGCAAGTAAGAATAGAATTGTTTCAGAGGAAACTAGGCAGAAAATAAGTTTATTCCAAAAAGGAAGGGTACACTCACTTGGTTTTAAGCACACAACTATTTCAAAGGAAAAAATGAGCAAAGCCCATAAAAATAAACACTTGTCACTCCAAACAAGGATTAAAATAGGCATTTCTAAAAGTGGTGACAAGTGTCCTTTTTGGAAAGGTGGTGTGTCAAAAGAGAATAAACTTATTAGGGCATCGTTAAAATATAAACAATGGCGTAAGTCAGTTTTTGAGCGTGATAAATATACATGTGTATTCTGTGGAAAGATTGGTGGCGAATTAAATGCAGACCACATAAAACCTTTCTGCTCTTTTGTCGAATTGCGTTTAGAAGTATCAAACGGTAGGACTTTATGTGTTCCATGTCACAAGTCTACTCCCACCTACGCAAGGAACTTAACAAAAGAAACGAATGTCGCAATCTAATAACTTCCTTGACATTAAAAAATATGTTACAATAGACTTCATGGAACTATCCATTCAATTTAACGGAGAAACTTTTACAAAATCAGTTACCGATAAGACCTTGAAAAAGGTTATTCTCTCATTGAAGCCTGACTGGTTACATACGGATATGTTCATCACACTCAAAAAAGATTTAGACATTCGTGAGCGTCATTTGAATCTCAAGCAAGGAAAGCAATTATTCAATGACAATGACTTTCTTGATGTGTTTATTCTCAACTTAATGCTGAAATAATGGAAACAGAAGACGTTTTTTCATATATCAAAAGCCAAGAAACACGTTGGAAAACTGACCGTGTGCCACTGACAAATTCAAAGTCGTGGAACATGAGCGAGCACATTGAGCGATGTACAAATGTCTCGAACGGCTGGTTTCATAGTGGAAATAATGACGGGCTACGACCCTATGATGATATTGTTACCCCAATTATCAACGTAGCATTTCGCTCTGAGGGCTTTGACGTAAAAGATATTGTTCCCTATGTGAATGACAAGGTGAATTACTATAAGTCATTCATTGTTAAAAAGTTTCACCCTCAATGGGCGAGAAAAAATCTACTTGATACGTTTATCGACGATGTTGTCGAGACTTCGATTATTTACGACCTTGTATTGGTCAAAGATATTAACGAAACTCGCCCTGAAGTTGTGGACTTAAAAACAATAGCTTTTTGTGACCAGACTGACGTTATGGCTGGCCCTATTTGTATCCGTCATGGCTATACAATCTCTGACCTTGTTGGTTTTAAGGGTAAATGGGATGATGACGCAATCGACATGTGTATTGCAATGGCAAATAATACAAAAAAGGTATCAACTGCTGGCGACCAAACCGTAGAAACTCCCAGCAAGAACATTGAAGCCTATGAACTATCAGGGTATCTCCCAAAGCGTTGGATTGACCCAGAAGCAGGACTCAATGAATATCAAAGCTCTCTGTTTATTGTTTCGTACTACACCGACAAAGACGGCAATAAGCAGGGTATTACTTTGTTCAAAGGAAAAGATAAACCTATGTCGGACAAGTTTAAGGCACTAAAAATTGACCGTATTCGTTCAAAAGGTCGTGCATGTGGTCGCTCAATTGTTGAAACACTATTTGAACCGCAGGTATGGAATAACTACTCAGGCATAAAGATTAAGCAACTCCTCGACGCGGCAATAACTATTTTCCAGTCTGACAGTGATGAAGTAGCTGGGCAAAAGATAGATAGCCTCAAACTCAATACAATTCTTAAACACGAAACAGGAAAGCCAATCACAAAGGTAGATGGGCAAATTCAAAACCTACAGGCATTCACACAACATCAAGCAAAAATGCAGAATGATGCCCGTATTCTTGGTTCTGCAACTGACCCACAACTAGGAGTTTCCCCAACATCAGGAACACCATTTGCACTACAAAACCTCGTTGTTCAACAAGGGCAGAATATGCACGAATTCCGCCAAGGAAAGATTGCTACATTCTTTGCGGACATACTGTATCCAGAGATGATTCTTCCTTACTTGGTAGATGAAATAAACAAAGGCAAAGATTTCTCAGAAGAACTCTCTCTTGATGAAATGCTTGAGATTAAAGACGCAATCGCAACGAATCGGGCAAATGAAATCGTCATTGAAAAAATACTTAACGGTGATTCATTTCAAGAAGGTGAGGCAGAACAAATACTTGAACAAGAAAAGCAAAAGTTTATGGCTTCGGGAACACGACAGTTCTTCTCTGAGTTCAAAGATATGCTCAAAGATGTTCCTGTTGATGTGTTTGTAAACATCAAAGGTAAGCAAAAAGACTTGGCTGGACTTGCAGATAAGCTCACTAACCTACTGCGTGAAGCCTCAAAGAACCCACAAGGAGCTTCGATGTTCGCAACTCAATACAATGAACTCTTGGAAGCATCGGGATTTAGTCCTATTGATTTCACGAGTATGACAAAAGCGCAACCTGCACAAACTCCACCGCAAGGGAGTCCGCAGGTACAGCCACAATTACAAGTAGCATAAAATTATGGATAACTGGAAAGATTATTTGACGGAAATAGAGGTAGCAAAGATTGAGTTCTTCAACAAAGATACTGAGATGGTCGAAGCAGTAAAGAAAGTGCTTTTACAACATCTCTATACACAAGGTGTCGTTATCAAGGGTGTGACGCATAACCCACTTCATAATCGTGCATTGGCTCTTGTTTCTAATTCAGACTCAGGCAATGAGGAATTAGGGTCAAAACTTCGTGCATTATGGGAAGGTGTAAATGCACTTGAAGGGGGATTTGACGATTTAGGTAAGATTAAAAGCAAGATAGAAACTCCTTATCAGGAGGAAAATAACGCAATTTAACATGGAAACACTAGCAGGAACACCAGTCAATTTGACTGCATCGGGAAGAATTAAGGATACTCCGGGTATTCTTATTGGAGTAGTAGTTAACTCACACACGGGTGGAACATTGAAGTTTTGGAATAATACTTCGGGTGCAGGAACAGTATTGTTCAACACCATTACACTCGCAGCAGGTGAGCGATATATACCGTTCTACAATGCAAACTTTAATGTCGCTTGCTTCCTCACAATCGGAGGCACAGCAGATGTTACGGTGATTTATAAGTAAATAAATAAACATGGCAAAGAAAGTCGAAGAAGTGAAAGAAGAAGTGGTTGTCTCAAAGTTCAACTGTGACAATTGCGAAGATTCAGGAAAAGATTGCTACAAGTGTCGCAAGTAATTTGTTTGCAAATTAAAATCGTGCTATAATAGTAATTAACTGGGACAAGAACCCTTAAATCTTATGGAAGAAACAACTGAGAACATCGACTCTTTAAATGATGAAACAACAACGGAGGAAGTAGCTGATACGACCACCGAGACAGAAAAAGAAGAACCCACGTTTACTGACGCAGAGCGCAAGGCATTTGCTAGGGCTAAAGTAGCTGAGGCGAAGGTCAAAGAACTCAAGGCGCAACTAGCAGACAAGGGAACTTCTAAAAAATCAGACGGGTTAGACTATGGACAGAAAGCATTTCTTGCGGCAAGTGGGTATAAATCCCCATCAGAGATGAAACTTGCACAGGAGATAATGAAGGAAAGCGGAAAAGACCTTGAACAGGTGCTTGAAAGCAAATACTTCCTTTCTGAGGTAGAAAACATGCGAGAATTGAAGAAGACCGCAGACGCTACACCAACAGGAAAACGCTCAGGTAACTCACCACTGGAAAGTGTTGAATACTGGATGACAAAACCTTTTGATGAAGTCCCCAAGGATATGAAGGCGAAAGTAGTCAATGCAAAACTCGATAAGGATAAAAACCAAGGAGTTTTCTACAATTCATAACTCACTGTCTGATTAAATTAGAAAAATAATTTAATCTAAAATGGCAGTAATCCCTTTAGCAGAGTACGAGACAAAGTTGCAGGAACGTCTCAACGCTCCAATGGTTTGGAAGGAAGTAACCAATGTTCACTATACGAACACTGGTATCGTAAAGAATCCGTATCTTACTGACACAACTCAGTCTACTGGTACTCGTGGTACTGGTTATACATCAGTTGCAGTTGCTACTGTTGATGAGTCTCTGACAATCAATACCTACGTTTACAACGCAGCACATATTGATGATGCAGACCTCGCACAGAAGTCGTTCTCTGATTTCATGGAAATCTCGGACAACATGGCAACCATTCTTAATGAAGGAATGGAAACCGCTATGCTTGCAGAACACGCACAGTGGACAAACATCGACGGAACAAATATCGGACTCGCAGCAGGAAACATCACTGTTTCTATCTCGAACATCAAGCAGATTATCGCTGCTGTAAAGACCGCTATTCGCAACGCAGGTGGTAAGGATATGGCAGAGCGCAATGGTATCTTCATCCAGTGGCGTGAGGCTGACTTTGAAAAGGTCGAACTCCTCGCTTCATCGGAAGGCTTCAATGTCGCTGATGACGCTCTCAAGAATGGTATCAAGCAGGGCTTCAAGTATCTTGGTGTTGAGCACTATTCAACCTCGAAGAATGTGGCTAACCACGTTTTTGCAGGTGTAAAGAAGGCTATGGATACCTACGTTGTAAAGTCTACCTACGGTCGTGTAAAGCAACTCATCAACCCAGTTGTTGGTGGTGCTCAGATTTCAGGTATCGGACTTGAATCACGCATTGACCGTGCATTCAAGTGCTGGACAAAGAATGTGCCGATTGCATTCGATATAAACGTGGCATAACTAACGTAGTTTTATTAGAAACTTAATATAAAAACTATGTCAGTTACCTCACCACTCAGTCCTGTACTCAAGTCACCAAACAACTTTGCTCCTGTGCTTCGTTCAGAGCCAACTGCTGCTAATGCAACAGCAACTCTAACAGCCGAACAAGTTGCAACGGGGTACATCACTTCTACTTCGGCAGCTCCTACGACACTCACTCTCCCAACTGGTACACTTTTGGGGCAGCGATTGCAGGCAGTCCGTGGTACGGTGTTTGACTTGTTTATTGACAACACAGCAGGTGCAAGCACAGTCACTATGGCAGTAGCGGGAAACGGAATACTTTCCGCAGCCGCAGCCGCTAACGGTGCTTCACAAGGACTTCTCACTGTTCCTTCTGGTGTCACTGGACAGGCTTGTTTCAGGCTCATGTTCTCATCGGCAACCGCTTATACGTTTACGCGTGTAGCATAAGTCCACTCAGCCCCTTTACGGGGGTTGGACTGGGCTTATAACAAAAAACACATGCAATTTTCAGATACCACCAATAAAAATGGAATAGTGCAAAGAGTCGAAATGTTATGTTCGATGGGAGATGGAGCTATCACTGGAGATGCAACCCTATTCAAACAGATTACTGGGCTTATAAATCAATCCTACTACGAGATTTGGATGGCAGGCCTCTCGGTGGATAAAAATAATCGTCTTGATGACTATAATTGGACTGACCTTCCTGATGCCCCTATAACAATGGTGTTATCTCAGGCAGATTATACTATTCCTGTTGCATATGTTGGTGCTAATGTCGCGACATTCGTTCGATTAAAAGGAGTCTACTATCTCCTTAATGGTAACAAGCAGTATCTTGAACAACTAAGCGGAAGCGAATCACTCACCACTATTACAGGAGAGCCGTATGCCTATTATCTCAATGGAAAATCAATCACTCTTGATAGACCATTCAATGCGGCAACATTGACAAAGTATGCCCAAATAGTAACGGCTGGTTCATTTGTAGTCGGGTCAAGATATACCATTTTGTCAGTTGGAACTACTGATTTCACTCTTATTGGTGCAGCATCAAACACTGTTGGTGTTTCGTTTATCGCCACAGGAGCTGGAACAGGCACAGGAACTGCGACAATATCCACCTTTCATGTTGAATTTCAGCGTACAATAGACGCGTTTACCTCAGCAGACACTACACAACAGCCGTCACTCATGGAAACCTATCACGACATGATTCCTCTCAAAGCTTCTGCGCTCTATCTCCAACCTATCGACATCAATCTCGCCAACCAATATGACGCGATGTTTTACCGCAGACTACAGCTTTTCAAACGAGATATAGTTATGTTTGACGACAATTCACCTAAAGCAATTACTAGTGAGCCAGTAAACCCTTACTAATATGGCACTCCCTACAAGAAATGTGTCGGTCTATACGCTTCCAAATCTCGATGTAGGACTTTTGTTTATGGAAAATGGCTCATACTTACTTACAGAGAACAGTGATAGATTTCTTCTTGAAAATCCACCTCAATTAACCAATCTTTCTTCACGCAATAACTCTTCTTACGCTTTACCAAGTAGAAACTAGCTATGAGTGACCTTAAAATCTCACAACTTACAGCCTACACCACTCCACTTGACGCGGATGTTTTGGTAGTAAATGACACGGCGAATAGTACTACGAAGAAAACTTTATGGAGCAACATTAAAGCTACTCTAAAAACCTACTTCGACACGCTCTACAGCCCAGTATTCACCACTTCTGCGGGGCTAGCTTCGCTTTTAAGCGATGAAACAGGGTCAAGTGGGGGATTTATGCGTGCGACTGCTCCGTCAATGACAACACCAACAATGACTTCTCCTGTTATCAATGGAAACCCATCGGGAACATTCGTCACTCAGATTGCAAATGGAGGAACTGGTCAAACAGCAGCGCAAGCAGCACTTGACGCACTATTACCAGCACAAGGAAGTAGTAGTGGAATGGGCTTAACAACAAATGGAACGACGGCATCATGGGGAAATCTTGGAGTACCGACAGGAGTTATTTCACCATATTCTGCACGCACTGCCCCGACTGGGTGGCTTTTATGTGATGGTTCAGCAGTTTCTCGAAGCACTTACGCCGTACTACTCGGTATAATCGCCCCAACTGTAGGAGTGGTAACAATTTCTAATGCTTCGCCTGCTGTGATCTCTCTGACTTCTCACGGCCTTGTTGTGGGAGATGCAATCTATTTCACTACAACAGGGGGATTGCCAACTGGACTTTCTATTAATACGATTTATTATGTCATTTCTGCGGGATTTGGTGCGAATAGTTTCGAGGTTTCAGCAACAAGAGGAGGTGCAGCAATCAATACTTCAAGTGCAGGTTCAGGTGTTCATACGATGGTTTTCTGTCCGTACGGTCTTGGAGATGGAACAACAACATTTAATACTCCTGACTTACGCGCTCGTACTCCTTTTGGATACAAAGCGTCCGATACTTATCATCCCAATATGGGTTTCACCACAGGAGGTGAGCAAACTCATATTCTTTCAAGTGCGGAAATGCCATCTCATACACATACGATAAATACAGACGGAGGCGGTGGACAGGTTGGTGCCGCTGGCAATGCAAATACTGGAACTTTCCATTTTGAAAGTGCTGCGGCGGGAAGTGGAAGTGCTCACAATAATATGCCTCCTTTCCTTACCACTCAGTTCATTATCAAAACATAATGCCCCAAGTCACCTACTCAGCACTCAAGTTCGATAAAGGAATGACACCTAAAGTGTTTGATTCTAATTCTGCTACGCGGATAGAGCATTTTGACACGATTACGGAGGTGCTACGACCATTCCGCACACTCATCGAATCGCCACACAACCAAGGAGGAGGGGTTACTATTCAGCAGATAGCTCTCAAGGGCTTCGATGTGCTTAATGACGCTATATACGGCGTTGGTACCGACTGGGCAACTCCTGCGACAGGCGCAATCTACAAATGGAATACTTCACAATTCGAGTGGCAGGACAAGCAAAGTTTTGGAGGCACGCTAGTTCCTACCTCCATGTTGCAATCTCACGCTGGTTATTTATTTGGCATACAAAATTCACGCTATCTCTACCGCTTTGACGGAGTTTCGACCTTTTCAATGACGTTCTATGACACTGGCGCAGCTTTCACCAATGGGTTTGCAGATGCAATTACTCATTCCAAAGATGGAAAGATGTACTTTGCTACGGATAATAAAATTCATACCGTAGATTCGACTGGTGCGGCTGGGTCACTTGCACTCACGCTTCCTAACGCAAACTACCGTGTTACCTCACTCGCTGAACAGGGTAATTATCTCAATATCGTTGGTTATGACGTAAAAAGTGGTGAATCTTCGTCATTACTTTGGGATAGAGATACGTCTGTTGTAGACCTCACTGAATCCTATGGGCTTGGGCGAGATACGGTTATACATAACTCTGTACTCCTTGGACAACCGTTTACTGTTCAGGTTCGGTCAGATAGTTCAAACTCATCGTTCCAAGAGAAACCCGTGCTTGTGATTAAGTATTTGAATGGGGCAAAGTATGACACGCTCTATGAGTTTCCTATTTCGTCTCTTTCTACTGCGGTAAATATGATAGGTGCGAAATATCAGTCACTTGACCGCTTCTATTTCACTGCAAAGGTACAGTTTGACGGCGAAGCATCTGCTCGAAACATTTGTTTCTGCCTCGACTACAAAGGGAGACTAACTATCGCTCAGAATGTTGCTATCGACACTGGGACTAACCCTGTTTCAGGAGTACTTCGTAATGGTGAAGCGTTCTGGTTTGGCGCAGGCAGTGACGGAGCGTGGAATACCACAACAACTTATACCACTATTTCCTCCTACGAAACAAACGACATCCGCGCAAATTCTCTCGCTATGAATCTCGACTTTCAAGATGCGATTGTATCTTGTGAACCATTGCCAGCTTCGGGGCAAATCCTCCTCAAAGCCCGCAAGAATGAAGAAACCACCTTTACCACCATTGCCACATTCACCAAGACATCTCGTTCAAAGTTCCGCATTACCGCAATGAAGGCAAAAAATCTCCTTGCAGGGCTAAATAACGCAAAACAAGTACGCTTTCGTCTTGAATCAACCGTAGGAGCGGTGATAACAGGCTTCCAAGCAGTCTTTAATGAAGTAGCTGATGACACTTTCTAATATGAATGAAGAACAAGTACGTAAAGTTTTCCGAGAAGAACTCGCACATTTTATGTCGCAGAGTAAGTTTACCTTTCAACGACCAATACAAATATTAGATGGTAATGATATTACACTCGGACAGACTGTAGGCACACGAGTTGGCTCTACGGGTTCAAAACTAGGCTTTTTTGGACAGACACCAAGAGCAAAATATGGTGCTGGATTTCTTATCCAACCAACAGGAGGCGGTGGAAGCTCTGGTGATGCAATTGACAATGCTGCTCGTGCAAGAATCCAAGACATCAACACATTACTCGGTGATACATCGGGGGGTTTTGGCTTCGCAACATTCCCGTAAAATGGTATAATTTATATAATCTTCATGGCAATTCTTCAACAAGGACAACAATATCAAGGGGGGACAGTACAGTATGACTCTGCGACTGGTAAACGCCTTGGAACAAATGAAATCACTGTAGAGAACAAAGACCTCACGGCTAATGGGCAGTACCCAGACATGGCTAAGTTTAATATTCCACAAGCTAATTCTGCTATCACCACTTCTTCGCTTGCACCTGCACAGCCTTTCGTACCTGCAATCACACAACCATATACTGCTCCAATAGTTGCCCCACTCACAGCCCCAAAACTAGACCTAACCACGCAGGAACAAGGCGCACTCGACCAAGTTTCTCCCTATCAACAGTTGATTGACCAACTTTCAGGCTCTACGAGTGAACTTGCTCAAAAATCATTTCGCAAACAACAATCTGAAAGCATGGGACTTAATGCTGCGAATAATCTCTCACAGAGTCTTTATGACAAAAGCCAAAGCCTTGATTTACGTTCACAGGCTATTCAAGCTCAAAAGCAAGCTGACATTCAGGGTTTACAGAATACAGCACAACAAGGAGGCGCAAACGTAACCAAAGGAGGACTTGCACCACAACAGAGGGCTATCGAAACTAGAACAAATCAACAGGAACTTTCAAACACTCTCGACAAGCTCGACAATGCAGTTTCTTACTACGCTTCTATTGGACAAGTACGACAGGCTCAACAAAAAGTAGACCAAGCAATAGATACTGAGTTTACCCCAAAACTTTTAGCTCTTGACACTGCGCAGAGAAATCTTGCTTCATTGTTGAAATCTCCAAATCTTACCGCTGCACAAGAAAAACTTGCACTTAATCGTCAAGCTGAACTTACTGCACAGCAAGATGCTATTAAGGAAGCCGCCCAACTCAAAAAAGACACAGGTGACGCACGCATCAAAGCACTCACCAACAACCCGAACATGCCCCAGCAACAGCATGATGCTATTTCCCTTGCTCAGTCACCCGAAGAAGTCGCCACACTCGTCAATTACTTTGGGTTGTCTTCCATCTCTAAGTCTGACCAACTCGACCAGACTTATAAGCAGGCACAAATTGATAAGGCGCAGTATGACTTGGCGCATCCACAGAAAC
>OFRE01000261.1_pt1 | contig 15185 bp, 22 predicted proteins | sample 1543061 | NCBI WGS metagenome assembly OFRE01 (sample SAMN07774218, study PRJEB24372) | wastewater metagenome | isolation source: Exp Tend NO 50WW | collected 2016-02
AACCGGACGTAGCCGGTGTTGCCGCTGTTACGGGGCGTGGTCATTCGTCATCCTCGGTGTCCAGTTTGCGGGCAATACGCTCTTGCTTGGGAATGATGGTGTCGTCTACTTGCTGCTCTAGCCGGCCCACGCGCTCGCTGATGTCGCGCAGATGCCCGCGTAGATCACCAAGGCCCGCGTTGATGTCTTTGAGGTCCGAGCGCATACGGGCCTCTAGCTCTTTGACACCGTTGGACACGGTCTGCCGCACAAACCATGCAAGGGCTGAGAACATCGTCACCAAGACCCCCAAGAGTGCAACCACCCAATCAGATTCGAGCGTGAGGATGGCGGCCATTACCGTGGCCCCTCGCAGTCGGCAACGATGACGCGGTGATCGGCCATGACCGCGATCTGCGTACACACTTTGACCGCACCGGTCGGCATCGGCCCGATCGTGATGAACGATGTGGAGAACGCCAGCGCAGCGGCGAGCGCGCCAGGGATGATCCAACTCATCCGGTGGCCCACTTGCTTTTGAGGTATGCCTCAATGGTGGCGCGGTCGGTTGAGCCGAGCGCCCCCGAGTAGTAGATAAGTTCCCCGATCCACCCGTCAAACGCTGCGGCATATGAGCCGCCGTTGAGCGCCGCCCACACATCCCCGATCTGTAACGGCCCGTCTGTCCACCCGTCCGTACCCGGATTGACTGGCGACCCCGCGACACCATCCACATCGAGATGAGATGCCGAACCGTTGAATACTGCGGTCGCCTGAAACGCCGCGCCCGCCGTTAGTTGCGTGTCCCCGACGAATGATCCACCCGCGTACAGTTGCAGTTTGCCTGTCGATATCGGGAACTGGCAGCCCTGGCCGGAGCCGTTATAACTGTTCGTCCACCCGGTCATGGTGCGGAAGCCGATCCCTGCATTGGTCGTAACGTCAATCGAAGCGGCCATAAAGATCGTGCATGGCTGCGCGAGGGTGAAGTGATCGTTTTGTAGCCGCTTCGCCTCGGAGTCGTCGTAGAACGAGAGGACGGGGAGGCCGTTCTGTGTTCTGGCGTTCCAGTTAGGCGCGTTCGGATATGTGCCGGTGAGGGTGAATCCGTTTCCCGAGCGGTCAGTAACGGACGCGGCCTGCCCGCTGCTCACGGTGACGTATGCGGCGTCCGATGCGTCGTACCATGCGGTGAGGCCCGAAACGGAAGCTGGCCCGTAGTCCGGTGACGCGGCTGTGCCGATCCACGTATTGACCGCCGTGCCTGACCTGAAACGCTCGCCTAGATTGCTCATGCCGTGGTGGCTCTGTTCACATAACCGTGAATCATCAACACGTCGGCGGTGGCCGAAAACGCCTTGACCACTAACGGTGTCGCGTTGCCCTTCAGCGCGAGACCTGGCGCGACAAGGGTGAGCCCAGACTCGGCGGCAATCGTGATCTCAATGAGGTCATCGGGCGACGTGGTGCCGCCCCATTGCACACTGAGCTTGCGAGCAGTTGAATCGCTGTTGACGACGTAGAGCCAGACCTCGTCGAGAACGGACGCGCTACTCGACCCAGTGTGGATCGTTGTCCCAGGCGAAGACGTCGCCGCGATCTTGATCCCGCGCCCGTCCGTCGATCCCGATAGAAGCGTGCGCGCATACGTGGTCGCCATGAGTTCCCCTTATCCGAACATTCTCGATGCGATGACAGTCGACTCGTCTTCAGGGTTCGACGACCCGCCGCTGGCGGTCGCCCACGATGCCGCCGAGCCGTTGGTGGTCAGGTACTTCCCGCTGTTGCCCGTTTGCGTGGGTAGTAGGCCGTCGATGGCATGCGTATGGTCGCCTGTTGCCACGTTGCTTGAGCCGGTGCCAGTGTCTTTAGTAGCCGCGTTGCCGAGGCCGAGGTTCGTCCTGGCGGTACTTGCTGAGGCAAGGTCGCTGAGGTTCGCTGACTTGGCGGCCTTCGCGGTGAGGTCAGTCGTCAGGTCGGCGACTTGTGACTGTGCGAGTGTCAGCGGGTCGCTTCCCGCGCTCGCGTGACTGGCGGCGTGTGCTGTGGGCGTGCGGGCGTCTGTCAGGCGGGCATCGTTGCCGAGGATCGCGTTCGACGGCCCCGTACCCGTGTTGACGACCGCCGCCGTCCCGAGGCCGAGGTTCGTCCGGGCGGTCGAGGCGCTGGCAAGGTCGGACAGGTTGCTAGCCGCCAGGAGCGCGCCCGCCCCGACGTCGCCTGGGAGTCCTTGCTCGCCCTGTATGCCTTGCGGCCCTCGAAGTCCAGAGACCTCGACCGTCGTCCCGTCCGGCTCGGTGATCGTGATCGTCTCGGTCGTCGTGATATCGGTCATCGCGTCACTTCCGGCGTGAGCTCGAAGGTTCCCTCGATGACCCGCGTGACGATCCCGCCCGATGAGACGAGTTCGAGATCGTAGACATAGCGACCTGCGGTGAGGGCGGCGGTCGCGGTCGCGGATATGACGATCTGAATCGTCCCCGCCGCCCCGCCGAGCGTGAGCCCACTCGACGACGTGAGGGACACGACAGCGGACGTCGACTTGACCGTCTTGCGTATCTGCATGCGTGCCGTGTAGCCGGTGAGGTTCACGGCGACGTCGGAGATTTCCCACGTCACAGTTCGGTCGAAGGTTTCCCCTTGTCCGGCGGTGAAGTCAACAGATGCCGTCATTAGAGCCTCGCGTTCACATAGATCGCCGCGTTCGTTGTGTCTTGATCATTCAAAACCATGCAACCGCCGTTCGCGGTGAGTCCTGCCGCGACGGTGGCCGTGATCATCGCGGAGTCAGCCGTGATATTGGATGCGGCTATTCCAGTCGTATTGACTAGCCCGGCCGAGTTCTGAACCGAGAAGTCGTTGTTAGCACTGAATGTGACGGCCGGTGTTGCTCGCATGGTGACCGGGAATCTGAACACGAAGTACCCGGCGATGGTGTTCAGACTCGTTGCGTGTGAAACGTACTTGCCAGCGCCGAACGGACCCCACTGATAGTAGAAGCGCTGTGCGATCGCGAGCTCTTGCTGTTTCGGCCGCTTGTCTGGCCATACTTGGGCGGTGCCTAACGTCACTCCGACGCGGTGTAGGCGGATGGTACCGGTGCCGTATCCGGACTCGCGGGTAAGCCGAATCGAGACGTAGTGGTCGTCGTTTGTGCCGAGCGTTTTACCTGAGATCGACGGCACGGCGATGGTGACGTATTGCGCGGTGTTCGAGGTGGACAGTGTGATCGCAGTGCTCGTGGTGACGACCGTGGCCGAAGGTGATCCTCCGGTTCCGAAGTTCTGCACGATCTCGACCTTCAGCGATGCCGTGGAGCTGGCGACGTCGGCAAGGATGGCGATGGTGACGTTGGAGCCGCTGGCGGATCGGACATCTTCCCTGCGATGTTCGTAGTAGGAGTCGGCTGAACCTGCGACGGTGCGGTTCCACGCCATGTAGTAGCGGTCGTGGTCGGCGTAAGTGCCCGCTGTTTCAGCGGTAGGAGTCATGACGTTCGTGGCGCCCGTGCCGGAGTAGATGTACCACCCGTCGCAGGCGTACTTACCTGATGCTGCGGTCGCTGTGTAGCTGGCGGCGGCTTCCTGGTTGATGCGGAAGTTCCCGTTGAAGATCAGATCTTCACGGCCTGCTGTCAGCCCAGCAACGTCGTCGACCGCTGTCCCCAGCGCGTCTTCGATGGTGTCGGCCATTGTCTGCATCTGGGACGGCCCATCCGGTGCCGCCGACAGTTCCGGGTAAGTGATACCGAAGCGGGTCGTTGATCCCATGCTGAAGCCTCCAAGTTATGCGAACAGTGAGCGGACGCCGAACGACGGCGAATAGTTCGCCCCGCCGACCTTGCAGATGAGGAACCGGCGCGGCCAGTCATAGAGCATGAGCAGCTTGTCGTCGGCAACGATCGTTCCGTCTAATGCCCGGTCGTACGGGCAGCGCATCGTCGTACCGCCGAACTCGATGAAGATGATGTCGGTCCCGTCCGGTGCGCCATCTGTCGTGACCGAGGTGCACGACACGACGGCCATTTGAAGCCCCGGCGTTGACTGTCCGATCTCGTCACCGATGCGCGACATTAGTCGCCTCCGTCATCTTCGGAACGGGTCGAGCGGGCAGTGATCGACTGCACTCCATCGACGGTGAGTGAGGTTTCCACCCGCTCAATGAGGTGCCGTTCGTTGTCGCCATCAGGCAGCGCGACCCGCACCACGTCCCCAGTTTCTAGTGCCGGATTCACTGATTGGGTAAACGCGAGTTGAACGGCGGGCAGTCTCACCCGCGCGTAGATCGTGGCAGCGGCGGCGTTGGCTTGCGCAGTGGTCAACAGCAGCGGGGAGGAGTAGAAGTAAGGGATGCGACCCATGCCAGGATTCGTTGCGTCGCCGACGTAGGTGGGCGACGCAGGATCAGTGTCGGCCCGGACCACAGGGGTGAAGGGAGGTGCGCCGTCAACGTCTTGGCCGGACACGACGACAACGTTGTAGACGCGTTGCACGGATCGCTCCCGTGACGCCGATATGAGAACTCCAAGCTCGCCAGTGTTGGCCGTCCATGCAATGGGGTCATCCACGGAGGGGATCGGGCGCGCGACGACTTGACCGTCGGATCCAAACGAGATGTCGAACGCGGCGGCTTTCGCCATGTCCACGATTGCCTGCGACCGGTCCCGGTCATACACCTGGTCGGTGACGGACACGGAGCTGGTCGCCGTGACCTCAGTATCGGGTGCGTCGGTGAAGCACTCGGTCACCCATGACACGGCTTGCGTAACGGCGTTGCCAGAGGCGACGCGAGGTGCCTCGAAGCGTGAGCGCTGCACTCGTGCCCACAGGTCCGGGCAGGTCAGCGTCATCGCGTCAGTCGCTGAATGTTCATACACTCGGCGAGTGGCGTCCACGGCGAACACTCCGAGGGCGGCGTATTCGGTGGATCCGTCGATGTAGCGCCATCCGCGAAACGGTTTGAGTAGCGTTCCTGGCGTGTTGAGTTCGTTCCACAGGTCCGAGGTTGTGGTCAAGGTGAGGCTTCGCCGGATGCCTGGGCGGGTTGCATCGTCGGTGACCGAACCGTCAAGGATCGGCACTGTTGATGTGTCGGTGTCGAGTGGGACTATCGCGCCGTCGCGCCACACCTCGACTTTCGAGATGGATGTCCCGCCACGGCGGGCGACCTGAAGGAACCTGTCGCTGACCGCATACATGTCAGACGCCTTCTTGGCCGGTGAATACTCCTAGCCAGGTCACGTACCGGTTCTTCAGTTCCGTCCAGCTCGCTGCTTCGGTGAGAACGTCGGCCCATGACCGATCAATCGTCACAGTGCCAACCGGGCGCTCGACGGTGCGATACGGCAAGACGAACGTGCGTACCGGGCTACCGCCGATGATCGCTGTCTCGGTGACCCCGCCGAACGCCACCCATTCGCTGGTTACTCCCCATCCCAAGCTGTGCGGAATGTTGAGTAATAGCGGGGTGAGGTCTTGCAGCAACGTCAGCAGGTCGTCGCGTTCGGTGAGTGTTTCAGTCGTGATCTCCAGCGTCCCAGCGGGTGATCTCAGTGTGCCGTCTGTCAGGACGATCGGCCGCCGCCGCCCGATGGGCGCCTGTATCGACTGGTTGATCTCGCGTGTGCGGGTTGCCAGGTCGGTGACTTCAATCGGCTGGGATAGTGCAGGGGTTCCAGGATGGACAAGCCACGGCTGTGAGGTGTCCACGGTCGCGGTGCCGGTGGACTGCTCAAGGTCGGTTTCCGGTGACAGGACGGCCAGTGTCCGGTAGGACACGGCAATACCGTAGGGCGCCTCATAGTCAACGAGCGCCATCTCGGCGGCGTCGATCTCCACGTTCGGGTCAGCTTGACGTACTGGATCCGTAGTGCCGTCCGGGTTGAGGCGAACACACGTGAGAACGCCACCGATGTAGTCGGTGAGTCCGGTCACGGCGATGGTGATGAAGGGAGGTTCGTCGTCGCTGCTGGCGATTGCCGTGGCGGACATGCCTACCCCGCATTCCGGTAGAGGAGTTCATCGGCGAGCCCGTCGAGCGCTTGATCGGCGGCGACTTTCATCCGACCGATGAGCGCCCCATCGGCGTCCACGATGACAAGGTGTTTCGGTGAGGCGATCGTCATCGCGGCCGGGGTGATCGTCGGCGCGAGCGAACCGGGGTCGAACCCGGCGAGACTGGTCGCAGCTAGTCGAGTGGTCGCAGCTTCCACGTCGGCTAGCGTTGAATCAATACCGCTGGTGAATCCTTGCCCGACGTTCTCACCGAAGCCTGCGAATACCTTCGACGGTGAGTTGATGCCAAGCTTCCCAGCGAACTTGCGTAGTGGTTCCGGCAGGAGATTGAGCAGAGCCGAAGTGACGGATGATTTGAGTGATCCGATCCCGCTGATGAGTCCCTTCACGACACTTTCACCAGTGCCGTAGAGCCACGACGCCGCGCCTTTGAGCGCGCCGGTCACCGTGTCTTTGATGTCGCTGACTTTCCTGCCGATGTCGGTCATCTTCGATTTGATGCCGTTATAGAGGCCGGTAAATGCGGCAATGACGCCGCTGACAGCTCCGGCGATACTGCCGAGCGTCGTCTTGATGACGTTGACGGCCACCGAGATCGCCGTCCTGATGCCCGACCACACGACGGACGTGACAGAAGCGATGAGCTTGAAGTTCGTTGTGATGATGTTCGTCGCGATCTCAATGGACCGCCACAGCAGCGTGATCACGGTCATGGCCTGCACGAACGCGGGGCGCATGAAGTTGACCATTGTTGAGAAGCCGTTGACCCACGCCGTGACGAGCCAGCCGATCGCGGGGATTCCGGTCCCAATCATCCATGAGATGAACGGGCGCAGGTACTGATCCCAGAGGACTTGAATCGTCGCCTGAATCTGCGGCCAGTTCGCCACCCACCAGGCGACGAGTTCGGCGGCTTTCGCCTTCCATTGTTCCAGCGTTGGGCGGATGGCGATCCAGGTTTCTTGCGCGGTCTTCTTGATCTGCTCCCACGCTTCGCTAACGATCGGCGCGACGGTGCCCGACCAGAAGTCGGCGATTGCTTGGCCGATCTTCTGCAAGCCTTTCCAGACGCCTTCTACGAAGCTGCGGAAGCCTTCGGACTTGTTCCACAGTAAGACGAGCGCACCGATAACGGCGCCAATCGCGAGGACTACCCATCCGACCGGGTTCGACACGAGGCCGAAGGCTCCGAATGCTTTGACGACCATCGCCACGACGGGGATGATCTTTGCGAGGATGAGCGCGATCGGTCCCGCTGCCACGGCGATCGCGGTGAGTTTCTCCCCGGTTGATGCGGTGCCGTCGGTGAGCCGCACGAACGCTTCGCCGACTGTCTGAATCGCGGGGATGGCCTTCTCTGTGAACCACAGCGACAGTTTCGTGAGGATCGGTAGAAGTTTCGCGCCGATCTGAATCTTCAATCCTTCCAGGGCGAGATTCCAGTCGCGGGTGTTCTTGCGTGCGGCGAGGAAGTCTTCGACCATCTTCTGATTGAGGGTTTGCCCGAACTTGTCCGACTGCTTCGCCAGTTCGGCGAGCCCTTTGGATCCTTTGTTCAGGAATGGAATCAGGTCGGCGCCTGCGCGACCGAACAGCTTCATCGCTAGCGCCGTCTTCTCCGCGCCGTTAGGCATGGACTCGAACCGGTCAGCGACTTTCGGGAGAAGCTCACTCATCGGCAGGATCTGGCCGTTGGCGTCGCGGAAGTCGAAGCCTAGCTGCTGAATCATCTTCGCCGTGGCATCACCAGACTGGGTGGCCGTCGTCAGGTTCCGCCCGAAGAGGGTCAGGCCCTTCGTGAAGGTTCCGACTTCGACCCCGGAGGCTTTCGCGGCGAAACGGAACCGCGACATCTCTTCCGCCGTGCCGCCAGCGACGCGCTGCAGTTTGACGACTTCCCCGGCTGCGTTCTTGAACGTCTCAATGGATGCCGCAGCGAACTTCGCGACACCGACAGCGGCGAGCACCCCGGCCACCGCGACGGCAGCTTTACGGACGACGGGCAGCATTCCTGCCGTGATGCCCTTACCCATGCCTGCGCCTGCGGTGGTTCCTGCTGTCGTGGCGGGTCCGACAACTTGCCCGGTGAGTGCGGCCCTCATTCCGACGGTGGTCGGCACGATGGAAACGTACGCTGTTGCGATCTCGTTCTCAGCCACGTCGCCTCCTGTCTAGCCACTCGCGGGCCTGCTCTTGGGTCATGGATGACCCGCCGAATGTGCGGGTATTGGTGCGCTTGGGATTGATGACGCCTGGGCGTGGAACCGGTGTCGGACGGTTGCGGTTATTCGCGGCGTCTTCCGTCTTGGACCACACAAGCAAGTTGAGAGCGTCCACCGACGCCGCCTGCAACTGTTCAGGTAGTCCCCACCACCATTCCGGCGTGAGGCTTCTGTACGTCGCCGTCCGGGGATCACCCATCAGCCCTGCGATGAGTACCTCAAGGCGGCGCCAGGTGAGCCCAGGTGTGCCTGCCTGCCGGATGTCGATCCCCATTGCGGCGAGGTCGTATTCGACGGCGTTGCCGTGATCGCGGCAGAAGCTGCGGACCTCTAGGCTTTTCCCGCTTTCGCCGCTTCCTTCGAGATGATGTGCATGAGCACTCCGGCCGATCCGCCAGCGGCCGTGAAGTCGTCGTAGTCGTCATCCATCATCAGAGTGCGCGCCGCTGCGACGGGATCCGTGGTGCCCAGGGTGAGGGCGTCGTCGGGCCACAGCTCAGCGGGCAATACACGGAAGTCTCGGCCATCGGCGCAGATGACGATCGGTTCGTGTTCGCCTTGCAGTTCGGCGATGACTTCGGTCAGGTCGTATTTGTCGGCCATGATTCACCTTCACTAACTGCGTGGGCTTGCGTGGGCTAGCGGCGGATGAGTGCCCACGCAAGGCCCATCCGCCGCTAGTTTGTTAGGAGCTGGTGTCCTGATAGATGTAGGACTTCACTCCGTTTGAATCTGGTAGGCAGTTGATCGTGACCTCGTAGCCGATCGGTTCGTCGTTCTTCCACACGACCTCGCCACGGTCTGTGACGCGGCCCTTCGGCACGACGATGCGGATCGCCTGATCGCCATCGAGCATCTCGAAGACGTACGATTTCAGGGGCATTTGGTCGCCGGTGATCTCAATCGTTCCGCCAGTCACGTCTGCGCCGTAGAAGATCGACTGCGACTCGTCGTTAGATTCGATCATCTTGAACTGGTAGGTAACTTCGTGGCTGGTTTGCACCGTTCGCACAGTGTCGCCGTTCTGCCACGCCTTGATTGATTCGTTATCGGCGTCGATTGACTGGGTGACACCGTCTTCGGAGATGTATCCGACTTCGGTCAGGTCAGCGTCAATCGCGGTGATCGCGTCGGTGGGCAAAGTGGCGTCGGTGGCACCGTGGTAGACGCCACCGGTAACGCCGACGAGGACGTTGTCGCTATCAGTAGCCATGCGGGGTAACTCCTATTCTGAGTGATTTCATTTGTGCGTGGGCGAGTCACCACGGCGGGCGACACAATCAGGAGGTGAGGGCAAAGCCTCGAATGTGAACGGTGAAGGTTTGGCGGTATCGGGCTGATCCGGTAGCCGGGTCCGGGGTGGATGTGGGACCAGAGAACTCTTCGACTCGGTAGATTTGCACACCGTCCACACGGGCACCGTCGAGTCGGTAAAAGCTGGCGCGAACCTCTTGCGCCAGCTCTGCTGCTTCCGGCTGCGTTGGCGCCCATGAATCAGCGGTGATCTGCGCTCCGTCGGAGATCGGTGTCGCAGCGGGACCGCCGGACCGGGACAGCACAACGAACGATTCCGGTCGCGGTTTCGGGACGGTTGATGAAACGGCCGGGGTGATATCCGCAGCTACTTCGGGGATGATCACAGCGAGTGCATCGTGAAACTGCACGAGTGGTTTCATCGGGCCGCGTCGATCGCCTGCGTGAGGGCAAGCCCGTCGGCTTCGGCGAGTTTGGCTCCCAGTGTTGCCGCGATGACGGCCGCACGGAAACGTCGGCCGCTGGGAACGATGCCCGAATCGACCTCGAAGCCCGGTCCTGCTGCTGCGGCTACTCGTTCAGCGCGGGCGTGAATGTCCGCGCGGACGCTACCGATGTCGCCCCGGCGGATACTGTTTTCTACGGCCATGTGGTAGACGATCTTGGCGGTCATCCGTTGACCTCCCTCAACTTCGCCTCAATGTGGTGCGGCCCGGATGGTGTGCGAATGTCCAGCGGTGAGCCGACGACGCGGAACCTTCGATCGCCGGATTCGACTTCATAGTCACCGGTAATCACCTCATCGGGACGCAAGAACAGCACCGCGTCCACGGCTTCCCCGTCGCGATTGTCGAGGAGTTCCGAGGTGGAGGTGTGCGAGATCCATCCGGTCGTTGATGTCGCTTCATCGAAGCTGGCGACCTGGTTGCCGTGAGCATCCTCGGTGAATGTCGGCGCGTACAGGTCGATGCTGACCGTGAGGAGCTGGTCGATCATGTGGGGACGACCGCCGAACGGTCACGGTAGGAGCGGGCAAGTGATAACTCGTCGCGGGTCATCGACAGGGCGCCGGACGCGGTGTATCCACCGGCCTGCCAGGAATACCCTCCGATGGTTTCACCTGTGACACCGGGATTCGGGCCAGCGACGGCGCGCTGCACCATCGCCGCAACAGCCCACCGGACATCCTCGGGAATCTCGGTGTAGCCGTGGGTGTAGGTGACGTACGCCGCTGACGTAGGGCTGTCGGGGTAGATGATGGCTTCCACGACATCGGATGCGATCCGCACCTCGTCGATTCCGTCGAATGTGTACGTCAGTGGGACACCTGCGGTGCCGTCGGTGAGGACTGACTCCACGGAGGTGATCTCCACGACTGGTGACTTCAGCCGGATGATTCCGTCGCGGGCTTTGAGTACGCCAGCGAAGTCAGTTGCCGTGAAGTCGTTGTTAGATTCTTTGCGGAAGCGCGCTGAGGCACTAGCAAGCATCGCCGACAACTGCCCGCTGCTGAGCGTTGAGTCGTTAGCGAGAGCTTGAACATCGTTGATGCTTGCCAGTGCCTCAGTCATGGTTTAGCTACCGATCGTCAGCTTGACGGCGCGGACCATTTCCGTTGCGCTGTTCGCGTCGTATACGGCCTTCGTTCCGGCCAGCGACCATACGACAGACTCGTTTTGCAGCAGCGCTTCGTTCCACTGTGCGGCCCACGTCGCAGCGATCCCGCCGTATTCGGCGGAACTGGTGTTGACGCTGCCCATCGGTCCGACTGGTGCCCGTGTAGCGAGGATGAACGCCGACTTGTGGTAGGCGTACGCCTCATCGGTTTCGATCGCGTTCGACCCGATGACGGTGAATCCGGCGCGGCGACCGATGATCGCTTCGCGGAATGCCTCCGATGTGCCCGTCTGGTCGGCAGCCTTGAAGTCGGGATCCTTGAGGATCGCGGCTTCAGCCTCCGGCCCGCAGACGATGAACCGATCGCCACGGGGCACGTTCGCCTCGTTGAGCAGTCGGCCAGCATCCACAATCGATCCCCACGGATCGGCTTCGGACAGGTCGATCTCATAGCCCGTTTCGTACGTGGCTCCCGAGATCGCGGCGGCGATGTAGCCTTCGATCTTTTCGGCGACGGCCTGCGCTTGGGGGCGAAGAACGCGGGCGCCGAAGTCTTCGACCTGCAGCGTCTGATTCTCGGTCGTGAGCGGCACGGCCGAGTAGGGCAGCTTGTCGAGGACGACAGCAATCGAGCGCTCCGTGATAGCAGAGCGACTGATCGCGTTGGTGTGTTCACTGTTGACGTCGGCGTTCTCGTTTGCCGACAACAGGGCGCCGACACGAACATTGACGGTCGTTCCCATCGGCGCGGAGAAGTCCACGTCGTAGTCGCGGGTGACGGTTCGCGGGAGAACGATCTCTCGCGACAGTGCGCCGATCGCGGCCCGCGCATACGGGGTCGGATTGGCGAAGGTATTTGCAGCCATGATGGCTCCCTCTGGTTAGTAGCCCTGGCGGGCTGTTAGTTGATCTTCTGGTAGATGCGGTCAGCGAGTTGGCCGGGATCGAGGCTGTCGATGTCGTCAGTGGCATCACGTCCCGATGGCTTGAGCTTCGGCGTGGGCTTGCCGTCTGTTGCGTCCGGCTTGCCAGCGCCAACGGCGTCGAGCAGCTCGGCCGCTGACTCCTCTAGCTCTTGCTGGGTGGTGCCGCTGAGGAACTTGACGAGGTTTGACGGAACTCCCTTGTCACCCGCGACCTGATGCCGCAGTTGCGCGGTGGTCGCTGCCTTGAGTTGGGCTTCCAGTTTCAGTCGAGTCTCGCGTTCCTTTTCCAGTTCCGACTTTCCGGCATCTTCGATGTCCTTGAGCTTGGATTCCGCTGACTTTAGACGTTTGCGTAGTTCTGCTGCTTCACTGTTGGTCTTGGCGAGCTTCGCCTTGGCCCGTTCCACATCGAACTGCTCGTCAGCTACCTCCTGGGTGTCTGCTGACGTGGTTTCCTCCGGGGATTCGTCTTGCGTTTCCTGCTCACTCACTGCGGTCCCTCCAGGGGTTACCCGAGCCGGTTCGGCCCGGTGGTCTAGTTGTTGCCGAGGTATTGGCGGTAGGCGTTGAGCCTGTCTTTCGCCTGAATGTCTCCGGCCTTCCACTGTTCAATCGCCGCGTCGTAGGATTCGCGGTGCGCTTGATCGGTGGGTGATGGCGTCCAGTCGTCGGTGTAGACGAGTTCGGCTGAGCAGTCGCAGTTGTCGTGCGACTCAAACGATGCGGTGTCTTCGGAGTGGTACACGTCGCCGCGTCCGGCGAGCATCGCGCAGAAGGCGCACGCTGTCGCCGACGCGGTTCGCGCCCACGCACTCGCCCGCTGCTTGCCGTCCATCGTCGGGTTATCGCCGCTGACCAGTGACAGGATCGTGTCCCTGGATCCGAAAGCGACTTCGTTACCGACCGTTCCCAGAACGCTGGCAAGCCCACGGTTCATCGCGAGGTCGAGCGGTTCGTTATTGAGCATTCCGAGTTTGACTCGTGCGATGCCGTAACCGATCTTGTAGGTCAGTTGTTGGCGGTTGACGATGGCGATGGGTGTGATCGGTGGACCGAGGTTGGGTCGTCGGGTTTCGGCGGCTGCGTAGCGTTGCGCGTATTTCGCGGCGTCGATCGCTGTCATCCGCTTGCCTGTCGATGCTGTGGACATAGTGGCTCTGGCCCACATGTCGGCGTCGCGGTCCAGGTCGCGGGGGTCCAGGTCGCGCCATAGTTTCGTGGCTGATGCCAAGGTGACGGCGCGGATCTGGCGAACTGTTGCCCGGTGAGCGGTGGTGAGGCTTGCCCCTTTACTTGTCGATGCCATCGGCTTGACGTGCGAACTGTCCGGCGAGCTGGCCGAGAACATCGTTGGATTCCGCGAGCGCCTTCCACTCGGCAATGTCCTGATCGGTGGCGTCGGGGACACGGTCCCAGAGTCCTTGCGGTGGGATGCCGAGCATCGTGGCCATCTTCCCGAGAGCATCGACAACCTGCGCCAGTGATCGGGCTGTCGTGTCGGCCCATCGAACCTGAGCGGAATCGTCACCTGCCGCGTCCGGGTTGCCCGCGATATTCGCAGCTAGGCGCAGGTACTGTTCGAAGGATTCCCCGAGCGAGGTTTCGATTTCGGCGGCACGCCGGTCCTTGCCTGCCTCCGTGGCGGCGAGGGCCTCCGCCGAAAGGTTCGCCATCTGCCCGAGGAGGGCTTGCGGTGGGACTTGACTGATCGCGGCGATGTCTCGCACACCTGACTGCTGAGAGTCGATGTAACCCTTGAGGTCCGACGCCTGGAACTGGCCAGCTTTCACGTCGGGATCTTCAAACGTCCACAGGTTTTTTGCCGACGACTTCAGCGACTTGGTGTTGCCGTTGGCATCTTTGGGTGCCGTCCAGCCGGTAACCCAGCGCTGATGGAAGGCTCCGAAGTGTTGCGCGGTGAGCATCCCGAATACGGTCTCGTCGATGCGCGACTGAATCGGGATCAGTGATTCGACGACGCCTTGAGGCATGTCGAGGTCCAGGTCCACGCGGTCACGGAATCGAACGACGGGGCACACCCCGACGCCGTGCTCTTGCTCATCGGTGAGCGCCCACCGTCCGTCGCGGCTGCGGGAGATTGTGTAGATGTGATTCGCGTCGATGAGCCGATTAGTGGAGGCGTCGACTTTGTCCAGGGCGTACACCGGCCACATGTCATCGAGTGGATCGACGTACATGGCGGTGAGCTTGCGTGCCGAGCGTGCCGCCATGACGGGGACCGGGTCACCGGGTAGGACGATGCCGTAGGAGTGACCGAATGCGACGGCGCCACGGATGAGGCCTGCCTGTTTGGCGTCCATGCCGTTGGCCTGCCAGATATCCCAGACGGCCAAGTTCTCGCGTGACTGCGTCCCTCTGAATCCGACGACGCGAAGCGACTGCACGAGGATGTCCACGACGAGCGGCAGGTAGTTCGTTCGGGCTTTGCGGGCGTAGGTGAGCATCTCCGGTTGGGCGTCTTTCGGGATGTTCACTGACGATGGGTGTAGTTCAGGGCGAAGGGCTTCGGCGATCGCTTCCAGACGTCGAGATTCCAGAGCTGACTCTTCTACACATGCGCGCTGGAGGTCGATGACCTCGTTAGCTGACAGCATCCGTAACCTCATCTGCTCCTTAGAAGAACGCGGCGCCACCTGTGCGCTCGCGTTTCTTGCTGTTGTTTGCCCGCGACGCGAGCACCAGTCGGCGCACCATGCGGGCACCGATCACACATACCGCCGCGTCGATCTTGCGTGCGGAGTCGCGTGATTCCTTCCCGATCGATGTCCCGAAGCGGTTCGGGCGTCGTCGGGCGTTGACGACGTGGCGATGGATCCGTGAATCCCCGTCGTGGGTGAACCGACGTTCATCTATTTCGGCGAGGGTTAGTTCGCAGGCTTTCGTGAAGTCCAACGTCTTACCGCGCATGTCCCAGGCGATCGGTTGCGGGTCGGTTCGCGTTGCGGGTTCGGCCCACACGTCGAGTCGGTCTCGGTAGCGTTCCGGCCAGGTGATCTTCGCGAAGCCTTCCCACTCGCGGACGTCGGCGAAGAATCCGGTCGGGTTCCACCGGTCGAACGCCATCTCGACGGCGGAATCAACCTCGGTGGTGTTGATCCGGTCGTCGCGGCCGTCGAGTTCCCACACTCCAATACCGAAGACGTGCCCGTCGT
>OFRE01000265.1_pt1 | contig 15035 bp, 26 predicted proteins | sample 1543061 | NCBI WGS metagenome assembly OFRE01 (sample SAMN07774218, study PRJEB24372) | wastewater metagenome | isolation source: Exp Tend NO 50WW | collected 2016-02
GCGAAAAGGTCGCCGCCCGTCAGCAGGATCAACTGCTGGCTAACCAGAAGTACGAGGCCGACCAGCAGGAATTGCAGCGGACGAACATGCTGCGGCAGTTGTTGCCGCGTGTTGTGTCGCCGGAAGGCCAGGTAGACCAGAACGCGCTTGGGCAATATATCCAAGCAGGCGGCGACCCGCGTGAGGCCGCTGATTATCGGCGGGCGATTGTTGGCCCGCAGGACACTGCGCGGTGGACTGCGCCGAAAACGGTGCCGAACGTCGTGCGTGACGGTGTTGCCGGCCAGTTGGTGCTGACACCTGAAGGCGAGACGTTTGAGCCTTACCCAAACAAGCCTGCGCCAGTGGTTAAGCCTGCACCACAGCAGCGCGCACCTACGGGCTACCGTTTTACAGAGCAGGGCGGCCTAGAGCCTATTCCTGGAGGCCCTGCTGCCGGCGGCGGTATCGGCGGCAAGCCACCGACCGAGAGTCAGCAGAAGTTCTCCTTGTACGCGCAGACGCTTGGCGATGCGTTGCCGCCACTGAATCAACTCTATGCGACCGGCTATAACCCGTCTGCAATAGCGATGAAGCTGTCGTCGATGGACCCGACTGCGCTTGTTTCGTCAATTGCAATGGACGGGCTTTCTGCTGCCGATGCCGAGTGGATCAGTCTGATCAATAACGTGGCCGACTCCATTGTGCGCCCCCGCTCCGGTGCAGCAATCACTATCGGTGATGTGACGAATACCATTCTTGGCTACGTCCCGCTCCCGCAGGAAGGGGCGGCGACTCGGCAGCGCAAGATGGCGAACCTTGAAAAGCAGCGCACCTACTTGCAGAACATTGCGGAAGGTCGCACGGCGGGATCTGCAAAGCCTGCTGGCACGCAGCCCGCTGCCGGCAAGAAAGCACCGCCCGTCAACCTCGACAAATTGATCCCACGGTGACCGATGGACATTCGTAGCGAGCGCATCGCGGGCATCAAGGCGGCACTGAAAGCCGGAGCTACCCGTGAGCAGATTGCCGACCACATGGCAAAAAAGCAGGGCGTGGATATTGCTGCTGCGCGTGAGGCCGGCGCGACGGATGACGACATCATCGCGCATCTTGTTCAGGTTCAGCCGGGCAAGCGGCAGAACCCCTACGCGAAGGCGTTGCAAGAAACGAATCCGGCTATGCGCGGCATGGTCAATATCGGCTCCGGTATGGCCGGGCTTGCTACGGGTGCGCGCCAACTGGTCGGCGCTGACATGTCGCCAGCCGATCAACAGAACCTTGAGGCCGGCGAGTATCTTGCCAGTCAGCCGGGCGGCACTGTTGGCCGCATCGTCGGTCAGGCGTTGCCGTTCGCTGCAATTCCTGCCGGCGCTGCTGGTCAGGCTGTTGGCCGTGGATTGCAGGGCGCTGGCATGGCTGCCAATGCTGGCCGCGTGGTAAACGCTGGCACGGCTATCGCCGCTTCGCCTATGGCCGACCTCGCGCTGCTTGGCGCTGGCGCTGGCGCTGTCATGCCCACCACGAAAGAAGGCGAGCGTTCGGTTAACACGCTGATCGGTGCGGCTGCCGGCCCTGCTTTCATGGTCGCCAGTCGTGGGCTTGGCGGTATTGCCGAGGCTGGCCGCGCATGGCTGAACCCGGAAGATGTGGCAGCGCAAGGCATTCTACGCGCCGCTACCGATCCGGCAAAGGTGCGTGGAATGCAGGGGACTGGTGAGATTGTGCCCGGTTCCATCCCGACTACCGCAACCGCTACAGGTGACGCCGGCCTGCTGGCAATGGAGCGCCGTATGCGTTCCACGAACGTCAGCGACTTTTCGCCGGTAGACGAAGCCGCAGCCAAGGCCCGTAACGAAGCACTGGCGAAGATTGCCAAGACGCCGCAGGAATTGGCAGACGCCAAGCTTGCCCGCTCGGGTAATGAGGCCGTCTTCTACCGTGACGCGCTGCCGCAGACCGCTGTCACGCAGACCGCTGAATTGGCCGCCTTGAGTTCCCGTCCTGTCGTCAAGCAAGCATTTGCCCAAGCGGTGAAGGACGCTGCAAACCTCGGAATGAAGTTCGGCAGCAATGGGCAACTGTCCGGCACAGACATGCACATGGTCAAGATGGCGCTGGATGACGCATTGCAGCGCGCATCGTCTACGACTACCCCGCAGGGCCAGAACGCCGCCCGCGCAGTGAAGGCCGCCCGCGATGAGTTCGTCAAGTACATGGACTCCAACGTCCCAGGATACCAGCAGGCCCGCCAGCAGTACGCACAGGCATCGCAGCCCATCCGGGAAATGGAGTCAGCCCAATCCATCCAGCAGCAGTTGCGAGAAAAGGGCGGCAAGATGGCTTCCGGTGCCGACGCGCCTACGCCGTTGCAGTTCGAGCGCGCCGTCAAGTCGGTGGCAGATAGCGACTTCGGCAGCAATTTTTCTGCCCCAGCGCAGAAGGTTCTAGATGACATCGCTGCCGATATTCGCCGGGCTGACCTTGTGAACGCAAAGAACGTGCGCGGGCTTGGGTCTGACACGTTCCAAAAGTTCGCCAGCCAGAACGTCGCTGACAAGTTGACTGGCGGTTCTGCGATGGCAAGGCGGGTTCAGAATCTACCGATGTTCGCCGGTCGTAATGACGAAGTATCGCAGATGATGGTGCGGGCTATCGTTGACCCGAAATATGCCAAATACATCATCAGCAAACTGCCGACTGCGCGCGATCAGTCGAACATGATGAAGCTGATACAATCTGCCACAAAGTCGGCTGCCGTGGCTGCTGCCCCCGCTATCAAGAAAGAGGTCATGCAGTAATGGCACAGATCGTCTACAACCCTGTTTTCCAAGCCTTCGATGATGCCGGCGATCCGCTGAACGGTGGTCTGCTGTACACCTATGCGGCTGGCACGACTACGCCAAAGAGCACATGGGCTGACGCTGGCGAAAACACGCTGAACGCCAACCCCATTGAGCTTGACTCAAGGGGTGAGGCGATTATCTACGGTTCGGGCGCGTACAAGTTCGTCCTGCACACGGCGCTGGATGCTCCAATATGGACGGCTGACGACGTGGCAGTCGGTGGCACGGTCGTCACTGCTGACATTGCTGACGGTGCTGTCACTACCCCCAAACTTGCAAGTAATGCACTTTCCGCCGACGTTGCTGGCCGCTCGAAGATGCAAGACGGCTTCGTCACGTCGGCAAAGTTGGCTGTTGTTGCAGTCCCGAACGGGTCAACCGCTACTACGCAGTCGGCGTCAGACAACAGCACGAAACTGGCTACAACGGCCTACGCTGACGGGCAGGCAACACTGGCGTATAACAACGCAATCGCGCAGGCCCGCTTGTATGACGGGGTGCGGCACACGCTCGCCACGGTCACGTCTACAGCATTGGCGGTCATTCCCGATGACGACACTGTTCCAGACATTACGGAGGGTACGGAGATATTCTCCGTCTCCTACACGCCAACGTCGGCAGCCATCGACCTTGCCATCGACGCGTTTATTCCTGGCTGTGGAAATGACAACTACGAGCGCATTGCCGCCGTGTTTGTCGGAAGCACCTGTATTTCCGCTGTCTCTGTTTACGGTGCCAGCAACGTGAATATCATCCTTGCTTGCAGTGGCATTTACAGTCCTGCAAACACCAGCGCGCTGACCATATCGGTGCGCGTCGGCAGTACGGCTGCGGTGAACTTTTACGTCAACGGCGGGGACAATTCCGGGAACCGTAAACTCGGCGGCGCAACAAAATCAACTTTGACCATCCGCGAAATCACGCGGTAACACGGGGTAATTTATGAGCATTCGCAAAGTACCTGTAACCATCCGCAGTGGCGGCACTTCGTCAGACTGGATTTCCGCCGATAGCGTCAGCGACAACGGCACGGCTGCCATCGTTGGCATTGCCACGCCGGGCACCGTTGACGCGGTGGCGCTGTCGATCGACTTCTCGATTAACGGCTCTACCGCTCTGCCGATTACGGACAGCGCAGGCGCGGCTGTAACGATCACGCAGGCGGCCAACAAGTACATCACGCTGGCCCCGGCGAGTTATCCGGTGATTCCGGCGTATTTCCGACTGACCGCAGCCAGCGCCGTTGCTGCTGACCGCAACTACACCGTTATTCTGCGGGACATTGTGTAATGTTGCTGCTTTTCACTGGCGGATCGGGTAGCGGCCCTGCGGTCGCGTCATATCCTCTTGACGACGACGGCACACTCGCTGCTGCGTTCGGCTTCGGCTGGCTTGAGACTGACGCGCCGGATTACTGGAACGCTGATTACACCTACACGGGTGCGCAGACTGGCGGAACGGCCGTTGCACTCCCGACCGCAGCGAACGCGTTTGCATCGCAGGCGGTTACGGTCGGGCCGGGCAAAATCCTTGCCGTGGAATTGGTAATTTATTCTGCCCCCACAGGTGATTTTGATGACCTCGGGCTTGTGGCGCTGCTTTCGGATGCGGGGGAACTTTACAGTTCCGCAAATACTTATATCTACCGATACCTCGGTCAAAACTTTTGGGATGGTAATGGTCTGCTGAATCCAATACCAATGGTCTCGTCGCCCGCAGGTTTCCGCATCGGCGTGGAATTTAACGGCAACGACGGGACAGTCACTTACCGTTCATCCGATGGTTCAACCGCGACCACACAAACCTTCACGCCCGGCACTCAAGTAACAATGGGCATGAATGCGGTAGACGCAGGAACGACCGCCGCTGGCCAGACCGCCAGCATTACCCTTGTCCCGGTCGGTGCCGACATGCAACTCGGCTACACGACGGGTGCGACGGACTTCAACGGCGACCTCGTCGCATCCCTGTACCTTACCGATGGCAGTGGCGATTACCTCGTCGATGGCTCGGGCGACTATTTAATCGGAGCGTAAATCATGGCAAATGCACCTGTAGCAGTTTCAACCCGCTCGGCGGCGACCAGCATTGCAGACGCTGACTTGTTCGGACTCTCGGTATCGGGAGTATGGAAGAAGCTTACCGGCGCGGTCATGCGCGATCAGTTGCTGAACCGCCTCACCTCCCTCGGCGACTTCGCAAGCGGTGGTAGCATCGGTGCCTGTGATGCTTGGGAAATCGCAAACGTCGCGCAGACAACCGCGTGGAAAGCACTCACGATTGACGCGCCGACCAATCTGTTGTCCCAGCAGAAAGTCATCCGCAACACGGGCACGGCCGGCTTCTTCATGTACGGCCGGTACATTCCCCCCGGCGGGGCACACACGTTTACCTATGTGCCGAGTGTTGGCTGGCGTCGGACGGCAGCAGGGCCACAGCGTATTCTCCAAACAAGCGTGAACATCACGGCCCCTACTGATACGAACAAGAACGCAATGTTGTCTTTCAGCATCCCTCCGGATTTCATCGGGGAGAACGGGCAGGTGTTGATCTGGTACGCCATCACAATGACCAATAACGCAGACGCAAAAACTATTGCATTGGATGTATATGACCAGACAACCACAGTGGCGGCTACAGCCGCGAACGTGGCGAATTATAATATTGCCAGAAACCAGTTTTCAATAATGAACATGAACTCCAAGACCGCACAGCAGTTCCTGCTCGCAAACATGCCGCCTTCGTACACTTCGTTTTCAACTGCACAAAAGGATATTAAGACTCAAAACCAGACAGACTGGACATTGAGCGTTACGAAGGCAACGGCAGGGGACTCTATGATAATGGTGTCGGCAACTGTTGATATTGTTGTTTTTGATTGAGGTGTGCAATGAAAAAAATTGCCATAGTTGAAAAGGACGGAATCCACCAGCCTGCTGAACCGTTCCCGGCTGACGCTATCGAAATCCGGGGCGACATCGAACCGGGATTTTACCTGTGCTATCAGCCGGGCGATGCACTGCCGGATCCTGCTGCGGAGAACTGACGATGAGCGCAGCGGAACAGGAAGCAATCTGGGAGCGCCTTGAGAAGCACGGCGACATGATCAACGGGATGCGCGTAGACCATGCGCAGTTGTCCGCAGACGTTCGCAACCTGACCGGCCTAGTGCGCGCCCGCGCTGAAAAAGCCGAAGCGCAGCACAAGGAACTCATTTCCAGCATCAACGCACTCACTGCGGCGGAGAACGAGCGCGGCGGCATGGCGAAACTCGGCAGGGGTGTTGCTATGGTCATCGGTGCGATTGCTGCGGCTGCCGGCGTGATTGTCGCTGCGATGCACTGGAAGGGGTCGCCATGAGCCTATCCAGCAAGCAGCGCAACTTCGTCCGCATGGTCGGGCTGCTGATCGAACACGCCTACCAGCAAGGCTACGAATTGACATTCGGGGACGCCTACCGTGATCCTCGGTTACACGGCGAGATGGGTAAGAAAGGCGGCTACGGTGCGCCGAACAGTTGCCACAAGATCCGATTGGCCGTTGACTTCAATCTGTTCAAGGACGGCAAGTACCTGACCGGCACTGACGACTATCTGCCCCTCGGTTTATACTGGGAGTCTATCGGCGGTTCGTGGGGCGGTCGGTTTTCCGGCGGCGACGGCAATCACTTTTCACTTGAGCATGAGGGATTCCGATGAAACTCGCAGACAACATCGGCAAGGCTTGGAGCGTGTGGCTCCTGTCCGCAGCAACCGCGCTGGCTGGCCTTGAGCCGTTCTTCCCGGCGCTGAAAGAGGCGTTGCCGCCGCACTGGTACGCCATCGCGCTGCCGGTCATCCTGGTGGCTCGCGTCATCAAGCAGGCATTCCATGAAAATGAAACCCGCTGACCGCTGGATGGCGCTGCTGGCCTTCCTCGTCTATAACGCCATCGTGTTCTTCTGCGGTGTCGCTACGGGTGGCATGTCATGCGCCGCTTCAGTTTTCTGAATAACGTGTGGTTCTACGTCACAGCGTTCGCCATGCTGATCCTGTTCATTGCGGGTCTGCTTGTGCTGGCGTGCATGTGGTGCGTCGGGGTTGTGAGTCCTGACGATGATGAATCGTGACGCAATCCTGGCGCTTGCCTGCGGTCTGCTCGGCCTTGCGCTGGGCTATGCGATATGGGGCACGACTGACGAGGTTGTCATTGAAACGCCCGCCCCGTCTGTGACGTGGCAGGACGGCAGCGTTACGGCGGCCCGCGTTGTTGACGCCAAGCCCAAGTTGCCCGCACCGTCGAAGCCGAAAGGCGGCAAGACGATCCGCACCGTTGAGGTCACCGTCAAGCCAGACCCGGTTCCGGAACAAGGAACAAAAAACACACAACCCTGCGAACCTGTCAACCTCCGCATCGACCTAGACCAGTACAAGGACGGCATCCGCGCCTCGGTGATTGCCAAGAACGGCTCGGTAGTTGACGCCGCCGATTACCCCATTTCCCCGCTCATTCAGCCGATCCCGTTCAAGTGGGCAATCGGAATAGACGGTCACGCGCTTGCGATAGACCGCGACCTTGGCCGCGCCCGTGTTGGCGTGTCGATTGGCGACGGCGAGGTCAGGTATCGGGCGCTGATGCGGTTCTGATACCATCCTCGTTAGTTGCTGACAAGTAACGACACAAATACTGTCCGCTTGTCCAGTGTCCGTAAACACAGTAGAATGAAAAAACCCGGCAGGTAGTGAGCCTCCGGGCGCGGTATCGGTGTGACAGCACTCGATACGATAGATACAGACTATCAATGTCGCTCTATCCAGTCAATACCTGCATCGAATCCCGCTGATATACCTCACTCGTTCCGCCCGCGTTAGGCAATGCCCGTCTGTGGTCGGGTTCTGGCGGAGAGTAGTCACGGTGTTACCTAAAACAGTGTGGGCAACGCGACGACTGCGCCCCACGACCTTGAAAAAGGATCACCCGTTCGAGCCTTGCGAAGAATCCCCACGATAGCGGTATTCGCACGGTAGCCACAGGGTAAAGTGTGGCTGGGATGACGCCCGACGGGAACGGGCGCGGCAGAATCAGTGCCGAAGGTACGAGTAATCGCGGGTTTAGGCCCGTCGCCTCGCTAGGCGTCTTGGACATGCACAACCCGTGCCTAGTTCAAGGGATGAAAGTCGGAGAGTTGCGCCTGTCGCATTTAGTTGACTTTCCTGCCGTTTGTCTGTACTTACACTGACAGTCCAATAAAAAGGGGTCGGTTATGGATGCGTCATACCTTGAGTTCTGTATATCTGATCGGCAGCGGCAGGTAGTCAAGGAATGGGTGAGGGTCGGCTCTAATATCAAGTGCGCGCAAGCCCTCGGCGTCAACATCCGCACACTGGAAAAGACGCTTGCCAGAATCAGGCTACAAGCGGCGCAAAGGGGGTACAGCCCCGCGCATGGCATGACCCACCCAACCCCGCCGACGCATTTCCTCAAGGGAACCAGCACCTACTACAACCGCGACGGCGTGCAGGCCGGCCAGTGGGTCAAGACTGACCGCGTTGCCGAGTCGATCGGCGAGCAAATCCGCGCCGTTGTCGAAGGTCTGAAAGACGAAATACCCCGCGCCGCCAAGGTGCAAAAACCCGACAAACACGGCAACGCTGACCTGCATAACGCCTACATCATCACCGACTATCACCTCGGCATGCTGGCATGGGGCGAGGAATGCGGAGAGGATTGGGACTTGGCCAAGGCCGAGGAACTTCTGTACCGCTGGTTTGAGGCCGCAATCGTGGCCGCTCCACGGGCCGCCAGCGCGACGTTTGCGCAGCTCGGTGACTTTATCCATTGGGATGGTCTGGATGCCGTCACGCCGGCAAGCAAGCACATCCTGGATGCCGATACCAGATTCCCCAAGGTAGTCCGCGCAGCAATCCGGCTGATCCGTCGAATCATTGCCCTCCTGCTGACCCGCCACGACACGTTGAACGTCATCATGGCCGACGCTAACCACGACCCGGCCTCCGGTGTCTGGATGCGCGAAATGCTGGCAGAGTTCTACTCCGATGAATCGCGGGTGACGGTCGATAACTCCCCCGACAGTTACTACGCCGTGCGGTTCGGTGACGTGCTGATGATGTACCACCACGGCCACAAGCGAAACGTCAGCAACGTGGACAGCGTAATGGTCGCCAAGTTCCGCGAGGACTACGGTCAGACCAAGTACCACTACTGCCACACGGGACACCTGCACCACGATAAGGTCAGGGAGTCCAATCTGATGCACATCGAACAGCACGAAACGCTATCGGCCAAGGACGCCTACGCCAGCCGTCACGGGTTTATGTCGCACCGTTCGGCCAAGGTCATTACCTGCCATGCCCGTTTTGGTGAGGTTTCCCGCGTGACAATCCGACCGGAGATGCTCAAGTGAACGACCAAGTAAACCACCCATCGCACTACACGTCAGGCGCTATCGAGTGTATCGACGCCATTGAATCGGCTACCGCCAACCTGACCGGAACGGAAGCCTACTGCACCGGCAATGCCATCAAGTACCTGTGGCGATGGAAACAGAAAGGCGGCAAGCAAGACCTTGCCAAAGCCCGCTGGTACATCGAGAGGATGCTGGCCGATGGACAAGCCAAGTGACAAGAAACTCGGCAGGATCGGAATAGCCAGCCAGACGGAGAAACTAGCCGACCCGCTGCGGGAGATGCTGGTAGATAAACTCCTGCACATGCTGGCCGATGTACGAGCTGGTCGTATGGTTGGCCTGTTCGGAGTCGCCGTGCTTGAGGATGACAACGAACACGGCATTGAGATCATCGAAGAAGGCTACACGCTGGTCGAGGCTGACGTGATCCTGGGTCTTGAGTACACGGCGCGTGACCTGCGGGAGTCGTGGGAGGCCGAGAGAATCCACGGGATAGACCCGACTGCGGACTGACGTGTATAGAAAACCCCGATTTCCTATACACAAAAAGACGCCCCATCGACCGGGAGGAAGTGGGGCGTTGAGGGCCGCTTGTGGCGGATGGGAGCATATCGGTTCGCCCGTCATCGCTGACTGTTTCGGCGGAAATGAATCATACCTTCCTGCTACGGTTCCCCGCAATACCTCCGCGAGTCCTCGCAGCGCGCATCTTTTCAGCCGACTGCGTAAACGTCGCGCCATCGGGCACGTGCATCATCGGTGACTCACGGTACACGCTAGGCGGCTGCGTCACGACCGGGCCGTGCTTGGCCTCCCATTCAGCCATCTTGCGCGCCAGTTCGTCGCGCGCCGATTCCTTTGCAAGTACGTCGTGATCGATCATGGCGTCAGTCCCCAGCACATCAGCACGAAGGATGCCAGAACAGCCCAGCCTGGTACAGAACGGCGCAGGCACATGGCTAGAATGAACCCGATGGGGCCACTTGCGAGCGCAGCAGGGACAGCCCACAGCGGCAACTTGCTTGCGGTAAGTTCGTAGGCTGCCCATCCGAACAGTAGCCATAGGATGTAATTCACGACTGCACCACCCTGCAAGCGGCCTGCACGATTGCTGCGCGGAGGGAGTCGGGGGTGTTGTCGTGTGCGATGTGCTCTGGCGTAACGAATCGGCCCGGACGAGGGTAGAACACAATGGTGTCGTGACAAACCTCATTGCACGAATCACGCGCCATCAGCCAGCACAGCACCTCCACGGCCTGCTCGGAGTTGTTGGCGGGGTCGAAATGGACGACGGTGCATTCTGAAACGGGGCCGTCCATCGCCTGCCACGTTGTATGCTCATTCGTGCATGCGCGTCCGTGACGGTCATACCAGTCGCGCTTTGGATAAACCGCCTTCGCCAGCGCCAGCAGCGATTCCTGGGTGGTCATTGTGCGTCCTCCGATGCGAATAGGTCAGGCGTTCTGTTCACTGGTCGAATCCATGCGCGCAACATCTTTGCCGACGTTTCTCTATCGACAAGACGCACAATTCCGCCGCGCTTCTCCCAACTGTCTAACGTCTTCGCATCCGATACGCGGCGCGAGTTGTCGGGGACAAGGTCAGCAAATGCCGTTCCCGGTAATGTCGGGTCTTCCGCAACCCATATCATATCGCTCACGGCTTCTCTCCTGCGGACTGCTCGTTGAGTAAGCGCACAACACGTCTTGCGATGTTCTCTGCCTGTGCGTCCTTTTCGTTCTGCTCTCTCCTCGCCTTGCTTTCAGCGGCGCAGGCCGGACAGGCCCATCCCTTATTTGTCCAATAGTTGTGTTCCGCGCTCATTCCGCACGGTGCGAAAACTACCGGCGCAGGCTTTTCTTCCTTCTGCTTAAACGGCCACATCTCACCCCCCTGCCTTCACGTCGGCGGACTGCTCTTTTCGCAGGCTGCTAGTTGCTTCTGTGCGTATCCACGGAGCGCCGCCGTGCAAACTCATTACATCAACATCAGCGATTGAACCGTCAGCGGAAACCCATTTAACAATTCCTTCAGCCATCGGCTCCCATTCACCGAGAACATAAACACCTGTTCGCACCCTGTCGCCAACTTGAATGTTGCCGCTCATCCCTCACCTCCCTTGGCAGACGGGCGGCGGAGAGCATGGCGCGGTATACCGTTCGCAGTTCTCCGCGCTTGGTAATTGACCACCCGTCACCTGCGATAATCATTGCTTCGGTCGGCTCAATCGGAACCAGCACAAACCCTTCCGGCACCTCCGCTACCTCTGGCTGCGACAGGGCGCGGAGGGCCGCGTCAGGCATCGCGTCGATCTTGGCAAGAAATGCCTTGATCTCTGTTGACGGCCAGTGGTTTTGATATGTTCGCCGCAGTAATGCCACAGCATCAGCCAGCGCCGCGTCTGCCGGCAGCGGGGTGGCTGCGTTAAGTGCGGCGAGTATTTCGCCAACGCCCATCGGAATCCCGTCGCAAAGGATAACAACGTCGTCTCCTTGAATCGCCTCGGTGTATTTATTCATGTCCAGTTCTCCACCTTTGCGTCGTATTTCAGTTTTGCTTCAAGCTCTTGCCTGTCTTTCTGTTCGCACGGCAGGCAAATGATTGTCGGCTCTTTCATCCAGTGCTCGTGTGCGCGCATTAGCGCAGAGCCGCAGACTTTGCACTTACCGTGAGGTTTCGTATCAGCCATTGCTGCGGCCCTCTTTGTTCAGGATGCTGGACTCGCGCACCAGTTTGCAGAAAACGCACTCGCATCCAGCCGGTGCCGGCATATTGATATGCGCGCCTGTTGACGGCTCCATATCGCGCTCATTTTCGATCATGCGGAGGCATTCCTCCTTGTTACGCTGCATCATCTTTGCGGCCCTCTTTGGTGTCGGTTGTGTAATTCATCGTGGGCAATCCATGCAAGCGTCAGTAACCTTGCCATCATCGTTGCATTGGCACTTATCAGGACTGCGGGTATCGGCTGCGGAGAGGAGGGCGTTGTATTTATGCAGCGCGATGATTGCTGCGCGCTCCATTGCTTCGCCTGACTTGCTTGGGCGTACCCCGAGCGGGCGTTGCCATGCGATTTCTTCTAGCGCCTGCACCAATATCGCAGCCGCATCCTTCACCGCCGCTTCCGGCGCTGCGGCTGACTGCGCAGTTATTGCGGAATCAAGCGATGCAACAAAAGCAGACTGGCACGCAGCGCACCGCTTGATATGGCTCTTTGCGTTGTTTGCTGGCGTGCATAGCGCGCCGCAATCATCACAAACTGCTGGCTGCGCTGTAATCCATGCGTGCAACTGCTGACCAAACCTGCTGGCAGTAACTTCATCCTGCTGGCGGTCGAAATGCGCTCGCGCAAGCCAACTGTATAGGGCGGGAATGAAATCGGGCGCGGCTGGCTGCGCTGCGGGTGGCCTGTCATCCGTTATGACCCGACCGCAAGCGTTGTGCTGCTCGCTGAAAGTAACGTCGCGCGAATCAACGCCGGTCTGGCAATGCGCGCAGTACCAGCCAACGTAATCGGCTGGCTGCGCTGGCACGGGGGCGGCGCGTTCGACTGCGAGTAGTACGGCTTCAACTTCTTCTTCGCACGGTTGCCACTCAATCGGGAAGCAGTCCTTGCGAATCGCCGCGACGTAGTTGGCGTCGATAACCCATCCACCGTCGCCATTAGGCTGGCGCGGGAAAAAAATTGCCGGCTTCTGCGCCCGCGCCTCGTCCAGCAGGCGGCGGGACTCGGACAGGTCTGCGCGGAGTTGTGCTATCTCTGCGTCCTGCCGCTCAATGTGGGCTGACAGTTTCGGCAAATGTTCGCGCCACCAGAAGTTGCGCCTGATACCGCCACGGATAGGGCCGTCGCCGCCAAACCAGTGGCCATCAATCGTCACTTCACCACGGAGAAAGGCAATGAAGCCGGGAATGTTCAACTCACTCATTTACTTGTCCTCGAATGGGGCCGGGCGGGTGATAAGTCCGCACCCCTCGTTAGCCGCAAGCGCGGCGGTGTTGGTTTTCATGCCGGCAGAAATATGCCGATTGGCAAACTATACACGACAGTCGCGGCGCGTCATTAGCGGGCTATCGGTATCCGACAGACGGCATTATGCGAATAGGTCTAGTTGCACCTGGTTCTGCTCGATCACATACGGCACCGACCGACCCCGACGACGCGCCCACATGACCAGCGTCTTGTAGAACGGCATCCCGCGCTGCTTGAACACGCGGGCCTGCGTCATCAGCACCTTGCGGTAGTGGATGTCGGAAGAAGTCACGCCACCACCTTCTGCCCGTTCGCCACCTTCATCTGGTGAATCTCCTCCCGGTCAACGCTCACCGAGCGCGGCGCATCAATGCCGATCTTGTACTGGTTGCCGCGAACGCCGAGCAGCGTTATCACTACGTCGTCGCCGATGCGGATTTTTTCGCCTACGCGGCGTGTCAGTACGAGCATTCCATTCTCCTTGTGGTTCGCATTCGTGGATCGGCACTGTTCCCGGTTGTTACAGGTCTCTCCGCAACTGTCGGTAGGGCGAAACACCCCTGCTGCTGCGGTTCCCCGGATCAGTCGGTGCTGATCGACGTTTTTAACGAGGGTCGCCATCCTCAATGCCGATCCCGAATGCGCCCGCCGTAGCAGGCGCACCGTGTTACTTGTTGTGCGTTCCTTCGACGCCACGGGCCATCCGCTGCTGCGTGCGGTGATGCAGCCAGTGCTGCGCTTCTTCCAGTTTCGTCAGCGCCAGCGCGTTTTCGCGGCAGGCAAACTGGCCGGACTGGAACCCGCGCAGGCGGTCGCAGCAAATCGCAATCAGCACTTCCTGCGTCAGACCGTTCACGCCGGACTCGGCAATCGGGCCGTTCTGGAAACTGATGCGCGTTGTAGCGCCGCTCGGCAGCGTCACGTCGTACTCATGGCAGGCATTACCAGCGCCCGGCTCGTCCATGACGGCTACCGTGATCTGGTCGTTTGCCGGATTGACCTTGTGGTCAGTAATCAATCGCATATCACACCCCCTTCACGCGCATGACGTATGCGCACCGTTACTTGATCTCTACCCGCTGCTTGCGCTCAAGGTGGCAGCCTGGAACATCCCTGCCTTCCTTGATCGCAGCCTTGATCGCGTTCTTGTCCGGCGATGCTTTCGGCGGCGGCGGTACTTTCATGAACTCCGCAGGGATCACCGATTCATCAGCGACGACAACCGACTCCGGGTTATCGCGCAGGCGGATCGTGAACGCCGGGTGCTTGATTTCGCTGATGCCGCACCGCTGCATATTCATCAGCAGGTATTCGTTCAGCCATTGCATACGCCCGGTCATCGACTTCTTGCGCGCATTCAGCCGGGCGATCTCCGTGTCGATGGCGTCGATGTCGCTGCCGATGTTCGTGGCGTAGTGAACGAGCGCCACGGCCTTCGTGTTGAACTCCTCGCCAACCTGCTCGATGGCGTTGGAGACGGCTTCCATGCCGGCAGCGTCGGTGGTATCGGTGTTCTCAAGCAGGCCGATGACGTTCTGGTAATCGGCGGCGATTTCGTACAGGTGCATCGGGTTCTCCGCGATCAGAAAGGAATGTCGTCGTCTGCGGCCTCGCCGAACCCCTGCGGCTGCTGCGGCTGCACCTGCGGCCCGCGGGAGCGCTGCTGCCCCTGCTGCCCTTGGGCTACCTTATCCAGTGGGTGCTCGAACTGCACGCCACGGCGTCTGGGCTCCACGTCGTGCGCGGCATGACCACGGGCAAGGCGGCGGACATCACCGACGTGACGCGATGCACGGCGAACTCCCGCGGGCGGCCCTGGGCCGGATCCCAC
>OFRE01000271.1_pt1 | contig 14904 bp, 26 predicted proteins | sample 1543061 | NCBI WGS metagenome assembly OFRE01 (sample SAMN07774218, study PRJEB24372) | wastewater metagenome | isolation source: Exp Tend NO 50WW | collected 2016-02
GCAGCAGCAACCAACTCTAGGAAGGCTCTGTTATGCATGATTAACGTCCTGACGTACTAGTGTTACCAGAAGTACTAAGCGTAGATCCAACACCAGTTTCAGTCTTAACTTCAGACTTCTTGGCAGGGGCTTTCTTTTCAGCGTCAGTTCGGTTATCAACAACGACTTCCTCACCGTCAGGAAGGATAGCTTCCGGCTGTGTAGGGAATGCAACTGTACCAGTTTTAGTAGTAAAGTGCTTGTTGTCTTCTTTAGCTTCTGTAGGGTTAGATCCAGCGTCTACGACTGCAGCACCAGTTTCACCTTCAAGTTGCTTCCATGCAGCTTCACCAGTAGCGTTTACCTGTACAACAAGTGATCCACCACCAGAGATAATCTGCGTAACTGTACCTTCAGCAGTTTCAACTTCACGAGCTTCAAAGTAGTCTTTACGACCAGCTTTGCGGTTCAATTCAGCCAAAACGCTTTCTTTTGTAGGCTTTGCCATAATTATTCTCCTTAGAGATTAGTTTTATCTTGATCCGGTTTTAGAGATCCGGAAACTCCGATACTAGGCTGTTCGTTCAAGGTCTACGAGGGCAGCAGATCGTTCAACACCAACACCGTAAATCGTGTGAAGTACAGACTTCAGTCCGATTACGTCTACAGAGTCTTCCATTTTGTAGGTAGGCTTGAGCTGTAGAGCTAGGCTGATTGCTGATTTGTGGAAGAATAGGTTGTGTGAGTTAGCGTCTACGACAACGTTGTTAGACATGTACAGATCCATACCGTAAGCGACAGGAACAATGTTCTCACCACGTTTAACGGCAAGACCTTTTTCACCAGTCTGATCGTAAGCAGAGTACTTGTTTACTGCACGAAGATCACCCATAACCTTAGAGTGGACGATACCAGCACGACCAGTACCAGGAACATCTGCAAGGTCAAGAGCAGCAACGACAGCAAGCATATCTGCGTCATCAACTGTTGCACCACCGGCTACGTTCGTACCAGCCGAAGCGTGGAGTGAACCAATGTCAGTGTCAATAGCACGAGCCAATGCTTCTTTTTGAGCACCACGATAGAGTTCTTGCAAGTTGTAGCTTGACTGAACTTTAGTGATGTCTTCAAGAATGAAGGCAAGGTATTTGTGCTTGTTAATAGTAAGTTCAATTTCAGTTTCAACGTTAGCGTCAAAGACTACCGGAGTACCAGCAACCTTATCACGAGCGTTGTAGCTTGAAAGGAACGGAATGTTAAGTTTGTTACCACCGCTAGACAGTTCAGTTCGCTTTGTTACAGCGTCCTGGAAGTATAGACTTTTGTAAAATGGTTTCTCAATATCCTTAGTCCACTGTTCTGCAATCATTTTTGCAGCAGTAGTAGGAGTGATTGACACTTCTGAATAAGCCATTATGACTCTCCTAATTTATTTTTAAGTTGGTTTTTCTTTCTGCGAGAGAAAGCTACTAGAGTGCAGCTAAGATTTGACGGTTTATCTCATCTCTGTTACGTTCGTATTCCTCGGTAGACATAGCTGAAATATCGCCTGGCTTTAGCTGTCCTAAGCTCTTACGAGATGATCCACCTGGACGAATCCCTGCGTTACCTCTTTGAGCAGCCAGTTCTTTTTCGGTATTCTCGGTATAGTCTTCAGCCCAATTCTTCACCTGATCAACAAGCGTTCTAGCGTATTTTTCAAATGATATATCAGTACGTTGTACTGTGTTGTTCTGCGGATTATATCCTACGAATGCCAAATAGCTTTCGTTAATAAAGGCAGTTTTGTCTTCATCAAAGGTTTCAGGTTTCGTATCGTCCATAAAAGCAAAGTCAGGTTCTCGTTCAAGCAACCTACTTTCGTATTCTGTCGCTTGCCAAAAATTGTCCTGTTCTGCATGATACCTTTCGGTTTGTGCAGCAGTATTTGCTCCCTTAAAGAACTGCGATTGACCGTACTTGCTCCGATCTTCCTCTAGCTCCTTGAAGTCATAGCTTTTATTCTCAAACTCAAGGGGTTTATAGCCAGGATCAGCTTGGTAGACCTGCTCTCTACGATTAGCCTTTTGTTCCTGTTCTCTCCGTACATTGTCTAAGAATCGCTTACGTTCCTCACGTCTTTCCTTACGAGTTGGCTTGTCCGGATTTTCTTCTTCGCCTTGTGGGGCTTCTAGATTATCTTTCTTAGCTTCGTTTTGGGAAGGTTCAGGATCTTCACGTTCCTCTTTCTCTGCTGGAACTTCCGGAGTTGATACTTCAGTCTTATCAGTAGATTTTTCTTCTTCCTGATCGGACGGCTGTTGTATCATGGCAGCCCTTACTACTGGATCTATTGATTCGTCATTGAGATCAACATTAGGATCTTTCATTTGAACTGTCATATAGCTTTTTTCCTCTCGCACCGTTTCGTAGGGCGTTCACGCTATCCATTAAGTAGGACATCACTAATTTAATAATATCACAAATCGCTTCTGTATATAGGACCGATAGGTACAAGGATAGGAGCACCCTTTTCATCAGTACCAGCTAACCGTTCTCTAACGCCTATAACTTTACCATGTGTGTAATTCGGACTCTGATCGCATTCAATCGCATTACCCTTTTGAATCCAATCGCAAGTATGATCCTTCAAGTTTTCCTCAAAGGCATGCTTTAGTTCTTCTTCTGTTAAGTGTGGTGTACGTTCAGGCGGTTTAAGTCCTTTCCACGCAAACCATTTATCAACAGCGTCATTACCGTATTTATACTTGTTTTCGCTCATTTCTTCCGCTTGAAGTTCTTTAACTGATTACTTAGCATTTCTAGCTCTTTAATAACGACTACAGCGTTACCCCATGCATTGATCCGTTCTTCCTTAGTAAGCTTCTCTACCGGAGTACCGTCAGGGGTAAACTGACTAAAATACTTGATACGTTGCTCTAAATAGGCTCGGAACTGCGGATAGTCAGAACTATTAGCTAACTGATCAAAGTCATTCTGTGGCTCTGTCTTATCAGCAGGTTTCGCTACTGGTATAGGTGCTAGTGGCTCTGGATCGCTTATAACAGAATTAGTACGCATTATCTACGACTCCTTTCATATTCTTGTAATGTAGCAGCAATTATCGGATTGAGTCCGGCAGGTAATGGTGCAGGTTGTGGCATAGGCATAGGTGGCTGTTGCATAACCTGTTCAGGCATTAAGAACTCCGGCTGTTGTGGTGGCATAGGTGGTGCTTGCGGTTGTGGCATTTGAGGATTCATAGCTCCACCAGCTATAGCATTCGGATCAGAAGCAGCAGCTTGTGCTAACTGTTCTGGTGTAATTCCACCGCCTTGTCCACCTTCAGCAGTTTCTTCACCAGCTCCCTCTTTAGGAGTAGGAACGTCCATAAACAGTTCATCAAGTCCGTCAATGTTCGCAAGCTCTCCATACTTAGCACTAATCTTTTCCCAATTCGGTACTTTATTAGCGTGTTCTTGGTATTGCTGTAAAGCGTTCGGCATTTTACCGAGGAAGTTCAAGTAATCAAGCATTCCGGTAAGCTGTTCTTCACGAGTCTTCTTAGCAGTAGAGTTAGGTGAAAGTTCAAAGCGGAACTCCATACCTTCAAACTTAGCAGGATTGATCTTGAGTTTAGCCTGTTCACCGGATTCAGACTTACGCATTCGTACAAAGTCTTCTTTTTTAGCGTCCTTAAATATCTCTTGCAAGTCAGTGTGTCCGGCAGCAACAATATCACCAATTTCTTCAGCAAACATATCTACAGGTATTCGTGTCTTAATCGTAGGAATCAAGCTCATCATTCCGTCAATTAGCTCTTTCATAGCTTCTTCTAGGAGTTCTCGGTCTTGGTTATCACGAGTAGACTCACGAGCACTCATCATCTTCAATGCTTCAGGAGTTTTACCGAAGCCTGGATCTGAAGCGTTTTCAGCGTTAGCTCTGGTATCAGTAGTTCCAGCGATAGACTGCAACGCTCCCTTTGCCATACCTTTAGCACTCTGGTAAGTAGAGAGTCCGGCTGTAGAAGTATCAAGTCTTCGTATATCACTAGGCGATCCGTTCACTTCCCAAATAGCACCTGGCTCTTGGCTCATAGTGTGTCGGATCATAGTCTGTGCATTCGCAACGGTAGGTGGAAAGAGGTTAATCTTAATACCCTGGAAGTAAAAGTTATCAAGTCCGTCATTCGCAAACTGCATAGGCATTGATCGTTGAAAATCACCAACACCATAGAACGTATCAAATGAAGGAATACAAGGCTTAATAACAAATGGTATCTTACCGTTCTTGTGAGGGTTAGGAATGTTCCGGATCACTGTGTACCCGAAGTCAGGTAGGAATGTAATCCAGCGTCCTTTTTTACCAGCTTCATAACGAGTAGCGACTAAAATCTGTCTGCGACTCTGCATGTTACCTGTAATAGTAGTGTTCTCTCGGCTTGAGTCCGGTGAAAGAGTAGCAGCTTTAAGTGCTTCTTTTAGATCCTCAATAGCTTTAGTATCAAAGTTAGTGTTAGGATCTTCTAGTATTTCTTCAAAGAATGAGTAGGACTTATTAGCGAGTGCGTGAACATAGTCCATTTCAGATACGGTAACAAAGCCGTTCTGTGGGATAAACATACGAGGATTCCACAACCAACAGTCCGGTCCGAAGTAACCGCTAGGAGTTTCGTTAAGATCGTAGTGCATAGGCATATAACCGTATTCACTTGATCCATACTGCCACATGAACATCTTAGTCTTAAACGGACGTTGTGCATTAGCGTTAGGGTAGATCCACTTCTGACGGATAATGTCCATAAAGAGTGCTTTACCCTTGTCTTTTTTACCAAAGGCTTTTACTTCACCTTCCGGTAATTGTCCGGCAACACGAGCAGCACGTTCAAGGTAGATCGTAGCCGTCATGTTATCTGTTAAGCCGTTATCGGTCTGTCGGCTTATCGGATCGTAGGTTTGTCCATTATGCATAGCTTCGTATGCTTCAAAGTTCTGGATCTGGTCATCATGTGCGTCAAGGTCTTCACGCCAATCTCGGAACAACTGACGCTCAAATAGAGGTAGAGTATCAGCTTTAAAATCTTGTTTGTCAGTTTGCGTTCGTTGTTTGAGTGTAGCCATTGTTTTTCCTTTATTTTTATTCTAAATAATCATCTCTAGCTTTATTATATGCTATCTGTGCTTCTTGGATAGTATTGTAGATACCAATGTCTTTCCGCATAAAGACTACTCTGTATTTACCACGTCGTAAGCTTACGCCTTTTATACCTGTCTTACTATTTTTTTGCACAGATCTGTTTAATTGCTGTTCCGTTTTAGTAGCCCACCGGACGTTTCCTGGTATATAACCTTTTGAATTATCTATACGATCTAACGTATGTTTGCCACTCGGTTTTCTTCCTATGTAATCTAAAAACGTAAAAAAATCTAACCAATCAGGGTGTACCTCTAGTTTGTAATAATAGCCTTGTGGATAATTAACACGTTTAATCATAGAACGCCAATTATAGTATTCAGGGTAAAGTGTCTTATTGCGTGTTCTCATATCCATACTATATCACAATCCTAGTTTACTGGCATTCCATATTGATTAAACTTTGGACGTGGCGGTAATGGCTCTGATTTCTTTATCAAACCGTATTTCAAATATAGTATTAAATACCTTAAAGCGTCAGGGTGATCGTCATGCATTTTAATCGGTTCTTCATTAACAGGGCGGTCTTTCTTGTTTTCTCGGTATCGGTAGTTCTCCATTTGGAAGATTGTCTTTACACAATTAGAGGTAAAGTACACTTCCGGCTCTGGATCTCCAATGAGTTGTGTCTTCGGCATAAGCTTAGTTCCAAAGAGTGTAATACCACTAGCCTTCGTTCCTGGTCCTTTATTGAAGCCTATAATCGGCAAGCCTTTACCAACGTCAGGGTTTTTAGCAGCGTCTACTAGATCTGGTCTTGCTCCGTCAGCTACGATAAGAGTTATCTTCCGATCTCCGGACTTTACTCTGATAGTTTCAGTAATCGTATTAAGCGGTATCTGTATTCCATGAATCTCATCTACGACAAACCACCGTCCTTGATTATCAATAAGCACCATATTACAGGCGGTAGGGTGTCCTTCTACCCAACCAAAATCCCACGCCCAATATAGAGTACCGGAATCCCAGGGTATGCGTTTATCATTCGGACTAATGACGTGTATCTTACGATCAAACATAGGATAGACTGATCCGGCTACACTTCTAAACTGCAGTTCCACCTCTTGCATGTAAGTATCAAGCTGTCCGGTTTCTTCTGCTTCGGCTCTCTGATCTGCCATATATTCAGCACTTACCATAGGGTTATCACGCCATGTTGCTTCTAGGTAAAACCATGTCTTACGAGCACCTTCTTCAATCGCTTTTCGGTAGCGTTCTTTCGCAAACTCTAATCTGTCGTACCAGTGATTAAAGCCACGAGCCGTACCCATGAAGCAAGCCCAACCTTGAGTAGTCGTAAAGTAGTGGCGATAAACAGTTTCCCAGTTCTGCGGATCTTGGTCTTGGTACTCGTCAAAGATCATACCATGTGCTTTACGTCCGGTGTGATCCATAGCGTAGTCAGATCCTAGTAGCTGGATAGTACTTGCTGGCTGTGAAGTGTCGTGATTTATTACCTGCCAACCGATACCAGGAATGTTAAATGCTCCCTGTATGTAATTGAACGTGATGATCAAGTGAGTATTGTCTACTGAAGCAATAAGCTCTTTCGGTATAACGTGTAGATACTGCCGCCACATAACATCTTTCGCATGCTTGTGAGTGTTAAAGACTATAAAATACTGTCCTTGTTTTAGAACAGCAGCCATTTCTAAGTGTTTAACAGACCACAGTGATTTACCAACCTGCCTACCCCAAAACAACGTACCTCTGGTGTAGCCGTCCACTAAGAATGCTTTGTGAGCTTCCTTCTGTTTTTCATGCGGTACATAATTAGCTACGTTAGGAACTACATCAGATCGCTGGTGATGTTCCATTTCCTGTATCGCTGTTTGGACGGCTTCACTCATTAAACGTTATATTCCCCATTTGTCCGGTTTTACATTTATAGATGAACTCAAATCTCTGTACTACGTCATCTTGTATTTTCAATGCTTGCTCTACGAACTGATCAAACTCGCTTCGGGGATCATCTTTCTCATACCGGAACATACGAGTAGTTTTGATCCCACGAACGCTGGCTATCACTGTGTAGTACTCACCTCTTTTTTGCCACTCAATATCTACCTTCTCAAAAGAAGGTTTAGATACGGACTTCTCGGTTAATACTTCCAGCTTTACTGATACCTGATTCTCCGTCAATAAGGGCTTCTGTGTCAAAGACTTCCACTACCTTTCCGTCAATCACCTGTTGCGTAGGCTTGTTCTTATGAGTTTCAACTTTCACCGGAGTAAACAGATCAAGTAGCCACTGACGAATACGCAAGAATCGGACTTCGTTCATCATGTCTTCAAAGCTTTCAAAGCTGTCTGTAAGTCCTAGCTTATCTGCAGCAGCACGAGCTACTACTTCATCTTCGTGCATAATCTGTCGGTTAATGAGTGCAAACTGTCCGTTAGGAGTAATGCCGTCATCATCAAATAATCTGCGGAATAAACGAACGGTAAACTTAGGTTCAGCGTAAGTAACTCCGTACTTCTCGTATTCTACGCCTTCAACTGTCCAGTCAAAGAAGTAGTTTTCTTCTAGGTTAAATCGCTTCAGTGTAGGTTCTGCATAGAGTCGTGCTACCGGATTAGGGTAGTAACTCGTTTCAATCGGGTAACGTACAAGCTTTCCTTGAATACCGTTACGTCCAACAGTCGGCTGCCCTTGCATTTGAGCTGTGTACTGTAGTGCAGCTTCAGGAGTCATATCCGGATTCTTCTGTTTCTTCAGTTCTTCAATTTCACCCATGAGCTTATATACAAGCATTTCCATAGCTGTTTGTGGCTGTGGTGTTTCTGCAGTAGGAGCTTCAGGAAGATTTATCTGTGATACTCGTGGTTTCGGAGCACCGTCAGTTTCTACTTTAATTTTCTTACGATCCCTTAAACGCTGGTCGTTAGCGAGTTGCTTTTCAGAACGTGGTTTTTTTGCCATTTCCTACCCTCTCTTTGTTAATTGTATAGTTCCTTTGTTTTGAGAATGTTTGTTGTTGTAATTATAGCAGAAGCTTACGATTGCATAAGCCTTTTTAATTCGTCCTCACTAACAGGATCATCTACTACAGATCCACCAACAGTAATAGCGGTACTTGCTACAGCAAAGGCGTTGCGTATAACTTCAATCGTTACACGAGCCGGATCTATAATGCCAGCCTTGAGCATATCTACCTTTTTACCAGTAATGACATTGACTGCTTCGCCATACTTAAATGCGTCTTCAGCTTCAATAATGACTCCGGAGTTCTCATACAGAACTTCTTGAGGACAGTGTAAAGCGACAAAGATTGCTTGATCTACTTTGCTCCGGATCTCCATAGCGTTAGCTATATCTCGTAGGGTAGTTTCACCACCTGCTACAATTCCGTCTTTCATAGCAGCACGAGTTGCAGCAACAGCGTCAATAACTCTGTCTTTTATCTCTTGAGCTTGCGTTTCATTTACGCCACCTACTTTAATCGTACCGATAGAACTTTTAAGTGCAGCGATCCGGAGTTTTAAGTGAGCTTCGTCTACTTCGTCAGCTTCAGCCTTCTGTTCAGTCAGTTGTGCAACACGAGCTTCAACGTCTTCCGGTGCAGCATAGCCACCAATAATAGAAGTTTCAGCGTCAGTTACTACAACTTTCTTAGCACGTCCGAGATATGAGTTATCTAGACTCTGATTCTTCGCAAAGACTGGATCAATCACTTTACCACCTACAAATGTAGCAATATCGTGCAGTTGTTCCGTCCGGTGATTCCCATTAACAGGGGATTTTACGACAGCACACTTAAACACGCCTTTAGCCTTGTTCATAACGAGGTTATTTAAGGTGTCAGAGTCTATTGTGTTAGAGATCAAGAGGAATGTAGTCAGCTTTTCCTGCAACATAGCCTGTAAAAGACTGCCAATGTCGTTTAAGTCCTGTAATTCGCCATTATATACAATAATTACAGGTTCATGTAAAACAACAGACCGAGAAGACTCATCAGTAATGAAGTATTGCGACAAAAAGCCTTCTTCAAAGGTATAACCTTCAGCTACGGACGTTTCAACCTCTAAACCTTGTGTCGTTTCTACCGAGATCGTACCGTCAAAACCGACTTTTACCATGAGATCAGCAATAATCTTACCAAGTTTCGGATCTTCGCAAGATACCGTAGCAACTTGCTCCACTTCTTTCTGTGTTTTGCCGATTTTATGAGTACGTTCAGCTACAGCTTTTAAGAGATAATCAACTTTAGCGTCCAGTTCAGCCTTGATTTTCATAGGATTTTCACCAGCTTCAATAAGCTTGTTCGCTTCTACCGTTAAGTGATACGCCAGTACCGTTACGGACGTTGTGCCATCTCCGATCAAGTCCATTTTCGTACTTGCTTCTTTTAATAGGTCAATTCCTATAGAGTGTGGCTTGCCGTCTTTCGTATTAACGGATCGTGCTACCGTAACACCGTCATGTGTAACCTTAAACGTACCAAACTTGTCTTTAATCAGGACGTTTCGCCCTTTCGGTCCGAGTGTAGTCTTGACAGTATCGTACAATAATTGCATTCCCTCTAAGATATACTTACGAGTTTCATCAGAGTTATAGATCACAGAGTCTTACTCCACTCAAGTAAGCGATCTGCAGCGTCATTCTCAAATGAGGTAGTCAGAACATCAGCTTTCGGAAGTTCAATCATGCCTTTAGTGTAGTCAAAGTACTCTATCGGAACATAATACGCTACTTCACCAGTAGGTAAATGCATTCCCATAACAATATGATCTTCACGATCTCCGGCACTCCACCAAGATATGTTGTAGTTCTTCTTAATGAGTGCTACCAGTAATGCTACTGTCGTTTTATTTGCTAGTTGTATCATTTCATCTCCTTTGCGATTATTTTAGCTAACGGTTCACCAACTCTTAGTATAGGCTGTAATGGATTATAAGGGTTCTCAACTCGTTCAATTTCCATAGTTTTCTTATTACCTACAAACTTACCTTTTTTCTTCACGATCTTACCGTCTTTGTAGCGATTATCAACCTTAAGTTCAATCATTTTTTACCTTTCACTCGGACTTTTCCGCATTTTTTACAGCCATAAACTATTACTGAAGTACCCTCATACAGCAATTCCGGAGTATGTATAAGATGAAGATTTAACCACTTACGCATACTTACAACCTTTCCCCATACATTTACTTCTTCCGTCCGGTATAGCGTGTCCGTTCGCACAAAACTTCATTTTCTTCTCTTTCTGGAACTCTTGTATCTTGCTTTCAATTTGTGGCGTAGCCACCGAACTTTTTTTAATCTTCTGTATATTCGGACGTACATTAGAACTCACTTCATCTGTTTCAAGTATGCTAGGTTTCCACTTACTGTTAGGGGGGAGTACGTTTACCATAGCTTTTAACCAGTAAATAACACCACCACGCTCAATCTGAATAACCTCGCCTTGTGCAGCACGATCTAATACGTTCTTCCAGTCTTTTCTAGCTTCACTTGCTTTCATTTTTTCTACCAATCTTTCCTAGATCAAACTTGTGCTTGTACATATTTTTACTAATGCGGAACTCATAATGACCACCTCTACGAGAACTCCACCAATAAATAAACCAGAAAAATGTACCTTCTAACTCGCTAATAATGTCCTCATTACCAGACCAGCCACCAGTACTAATCTCAACCTTTACGCATGCTTTATTCAAACTATCACGTCCATTCCGAATCCTAAAGCCCCATTCAGCGTATTCCCATATAGAACGAAGATACTCAACCATTTCTTCCGGAGTACCTTCAAACTCGTGGATCTTTCTTAAATCTTCTAGTGTAGGATACATGTACACTATTGTACACTTCTGTACGCTTTTGTACAAATGGGGGGTATATTCAGTAAAAAATTATCCAGATATAGGGGGCTAGTATCGGATAAGTGTGTGTATGGAGAAGTATATGGGGGGGTGTGTATTTATATATATATCAGAGGTTGTGTACCTTGCGAAACAGGGGTACTAGGGGGGGATAGCCTATAATATATAATTCTATTTTTGTAATTTTTTAAGCTGTTCCTGTATCTCTAGCGGTACTTCTTCACCTGTTCCTGATAGATCATATATAACTTGTACGTGTGCACTCTTAACTTCCGCTTTGATCGTCGCTTTACCGTTGGCGTGATCGTACATAAACATAGCTACATCTGGTACTCTGCTACCTCTGGCGTGTATATCGCCCTCTGTTAACACTTCTTCGATCCTGTCTTCTGCTAGTCTCGCTAGGCGTGCCGTAGTCTTCCGAGCCGTCTCTACCTCTGTAACGATGTCATTCTTCGTCATAAGTTGGCTTGCTTTGTTTCTTACTGTACCGTATGCAAGATCCGAAGCCGTTGGAAAGGCTTTTCTATATGCTTGTGTAGGTGTATAACCCTTAGCAATTAAACGTGTAAAACTATATTCTTCCGCACTTAGTACTTCCTGTTGATCGTTGGCGATCGTTGGCGTGTTATTGTCTTCATTCTTCATACTCTTATTATATGCTTACTAACGAATAATATATAACGTTGGCTTCTTCTTCCTTCCGCCCCCCGATCTGTTAAATGCTTTTACTTGCTATTTTATACAAGAATAATACATAAAACACTTGACAGAATAAAAGATCTTTGCTATTATTAGAGAGTAAAACAAGTTCAATGAAAGGAACTACCAGAGATGAAAATCATCAAGACCACCGAGCTAGAGCGAAATATAGTATTTAACACGCTTGAAAGCTTTATGACAGTAAGCGGTAACATCTGCTTCTTATGTGATGAAGACAGTATACTAGCCTTCGTCAATACAGCTATGGTAACGCTTGAAAGCTACAGCGATACACCAGCACGAGTACCAGAGATGAAAACACACGCTTTACATCTTATTGCTTCCGCCTTCGAAAACTTTAATAAAGGGGTACAGGCTTAACGCCTGTTACCTCTGAAGGGATCAATGCAATGGCTAATACTGAAACTATCAAGTACACCGAGCTATTAAATACAGCTTTGACACTTAAAGGATCAATGGGGAATACATTCAATAAGTTTTATAACTATAGCTTTGCGAATCAAGTATTTTTTATGCAACAAGGACTAACTGAACCAGTTGCAAATTATAACGTATGGAAGAAACTAGGACGCTTTGCACAAGCAGGAACAGCGAAGCTAGTTATAACCCCTTCACTCTATAAAGATAAAGCAACAGGCGAAGAAGTCTTTTATGGCTTCCGCCTGAAGAAAGCCGTATTTGGCTACTCTGACACTGTAGGCGACGAGTTGGATCTATCCGCCGTAGCTTGTGCAGGTTGGGAATTGAACCGAGCATTAGAAGCCCTTGAGATCAAGCTAGTAGACTTTGCGAACACTAACGGAAACATTCAAGGCTATAGCTTCGAGCGTAACATTGCGATCAATCCAGTAGTTGCCGAACTTCTTCCAACTACCTTCCACGAACTAGCACACGTAGTACTAGGACACACCACGAAGGAAAAAGCCGAAGAATATAAAACACACCGAGGAATTAAAGAGTTTCAAGCCGAAGCCGTAAGCTACTTGCTTATGAAGGAACTTGAAGAACCATTCAACGAATCAGAAAGCCGAGCATATATACAGAACTGGCTTAAACAGTACACGCCGACAGACAAAGATATAAGCCCGATATTTACCGCCGTTAATAAAATACTTAAAGCAGGAAGGGAAACGGTAGAAGCCTAACGGCTTCACCGTTGCAAGGTATATACAATGTTTGAACCGATCAAGAAAAAGAAGCAACTTAACTACAAGCAATATAAGCAATTAAAGAACCGAAAGCGAGCACCGAAATGGCATACACCAGCAACCGTATAGAACGAATCAAGCTAGAAAAAAAGATCCTATTCTATACCGCTTTGATCCGCAATATACTAGTAGGCTTTGCAATACTATTCTTTATAGCCGTACTAGGACACGTAGGAAATAACGATCTAGAAATGGAACTAATCAATCAAGGCTATACACAAGCCGAAGCAAAGGAGCTAATGAAATGAGTTTAACTAAAAGACTATACATGCCGGAGATCTACGAAGAAATAGACGGAATCAGAGCCGAACTGCCGGACGATCTACCGGAAGAATATGTAACACCTCAAGAGCTACTAATGGAACAAGCGGAGATCTTACGAGATAGCATGCGAGAGGACGGAATCAATGTTTAAGAATACGCTAATAGTAATACTTGCGATCAGTACAATACTGTTTGCATGGCTAGCGATCCGGAACAGTACACCGCTTGAATGTAGCGAAGTACTACAGATCAAAGACAATAATATCTGCTTAATAGACATGGACGGCTTGACGGCTTATGAGCTAGAAGAAGCTATAGAGCAAGTAAAAGCACAAAGCTACAAGTATAATAATAACTAAAGTACTTGACATAATAGAATCAGTCCTATATACTAATAGATAGAAAGTTAAATGAAAGGAACTACACGACTATGACAACTTACGAGCAGGAACTACAAGCACTAAAAAGCTATGACGAAGTACAAAGCACCGAAACTGTACGAGGTTATGACTTTATCACGACAGCCGGACATGGCTACTTAGTAGTACCGAAAAGCGATCCGAACAGCCGAACAGCAAGCCGGATCTGTAACTACGGCTTCAAAGGTAAACTAGCAACGTACTTAGAAGAAGACTGCGAAGCTTCCGAGTTCTTAAAGAAAGTAGGCAAGCTATGACACTTAAAGAATACGGAGAGCAAGCGGAGATACACTACTGCTTGCATGTATCAGTAAATGACGAAGAAGCTATACAGATCACAGGCTACAGCGAAGAATCAATGCTAGAGCAACTACGCAAGGTAGACAATGCAATCAAGCTAAAACTGGTAGAACAGTATGAAGATCTACCGGAGAATCAAGAAAGCGAGGAAGACTAATATGCAATCTATACAAGTAAAATCCGGCTATGAATACCCCGAAGCTATAACAGTACAGATCCGGACAGCAGACGGAGATCTAGACGAATGCAATCATGCAGGAGCAGTAAGCGAAGCACTAGAGTTTACCGTATACAGCAGTTATGACGGTGGAGCATATCAAGCACCAGATGACAGCCGGACAGAGTACTGTATGGTATGCGATAAATGCGAAGCATGGTATGACGAACTAAACGAAGAATGGAAGGAGCAATAGTATGAGTAACCCCACAGACACCAATCAAGCTAGTGAGCTATACCTACTGGTGTATGCGGATGACGGTGAACCTGCGATGGGCGGTGGCAGTTCTACCAAGAAACGCTTACGAGTATACACCGACTTCAAAGAGGCAATGGCTGGTATTAAAAAGATACGCAACGATGACAAGCGTAAGATTGTGATTAGGAGGTATACACGATGACCAATCAAGCTAGTAAAGACGATGATAGGCTACACCGAACGATAGAGCGTATGATTATTGAGAATAGAGCTGACGGAGCTGATTATATAGACACATCAGACCAGGCTTCATTAGCATACGATATTCAGTCCCTCATCCGCACCGAAAAGCTAAAGCTATTAACAGAGGTAAGGGAGCGAGTGGTGGGTGAAAATGACAAAGCTGGAAGACTTGCAATAACATTGACAGTAGGTCGTAATCAACTTCGTGATACGCAGCGAACAGAATTAACCAAATTGGAGGCAGAGCTATGACAGACAAAGAAACAGCCATCGCGGCGCTTGAAAACTTAGCAAGCAATCTTGACACCACAGCTACCATCATGCGAAGACTCGGAAATCCGTATCGAAATAAATC
>OFRE01000276.1_pt1 | contig 14613 bp, 16 predicted proteins | sample 1543061 | NCBI WGS metagenome assembly OFRE01 (sample SAMN07774218, study PRJEB24372) | wastewater metagenome | isolation source: Exp Tend NO 50WW | collected 2016-02
ACAAGAGTTCATTACAAGTTGCGAAAGAGAAAGGACTGATTCTAGAGGGAGTGTCCTGATTCGGGGGTGAATTCAGGCATGTGGAATATTGACGGAGTGAGCGACGTTATTTCGCGTCCCGAAAGGGAATATGGAGAAACAGCCAAAGAGTATGAGAAACGCTGCATCGATGATGAAGTGCATGGTATCGACCTCTGGGTCTGTTATAACGGCCAGTGGGTCAGTGTCGATATCAAAGCAAGTCGATCATCTGCCGCCGATAAGAACCATGAGAGCCAACGGCACGGGAACGACAATCATGTTGTACTCTGGTCACAGCTATCAGTTGAAGATTTTAACGGTACGTTCCGTATCTCAGATCAGCTTGCTCTGCGCAAGGCGCCGGCTATGGAACGTGGTCTGCAATCTGCGCTCACATACCCCACCCATTACGGCACGGCATAAAACTTTATATTTTGTATATTTTATGTTATGATAGCTATGTCTGAGAGGAGATGGCGATGTACGCCTACATTCCCGCTCACGCAACTTCATTTCTCGAGGTTGCCAAGCGCGCCGTTGCATGCGTCGAGAAAGGGAAGACTCGTCCCGAGGCGCCCAAACTCGACATTCGTGTCACAGAAGTGCTCGATGAGCTCAGCGCCCGTCGCCGCACTGCCAAGACCTTCGTGGTCCGCCTGGACATTGTTTCCATCGACCTGATCAACCACTACATCATCGCGCAGCCTACAGGCAGCACCGGTATCGTGCGGATTGAACCAGCAGAGGAGAGCATTGTCCTGTCCAGTACAAACCCCTTATCAGATTAGCCCCAGGCAGATACGTCGATGTACGTTCCTCTGCCTGGGGGTTCTCTTATGAGGGTATATCGCGCACCACAGCCCGTCGTTCTATAGCAACTTCTCGCCCATTACGATACGGAATTGTTCACGGCCTATAGCGGTGACCATTACAGTATCGTGGCCTCTGTAGCCTCAAGTTAAAACATCATAGTCACTCCTCTCGTTTAATACTACTGGGGTAGTACGTCAGTAGGGGCATTTACTTTTGTAATTTTTATGCTATGATTTAGATCAATGTCTAATTTGTCTTTTTCACCTCAGCATGCACACGAACTTGCGATCCATGGTGCCCCCATTCAAGAGGTGGCGTCGATATCAGTGCTAGATGGTAAAAAGTACGCCAGAGAGCGTGCAGGGGATTTCACCGACTCACGCCTCAAGGCAAAACTAGGAAGTGTGCCTGTCAATGAGTTAGTTCTATTATCCCCAGAGGTATCGGGAATTAAAACCCCCGCTAATAATATCGACAGCGATATTCACTTAACAATTATTCCTAATCTTGAGCTAGGACGTCGAAATAGTCGCTCTGTGGTCAATTTCGGTCAACTCTATATCGACAGTCATCACAACAAGCCTATAACGGAAATTGTCGCCGTCAAGTACGTGCACTCTATCCCAGCTATACGTGAAATGCACGCATCCTTGGCCGTAAACCGTCGGTTCGGACAGCCGCTTGCCTATGACCCGCTTGGTTTCATAAGACACCCCGATGGGAACCTAGGCTACGTCACACGCTATGAACACAATGTCATCTCCCTTGATAATGTTCTTTGGAATCCACGCAGCACTCCAAGCCAACGAAATCAAGCAATGGCACGATCAGGATTCTGGATGGCTCAACTCCACAACAAGGGTATCATTCATGGTGACGCACAGGCCAAAAATATCGCCCTCGACTCTACCGGTTCACCTCGCTACATTGATCTTGAGGGAGCGGCAGACATGCGGCACGGCACTCTTGATACAGCAACGAAACGACTACTTGATATCAGTAATCTCTTTGATCCCGAATCGATCAAGCGAGAGGTCTCTGATGATGAAATCATATACTTTTCGGATCAGTACACCCACCACCAAGACGGTTCGTACCCCGAACTTAGTGTCGAAGACGTCATGGATACAGTCGCAAGCATGAAAGAACGAGACTAGAAGAGGCCTGATAGTCAGGTCCGGACAAGCCCAAGTTAAACTAGCAGCTCGCGGATCACGTCCCCATCATTCCACGGCAGTTTCTCGCCGTTGATGATGCGGAATTGTTCGTGACCCATGCCGGTGACGAGCACGGTGTCGCCTGCGCGGGCGATTGACAGGGCTTTTTCGATTGCCTGGCGTCGGTCAGCGATTTCTTCGCATCTCATCTCGCCCTTAGCACTCGCGATACCGTCGATAATCATCCGTCGGATCTCCGTAGGGTCTTCGGTGTAGCTCTCTTCGTCCGTCACGATGATACGGTCAGCCAGACGGGCGGCAATTTCGCCCATGATCGGCCGTTTGGTCTGGTCACGGTCGCCACAGGCGCCAAACACCAGGATCACCCGGCGCTTAGTCAGTTGCTTGACTGACTCGAGCAATTGCTGCAGCGCGTCTGGGGTGTGGGCATAGTCCACGATCACGTCGTAGGCTTGCCCGGCCTCAACCCGCTCAAACCTCCCCGGTATTGCCTCGAGATTGGCGATGCCCTCGCTGATGTCTTCGAGACTGACATGAAACAGATACGCCGTCGCGGCCGCAGCGGTCATATTGTAGACGTTGAATTTGCCCGGTAGCGCCGTCGCGAGATCAAGTCTGGTCTGGTGGTCGATCATGACGCGGGCTTCTGAGCCTCTTTTGTAGAGCTTGACCTGGGAGATCCGCGCTTCAGCCGCCTCCCCTGCCCCGTAGGTGATTTTCGCCTCGGTTGGCTCGTATTTGTTATAGAAATCAAACCATTCATCGTCGCGGTTGAGGACAATATAGCGCGGCTTTTTGGCAAACAGCAGCCCCTTAGCTTCGGCGTACTCTTCCATCGTGTGGTGATAATCCAGATGATCTTGGGTCAAATTTGTCATAATAGCGGCCTCGATCGGCACACCGTCAAGTTTGTGCTGGGTCAGCGAGTGACTCGTCACCTCGAGAACGACGAAATCCACCGTAGCGTTTTTGGCATCGCGAAAGAATCGCTGCATCTGATCGGTGCTGGCGACAGTCATATTGAGATCATTGAGCCGCGCCTCGCCCGCTACCTCGATGAGCGCAGTCGTAAACATCGCCATCTTGTAGCCAGCAGCTTTGAGAATTTCGTTCAAATAGTTGGCAGTGGTCGTCTTGCCGTTTGTCCCCGTAACCGCGATGATCTTGAGATTGCGTGCCGGATAGCCATAACGCGCCGAAAGCGCCTTGACGCGTGCTTTGCGATAGCTTGTCTCAACTTTGCTCACGACCCCTGACGGCAGGACTCGTCGCACCCCTCCAGCTAGTTTGCTTTTCAACGACATTGTGCCCTCATGATACAGTGGTTGTGATGAGAATTCTAGGAATCGAGAGTAGCTGTGATGAAACTGCCGCAAGTGTCGTCGAGGACGGCCGTCGAGTATTGTCCAATGTCGTCGGCTCGCAGATCGACATCCATGCTGAATTTGGCGGCGTCGTGCCAGAGATAGCTGCCCGCTCACACATCGAAGCAATACTACCAATCATCGAAAAAGCGATGCGAGAGAGCGATAGCGGCTGGGATGATATCGACGCCATCGCCGTCACGTACACGCCCGGCCTGATCGGTAGCCTGCTCATCGGTGTTATGGCAGCACGCACACTGGCGCTGCTCAAAAACAAACCACTCGTCCCCGTCCACCACGTTGAAGGTCATGTGTATGCTAATTTTTTACTTGATACTCCCCCACCTTTCCCGTGTCTCGCCCTCATCACCTCTGGGCTTCATTCGCAGCTCGTCATGTTTAGAGATCACGGCGATTACGAGATGCTCGGCCAGACACAGGACGACGCCGTCGGTGAAGCGTTCGACAAAGTCGCCAAAATGCTCGGCCTCCCCTACCCCGGCGGGCCATCGGTCGCCCGTGCCGCCGAATCCGGTGACCCTCGAAAATACCCCCTCCCGAAGGCTAAAATGCCCCGCCCGTATGATTTTTCGTTTTCTGGCCTTAAAACAGCCGTCCTGCGCACGATTCAGCGCGAGGTAGGTGTTGACCACACTTTTCCGTCATTTCAGCTTGCAGCGCGTCTCACGGCCTCACAACAGCAAGATATTGCTGCATCTTTCCAGCGCGTAGCAGTTGAGACGCTCGTCGAGAAAACTCTCAAGGCGTACCACGAGTTCACCCCTGCTTCGGTTGTCATCGCCGGAGGTGCAGCCGCCAACCAAGAACTCCGGCGACAACTCCGTGAAGCACTCCCCATCCCTATCGAATACGCCCCGATGAACCTCTGCACCGACAACGGCGCCATGATCGCCACGCTGGGATACTACATGTTCCAGGCCGGTCGCGTCTGCGACCCACGCGAGCTCGAGGCCACGCCGAGCCTTTCTATGACGAAAACCGCGTGGAAGTCACCGTCCATAGTCCTTGGTGAATAGTTCCAAGGAAAATGTTTGCTAAATGTCATAATTACACTTAGTTAGATGTCTTTGCTACGTTCTCTGTTGTTATAGCCTCTGTAGGCTATGGACTACGATCCGTGAACTATGGTATTCTGGTATCGGAAAATAAACATGTGAAAAGCAGAGGTACTGTGAGGGAGTATTACGATTTACATACTCCTGGGTAGCTATGAACTTTTCACGTGAAAACTTTATCGCCGCTTTTTATGAAACTCCCTAAAACTTACGATCCTAGCGCTTATGAAACCACGATGTACGCCCTCTGGGAGTCAGGTGGCTTTTTTAAACCAACAGGGGTAGGCGAGCCGTATTCGATCGTCATGCCACCGCCAAACGCCAACGGCAATCTCCATATCGGCCATGCACTCGATATGAATCTCAAGGACATCATCATCCGATACCAGCGCATGAGAGGGAAGGATGCAGTCTATATCCCAGGTGCCGATCACGCTGGGTTTGAGACCTGGGTCGTCTACGAAAAACACCTCTCAGAACAGGGAAAGAGCCGCTTCGACTACAACCGCGAGGAACTATACGGACAAGTGTGGGATTTTGTGGCAGAACGTCGGGGCGACATGGAGCTCCAACTTCGTGCACTCGGTACGAGCGCCGACTGGGATAGTCTCGTCTTCACACTGGACGAAAAGGTGATCAACACCGTCTACGAGACCTTCAAAAAACTCTGGGACGAAGGGCTCGTCTACAGAGGTGAGCGCATGGTGAATTTTTGCACCGTCCATCAGACCAGCTTTGCTGATATCGAAGTAATCCACCGTGAAGAGACGGGGACGCTCTGGGAACTGGCTTACCCGTTGGTCGACCAGACAAGAGAAATTATCGTCGCTACGACCCGACCGGAGACCATGCTGGGTGACACGGCTATCGCCGTCCACCCGGACGATGAGCGCTACAAGGATATGGTGGGTCAAATGGTGCATCTTCCTCTGACAGACCGTACGATTCCTATCATCGCTGACGAGTACGTCGACCCAGCGTTTGGGACTGGCGCCGTCAAGATCACCCCAGCGCACGACCCCAACGACTTCGAAATAGGCAAGCGTCACGATCTCCCGATGGTCGAAGTTATCGACCTCACCGGCAAGATCACCCCCGAGGTAGGTGGGGCATACGCCGGTGCCGATGTCGTGACGGCACGCCGCAACATCGTCGCCGACCTCGAGACCGAGGGGATCCTCAGAGGCCAAAAAGAAATAACTCATAGCGTCGGCCACTGCTACAAGTGCGACAGCGTCATCGAGCCATTCGTCCGTGAACAGTGGTTCCTGAAGATCCGACCCCTGGCAGACCGCGCCAAAGAGGCGATCGAATCACACCAAATCACCTTTACTCCGGCTTCAAAGGGCAAAGTGCTCGCCCAATACCTCGATCAGCTGTACGACTGGAACCTCTCGCGCCAGATCCCGTGGGGCATCCCTATCCCGGCCTTCCAAAACGTCGACGATCCGTCGGACTGGATATTTGACACCCGTGTCGATCAGCCGACCATCGAAGTTGATGGCCGTGTCTACAAGCGGGAAGAGGATACGTTTGACACATGGTTTAGCTCTGGTCAGTGGCCATATATCGTCACCGACGCTCTCGAAGAGGGAAGTGAGCTGTCACGGTTTTTCCCAGTTAGTTTGATGGAAAACGGGAGTGACCTGCTCGACCGCTGGGACGCTCGTATGATCATGCTGAGCCTGTATCGTACCGGCAAGAGACCGTTCAAAGACCTCTATCTCCACGGTATGGTGCTCGATGAGCATAGCCAAAAGATGAGCAAGAGCAAGGGCAATGTCATCAATCCGATGGAAATGGTGGGCGAATACGGCTCGGACGCGCTGCGCATGGGTATCGTGGCCTCGCGCTCAGCGGGGCAAAACCAAGCCTTTGCCCGCGACAAAGTCATCGCCGGCCGCAATTTCTGCAACAAGCTCTGGAACATCGCGCGGTTCATCGAGGGCAAAGTCGACCCCTCAACAGAGGTGGCGGCCACGCCAGAGACGATCGCCGACCACTGGATCCTCTCGAAGATTGATGTAGCTCGTACAACGATCGAGAAACAGCTGGAACAATTCCGCTTCGCCGAAGCCGCCGACATGGTCTACCACACGATCTGGGACGACGTCGCCGACTGGTACCTCGAGGCCAGCAAGACCGCTCCCAACCAGCCGCTGCTCCTCTACGTCCTCGAGACCATCCTCAAGCTCGCCCATCCATTCGCCCCATTTGTCACCGAAGCTATCTGGACGACCCTCGAGAGAGACATGACCCCGCTGATCGTCACCCCATGGCCAGAGGCGGTCGAATACAGCGACATCGCGGCAGCCGAATTTGAGCAGCTCAAATCTCTCGTCACCGAAGCCCGCTTCGTGGCGCGTGAACTTCCTGGCGCCAAGCAAACCCTTCTCTATGAACACGATAGCCTGATAGGGGACAATACTCCCCTCATCCAGCAACTCGCTAGCCTTGCCGCCGTCACGCACGTCGACCAGCCCAGCGGCCTCCGACTCGCCGTACCGAACAGGGAAGCCTGGCTCCAAATTGACGCCGATACCCTCTACGAGCACCAGACCAAGCTCGAGTCCCGTCTCGCCGATACCCGCGAACGCGTTCACAAGCTCCAGCTCCGCCTCGACAACGAAGGCTATGTACGGAGCGCACCGCCAGCGGTGGTGAATCAGACGAGGGATGAGCTCGGCGAGCAGCTCGAACTTGAGTCACGACTTCAGAACGAATTGTCTGTTCTGAGTGATAATTAGTGATAATTAGTGTTTATTTGGCTTGCACAGCCGGCTCATTTGCCCCGGGTACCGAGGTACATACTTGTACTTTTGTCCGCTAGTGTTGGCAAAATATTGCGTCATATAGTCTTTTTTATGGAACCACCATACTCGTTTGCCTCACCTACCGAGGCAGTACCCCTGCAACTTTCTAGAAAGTTGCGCAAAGCCTCCGCCAAGCTCACCGCTCACCGGGCAGTCCTCATCCATAACTCTGCTCTCGCTGCGGAACTCGCGCCGAGAGGCGCGACTCTCAGAGGGAGCGCTTCGCTACTCACTGCGTCACTTACTCGGTGCAAGCACCTGCGTGAGTTCCTAGTGATCAGACAGTCCTCGGCGCTAGACGCTCGCCAGGACTTGGCCTGCTCGGGAGCGGATCGAATTGGCGAGTGAGTTGCAAAAAACACAAAATAACTGGGGTGGTTATAAGCAATATATTGACATTTTATTGTATTTATGCTAATATTATATAATCTTGACGAGAGGTAGCTAACCTCAGTCGAGGTGGCACCATCCAACAACAGGAAGAAGGCAGCAAGATGAGCAAGCCCCTCGCGGTCGTCACCGTCGAATTCACCCAGCCCGTCAAGGGCTCCAAGCTGATCGCGGCAGTCAGGACTCTCAGCGAGAGCGACGACCACCACTACGGAACATCGTTCTGGCACGAGCAGGCGTTCGACAATGGCGACGTCTTCGTGATCGGCCAGTTCTCGAAGTACCCGTACGACCAGATCTTGGTCGCACCCGCTCGAGAGATCAAGGGAGTGCGACCCGACGAGACATACGGCAAAGTCGAGGTGATGAGCCACCAGTGGCCGGCGAACTACTTCCCCGTCGGCTACGAGGATGCCTCCGTCATCAACTCGGTCCGAAGCTTCGCCAAGAAGCTGCAAGATTACTTCGCCGATGAGCCCGTCATCGCCCAGGTAAGCGCGTGGCCGCAGGATGTCACGGTCTGTGCGATCTGCGAGAGCATCACGCGGCAAGGCATCGACGACACCTTCTGCCCGAAGGACGGCAAGAATCCGCCGACCAAGACAGTCCAAGTGACTCTCGCCTGAAACCTCCGGATGGTGAACCGGCCCCCGGCACTCTGTGCTGCGGGGTCGTTTCGCTTTTCAGCTAGCAGATAGAGGGGTCATGAAACCACGCCAGCCGTGGGTGGCCGGGAGGAGGGGCGCCCTACGAACAAGCTTTTGGAGCTTTGGCCAAAAGTTTTCGTGGGGAGGTCGCCTAGAGGACAGGATCCGCGGGGAGGGAGCGGAACCCGACTTTTGCCTACGGCAAAATGTCGAAGCGACCGCAGAGAAATTAGCTGTCTGGTAGAGAAGCCTTTAAGCAACAGCGAGTGAGAAGCGCAAGGCAAAGGCGAGGCGGTAGAAAATCAGGATCTCTTCGAGGAGTTCAAATACGTTGCGCGTCTCTTTTTCATCGTTGAGCGCCTTGATCTCGCGTTCACGAGCCGTGACAGGATTGTCCATCGAGATCGCTTTGAGCGTCTGCTTGTCGGTATGATTATGGAGGTCACCGAGCGCTTTGGCGACAGGCTCGACCGTACGGCCGATCACGCTTGGGTCATGAGAACCGTCCTTGACCAGATCTTTGACGTGGGAAGACGACATGATAACCGTCAAACTCATGAAGCAAGCGGCAAGGCCGAGCAAGAGCGTTTTAATTTTGATTGTTTTTATTTTCATAACTGATGCCTGTATATTAGCATAAGCTTTACAGTATGTCAACCCGGTAGTAAGACTATCGACATTCTGCTCCACAGATCCTGACACAGCCAGTCGATAGGTCTACTGCCGAGTCAACACCCTACCAAATAGACACAGACCGGGAAAGTAGCTTTTCCTCTACTACTGGTGATGGTACGGTCGTCCACCGGCAATCTCTTGAGCACGGTACAGCTGTTCGGCCAAGAGCAGCCGCACTAACTGGTGCGGGAAAACTAGGGGCGAGAGCGACCACACCAGATCAGCCCGGGTCGTCAGAGCGTCTGACACCCCATACGCCCCACCGATAATACAAACCACCGATCGTGACAGATCTAGCTGCCCCAGTATTGCCCCGGAAAGAGCCGGGGAATCGAGCAATGTGCCACGTTCGTCGAGCAGCACCACAAAATCATCGTCCTGCAGGCGTGACATGATGCGCTCAGACTCTTCCTCGCGCGCCCTCAGGCCGTCCTGGCTGTTATGTGGCAAAGTACCCAGCTCATCTCCCAGGGCTTCTTGAGACGCTTCTGATAGCGTTCGATCCCCTCGGCCACCCACGACTCGTGCTTTTTACCGATCGCTATGGTGCGAATCATGCGATGCGGAGCTTTTCGGCGATGGCTGCCAGCTCTTCATGATCTGGCTCGGCGTCCATATCGGGCAATAGCCGATACTCGCCTTTGGAGAACGGAAATAGCTTCACGTGGGCATGGTCGACGACATCGAGGCCTTCGATCATCGACCCGACACGGTCTTTGTCTGGGAAAACCTCGCGCAGGCGCAGAGCGACCCGCTGGACAGTCGCCATCAGCGCCTGGTAGTCATCGGCCTCGAGATCCCACACGAACGCGACTTGTTTCTTCGGCACCACCAGCACCTGCCCAGGCTGAACGGGGTGGATGTCGAGAAAAGCATAAGTGTGCTCGTCCTCATAAATTTTGTGCGAGGGGATCTCGCCGTTGATAATACGCGTAAAGAGGGAAGGGGTTTGCATGTTCTGATTATACAGAAAATGATTAAAACACCTCTTATAGAAAGTGCTATACTCCATATGGCATCGAGCATCCGAGACAACACTGAGGAGGTGAGGATGATGCTGCCTACGATGGACTATCAACAGTTCGTTGATCTTGGCATTGTAGGGATCATTATTGTGATCCTTATGATCATTGGCTATATCGCTATCTGGGCGATATACCAAGGAAAGATCAAGTTAGTCGTTTTCACGTACGGCGACAGAGGGTTCCTGGAAATCTTTGGATATCCTACGCCCATCTTGATCAAGGGTGGAACCTGGCTGTATATGGAGGGGTTAATCACCCAAAGCAAGACATCTGTCAGGAAGCAGACGGTCAGAGTTGCCCGACGCGACAAGGTCGGCAACGACATCGTCCTCGAGGTGATTGTCATCGTGTTCCATGTGATCGACACCAAAGAAAAGATCTGGGCAGCAATCTACGAGTTCATGGATCCTGTCAACAGTGGGGGTCTCAGCGATGGCACCAGTCTCGAGTTTCGAAACTACATCGAGATGAGGGCAAGCTCGGCGGCGATGGTGCTCGTCGAAGAGGGTACTATCGACACCAGGGAATGCCTGGCCGAACACTTCGAAACGCTCTGCGGAACCGCACTAGACAAGGTCGTCGGCGTCAAGATCGATGAAGCGCGCCTCATCGAAAATGCACCCCCCAACGAGTACTCGACAGCAGCCGGTGCCCTCAAAGATACATTTGGGCAATTCGTCGGCATCCCGCCTGATGAAGACGGCTCCGCTAAGTAGTCCTACTCACTCCGCCCCGCGTCCCATCAAACCAGGGACGCGGGGCGATGAACCCACCCAAGCGGTGGCTTTTTATTGATGCAACGAGCGGTTTTTATGGATTCGCTACTCAATAGGAAAATCGAACATCGGCCTGTACTGGCCAATGATCTGATGATGGCCATTTCTTGTCTTTGACTGTTATAGTGTTGAGCAGTAAACTCCACTTGCTCGCGCTGCTGTTTGCCTTTGATAGAAATATCTTGTCGATATGCTTGCCGGATTTCTTTTCCTTTTCGTAATCAGTAAACTGGTTTGAGCTATCGTATGCGGCGTTAATTTTATTAGTCGTGAGCGTACCCGAATCTACAAACCCAGCCGACGCCATGATGCCGACCGGATATGCTGCGGTGAGCCCCACTGAGTTGAAGTCACCAGTGACAATAACAAATCGATTGCCCTTGCGTTTATTTATCTCTTTCACGAGATTTTGCGCGACTTTAGCGCGTGCGCCGGCATCCTCGCTTGGCAGATGCGTATTTATGAAGAATATCTCTTTCTCCGATGCCTTGTGCTGGAATATCGCCCAGTTAGCGTGTCGCACCTTGCAGGTCGTAGCGCCACATTTGCCGGCACTGAGCAGCTTGATCGTACCTTTCTCCTTGAGCGTCAGCGTCTCTTTGTTGTAGAGGATGAGGTTTTTGTACGTATTTGATGAGCTACCGATAGCAGTTACTTTATATTTTTTGCTATCCACCTTTGACAGCGCTTCGACTTGCTTGTCGGTTTTGTGCGTCTCCTGCAGACCAATGATATCTGCGCCACTCGTACGAATCGTCTCTAGCACCCCTGACTTACGCACTTTCCACGGCAAGATCTGACTATTAGCAGCGGTCGATCCCAAGACGTTGTAGGTCATCACGTTGAGGTCAACTACCTTGTCGGCAGCGCTCACGCTGCAACCGACAGCGATACGTGCCGGTACAGCACCCTTGACGGTGCAAAGTGCTTTCCAGGTACTGGCGTCGACTACGCCGCTCTCGCTGAGTTTTTGCTTTTTCTGAAATGCCTTGACAGCAGACGTAGTCTTCGACGTAAACTTGCCGTTGGCAGTCACTTTGGCTGCACCAGAAGCATTAATAATCTGCTGCATTCGTTTGACACAAGTACCCTTGCTACCTTGCTTGTACGTTGTCGCAACGCATGGCGTGGCCGCGGCAGTCTCTTGCTGCAGCATGAAGAGACTAGCCAAAACCCCTGTAAGCAGTACCGCGATAAGCAGTTTCTTTGCCACCTTGAATAGTCCGTTATTTATCATTTACCATATGTCCCTGTTTACAGTTGATGCTGGCTATCTTTTCGTATTATCATGCTTTTTATTATTTTGTCAAATAGGCATGCCGTATAAAACATCACTGAATAGCCCATACCGACACTCGACACCAGCCGGGTGCGGGTACTTATGAGACCTGAAAGGATCGTACTTTAGACCTGTTATCTCGTGTAATTTTGAAAAGGAGATGGTTGCTTCGCAACGCGCACTCATCGTGCTCGCTGCAAGCAGCTGCGCGCGATTCGTTGGCGCCCGTCCTCCCGGTTTGCGCTGCTTTGCAGCGCCCGGGAGTTCGGATCTCGCCCAGGCAAAGAAAAATATGGATCATGAGGATCCATATTTTTCTTTGGCGGAGAGGGGGATTGGTTGCCAAGGCAACTGTCCTGCGACCATGCTCGGAGTAAACTCCTGCGCGTGGCCTTGGCCACCGAACTCTTCCGTTCGAATCTTCCTTTCTTCAAGAAGAAAACCCGCCAGAGTTAAAACTCTGCCGGGCCTTCTCCTGGCGGAGAGGGGGAGATTCGAACTCCCGGTACGGGAACCGCACACCGCTTTTCGAGAGCGGCACCTTCAACCACTCAGACACCTCTCCGCGTCGGCAAGCGCCGTCGACCACATAGGATCACACACTATTTTAACAGGAGTAGGCTACAATAGGGATCATGAATATCTGGCGAGGAATCGGAACGGGGATATTGGCTGTTTTGCTGGCGGTGTTTCTATCAGTGAGTGCGCTCTATTACGTGCTCGATCACTCGATTCTCGATGTCAAACAAACCAAGGATATCCTGGCGCGCAGCAAATTCTACACAGCGCTCCGTGACGACGCGCTCTTGCCTGGGGCGACCAAGCGCGCTATCGAGGGCGCGACGCTCGGCGGGCCACTCACGCAGACCGACATCATCGACAGCCTCCGCGAGGTCTTCCCGGAGCAAAAGGTCACCGCTATGACTAATACCGTCATCGACGCCGTCTATCAGTGGCTCAACAAAAAGAGCCCTGATATCGAATTTTCACTCTCGTTGGGCACAGAAAAGCAGCGTTTCCTGAATGTCCTCGAGAAGCGTCTAAGCGAAAATCTCAGTAAGCTTCCGATCTGTACTACTTGGCAATCACCCGATATGCCTCTCAGCGAGATGACTTGTTTGCCGCGATACACCACCGTCGCCACGGCGACCGAGACCATCATGCAGCCAGTCCGTGAGCAGATATCACACATCGACGATCAGATCACCCCTGAAGCAGTTGGTCTCAGCAGCGAGACGCTCGGCGGTGCCCGCAATATACCGGATTACATCAGCTACCTCTGGACGCTCAATCTCATTACACTCCCGCTGGCGGGGCTCGTCACGCTGTATCTGATCCTCAAGCGCCGGGGAATTGGGCTCATCACCGCCGGGAGCGTCGTCCTCGTGCTGGCGATCGGCTGCCTAGTCGCAAGCCAACTGATCCTCTCGCTGCCACTCCCGACCGAACCGCTGGCTCGCAGTCTCATCTCGAGCGAAACAACTCTCGTGAGCCAACAGTTCCGCCTGCTCGCACTCTTCGGTGGCATCAGCGGGATCCTGATGATCGCCGGTGGAATCGTCTGGATAGTCATGGCTCGCAAACGCGCCCAGGAAGATCATTTTACGGACGAGAGCCGCGAGGAATAGACGGCTCAAACGCCTATCTAATCTCAAACGAGTACTTGCGGCTCAAAGGACGCAAATCGGGTTTTCCAAATTTTGCAGCCATGCGCTCAAATTCTGCCTTTTTATCACTTCCGAACTTCGCGACATCGTGAGAATACCAATCATAGCTATTGAAATAGGGAGGCGTAGTTTTTGAGTGGAATTTATCCGCATACATGATAAGCAACTCCTCGTCGGTCTTTGCTAGGTAATCTTCTATTGGCAAGGGCAATTTTTGGTCAACAACATCCTGTTTCGTCAACCCCACTCCGGTATGATGGGCTGCGAAACGCCAGATAATCTCCGGCATACCTTCCTCTTTGAGGATACGCTCTCCTTCGACACCATGGGTTATGTAATGCACGTCTTTGCGTAATAGCCCACTAGCTTCAAAGAGAGGATAGACACCGACATCATGGAGGAGCGCGCCAGTCTCGACAAGTTCTCGGTCAAGATCGAGATGGTTGTCGTCGATAAGCTGTACGGCAATATCACGAACAATGCGGCAATGCGTCAATACCAGCTTATAGACATTTTCACTGGGAGCATATTTTTTGTGCAGGGCGAGGATGTTATCTTGTGTCATCTGCTTATTATAATGCAAGTACGTTGGCGACAGGTCTCCCAGTTTCTGGACGCCACGAGAAAACAGGATTTCTTTCAGTTGGCCATCGCATATAGTGTCTATTGCCGTAACTCACAATTTTTTGCCCGTTTGAGACGCAGATTTTAGCTGTTTGGCCTGAATCAAGAAAGCAACCCCATTCAATTTTTCCTTCGGAAAGTATCTGCTGCACAGCCTCAGAGGGCGTAACGCCAGTGAAAGTGTGACTTCCTGGCCGACCATCCAACAAGCGAATATGACTGAGACCGTCTTCTGTTTTATATGAAACCGTACGGGCGAGGGGGT
>OFRE01000278.1_pt1 | contig 14501 bp, 19 predicted proteins | sample 1543061 | NCBI WGS metagenome assembly OFRE01 (sample SAMN07774218, study PRJEB24372) | wastewater metagenome | isolation source: Exp Tend NO 50WW | collected 2016-02
GTCGAGGGCGCGCGCTCGGTTGGAGCGCGACTCCACGCGAGCGGCGCAGCAGGCCGAACGCGAGCGCACGCGCAACGCGGAGAAGAGCGCCGCGGATCGCTTGCGCATTGAGCGCGACGAGACGAGGAAGAAGGATCGCGAGACCCGAGAGACGGCGCGCAACGCCGACCGCGCGGAGAAGGATCGAACGCGCAGCGCGGAGCGCGAGAGCGCGAAGCGCGTCAGGGCTGAGGAGCGCGAATCCCGACAGCGGGTTGCGATGGCCACGCGCAACGCAAGGGCCGCAGGTCAACGCGTCGTCGGTGCGGGAATCCAAGCGGTAGGTGGCGCTGCCGTCGCCATGCACGGTCAGTTTCAGGACGCGCGCGAGCGACGGGCGGCGGGAGAGCGAACGCTCGGAAACGCTGTGCGCAATGCGAACCCCAACGCGTCATCGCAGGAGCAAGCGGCGGCGCGCGATGCTGTGCGTCAGTTCGTCCACGATACGGGCATGAACTTTGGTGACGTGGCGAACGCGCTCATGGAAGGCCAAGCGCAAGGTTCATCGCTTCAAGCGGAGGGCAGCGAGACTACCGCGCAGGCGCTTCAACGCTCGCTTGCGACGATCCGAGAGGCCAACGCGGAAGGCGCCGATCCGGGGAAGTACCTCGCCGCGCGCGGTCGCCTTGCGGCGAACGGTCTTTCGGGCGACGCGCTCAAGACCGCGATGCGCTTCTCGCTCGCCGCCGCGCAAGCCGGTCAGGTCGAGGTCGACCAGATCATCGGCGCGGGTCTCCCCGGCGCGTCGCGCTTGATGAACGCACGCGTCGCGGCGCTCGGGCCGGGCGCGAGCGTGGAGGCGCAACAGCAGGCGAGGCTTGACGCGTGGCGTGAGTCGGTCTCGACGCAAGAGGTTCTCGCGGCGTCGGGCGGTTCCGCAGGACACACGTCCAGCACGCTCGCGTCGCTCCAGAACTTCATCAACACGCCGCGCCGTCAGGAGATGGCGCTTACGAACATCAAAGCCGCCGAGGCGCAGGTCAACACCGCGACGCCCGAAGGCCGCGCGCGCGCCGCGCAGTTGCGTTCGCTCTACGAGGGCGACAACGCGCTTTTCGAGCGAGACCCCACGCGCACCGGCAACGCGATGCGCTTGCGTGGTGGCGTGTCGGCAGCGGAGTTCGCAACGCGTGTCACAACCGCGACGGGTGGCAACGCGCAGATGGGCGCCAACATCTTCGCGGGCGGTGGACACGGCAACGCGCAAGCGCTCCTCTCTAATATGCGCAACCTCATGGCCGTGCTCGGAGGCGAGCAAGGGCAGCGCATCCAAACGATGATGCAAGGCTCTGGCGTCACCGACGCGCAGATCGCCAACCATCAACGCGACGTCGAGGGCGACTCCCTTTCGACGCTCACCCGCAACCAAGAGGACCGCGACAACGTACTCACCGACAACACGAGCGGCGTCAAGGCGTTGTCCGATTCGATCCGCGATTGGCGCGTACGTCACCCGTGGTTGTCTGGCCTCGCGCAAGAGGGTGGTTCTACACTCGGCGTGTCCAACGACGCGGCGCTCGGAGTGCTCATCGGAAGCGGCGTGAACGAGCGTAGGTTGCGCAGCGGAACGAACAACGCGGGGCAGCAACTCGGGTTTGGCGAAGGCGTGCTTCGGACGCTCGGCGTTGCTATCCCCGCGCTCGGTGCCGTTCTCGGAACGAACGACCTCGGGTCAACAGCGCAGAGTCGACCGGGCGCGGTTCTCAACGCGCCGCCCGCGGGGCAGGCGTCGCCGAGGGTCGTGCAGGTCAGTCTCACGCCAAACGACCACGCCGCAATCGGCAACGCGGTCGTCACCTCGATTCGCAGCCAACCGATTACCGCCGAAGTCCCCTTGCACGCAGACATCCACGCTCGCGCCGCAGGCACACGCTGATGACCGACTCGCTCTCACGCCTCCAAGAAGCGTCGTTCGACGGCATGGAGTTCCCCGTTGAGACCGTCGAGGTGAACGGCGGCAACGACCTCGCGGAGTTCAGCGCGTTCCGCCGCCCCGGCGTCGACGTCCAACCGACCGGGCGCAAGGCGTGGCGCGGGACGCTGGTCATCCCGTGCATCAACACGGCGAGCCTTGTCGCGCGCTACGGCGTGCTGTTCCCGAACCTCGCCTACGACCTCGTAGACCGCTTCACGTCGAAGCCCATCGCGACGTTGACGCTACCGACGTTCGGCAACCTCACCGCGGCGGTTGGCGGCATCACGCACACGGCGAGCGCGGACGATCGCGGCGGCGTGCGTCTGCGCGTCGAGTTCATCGAGCACAACGCGACGGCGGCGCTCCTCTTCGCTGACACTGCGTCGGGCGTTCCGACGGACGCGAGCGCATCGACGCCGCTCCTCGCGACGCAGGCCGATGCCGCGGGTTCGACGGTCGCGGGCTACGCCCCGACGGCCTCGACCGTGAGCGCGCAGCAGGCATACCTCGACGCCGCTCCGCGCACGGCATCGCAGACCGACGGCGCGTTCCGCAAGATGCTCGCTCCCGTCGAAGCGAACCTCGCGCTCCCCGCGATGGCGACGCTTGCGGCGCGCGACGCCTTCGTCGCAACGCTCAACCTCCGCGCCGCGGTCATCGCGTACCGCAACGCCGTGGTGCCCTCCGCGCAGACGCGCTCGCGCTACACGGTGCCGCGCACAATGGCCGTGTGGGAGATCGCCCTCGCGGTCTACGGGGACGCGTCTCAGGTGCAGACCATCCTCTCGGCGAACACCTTCACCGACGCGACCACGATTCGTGCGGGAACCGTCGTCTCTGTGCTACCGATCGACTGATGTTCTACAACCAGCGAGTGACGCGCGTCTCAGGCGAGCGAAGCCAACGCAACCGCTCACACGCGAACACAAACGCCTTCAGAGGGTCGGGTTCTCTGAGCGCGTGCATCCATGCGATTCTCAGCATGAGTTCGACGCGCTCGATGCCGAACTCATCCGCGCGATCACTCGGGAGAAGCGCCGCGACGAGGTACGTGGCGCCGTTGAAGTCTACGGTCACCACCACGTCGAATGCTGACGGATCGGTGCCGGGCCAAACTCCTGCGTTGCTCATCGGCAACTGATACGCTGGGGACAGAGAAGCGTTACAGATGCGCGCAGGAGCACGCGGTCAACCTCACGATCAACACGGGCGACGCGCCCGCGATTCGTGCGGGGACGGTGGTGTCCGTGCTCCCGATCGACTGACCTCTACCTGCGACGCACAGGCACCGGCACTCCCTGCGCTTCGGGCTCGACCTCGTAGCGCCACACGAAGCATCGGTTGCACTTGAGACATCGCGCGTCGAACGCGTTGTACTCGCCCTTGCGCGGGTACTTCTCGACGTCCTTTGAGGCGCACTCGGGACACCGTGCTACCTTCGCCGCCGTCGACGCACGGACCATGAACGCCGCGTCTTTCTTCCACCGCTTCATGCGCGCATCGTAGCGCATCCACACGCCCGGTCACGCAAGGCACATGGCACAGGAGCACGCGGTCAACCTCACGATCAACACGGGCGACGCGCCCGTCGCGATTGACGTGTGGTCGCGGTACACCGTCACGCTGACGATGCTCGGCGCGGGTCAACCGTGGTCGTTCGTCTTCTGGCGCTCGACGGTGGCTGACACGACGTGGCAAGCGCTCGCGCGTCAAGCGAAGCTCCTCGCCCGCGTTCAGTTGAGCATCGACGGTGCGCCGCAGTTGTCGGGCTACCTCGAAGAACTCGACCGCGGCACGAGCGAAGACCGCAACGCGGGCATGACCGCAGCCATCGGCGGGCGCGACCTCGCGGGCCTCGCGATGGACTTCGACGCGTCGCCGACGACAGCGTTTCGCGGGGTGCAGTTGCAGCAGGCTCTCAGCGACGCGTTCAGCGCGTTCGGAGTGCCCGTGCGCGTCACCGAAGCGGCGGCGGCGAGAGAGATTCAGACGCGCGGCAGACCGGGCGCCGCGGGGGCTGCTAGGTCGCCTCGTCGCAAGCACGTCGACATCATGCGCCCGAAGGCGGGCGAGACCGTCTGGACGTACGCGCAGAGCATCGTGCGACGCCTCGGGTATCTGATGTGGGTCGCGCCGACCGCTGACGGCTCCATCGGCCTCGTGGTCGACGTGCCCGACTACGCGCAGGTTCCCTTGTGGACGTTCCGGCGCACCATCGGACACGGCACCTTCGGGTCGACGGGCAACATCCTCATGGGCCGCGAGGTGTTCAGCATCAAGGGCGTTCCAACAGACGTGAGCGTCTACACCGGCACGGCGCGCGGGAACGGACTCTCGGCGCGCGCGAAGTACAGCGGCGCGAACCCCAAACTCTTCGACCGCGCCATCACGCGCGGGTTCATCTCGTCGTACCTGCCCGTGCTCGCGAAGCACATCCGCAGCGGACGCTCGCGCGACGTGTCCGCGGCGACGAAGGAACACGAGCGCGTGATCGCCGATGCGATGACGTCGTTTCGGCGCTACCGTCTGCGCGTGCAAGGCCACGGTCAGATGGTCAACGGCGCGATGCGCCTCTACGCCGTCAACACGATGGCGAACGTGCTCGACGAGTACCTCATCGACGACGAGGGCCAGCCGTTGCGCGAGGCGATGCTCGTGACCGACGTGGAGTTCGTTGGTTCGCGAGGGTCGGGCGAGAGCGCGGGGCAGCACACGAACATCACGCTCGCGCCGAAGAACTCCATCACCGTGACGCCCACGGGAGACCAGTGATGTACGACGACGAAGACGCGCCCGTGATCGAGTTCGTCAACGTCACGACCGCGGCGGCGTCGTCAACCCATCGTGTCGCGACGCTGCAAGCGGTCGGCGTTGGCGCGGTGGGCGACGACGCTGGAGCGGAGCGCTTCGACGGCGTGGAACTCGCGCAGCCCTCGGGGCTCTTCGCGGTTCCGACGACGACGGCCAACACCGAAGCGGTCATCTTCCGACGTGGCGACGAAGCGGTCGCCCTCGTGGTGATCGACAAGAGCGCGGCGCCGCAGAACGTCGAGGCGGGCGAGACGCGCCTCCACGGCGTCGGCGGCGGCAACGCGGCGTCGGTGATTCGCATTCGCGCGGATGGCTCCATCGAGATCACCGCGAAGACCGGCGTGAACATCTCGCTCAACGTCGACGGCGCGGGTGATGTGGTGCTCGACGGCGGATCATTCAAGGTCGCGCGCGCCTCAGACCCCGTGACGCCACACGCGAACATGACCGCGTGGATGACTGCGGTAGCGGGGTTCATCAACGGCCTCGCTACGGGCACCGTGGCGCCGCCGCTCCCGGTGAGTTTCGCGATCGTCTCCGCGTCGACCGGCGCACCGCACGTCAAGGCGTGACTCGATGACCTACGCCACCACACGAGCGCGCTCCGGTCTCACGGGCGAAGTGCTCTTCGACGCCCGCCGCGGAACGTGGCGCGATGCGCAGTCGCCCGCGACGGAGATGGTCCTGCTCATCCTCCGCACGCCGCTCGGGAAGTGCCTCGTGCGCCCGACGCTCGGAGTCGATTGGTCGCGCGTGAACAAGCTCCGCACCGACGCGCCAGACACCGCGCGGGCCGCGGTCAACGCTGCGCTCGCGCCTCTCGTTCGCGACGGGTTCATTCGCGACGCGCAGGTCGCCGCGCGTGTGTTCCCCTCGCGCGGGTTGCTCGAACTCGACGTGTCGTTCATCGACGTTCGCCTCCGCGCGCAGACGCGCACCACGCTCCCCACCATCACGGTCTCGGTGTAACGCATGGCATTCACTCCACGCACACGAGCGCAGATCGCCGCGGAGTTCCTCGCGTACTGGTCCGCGAACTACGCCGCCGCGACACCTCCGCGCGTGCTCCTCACCGCGAGCGGGAGCGACGCCGACCTTGAAGCGCAGGTCGTGGGCGTCGAACTGGAGGGGCTCGAAGCGGTGGCCGCACAGGTCGCGCTCGACATCCTCCCCGATCAGGCTTCGCCCGATTCGCTGGAGCGCTTTTCCTACGTCTACAACGTGCCGCGCCGCACGGGCGCAGCGTCGCAACTGGTCATCGACGTCACGGGGGCAGCGACGACTACAACGTATCCGATCCCATCGGGAACGCAGGTCGCCGCGTCGTCTGGCGTGCTCTTCGACGTGATCGACACGTCGGTGACGACGGATGCGTTTCTCGCGGCGCCGATGATCGTTCGCGCTGCCAACCCCGGCACGTCAGGCAACCTCGCGGACGGCGACACCGTGACCTTCACCGTCGCGCCGTCGGGCCTCTCTCCGACGGGCACCGTGGCGAGCACCACGAGCGAGGGCACCGACGAGGAGGACAACGCGAGCCTCGCGCAACGCATCATCGAGAAGTTGCAAGAGCGCCCCGCATCGGGCAACCGCGCCGATTGGCGCGAATGGGTGCGATCGTACATCGGGACCACGGTCGTAGACGCCTACGTCTACCCCCTCCTGCAACCTCCCGCATCGACGCCGGGCGTCGGCACCGAGTCTATCCCCGGATGCGTCTCCGTTGTCGTCGTCGGTCCCGCGCAGGGGAGCAGCGCGACGAACACGCGTGTGGTCCCGAGCGTGGGCACGCGTACGCCGGGCGGCCCCGTGCTGGAGATCATCGACTATCTCAACGGCACGCGCGACAACGAAGGCAACGCGACACTCACAGGCAGCCGCCTCCCGCCCGTGACGATGGTCTACGGTGACTGGACCGTCGAGGCGATCAACACGCAGACGCAGAACATCGTCGTGGCGATCACGCCGACCGCATCGAATGCGTTTCCGTTCACGAGCAACCCTGCGCTCGATGCGTCGAGCGACGCAACGCACGTCATCGTGTCGGGGAACTACGGCGCGGGCGGCATCGAGAATCTCAGCGGACTCTCGGCGCTTGTGTACGTGGGCATCGACCCCCTCGCCAATGGCGTGCGTGGCGGGTACGTGCGCGTCACGCTCGGGACGGGCACCTACAACGGCGGCACGCTCCTGACGACGTTCCCCGTCACGGGGCTCCCGCGCGCGCCTGTCACCCCCTCGTTCCTGTGGGCTGCTCCGCCGTGCTGGTCCGCGTTGCAGACGACGGTGTTCAACTACTTCGACGGCCTCGGCCCCGGCGACACGACGACGCCCGCGCGATGGCCCACGCAAGACGTGAGCGGTCGGTCAACGCTCTACCGCACCGCCCTCGCGGGACGCGTGACGGAGGTCGCGGGTGTGCTCTCTGCGTCGGTATCGACGCCGGGGACCGACGTGACCCCCGCCGCGAAAACGGTCGTGACGCTCGGGACGCTTCTGGTGGTGCCGTGATCGGATACCGCTACGTCGCAGCGACGGGCGATGTGCGCTACGCACTCCCGTCGGGCGGATGGTGGGGGCCAGTGTTCTCGCGCGGTGCAGACCCCGGAGGCGCGAGGCTCCCGTTGCAGGTACTCCTCCGCAGCGGGCGCGTGTTCCCTCTCTACGACGCGAGCGAGTACGGGTTCAGCAACGCGACGTTCGCGACGGAAGAACCCGTCGCGGCGCTCGGCGGTTCCGTCGAGGCCGAGTTCTGCTACTTCGTGGGGCAGGCGTTCAAGGTGTACGAGGCGCTATCAGGCGTCAGCGTGCTCTCGCCTCCGACGACGCTCGCGGCGGGCGCTTCGACGTGGGGATGGACGCTCGTCACATGATCGATCATCGACGACACGCGCCGCGCCAACAGAACGTCGCGTCGCCGCACCGCACCGCGCAGCCGCCGCATGACTCGCGCGCGGAGAGGTCGGTCTCGCAACCGTTCGATCCGAGCTGGTCGCAGTCCGCGAAACCCGGCGCGCACCACACGAGGCAACGGCCCGCGAAGGCGCATTCGCTCATGGTCGTGTGCGGCCGGTTCGCGCACTCGCCTCCGCACGGGTCGACGTCGCCGCGAGGTGCATCGTTCGCGTCGGAGGCATCGGCCACGGGCGCGACGTCGACGGAGACCTCCGCGGCGTCGCCTGCGTCCGCTGCGGTCGGCGAAGACGCGTCGGCCACGGGCGCAGCGTCGGGCGCCACGGCCCCGTCTGTGGCGTCTGAGGGCGTCGGCGCTACGTCAGGGCGTCCAGCGTCGTCGACGGGCGCAGAATCGCTCCCTGACGTCTCGCGCGTGGGCGCGTCGGGGATCTCCCCGAGACCTACGAGCGACGGGGCACACGCCGCGAGGGCGGCGACCATGAGGGCGAGTCGGAGGATGTCCATGACCGCAGTCTACGCGCGGAATCCCCTTGACGTTACGGGATCGTGTAGGATCGCGGCGTGAGCGGCTTCCGACAAGCACTCCCCTCGACGGCAACCGCGGCGGGCGACGTCGCGCGGAGACTGCTCACGCTCAAGGGTCCGGCGATTCAAGCGCCCGACGGATCGCTCAACGCGGCCGACGCGCTCGCCCTCGGCGCGTCGCTTGAAGACGCGCGCTCGATGCTCTCGACGGCGCGCGCGCAAGCGTTCGTCTGCGACGCCACGTACATGCTCGACGAGTTGGAGCGCCTCTACGGGCTCACGGTCGACACGGGCGCGACGACCGCGGCGCGTCAGGCGAGGCTTCTGGCCTTCGTTCGCGCGAACGCGGCGGGCACTCCCGCGTCCATCGAGGTCGCGGTTGCGACGCTGACGGGCGCGTGCGCGGTGACGGAGTTCACGGCGCGCGAGGTGTACGCGAGCGACCCTTCGCCGACCGCGGAGACGCGCCGCGGCGTGTTCCGCTTCGTCGTCGCCGTGCCACGCGCCTACGCCGAGAACGCAGCGTGGCGCGCGCTCATCGCCGCCGTGGTCAACCGCATGAAGCCCGCGCACACGACGTTCACGATCGCGACGGGTGCGTCGCTCAAGTACGACACCGCGGACGGGTACGACCTCACCGCGCTTGGAGCATGACGATGGATCGAGCATGGACAGCAGCCCTCGGCCTCAACGTCCCGAGCGTCGGCGAGAACCTCCTCCAAGACCTCGGCGTCGTGATGCGCAAGGCGACCGCGACCGCGATCACGACGCAGGGGACCGGCATCGAGGGGCGCATCTATCAGGCGACGTCGGACCTTGCAGCGGACACGCTCGCCATCGTCGACGACGGCACGATCACGACGGTCAACACCGCCGTTGATCCCGCAGTCACGACCACCGCAACGATGTCGTGGAGCGACCGCCTCGTGATCGGGTGGTTCCGTCCGCTCGCAGGCGCGACGGAGTATCCGGGCGGCGCCAACGACTACGCCTTTGACGCAGGCACGCTCTACAACTTCTGGGGCTACCTCGGACTCGGCGCGCAGAACGGCGCGGGCGGTCAGGTGTCGCCGATGAACCCGCCCGTCCCCGCCGCGGGGACGTCGTGGGCGATTCTCATCACAGCGAACGTCTGGCTGTATCTCGACGCCGCGGACGGGAAACTGAAACTCTACAACGGCACGGGCGGCACACTCCGCACGCCTGCGCTGTTCATCCTCGCCACGGCCAAAACGGGCGCGCGCCCGTAGCACTCCACATCGCACGAAGGAACTCACGCACCATGTCGAACTACCCGCCCTCGCTCACGCTCGCGCTCCCGAACAGCGGCCCCGCCGATCTCGTCGGGTCGCTCACCATGACGCCCGTCGCCGCGTCGTCGGGCGTGCGCTCGCTCCTCACCGTTACCGCCCCCGCCGACACCGGGCTCACCGCGACGACTGAACAGGTCGACGTCTACTTCAACCTCGCCGCGACGCGAACGTGGGCGACGGGTGCGATCACCACGCAGCGCGCGGTGCGTGTCGCCGCGCCGACGTACGCCTTCGCGGGCGCGTCGACGATCACGACCGCCGTCACCTTCGACATCTCGGGCGCCCCGGTCGCGGGCGCCAACGCGACGATCACCAACGGCTACGCGCTTCGCGTCGTGGCTGGCGCGGTGCTCTTCGGCGGCACCCTCGCGGTCACGGGCGCCTCGACGTTCACGGGCAACGTGGGCGTCGGTGGAGCGGCGGCTGCGTCGGCAGCGCTGACCGTCACGAGCACTACGCAGGGGCTTCTGTTCCCCCGCATGACGGAGGCTCAGCGCGACGCCATCGCCGCGCCCGCCGCGGGGCTCGTGATCTACAACACGACCACGAACAAGCTGAACCTGCGCGTCGCCGCCGCGTGGGAGGTCATCACCTCCGCGTGATGAACTGACCACGCCATGAGCAAGACCCCATCCGCCTCTGTTCGCGCGGCGTCGCTCACGCTCACGGGATCGCTCGTGGCCGTGGTCGGCACCGTCACGACCGACAACGCAGACGCGACGTCTGGCGCCATCGCGCTCGGATCGCTCGAACGTCTGCGGCTTCAGTGCACGTACACGCGCGCGGGTGGGAGCGCCACGGGGCGCCCCATCTTCGCGCTCGACGTGTCGATGGACTCGCCCACGACCGCCGCCGCGTCGGTGTCGCATTGGGTGCCCGTGTACCTGATCGACACGTCGGCGTTCCCCGGCACCGTCCCGGTCCCCGGCTACGTCTACGAGTTCTCTCCCGCGCCTTCCACGACTGGCGCAACGTCGCAGGGCACGCCGCCGTTCGACGTGGGCGGCGCGTGGTGGGCGCGCGTGCGCGTCGCCGACATCGACGGCGCTGCGCCGGGCGCCATCTCCGCGCTCGTGTTCGGCGGCGAGGCGTCACCGTGAGCGCCCTCGATCCAAGCGCACCGGGCCTCCCTCTCGCGGGCGGTGGCGGAGGCTCCGTCACGTCGACGGACATCACCGACTCGACCGCGACCGGGCGCAGCGTGCTCACCGCGACCGACGCCGCGACGGCTCGCACGGCCCTCGGCGCGGCGGCGGCGGCCGGGGCCGTCTCGCTCGACTCCGCCAACGTCTTCACCGACCTCCAGACGTTCGGGAAGAGCTCGGGCTCGTGGGGTACACCGATCCCCGTGGCCGCGTTCCGCCACAACAACGGCGGGTCCTCGTGGCAGGGCGTCGGCGTGCGCTTCGAGGTGAAAAGCAACAGCGACGCGCCGATCACCTACGGGTACGTGATCGCTCGGGCGTACGGAAGCGGCGGCGGCGCGAACAACAACCTCGTCGAGATGCGCCCCGCGTTCTCCGCGGGAGACCCGCCCGTCGGCCTCCGCGTGCGCTGCAACGTCGCGTCGGCCATCTGGGGTGTGGAGCTGCTCCTCGCAGCGTCCGGCGGCACGCCGCTTCTCCAGCCGTGTCGCGAGTCCGGGAGCGGCGACGTGGACCTCACCCTCCAGGGCCTCGGCGCCGGTGTCGTGCGGCTCCCCGCTGCGACGGGCTACGTCGGCACCGTCGCGGAGATCAACGCGCTCACCCGCCCCGCGGGCGTGATGGCCTTCGCGACCAACGCCAGCGGCGGCCCGAAGCCGTGCTGGTCGACCGGCTCCGCGTGGGTGCTCGCCGATGGGAGTTCGCTCTCGTGACGCACGACGCCCAGGCCATCGGCCCCGGTGCGCTGCTTCTCGCGGAGGTCACGTCGGGCTCCATCGGAGGCCACCTCGCCTCGGTGCTCGGCACGATCCCCCCCGTGGCTCGGCGGGGCCTTCACCGCGCTCTTCGTGGGCGCAGCGCTGCGGGTCGCGGACCCGCTCCTTCGACGACATCGCGGAGCGCTGGCTGCGCCTCCGTGGCGACTGGATCGGCTGACATCACCGCGGCCACGCCGCACGGAGACCACCATGATCCTCGTCATCGATGACGACGCGGGCGCGGCCGACGCGATCGCCCGCACCCTACGCGAGACGGGCCGCGAGGTGCTCGTCGCCTCCACGGTCGACGCAGCCCTGGCCGCGCTCGCAGCCGAGACGCCGCTCTGCGTCGTGCTCGACCTGGTGCTCGGCGCCGACGCGACGCCGCTGCACACCGCCCTCGTGCGCCGCCGTCTGCCCGTGCTGCTCGTGAGCGGCGCGGACCCGCAGCGCCTCCCTGCGGTCGCGGAGCCGAAGGGGTGGAGGTGGCTCGCGAAGCCCTGCGAGCCCGACGCGCTCGTGACCGCCGTCGCCGCGCTCGTGGGCCTCTCGACGGGCGAGCACCGCGCGCCGCAGTCGTCGATCACCCGCGGCGCCGATGGTGCGATGACCGCGACGAAGAGCACCGCGCAGGTGATCTCCGAGACGGTCGTCGACGCGCTCGCGCTCGCGATCCTCGGCGCGGTGTTGATCGTCGTGCGGCCTGAGAGCCCGTGGGTCCAGGGGGGCTGCGTCGTCGGGATTCTGCTCCTCGCCGGGGTCCGCGTGGCGGACCTCGTCGCTCTGTCGAAGGGGCTGCCGACGCGCGGAAGCGTCGGGGCTCTCGTGCTCGCAATCGTCGGCGCGGCAGGTACGCGCCTCGGAGGCTCCTGATGCGTCTCGCCCTGCGACTCTCGATGCTCGCTCTCTCGCTGGTGCTCGCCCTCGCGGCGTGCCCCAGGCTCCCGCCCGTCTCGGGCTGCGTGCCCCTCGCGCAGCGGTGCGACGGCGATCGACCCCAGGTGTGCAGTCCCACGCAGCGGTGGCACACGGTCGGAGACCTCGCGTGCGGCGCCGTCTCGGGCGTCTGCGAGGTGTCGGACGCTGGCGTCGCGCGGTGCGTGCCCGTCGGCGACGCGGGCGCCTCGGACGGAGGTGCGCCGTGATCGATCTCGACACCGCTCGGGCGTGCCTCGCTGCGCTCGCCTCCGCGCGAGGCGTCTCCGTCGTCGAGCCCGACGAGGCCGCTGGCTACCTCGACGGCGCCGCGACACTCCTCTCCCTCATCCCCGGCGCGGGCCCCATCGTCGCGCAGCTCCGCGCGCCGCTCGATGACGCCCAGGAGCGCGTGAGCGTCACGGCCCCGCTGCCGTGGGGTACCACCATCCTCCTCTCGCGCTCGGCCGTGGCCGACGGCGCAAGCTACTTCGCCACCGGCCTCCACGAGCTCGTGCACGTCCGCCAGTTCGAGACCGTGGGCGCACTCCAGAGCGCCGCGGACTACCTCGGATCGGGCGAGCTCCGCGCGATGCGCGAGGCAGAGGCCAGCGGCATCGGCCTCTGGGGTCGCTACGTCGTGACGGGCGAGCTCCCCGCGGTCGACGATGCGAGCATCCTCCGCAGCAGCCTCTACCACCTCGACGCCCCCGACCACGCCTTCGCGCGCGCCGTCGTCGAGGGTCTCGTCTCGTCCGCCTCGGTGGGCGCCCGCCCGCCTCACAGCGTCGCGCGGGATGCTCTCGCGTGGCTCCACGCGAACGCTCCGCGGGCCATCGCCGTCGAGGCGTATCGATGACCGCGCGCGAACTCGGGAGCGAGTTGTTCTCCATCGTCGTCGCCCGCCAGCACATCCCCGTCCCCGGCGTGCCCGACGGCGCGACGTGGCTCGACGATCGCCACCGCGCACCGCCGATCACCGACGGCCGCGCCCGCGACGCCGAGCGCGTGACGGGCATCGTGATCCACACCTCCCGCGGCGTGCGCGGCCACGTGCGGCCCGGTGCGCTGCCGAGTTCACGCGCGGAGCTGCTCGCGCTCTACCAGAGCCGCACGACCCGCGACGTCTCGTGGCACTTCACCATCGACACCGACGGGACCGTGATCCAGCAGGCCGACGCGGCGCTCTGGATGTGCTGGCACGCGGGGCACGCGAACGGCTGGAGCGTGGGCATCGAGCTCGTGCAGCAGCCCGGCAGCGGCGACCTCTACGAAGTGCAGATCGCGTCCATGGCGGCCATCGTCGAGGCGCTCTGTGGGGCGCTGCGCATCCCCCGCCGCACGCCCGTGGGGGCCGACGGACGCCCGTGGGCGGGGCTGATCGCAGAGCACCGCGAGGCGAGCGAGGGCGGGCGACAGCGCCCCTTCGCTGGCGTGCTCGGGCACCGCGCGCTGACCGATCACCGAGGCCCCGGCGACCCCGGCGACGACGTCTTCGCGGCCCTCCTCGCGCGCGGCTTCGAGGGCGTGACGGTGTCCGGGTGATGCTCGCGCGTCTGCTGTCCGCCGCCCTCTCGCTCTCGCACGTGCCCGCGCAGTCCGCGGTCGACGCGATCGAGACCGCAGCTCGAGCAGCGCACGTCCCCGTCGCGCTCGCCCTCGCGGTCTGCACCGTCGAGAGCGGCCTCGGTACGCGGGGCGCGATCCTCTGCGGGTGCTACTCGCGGCGCCACGACGGCACCGTCGACACCTCGACGGAGGCGCAGGCCCGGTGCGTCGCCGGGACGCTGCGCGTCGGCTGGCGCTCGTGCGGCTCGTGGGCGGGATCGCTGCGACGCTACCGCTACGGCCTCGCCGACCACGGATGCCCGCTCGCCGATCCTCGGCGCTACGTCGACCGGGTGAGCGCATACGCGCGCAGGCTCGGGATGGTGCTGTAGATCCGCCAGAAACCGGCAGACCGCGGCGCCTGTTTGAAAAGATTCAAACCGGCGAGCGCATCAAACGCCTCGGCCCTCACGGGTCGGGGCGTTTCGTCGCAGTCGCGAGGCATCCCGTGGGCGACGAGGAGGTCGAGCGCGATCCATTCGTGCGACTGCGCGGCGTGGAGGTCGGCGGCGAGGTCGGGGGTCATGTTGGTCTCCGTGCGCTTCGCGCGATGGCG
>OFRE01000279.1_pt1 | contig 14495 bp, 29 predicted proteins | sample 1543061 | NCBI WGS metagenome assembly OFRE01 (sample SAMN07774218, study PRJEB24372) | wastewater metagenome | isolation source: Exp Tend NO 50WW | collected 2016-02
GATAAGTTAAGGCCAAGAATTAAAGCATATGGGGACCCAAAACAACCAATTCCTCGTTAAGATGTTAATAAATTTAATAGAGGAATTTAAAAATAATTCAAATATAATTAGGATATAATCAAAACGCGTTTTATCTTTGTACCGACAAAAAAATAGAAATGAAAAGCTTTAATGAAAAAATTCAAAAAAAGTTCGACGAAATGTCGAAAGCAGGAAAGCTATTTAGAGTAGCTTTAACTGGCCAACAAATCTGGGACATGTATTTAGGTTCTTTCTCGAAAGAAAACGATCCAGTATTTCGTGACCCAACATCTACAGTCCACAATTGTAACCACTGCAAAAACTTTATCCATCGATACGGCAACATTGTAGGAATTGATGAAAACTACAACATTGTTACAATGTTCGACGTGCAAGCCGATGCGGAGTTTGAGGCCACGGCTAAAGTAATGGCTGCAGCGATTAAATCCTCTAAGATAACGGAGGTGTTTTTCGAAACATTCAATGAATTGAATTCGCTACCATATGAAGCATGTACTAAATCAAGTACTGTATTTCAACTTGGTGTTGCTTCCAATCCTAAGCGTTATACTAAGGAGGAGGCCGAAAAGTATGGAGTGGTTAAATATAACGAGATTAGGACATTCAATCACTTCCATTTGCACATACCAAGTGCATTTGTAGATATGTCTGGAAGCTCCGTTGAGGCCCTAATGGGAACATATAGAGACGCTAAGAACGTGTTTCAAAGAGCGATGCAAGAAATATCCTTGGATACGTTAAAATTGGTTAGAGACCTAATCAATCAAGGTTCATTATTGGATGGAACTACTCATCTTTTTAAGATCGAGCAATTCATTCTTCTAAAGGAAGAATATGATAATCCACAAAATACATTAAAAAATTTATCTAAACACGAAGAAGATAACTGGTGCTGGGTTAAATCATATAATTTACCTCTAGCCAAATTCAAGAACGAACTTATAGGAGTTTTATGTTCTGAACTTTCTGAAGGCGAAGAATTGAATAAAGCATGTCAGAATTGGAATAAGCGCGTAGATCCTGTAAACTATATGAAGACCGTCGCTCCGATCACCAAAAAGCAGATCGAAGAAGCCAAGCTGTTTGTGGAAGAAAATGGCTATGTGGAATCCTTCAATAGAAGATTTGCGAATATCGATGATATCAAAGTAAGCGAGATCCTACATTCAAATGTCGGAGATGGCAAGATTAAAGAAGTGTCTATTTTTGATGGAGTCAAGTCTACATCTACCCGGCACAAGCGCAACGAATTTGATGGGGTTGAAGAAGTGACCATCGATAAGTTTATGAAAGACATCCTTCCTACTTGTTCGGCAATTGAAGCATTTTTAACAAATGCCCAGGTAGGAAACTTAGTATCTTTAACCACGGCCAATAAAAATGACTCAAAGCCTATCTTCAAATGGTCTAATAATTATTCATGGACATTCAACGGTAATTTGGCAGGAAAAAGTCAAATAAAGGAAGCTGTGAAATCTCGTGGAGGCAAAACAGAGGGTATTGTAAATATTCGGCTTGCTTTCCCAAATACAACAAGTGATTATGACCTGCATGTAACAGAGCCAAGCGGAAACGAAATTTATTACATGAACAGAAGGGATATGCAGTCATCTTCTGGTATGTTGGATTTGGATGCACAGGGAGCTGATGGAAATTTTCCTGCCGACAAAAGAGTAGAAAATATAATATACACAAATGAACAAAAGATGCCAAATGGCAATTATCGGGTATATGTTCATAATTACTCAACAAATGACAATAATTTTGGATTTGTCATTGAAGTTGAAATTGATGGAGAGGTAACTACTTTTAATTACAATTCAATTATTCGAACAGGCGCAAAGGTAGATGTATGCTTGATAAAGAAAGCAGCAAATGGATTTGAAATTAGTCCAATCCTTCCGGTCGGTGATAGCAATTCAATTTCTAGAGAAATCTACGGATTGGAAACAAATCAATTCCATAAAGTAAATTTAGTTTGTTTAAGTCCTAACCATTGGGGAGAAAACAACGTTGGGAACAAACATTATTTCTTCATGCTTGATGGGTGCAAGTCTCCGGTATCGATAAGAAGCTTTCACAACGAAAACCTTTTACCTGAATTGGCCGCACATCGCAAAGTATTAGAAGTTTTGGGGGCCACAAACATGATAGAACCTGCAGATAGGCAATTGTCTGGATTAGGGTTCAATAGTACGGTCCGTGATGAGGTTATACTTCGCCTTCAAGGTTCGCACAAAAGAGTAATTAAATTAAAATTTTAAAACCAAAAAAAATAAAATTATGTCGTACAAGTTAGCAACAAAATTAAAGCTTAGATTTCTTTGTCCAAAAGGCAATCTAACTGCAGAGCAATTATGGGATTTAACCATAGACGAATTAGATGAACTAGCTGTGTCATTAGATACCGAGCACAAAACATCAGGCAAGAAATCATTCATCGGAAGATCGTCAGAAAAAGACAAGACAATCAAATTAAAGTTCGATGTAGTATTAGATGTTCTCAATACTAAAGCAGAGGAAGAAGAAGCAGCTACTCAGGCTTATGAGGACAAACAATTCAATGAGAAATTGCTCACAATGATTGTTGAAAAGCAAGACGAATCATTAAAAGGAAAAACCGTCAAACAGCTTCAAGCAATGATGAGAGGTTAAGAATTTTCGCAATCGTCTATTCATACATCTCAGACGAGATATAAATTAATCACCTAAAGCTCATGGTTAATATTTTAAAATATTGCTAAAATAAAACTGATGAAAAACACTGATAATTCGTTTAATATCACTAACTTGCGTAGAACATGAACATAGGAGCTGCAATACGAGAAGCTAGAAAAAAGCAGGGATTAAGCCAGTGGGAATTTGCTAGAGCAATAGGAACCAGTCAAACACATATATCTCAAATCGAACTAGGGAACAACAAACCAGGGTATAAACTGCTAGACAGTATCTCGAAGCAATTCCAAATCCCAATAGCTATAATATTTTGGTATGCTGTTGAAAAAGAAGACATCAGGCCAGAGAAGCAAAACAGTTACAATATTTTAAAGTCACCAATTGATTCAATGTTAAACGAAATTATATGAAAGCAGAAAAAGGATCGCCATATAAAGTGCCGGGACAAATAGATACTGAATTGTCTTGCCTACTTGTAGCAACTCAAAACGATTATAATGGCGTTAATACAGAGCCAAATAATGTTTACCTAGTCAGCAAGATAGACAATGATGAATGGATATTAACCAAATTAACATCACACAAAGGCTATCACAAAATAAACGTTAAGGTAGCGAAAGATGAATTAGTTGACGGATACCTAGCACTCCCCGAAGGATATAAAATAATTTTAACTCAATAAAACCATAATTATGCCAGAAATAAAAGGAAGGCTTATTTGGATAGGCGAAATTGAAGAAAAGACTGAAAAGTTTAAAATCATGGACTTCGCAATTAAAACCGATGATCCACAATACCCACAAAAAATCAAGCTTCAGGCAAGCAACAAAATCTGTGATGGAATCAAAAACCTAAGCCTAGGCTCTGTAATCAATTGTCATTACAATCTCAAAGGAAGGGAGCATAATGACAAGTATTACGCCACTGTTACGTGCTGGAAGTATGACATCATTAACAAAGCGCCATAGCATGACCATTACCTTCATAATCAAAAAGCACCTACAGGGCCATTACATATGATGGATTAAGAAAAAGGTAGGCGGTGATAAGCTAGAAGCCATAGAGCTCACTCAGGCAGAAGTAATTGCTAAATTAGAGCAAATGTATGCCGAGAAGACTAAAGACGCTCTAAGCAACCCGTCTGCGCTTAAGCGAGTCCAGTGCCTAGTTAAAGAAGCGGTACAATATCAAAGGAAATACAATTGAAATGAACCTAGAACTTAAAGCCAAACACTTTGTAGATACATACTTTTCAAGACCATGCAGTTGTGCTATAAGCAAAGCGGCAACGGAAGTATTCGGAAAGACAGTATATGAATCAGTTAACAAGCTAGAAATAAAAGAACAGTTTGTCGATGAAGCCGAAGAAACCTATTTTCATGAGAACTACGACCACTCAATGTTTTGTGACGACAAGGAGATAGCTGACGCCAGCACAGATCCGGAGAAAGTAATAAGAACTATTTTATTAATAAAGCAGGAAATACTAAATTAAAACCAAGATGAACCAAGGCAATTTCACAACCCAGCTACCTGATGGATCTTTATTAATGAAGACCAACGGAAAGTATGTTTTCTATCTTGACTTAATTAGTTACAACTCACATACATTCTTTTCACGACAAAACGAAGATGAATTATTTATTGACTTTATTTCGAGAACCATAATAGAACTAAATAAAATACCAACCAGATACCAAGTAACTCCGCAGTACTATTTTATATATGTGAATTACACTGAAACGCCAACGATAGCTGAACTATATCGAAATAAGGACAATAAATGTTTTGATAATTTAGCCGTAAAGAAAAATGACGGAAGTCATGATATAAGTCATGCGGATGTGGTTAAGTATTTTCGAGAAAGGATCGATTCAGGATTTTACAATGAAGTAGATGCTAATACGCCTGAGTTTGATGCTATGCAAAGACTACAAAAACTTATGCCTAAATCTGTTTTGGTGCAATATCCAGACAATAGGAGATTGAGGAGATTGTATTTTTACTTAGATAAAGATAGCCGTAGTAGAAACATGCCATACACAGAGCAGAAGAAAGACGAGAATGTATCTACCTTCATAAACTACACTATTGGCAGATTACAAGACGATGGGTTATTGCCTGAATCAACACCCAAAACCAGTATTGATTATACTACCGATTTTGACGAACCAAGGCTATATGATCAATTACCAGAAAAGGAGAAGCAAGCCTATAATCGACTTAAGAATTTAATCCCTGGCTCACAAGTAGTAGTAAATTTAAACAATGGGGTAAATGCGTTCTACCTAGATCGAAACACGGAGTACACTATACAATTACAAAACGAGAGTTTTATAGAGTTTATTAACAGAACCATTGAAAGTCTATACGAGAGCAAGAGAATACCTGAGCCGGATATGGCTAAAGACGCTGCTGAACGCATAGACCAGTATGTTAGCGGATATACTACGGACGAAGTTCTTAGTATAAATAGACTGAGAAAATTAATGCCAGAATCTTCATTAATTAGAAACAAATTTGACAAAAAGCATATTTTTTACATACGAGCCGAAGATACTTGGTATGTAGGAAGAGCATATACAGTTCAAAATATAGAGGAAGATGTAATGCAGTTCATAGAGCGCACTATTTCTAAGTTATATCAGGACAAGACAATAGGAAACACATCTGGAGATGATATTGCTAAAGAAGATAAGCCAGAGGGAACACATATCCCAAAAAGCAACATAACCACATGTCCTACTGTGTCTGAAAAACTTCCTCCAATCCCACAACCAAGAGATTTGTGTATGCCAATCCAAATACCAGAAGGACATGTAAGAGTAGTTTTGTGGCTAGGTGATTTTGATCAAAGGATAACAACTAGCTTTCCTGCTAGAGTCAATAAAAAAGATGAATTTATATTGAATCTATATCTGGAAGATGAAAACAACCTATCATCTGCGGCATTATTAGCCGTAAACCAACAAGAGACATGGGTATGTTATAGAACGCAATGGGAACGAGACGAAGAAGGATCTTATCAAATAGCTTATATAAAGTAATTATGACACTAAAAGAGGCAACAAAGATTTTACCAGTAGACCATATCTTAGACCATCGAGGAGGTAGGTATAAAATATACTTTTCTCATGATGCCTATACCCTTGGGATGCCATACGGGGAACAAGAACCAAATGAAAACTTTGTAACATTCATGGCTAGAATAGCAAGAGAATGGGACAGTAATGCTATTCATAACATCAAACGATAACTTAAAAAACTTCAAAATAAAACCATGAAAAACTTTGATAAATCGTTAATTCTCACTAACTTGCGTAACATTCTAAATAAATATAGAACAAAGTTCTTTGAAAAGCCACAACCGATTAATTTCGAGGACAAAGTAAGGTCCATGACCGGAAAAGAGATCGTAATGTCTATGGTGAATGGATTATTAAATGGTTATTATACTGTGGATATGGGTACTTTTGGGAATAGCAATGGACGGACATGTTTTGGATGTGCAGCTACACATGCTATCACGGAGATATCTAAAGTAAAATTTGATGATAGTAATATATCCGGATGTACGAATAAAAGTATAGCGATTGGTTGCGATTCTTCTTTTCTAGATAGTTTCGAATGCGCTATCAATAAATTAAGATCAAGAAATATTAGCGGCTATAATCTACATGCACGCTGTATAGGGATAGCTCAATTGCCATATTCTCAAAAGGACCTCCCTCTTTTAGCCTCGCAAAGCTGGAAGAAAGACATCCAAGCATACATTGATTACGCAAACAATTTGGACTAATGAGCAAATCAATATACATAACAATGACTACCAGTGAGCTGTTTTCTTGTTTTCCTCCCGGAACGATAATTCAAGTAGGGTTTAATTTTCTTAAGTGTTATCGAAGCCGTAGAGATTTGAACCTGGATAATCCACTTCATGTACAACCATCTTTTGATATAGACAAATTTGTTGGAGACTGTATGCAGAAGATTACAGAAATAGAAAGTTTACGTAAATCTAAATTTGCAGGATATACCACTAGAAAACTATTCGAATTTCATTCCAAGCAACTTTCATTTAAAGAAAACCCATGACCTACGAAGATAGAATAAAATCAGGGGATATTATAATTCCCAAATTCGAAAAAGATATTAGAGATCCAAACAAGATTCCTTTAATGGATGATAATTGCACGATCATAGGATTCAGAGATCTAAGACCGGGAGAAAAGCCTAGAACAATCACAATTTAAAAACAACCAATATGAACATTCAATTTGGGAGCGGTAGAACACAGTATGGGACAGGGGTTCAAATTGACCTTACAGGAGAAGAAGTCGCAATGGCTATTTATGCTTACCTAATGGCTCACAATGTCATAATAAGCGGAGCAGCTACGATAAAAGTTAATGGTGAACTAATAAATCAAGGTTCAATGTATGTTGACCCCTCTGGTAAAGTAATCGCAAACGGTGAAGGATGGGATGGCAAGGGTTATAAATATTAGTGCTGTAGCTATTGCCACTAACAACAACATTGCTATACCACATGAAGACATCGTAAAATACTTTAGAAATAAAATCAATTCAGGAGCTTATAAAACCAAAATAATTTCATAAATATGACTAATTACATTATACCAACCATTTTGATTATTGTAGTATGTGCTGGAGTTTCACTAGGCGTGTTCAATTTGTGTGACGGACTATATACCAACACGGCTTTAGTCAAAGTAAAAGATCTTCAAGCCCAGCAGCTATTCAGTGGGCACAAAGACAACATGAAGACTAAGATCCGTTATTTAGTAATCACCGACTCTAAAACCTTCGTAATTGAAGACAGCTATTTGAAGTTTAAATTCAACAATTCGGATATATTCTACCATTTGCAGAAAGATAGCACATACAGTTTAAAAGTGCAAGGAATTGGGAAAACCCTTTTATCTGACTATAGAAATATACTTAAAATTAACAAGCAATTAACAATATAATTCATTAATAATCAAGGAAATAGTTGTATTTTTAAGGATAATTAAAATAAATAATATCATGGCAAAATTAACGATATTTGATGAAAGATCAGGCTGCTTTATAACCCCAATAAAAGGAGTTACTAAAAACCCAGATGGATCATATGAGGTAGCACCTAATGGAGGAGAAATGACTATCTCTAGGCCAATAGACGGGCATACTGATTATGAATGGAAGTGTGACTGCAACCAAGCCCCTACTCCTAGGGATTTGATTATTAACTATTGGATGGGAGACAAACTAATTGTTTTAAATCCACTGCAAGTTAAGCTACAAGTATTGGGAGTTACTTCAGACGCAAAAAGATTTGAAATATTAAAGCCGCCTAGTCTGCCTCCTACAATAAAGTTTTTAGATGTTGATACTGGATGCTTTTTCTGTATGCCATCATATCCTGCTACCCATAATCCAAAGCCGCCAATTATAACAATCAAGTGTGCTGCCAATGGTGGTTATATCATTCAGGTAGAAGTAGGAAATGATTACCGGAAGGATGCCCCTATTTATGTGATGCTATATGATAAAGTTGGCCGTTTATTCTGGACACAAGCTTTTACAGATTCAAAGGTCGTATCTGTTTGCTGCGATATAAATTTAGGCAGAGCTTTTTATGTATGTCCTGGTATTGGCAAAGTCCAAATCAATGTTCCATTTTGCAAAGCACCACCTAAAGACTAACCTTTATTTAAAACCAAATAAATTTATAATCATGAAACAAGCAGATATTAACTCATTAAAAATCGATCTAACGAATGTAGCCAATGGTGCTACTAACGCCATACGTAGGTTAGACCATATACTGGAAACTGAAAAGCCAGTAACCACCAATGAAGCTTCTTGCAGTATGACATTAACAAGAACTGCTTATATAAGCGACAAATTAAATCCCGAAGAACCGACGATCTGTTGTAAAGCTGGAACCACTACATATAATTTCTCACCTGAGCAATACAACCATATTGTAGTAATGATGGGAGGAAGTTATAGAGACGTAAAGGGAAAAGTTATAGAAAAGCTTATTAAAGACGGAGAATGCTTAGTTGATCGCAGAGACGCAATACATGCAGAAGAAATCTTAGAGCATATCAAAATAGAACCAACTCCTGGTTCGGTAGGATGCTACACATACACCTTTGATCTAACGTCGTTCTTAGCTTCGGATTATTTCCAAAACACATTGAAGGAATGTTTGCACCATTTAAACAAGACCGTTAACGAATCAACTATGCAATTCAATGAACTATCATTATTGAAAAAGTCATGACCTTACAACAAAAACTAGACCTATTGCCACAGCGTTTTTTGATATCTAGAGCGAAAGAATGGTATTTCTTATACTTATCTACAGAGCACCAAAAAGAAACAAAGCCAATAAGTATTAGAGAAACACTTGAAGGAGCTATCAATGACGCTATAAAGAAAAGATTAAAACAAGGAGCATATCCAAAGATGAGTCCTTTAACTAAAGAATGGCTTTTATCTCAATTATAACCAATATGAACTTGCAAGAAAAATTAAACCTAATCCCAGATGGATATGTGATCATGCAAACTGCTAAACTATCTGACTATATAGATTTGATGGTTAAAGCTTTAGAAAATCCTAAGATAAAAGTCAATATGTCACACTATGGAACTGTGATTGACGGCTTTTGCTTCGGATGTGCTGCTACCAATGCCTTATGCGAATTAAGCGAAAAGGTATTTGATGAAACAAACATTATAAATGAAAAATCACGAGCAGAATTCTTAGGATATGATCAAAACGCTCTTAGTTATTTCGAAGTAATCATAGACAAGATTAGAGATGGACAATATTTTAGTGGAATAGCCGCAATACTCACTAAATTTAACCCAGCAACAAAAAGAGATTATACCTATCCTAAGTTAAAAAGACTTAAGTCTGACTATACCCTCCAAGAACTTATCCCATTCAAGGAACTATCTATTAAGCTAAAACAAGATGGACTATGAGCAAACCAATTGAACATATCCTATGTGCGGCAGTACACCACGATAACGATAAGAGATATATGCACCAACCGCACAACATAATGACAGGAATTGTAGTCACCGGATATAGACACCAGCATTCTATCGAAAACTTGGAACGAATAACTGGAATTATTGGACCTGCCCACATAAAAGGATTCCTCACCAGCAAAAACAGATTCGTTGGCCGAAAGGAAGCTTATACAATAGCCTTTAACGCAAACCAGATTATAGGACCAAACAAAGGCATTCCAACAAACGACATAGGACTAACATCAGAAGATCTTTACTAATGAAAGTAACACCAACAACTATCCTTTATCCACTTGAAAGCAATGTAACTGTCACAGTAGATCTTTGCCCTCATTGGAATACTAGCATGGAAGATGGTAGATACATATGTGTCAATTGTGGATCAGATCAAACAAATAAGCCTCGCTATCCGTAGATAGAGCAACTGCCTCATGTTAAACCATTCCCGATCAGTTCTTTTTGTAAATTTACAAAGCCTTTTATGCCATACTATCGCTGCTTACATGATATATTTTGTAAATTTACAAAACAAATGAAGCGCATTTAATCCAATCCATGATAGACAACGAAGAATTCAATATCTATAACACCGTTTCATCTGCTACCATAACGGTTTTAACTAAAAGAATATGCCGACATGAGCTCGTAATGTTCGAACCAGATAATCGACTTTGGTGCTATATCTGTGGTCAAACACTGGCTTAAAATAAGCCGCTCCACGACTAGATAATTGCTTTTAGGTCAACACCTACCCCAATTCCGAGATCGCTCGCTGTAGGCTCTTAAAATAAGAAGCTGACCTTCATAAGATCCCCCCGTCTTATTATTCCGCTGCCGAATCGCTCCCACTTTTTACCACAATTCCAAATGGTCTCAATAGGTAAAGAAAATTTTACTGTCTAATTTCGGACGGAAAGTGGGCAAAAGTGGGAATATTTGGAGAAAATAAGATTATTTATAAAATATTGCCCAAACAACACATTGCCAAATTAAATTTTATCCGCTCGATGGCAAAGTGTGACTAATTTAAAAAAGCAAATATGAATTATTATGTAAATTCTGTGTATATTTGTGTCTATGGAATACGAATTCACATTAGAAGAAGCTATTGATTTATATAGAGCGCAGTCCGAAAGACAAGGCAGTACTAGGCTTGGGTTTCTTGGTTTATCTAAAAACGTAAGAGTTATATTAGAAGAAAATTCTATTAATTGTCCAGTAGAAGAGGAAGCATATTTTTCATCAAGGAGATATTACAGACATATAGTTACTAGAATGACCAATGAAAACTGCCAACATTTGGATTTAAGTAATCGTAGGTTTAGATGGGGTGATCATGTAGATCATATTGTGCCAGTTTTATATTGTTTCAAGAACAAGATAGCGCCAGAAGTATGTGCCAGTCCCGAAAACTTACAGATATTGAAAGAGCAGGATAATTACGACAAAGGCAATAGTATCATAAAAGAAGCAAAAGATATAGTTGATAAATGGATTTCAGAAGGAAGGGCAAAGCCGTATCCTCATATAATTACTAGAGGCAAATGGATAAAAAAAGCCGTTCCAGATGGAACGGCTTCGACAAAAAAATTGGTAAAATGAAACGAAACGCTACAAGATTGACTAAGTTGTTGTGGGCTTATCTATTGGTGAAGGTGGTTCTGGTTCGGGTTTTGGTAAAGCATCTCGCTTTCCTTTCATAGATCCGAACATGAAGGCGAAATATATGCCAACTCCGAGAACGATTAAATTAAAGATACCCATTTGATTAAATATAAGGACAAATATAGTTATCTTTAGGAGAATTCCAAATCCGAATACATAAAAAAAGCTGAGATAAATATCCCAGCTCCGAATTTGAGTAATGAAGATTTGCTTAGTTCTTTGAGAGAATAATGGTCCTGATTAATAGTTCGGGATCTTCAGATTTAGATGCTTTGATCAGATCTAAGTCAAATTCAGGGACTCCGTACTTCTCATGCTTGAATGAATCTACCCTAAGTTTGTAATGTACTTCAATTCCATAGACAAGTTCATGTACTTTGTCTGAATGCTTAAAAAAGTCTTTAGCTGCTTTGGCTAACGGACAATTACATCCATTATTGAAATTGGCATCTGCGAAGTGTTTGGCACGTACTGGCATTTTTAAATTACCCATTATAGTTTGTATTTGAATGTGAGATAAAAAGAGTCTAAAAGGACCATATCTGAATTATAGATATAGATTTGTTCATGTAGGGTTCTAGCATTGCAAGTTTGAGGAATACGACGAGCTACTACGATATCTCGTTTGTTGACTTCTTCAAGGTAAGTGAAGGCTTTAGACAGTGGGACAATCTTTGGATACATTGTCTGGGCTTTGTCATATACCATGAAATTACCGTTTGGTTGTTTCTCAAAGACAATAGTATTATACAATGTTTGAAAGGAAAGTGAGTCTGGGACATAGTTCCAGGTTAAGCCAATGCCGAATGTACATAAGCCAAATGCGAATACGATAATGATAAAAATAGTACTTTTCATTAGTTTTTATTTAATGTGAATGATAGATTTAATGCTTTAGCAAGCCTGAGAAGGTTTTTGGTTGTAATAGAATCCGAATGCGAACCCAGCATACGTATGACTCTAGGACGTGGTAAGTTCATTAATTTTGCTAGATCCGAATTGGATAGCTTAAGTTCTGTTTTGCGGTCCTTAAGCTGTTGGATGAGAGAGGTATATTGTTCGTTTATCATTGGTTTTGGTTTAATTGATTACATAATTTTCAAGTGGTTGTGCTTGTGGTGGGTAAAATTCATCGTGGAACTGTTGTAGTTGGTTGTAGTCTTCTTCCGATATAAACTCATAACCAAAAAAGCCGTCTATATCGTTAAGTACTTGCATTAAAGAGTCACCGTCTTTGATTATTGCCAATTCAAAGTCATATCGTTGGGCTTTGATATCCTTCTTGAAGGATTTAAAACCTTCTGCAAAGCCGTCTGCGGCTTTTTCTCCTAGTATTAGATAAAGGGTTTGATCTGTTTTTATTGTTGCGTTCATGGTTCAATATTTGATGGTTCGTTGTCATAAATTTCTGCCTCTTCTTTGATACTGATATCTAAAAGATCTGGGAGTATATTTAAGAATGCTGCTTTGATGTCCTCTTTGCTTTGTGAGCATTCAACCCACATAGTTAGAGTTATTTGTACTTCTTGGTGTGTTGGTGAACAGTTAAATTGGCACATAATTAAGGATTTAGTTAAAAAGGTTAATAGTTTTTGCTTGGTATCCCATTAAAAAGTGGTTTAATTCGGTATATGTTAGGTAAGTAGTTTTAACTTGAAGTCCTCCATGTTCTAACATATAACCAATGGCGAATAGCTTTCCCATACGTCCGTCTGATTTGACTATAATATACTTTTCAGGGAAATTAAAGGATCTTAGGGCGTTCTCTAAGGCTTGTTTCATTTGATCTGTTGTTAATCTTGGTTTTGACATTGGTAAGGTTTTAAATAAAGTAGCTAATATTGTTTATTTCTTTTTTGATCTTCTTTTCGTGGGACGTTCCACGACATGTGTATTGTAGTCCTTCATGTTGTAGGACCGCGGCTAAAATACATTTAGGCAATATCATTGGGTTTGCTTTCTCATCCCATGTATCAGCGTCTATGCATCCCGATTTAAGGACTTTATCAATTTTTGATAGCATATTATCGTTTGAGTATTTGAGCATATCTAAAACGAGGGCTTTGATTTTTTCTTTATTGTCTGGCATGGTTTAAGAGTTTTTATTGAGTGATAAATTAAGGGCAAGTTCTAAGTATTCATTATTGGTATAAAGGTGTTCTTCTGCTTTCTTAGCGAATTCCATTGCCTTCTCTCTGTGTTGTCTTGCCTTGTCCATATAGTATTCAAAGGACTGTTTAAGATCGGGCAGTTCAAGCAATGCGTTAAGGTCTTCCGTTAATCCTTTTAAGGTTCTGTTTTCCGGCCAACCGTTGCAGTGTATTCCGTTTGCGTCTTTCATGGCTATTAGCACGGACTCTTGACCTAGATCAGTAAAATAGACATCGTTTAATTTGCCGTTGGTATTTTGGAGGTAATAACCTTCATTCTTGCATACTCTGGCAGAATAGCTTTTGTCATTCCTTAAAGTGAAAGATATAATAGAGTCTATTTCTAGTGTATTAAAACTGGTACATTTTGTGTTTGGCATGGCTTAAGATTTTATAGTTAACGTAACATCATCAGGATTAAAAGAGATGGTAAAACCAATTGTATTGTCACAATGTGCAAGGGCATCATTAGCTTTTGCAAAATCATATGTTAGTTGTTCAATAGCTAACTTTCTTGCATCTTCTATGTTGTCCGCTTCAACTTCTCCAAAGTCGAATGAGGTCCAAATATTATTTGTGCTTACAGTATAATTGTATTTTGCCATGGCTTAAGGATTTAAATGTAATTGTAATTTGGTTTGTGATAATGAAAACAAGTGACATCCTATCTTAACATAGGTGTCTTTTTCCCTACGATCCACGACGTTAATAGTATAGGCGCTTACCTTTTCCGATTTAACGTCTTTTCCTTCGTCAATGTGTTTGATCACTTCAATCGCTGCCTTAAGGCTTACCACTGCGTTTCTATTGGTTACTATCTTATCTCCTTCAATCTTTAGGATGCTATCAAGTAATGAATAATCTCCTTGCTCTGCTGCAAGTATAGCATCTTCATAGCTAAAGTTATC
>OFRE01000282.1_pt1 | contig 14404 bp, 16 predicted proteins | sample 1543061 | NCBI WGS metagenome assembly OFRE01 (sample SAMN07774218, study PRJEB24372) | wastewater metagenome | isolation source: Exp Tend NO 50WW | collected 2016-02
AAGATGTTCTTCGGGCAGATGCTCGGCACGAACGGAGGCGGTGGCAGTGGAGCGGCTGGGAGCCTGGCCAGCAGCGCCGGTGGCAACATGCTGGGCTCAGCTCTGGGCTCCATTGGGTCATCGATTTTTGGGAATGCAGCGTCCTATGGCGCGGCCATCGGCACCACTTCAGTGGGTGCGGGCTCTCAGGCCGCCATGCTGGCTGCGCAGACCGCCGATTTTGGCTGGGCTGGAGTGGCTAGCACGGCCACGGCTGCTGGTAGCGCAGCCGGGACGCTGCTGTCGACTCTGAGCGCGGCTGCTCCCTACCTGGCGGCTGCTGTTGCCCTCATCGCGGTGATCGGGAACACCAAGTCCACTCCGCACGTTGGCGGCTACGCTCTTTCAGACGCTGCCGGCAACGTCACGGACATTACTGCGCAGCAGCAGGGCAACCAGGACGCGGGCGTTCAAAAGGCTATGGCCGATGTAGCCAAGTCGTCTGCCAGTCTGCTCAACACCTTCAGCGCGAAATTCGGTGGCTCAGGAGGATTCAGCGTTCGTGCGGTGCTTGAATCGGACAAGAACGACGGCTCCTGGGCGTTATACCACTTGCTCAAGGACGGCGTGAAGCAGACCGGCTCGTTTGATGCCACGCCGCAAGCCGTGGGCGGCAGTGGCACGCTTGACAAGGATCCGACCAAGGCGGCCGAGCAGTTCGCCACCATGACGGCGCAAGCGATACGCACGAGCATGGAGACCCTTGACCTGCCAGGCTGGGCCAAGAAGCAGCTTGATGCGTTGGGCACGGAGTTCTCTACTTCAGACTTGGCCAACGCGGCCACCAGCATCTACGCTACGCAGGACGCCATTCTGGCGCTGCAAAAGACTGTCAAGCCGATGGCGGGCTCCCTGGGGCAGTTGGCCAACTCGAGCTCGGACACGCTGTTCAACCTGGCGCAACTGGCTGGCGGATTTGACCAGCTGACCAGCACCCTCGGCACGTACTACACCAACTATTACAGCGCGGCAGAGCAGCAGGGGGCTGCGCTGTCGAATTTGACGGCGCAGTACAAAGAACTGAACATGGGCGCGCTGCCCACTACGAAGGAAGCCTTCCGGGGCGTGATCGACAGCTTCGTGGCCGGTGGTGGGCGTGCACAAGAAGGGGGAGAGAAGACCTACCTCACCTTGATGCAACTTGCCAATGGTTTCGCTGCGCTGGACAGCAACGCCCAGGATCTGACTAAGCAGACCGACTTGCAGATCGCGATGCTGCGTGCCCAGGGCAAGGAGTCCGCTGCGGTTGCGATTGAGCGCCAACGGGAGATCGACGCACTGAGCAAGACCAATCCTGAGTTGGTCGACATGCAGAAGAACCTGTACGCCCTGACGGACGCTGCGTCCCTCAAAGCAGCACGGGACGACCTGCAGATTCAGGTTGACCGCGCGCTGGGAGATGAGGCTGGGGCACTTGCGATCGAGCGGCAGCGCGAGCTGCTGGCCCTGCAGAACACGCACCCTGAACTGATCTCGCTGCAGCAGCAGCTCTACAACCTGGCGGATGCGGCTACATCTGCGGCAGCGGCCACCAAGCTGTATGACGCTGCCAGCGCTGCGCAGGACAAGTTCTTGACCGACTCGCAGAAGATCAACAAGGGCTATCACACGGTTGCTCAGTCCTTGATCAAGGCTGGCAACACCACGCCAGAAGACACCTTGGTCAGGATGCTGAAAGATCTGCCCAAGCAGGACATCTACGACCTGGCCACTTCTTTCATCACGATGTCGAACGCCTCTGTTGAAGCAAAGACCTCCGTGGCGGAAGCGGCCGGCTCGTTGGCTGACCTAAAGGATGCTGCAGCGCAACTGGCTTACGACACGACCAAAGCGGGCATGGAAAAGACCATCGCCGAGATGACCAAGCAGTACGGTGATCTGCAGGCCGCAATGGATCTGATCAACCCCCCACTCAAGACCATCAGCCAGCAGTACACAGACAACGCAGCTGCCCTCAAGACCTTGTCTGAAAGCCTAGACGTTTTGCTGGGCACCGCGAAGAAGACGCCTCAGGAGATCCTGTCGGACATGCTGACGTCGCAGAAGGCGTTGAAGGATGCCCGGTCCAGTGTAAAGGACGCGATCCTCTCTTCTCGCCTGGCCGGCATGACGCCGAAGGACAAGGCCGCTGCCCTGCGCGAGCAGGAAGCTGGGCTGTACTCGCAGTTGCGTACAGCGGCCGACCCTGCTGCGGTCGTCAGCAAACTCCAGAGCGTCATTCTTGAGCGCGTGAAAGCTGAAGCGGCCATTCAGGTGGCAACAGCGGCCATCGTGGTCACGGCGGCTGAGCAAGAAGCCTCGCTGGCCAAGGTGGCTAGAGACGCCCAGCTTGACTCGTTGAAGAGCCAACTTGACGGCTTCAAGAAGCTGAAGGACTTGGCCGCCAACATGGGCCAGTTCATCGGAGAGCTGAAGTTCTCCGATTTGAGCAGCCAGAACTATGCTGACCAACTCAACGCAGCGCAATCGCTGTACTACACCACGTTGGATAAGGCTCGGAATGGTGATGCGAACGCTGTGGCGAATGTCCAAGGTAATGCCTCAGCTTACTTGAAGGAGGCGCAGAACTACTACGGTGGCGCCACCGCACCGTACAACGCGATTTTCGAGGGTGTGTTGTCCTCCTTGAATCAGCTTGGGCTGGATGCGCAGAACGTGGACCCACAGATTGCTGCGTTGCAGGTGCAGATCGACAAGATGTCGGCGATCAATGCCGCCTTGGATGCCCTGGATGCGACCACAGTCAGTACCTCGAAGGAAGAGGTACTCGCGCTGCAAGCCTTAGATACAGCAATTGCCGCCAGGCAGGAGGCGGACGCTGCTGCGATTGCTGAACAAACCCAGATAGCCAAGGAACAGCTGGTCGTTCTGGAAGAGCAACAAAAGACATTGAAGGAACAAATCCTGCAACAGGGCAAGATCTACACTGATCTGATTGCCTCCCTCAACAAGTTGAATGACAACTTCGAGAAGGCCCAGAAGAACGCCAATATGGAAGCAGCCAAGCCATGAGTGAACGCAAGCGAGTTTTCATTCTGGAGTTCAGTCCTGTCGTCGCCTCAGACGGCAGCACTCAGACGTTCCTATTTTCCACCCAGGGTTTCTCGACAGGCGCTGCAGACACACCAAGCAACACCAAGGTCAAACCCTTCCTGTCGAACCCAGGTAGCCTGAAGCGGGATCTGTTCAGCGAGGCGCGAGTCACAGGTGCGATCAAGCCGAACTACGGCAACGTTGTGCTGAGGAACCCCGTGCAAACCAAGGGTGGGTCTGGAGAGCTTGACGCTTGGGTGGATTACGGCCTGGCTGGCACGCGCATCAAGTGCTACTGGGGCGTGCCTGGAGATGCCTACCCAGGCTCCTGGAAGCTCGTGTACATCGCCTACTGCCACAGCTTCTTGGCGGATGTGAATGAGCTGGTGTTCCGCCTGAGGGACCAGCTCCAACTGTTGGACAATCCTGTGGCAGCCGAAGGCTTCCTCGGCAGCGGTGGACTTGAGGGCAATGGCGGTATCAGCAAGCCCAAGCAGTGGGTCTCGGGTGACCCAGGGTTCATCACCCCGATCTTGGTCGACTATGCCAAGCAGATCTACTTGGTGCAGGTTAATGGCTGTTTTAACCCAGACCTGTACCTCACCAACCCCACCCCGATCAACAACTTTGATGTGTTCGAAGGCGGCGTGGAGATTGACAGAGCACAGCCCAACTACGCCTCAGCTGCTGACATCTTGGCCAACAGCCCGGCAGCCGGGACAGTGCGGTACTTCTTCGGGCCTGCCAACCCCTTGATGGTTGGTTGGTTTGACGGCCCGGTGTATTTCCGCCTGGGCAGCCCACCAGCCAATGACCTGAGGGTGTACGCCCAAGGTGTCCCCACTTCCAAGGAGATGCTGGCTTGGGGCTCCGCCTTCGGCAGCTACACCGCCGACTTGCTGGCCGTGCGGGCTGGCGTACCCAGGGCGAGTGTCGCTTCTGGCTCAGCAATGCTGCCAGTGGCCTCCGTGCTTGTAGACGATGCCTCATCGTATCTGTCCACTCTGTCAGGGGCTGCCCTGGCCTACCAAGGCTTCTTTGGCTTCACTCGGCTTGATACTTTCAAGTCTGGTTTCTTGTGCTCTCCTGAGGACGACGGCTACTACTACGGCGTGACCAGCAGCTCCGGTTTAAGCGTCTGGCCGCCGGCCGCAGTGCCTACAACCAGCTTGCGCACCTTCAATACTGACCAGGTGAAGGATTTCAAACGCGAACCTGTTTCCGGTATGGAGGTGCCGATATGGAGTGTGCAGGTTAGCGCAGGAAAGACGCAGGCCAGCAAGATCCTGGCTGGGGCGTCTAATGAGATGAAGGACTACCTCTCTCGTGATCCTTATTGGTTGACGGTGACAGGGTATTCAGCCAGCACCATTTTGGCTAATCCTGGAGCGGCGGCTGCTGTGGTGGAAATCCCAGGGCGGGTGCTGCAGAATTCTTTCGCCACACGCATGTGGTTGGAGCGTTACTTCGTGCTGTACGGAGGCCGTCGACACTTTTACACCTTCAGCGTACCGATGACAGACGCGCTGCTGGATCTTGAGCTGCATGATGTTGTGACGCTGCAAGGGCCTCGCTACGGTTTGAGCGCCGGGAAAAAGTTCCGTGTGGTAGGTATCACCTTTGACTGTTCCGCTGCTGTGCCCATGGTGGCGTTCACTTGCTGGGGTGGCGACATCGGGCAGTACACCGGCGGCGGTGTCCCTGGTGTGATCTGGGGCGGCGGAGGTGGAGGCGGTGGAGCGAACACGGTCGAGAACATCGCTCGGCAGGCACTTGGGGACTTCACAGGGCAGATGATCGGCAGTGTGGTGGCATCATCTACCTCGTCCACTTCTGGTACGGACTCAGTGATCGCTCCGTTCACGGGGCAGCTCGTTGGGCTGGTGACCAACCCACCAGGGTTCTCATGGACTTCCCACGGCAGCGCGCTGTCCTGGCATGGCATCGCTTCTTCTTCCACAGGCGCGAAATTGGTGGCCGTTGCCAATGGCGGCCAGATTTACACCTCAACTGACTCCGGCGCAAATTGGACAGCGCGAGACAGCAACCGGGCGTGGTACTCGGTGGCTTCGTCTTCAGACGGCACCAAGCTGGTTGCTGTGGTCTTTGGTGGCCAGATTTACACGTCTACTGATTCAGGGGCTAACTGGACTGCCAGGGACAGCAACAGAGGTTGGATTGGTGTGGCCTCTTCTGGTGACGGAGCTAAGCTGGTTGCTGTGGTTTCTGGTGGCCAGATTTACACGTCTACTGACTCAGGGGCTAACTGGACTGCCAGGAACAGCAACCGAAGCTGGGCCTGCGTGGCCTCTTCCGACGATGGGGTGAATCTTGTTGCGGCGGTCAATGCCAGCAGCAGTATCTACACGTCGACCGACTCAGGCGTGAATTGGTCCTTGAACACCGTATCGGGCACCCATTACTGGACCAGCCTGGCCTCCTCTTCCAATGGGGTCAAGTTGCTCGCCACAGCTGACAGCGATCAGCTTTACACATCGACAGACTCAGGCGCGAACTGGACGGCCAGAGACAGCAACAGAAGCTGGTTTGCTTCTGCCATAGCGTCTGACGCATCCAAGATGGCGGCTGTCGAAGTTGGCGGGCTCATCTATACCTCACCGTAACGAACAGAGTGAACTGACATGGCCAAACAATTCAGCACCACAGTCCGCGACGCTTGGCTCGCCACCTACGAGTCAACCATCAGCACGACACCGCACCTCCACTTGCGCACTGGCGCGCCGCCTGCAAACTGCGCAGCCTCCAACACAGGCACAGACCTTGTGAACATGACGCTGCCCAGTGACTGGATGGCGGCACCTTCTTCAGGCACAGCAGGTTTGGCCGGCACTTGGAGTGGTTCGGTAATCGTGGACGGCGCTGTCGGGCACTACCGCATCATGAACAGCGCAGATAGCACTTGTCATGAGCAAGGCATCGTTACCAAGGCCTTCAGTCTGACCACCAGCGCATCAACGGCCGCTGCTTCCAATGTGCTGACCTTTACCAGCACGACGGGCGTGGCCAACGGGCAGTCAGTGGTGGGCACAGGTATCCCCGCTGGGTGCACAGTGCTGGCCTTCACTAGCACGACGGTGACTCTCAGCGCACCAAGCACAGCCGGCGTGTCCAGCTCGACGGTCATCTATTTCGGCGACACTACGGGCGATCTGTGGCTGAACTCTACCTCACTGACTGCAGGGCAGACGGTGACGATCAGCAGCCGCAGCTTGACCGCGCCGGGAGCTTGAGATGGTGTACCAACCTGGGCTGTTCTTCCCCAATCGCGCGTATGAAGCCACGGCCTACACGGGCGGGAGCTGGCGTGCAGGCTTTGCAGCCTCCAATGCTGGCGTGCGAGGCTTTGCCGATGTGTCGCGCTCCACTACCGCCTCAGCCGCCGATTCCCAGTTCATCATGGACATGGGGGCCACGCGCGCCATCCGGGCGGTAGGCATCTTCGGGCACAACCTGACCACCAGCGCCACGTTGGAAGTGAATGTGGGGACCACCAGCGGGGGCGCAGAAGCCTACGATGGGGCGGCTGCGACTTGCTGGCCCATGGCCGCACTGCAAAGTAGCTTGGCGGCCTACGGCATCGAGGAGGATCTTTGGTACAAGGACTTCTGGCCCATCGTCGTGGTGTTGCCTGCCTTTGCCAGCGGCAGGTACATCCAGTTCAAGATCTCCGATACGGGCAACCCTGCAGGGTTCATTGAGGTGGCCACGGCCTTTGCTGGTGGCGGCCTGCTGCCTGGCCATGGGGTGGATTACCAAGGCTTTGGTGATGGCTTCGAAGATCTGAGCGGCGTGGACTACAGCCCCAATGGCGCGCTGTGGCCCTATGCCCGCAGTCGCATGCGCTTGCAGTCCTTCGTTTTGAGTTGGGTCAGCCACACAGAGCTTGCAATCATCCGGGAGCTGGAGCGGCAATGTGGCCGCACAGACGACGTGCTCTATGTGCCTGACTGCAACGACATGGCTTACAGCCAACGCTATGGGTTCCTTGGGACTTTGAAAGAGCTCAGCCAGGCCGAGTACCCTTCGTTCGACATTCGCAAGAAAGCGTTCAGCCTGAAGGAGCGACGATGAGCAGGCATTGGACAGGTTGGCAGGACCTTTTGGCCCCCCTCAAGGTAAAGTCTAGATCTTCCTTCCTTAGAGGCGCACCTGCCGTGATGCTGGACAATACCGCCGAAGAGGTTGTGCCCTATTCAACCTCACATTTTCCCAGGCACCAGATGGGCTTCCGCGCCTATCTGGGTCTGGTCAGTTTCACCATTGGGGTGCTTGGCCTGACCAACCCCAAAGCGATGTTCCCCGGAGTGCCAGAGAGTGAGCCCATCTACGGGTTGGCCTGGTTGATGGTCATTGGGGCCTTAGCAGGCATCGTGGACGTGGTCATCAATGACGCCATGAGCTCCGAGTACAACTGGTTCACGGCGGCCCGATGGCGAGATACCAAGTGCCTGGCGATGGCCTTCAGCTACCTGTCCTTGATTTACATGGCGGCTAAGAACGGTGTGCCTTCTGTGCATGACTTGTTCTTCGGGCTCAATGCCTTGGCTTACATTTGGGTTGCGGTTGAGGATGTAAGATATCGTTACGTCGCACCGAAACTGCAACCAAAAGGCTGAACATGCCCTCCAAGCAAATTCTGTGGACTTTGAAGCTCGTGGTGTACCTCCTGTGGCCCGCTACGGTATGGGCTACACAAATCACGTTGGGCGACACGCTCGCCTCTGTGCCTCGGCTGGCTTGGGTCATGGTTCTCATCCTGGCGTCTGTGAGCGGGCTTGCTGCCCTGCTCAACGCCCTCAAGCGTGAACTGCCTCCTCGCTGGATCATCTTCACCGTGGCCCACATGTTTGGCTCCTGGGTTGCCGGCGTGCTGTTGTTCTTCGCGCTGGAAGAAGCAGGCGTAGCTGACATGACTGAAGCGGTGTCGATCGGTCTGGGCTCCTACGCCGGCGCCCGGCTGATGGACCAGTGGAGCGACTGGCTCGTCAAGAAAGTAGCTCCGTCGTGAGCCTGGTCGTCAAACTTGTCCGAGAGGAGTCCACCGACCAGGGGACCTTCGGGATTTTGACGTTCGAGAGGCACGAACTCCGGACGTTGGAGCTGCCTTGGCGTGGCAACCAGGTGCAGCTGTCCTGCATCCCCTGCGGAGCCTACAGCGTGGTGATGATTCGGTCCCCAAAATTCGGTCGGGTCTACGGCGTGCAGAGCGTACCCGGGCGGTCGAACGTGCTGATCCATTCAGCCAACTTCGGCGGGGACGTGCATCTGGGGTGGGATACACAGTTGCACGGGTGTATCGCACCTCATCGCCGCCGAGGCTTCTTGCTCAACTCCCACGGCAAAATGCAGCGTGCCGGCTTGGTCAGCCGGCCGGCTTTGACTGAACTGATGAGCTGGGCGGACGGCCGCCCCTTCCAATTGGAGATCACCGCATGATCACGCTGCTTCTGACATTCCTGGGGAGCTCAGGCTTCGGCTCGATCTTGGGCGGCATCATGGGCTTCCTCAACCGAAAGGTTGATCTGCAGCAAAAAGCTCTCGATCTCGCGCACGAGAAGGACAAGTGGGCGCATGAACTTGAGCTGCGTCAGGCTGACCTCGACCAGGTCAAGGCAGAGGCGGCTGGCAAGCGAGAGGTAGCGGTGGTCGAAGGCGAGTCCTCGATCGAGACCGCCCGCATGGTGGCGCTCACTGCCGCTCAGGCGGCCGATCGGCTGGAAGCGGATGAGCTGAAGGCCGCAGGCTGGTGGGGCTGGACCTTGGTGCTGACTGACGCCCTGCGCCGGCTCATACGGCCGGTGACGACTGTTGTGCTGTTGGCCATCACGCTGTACATCGACAGCTTGTTGATCGACAAACTCACTGGGACGGATTGGGCCAGCATCCCGGCAGCAGATCGTCTGCAGATCGCCAGGGAAGCGCTCTCATGGATCTCCGGGCAGACTGCCGCTGTGCTCGGATTCTGGTTCGTCTCTCGTGGCGGCACGAAGTGAGTCAACAAGGAAACACCATGAAACGCATTGCGCTTGCCCTCATCCTTCTGCTCCCAGTGGCCTTTGCTTCTGCCGGTACGCTTTGCGGTGCACAGGCCACCGGTAAGCGATACCTGGAAGGCGACACCTGGACAGCCAAGACGCCGGGTCAGTATGTCGATGACACCGGGTATTGGCAGTACTGCCCAAGTTGGGTGGCACCTGACGGTGGCGACCCCAAAACGCCTGAGCCCCAGCCGCCCTGCCCTGGCCGGGAGGGCGCAGAGGTTTGGTACGGTGCGGACAACGTGTCCGAGTGCGACTCCAGGCCGAAGGACCAGACGACAAGCCTGGCCACCAAGCTGCACTTCGCACTGCACAAGGACACCCAGATGATCTACGACGATCTGGGCCCCACCCGAGGCGCCCAGAAGTGGCAGTGCCTGGCAGGTAACTGGAAGCTACTGTGGGCTTCTTGCGAGACAATCAAGCAAGCCCCGGCAGTTCTGAAGCCGCCTCGAAAACCTTTGAAGCTAAAGTGATGGTCTACGCCAGGTTCTCCCCTTCTGAAGGTGACACCCTGGCGGAAGTGGACTACAAAGACGGCCCTGTGCCAGCCCTGCATCTTGGGCTCGGTGCCCGAATCCGCTACTGGGTTCGATGGGCCAAGGGGAAGGCCCACCGAGAGACCATCCTGGTGCAGAGCACTACTTGGGCCGACACGCTGTCAGAGCTGGATGATGCTGGACGAATAAGCATCCGCCAGGTCGCTGTGGGTGACCATCAGGATCTGGTCGAAGTCACAGGCACTGAGCAGCCCAAGCATCGCTGACTCTCGGCTGTCTGAGCAGGCAGCCGCTGGTTCGTCCAAGATGAGGAAGCCCAAGCTGGGCAGGAACGTCTTGGCCAGAGCCAGCCGGATGGCCAGCCCGAGGGAGTCCTTGGTGGACCCGGACAGCGACTTGGCCGACTTGCCGTCCACCGCGAAGCCCTTCTCGCCGCGCGTGACCACCGAGGGCGTGCCCCGGATCTGGCTGAAGTACTGGCTCACAGTGGCCAACACCAGCGCCCAAACCTTGTTGGCCACCACCGGCCGCGCCTCGCGTACCCGCTTGATCACCTGGTTGTGCAGCTGCATGGCTGCCAGATTCGTCCGCAGGCCCTCCAGGCGCTGCTGGGCGGCCTGGTAGACACGCACCTGGGCCTCGTGTGCCGCCTCGGCGTCGCGCAGCACCTGAGAGGCCTGCAGGACGTCCTTCTCGCTCGCCCGTACCGCCAGGAAGGTCTCGGAAACAGCCGCCTGGGCTTCCGTGGCTCTGGCCAGCGTCGCGTTGGCCTTGTCCACATCCAGTGCGTTCAGCGCTGACACAGCCAGCCCATGCTCAGTGTCCAACCCCTGGAGCTGCACGCACAGACGGTCGAGCTTGGACCGCGCCGCGTCCAGCCGCTGCGCTTGGTCGTTCGCCTGTTTGATCAGTGAGTCAAAGTTAGTGCTCACTTCGGCAATCGTAGCCGGGCCAATCCAACGCAAGGGGCCTGGCACTTCCTTGCTCACGCCGTACTGAACCAGGTCGGGCTCGCGCTGGGCCAGGTCGAGACGATCGCGGTGAGCCACTCGGATGCGGTCAAGCTCGGTCCTGTCCGCAGCGCAGCCGTGCAACTCCAGTTTGATGTCCTGCTGCCGCTGGGTCGACGTGGCGATGCGCTCGGCCAGTGCAGAGTTCTTGGCCACCACCTCGGGGACGTTGCTCAAGTCCTTGCCGCACAGGCCGCAGGCCGTCTCGGTGATGCGCTGGGCGCTAAGGGAAGCCACAAGCACGGCTTCCTTCTGCCCATCAGCTTTCAGCCGCTTGATGGTCTCATCGGCCTCGTTGCTGGCTCGAACCAAATCTTCGACAGACCCTTCCCAAGTGGCGGTGTCGTCCTTCAGCAGCCCTTCCATCTGGGTCTTCACCCGGCGCTGGCGGGCCGCGTCGGACGCAGCCGCTCGCTGGGTCATCAGGTCGGCCACGTCCACGATTGGCAGGGCTTCCAGCCGAACCAGCTCTTCCCGTGAGGCCGCCACAGCCTGCTCACCGTCGAGCTGGGCTTTCGTCGCCCTGGCCAAGCGCCCGCCGGCCGCACGAGCCTCGCCCAACACCTGGTGGGCCCCAGCCACATCGAATTTGGCAACTTCGGCTTCGAGCTCTGCAAGTGTCTTCTTCAGCTCGGTCAGCGGCTGGGTCTTCCCGGCGAGCGCGGCCTGCAGGGCAGACAGATCCACCTGGGCCGGCGGTTCGGCCAGGGCGTCCTGGGCGATCATCGCCTCAAGCGTGGCGGTGCTGCCGCAGGGCAGCTTCTCCTGGATCTTGCCGATGATCGTGTCGAGCAGCCCGATGTCGCCCAGGTCCTCGATCAGCTCCACCGCTTCCCCAGGGCCCTTGTCCAAGGCGCCGCGCAGGTTACCTTGGCTGGCCAGCAGGACTTGCTTGGCGATCGCAGCGGTGCAGCCGAACAGACCTTCCACGAACTTGGTGACCTCCGCCTGACCGCTGGCCCGCACGCCGGCGCCCGTGAGCTCAGCGCCTGCCTTGGCGCGGTACAGCGAGAAGGGTTGGCCAGCGTGCATGAACTCGAGCTCAACCCGCAGGGATGAGTCGGGGAAGCCCCAAGTGACGGTCTCGGCCAGCGTCTCGTCCAGCACGGCTGAGCCGAAGAGGCCATAGGCGATGCCCTGAATCAAGCTGGACTTGCCTGCCTCCACCTCACCTCGGATCGTCTGCAGGCCAGAGCCGAAGGAGATGGTGAGGTCCTGGTGGACCTTGAAGTTCTTGAGTGTGATTTTGGTGAGCATCAGAGGACCCCCTCTACGACGGCAAACTCTTCCGGCTTGAGGAACTCCTTGAGCGCAGCCATCACATCGAAGGCCTTGACGGACTCAAGCGAACGCTCGAACACTTGGCTGCCGTCCTCTGCCGTGATCTTCACCGCATTGGTGATCACCAGCGCATTGGACTGACGGCGGTACAGACTGATGGCGCTCACGACTTCGGAGGCCTGCACCGCTGCCGCCTGGCCGCCCACACGGATGAACGGTTTGTCGCTCTCGGTCAAGGCGTCCCACGGCATCTGCTCAAACACCTCTTGGATGTCGTAGAGCTTCTCGAAGCGAGGCTGGCCCGCCTCCACAATGGTCCACCGCTTGGCGTCCGACCCGAGGCAGTCGGACACGCTGGTCACGATTTGGTTACCGGGGATCCAGACCTTGCCGATCTTGCGAGTCTGATGTTCATGCGCGATCACGATGTGCTTGGCCGGGCAAGCCTCAGCTTGCTCCTGGCTCAGGTTCAAGGACTGGTCGGACTGCGCGGCGAACTTGTTGTCGAAGTTGCAGTGCAGATAGAGAACATCACAGGTTGGTACGCCCTTCAGGGCTTGATCCATCAGGTCCTGGTTAGCTAACGAGGGAATGACGTAGCCATGAGGAGTCATCGTGGGCTTGTGTATGGTCGTCACTTTGCCAGGGTTCAGGTCTGTCAACACTGCGCAGAGGAGCTGGAAGCTACTGAGGGTCGTGTCGGTTTTTGGGTAGTCATGATTGCCTCCGACCAGGTAAGTGTGGTTAGGCGAGTGTGCGCAGCGGTCCTGCAGCATCTGGAACGTAGCCAGCCAATCTGACATAGGCACGGCTATGCTATCGAACAGATCACCAAGGATCATCAGGTCGCAATCACGGCACTCGTCAATCAAATCTGCTACCTGCTTCAGGATGCTTGATCGAAGCAGGTAAGCACTGACGGGGGTAGTGCCAGCCGATCGCTGCACGCCTGCGTGTACATCATTTAGGACGGTGAGTTTCATAGGTCAGTCTTGAGTTAGGTTAGTCTTGAGTGAGGTTAGTGAGCGCTTCAGCAAGCGTCAACAACGGCAAGTCTCGCATGTCCCAGCTAGACGTGTCATCGCCTGTGAAGTAGCCCAAACTCTCCGCCCTCCACATCTTCCGATCAGCGCGGTAGGTCGCCCCTTTCAACGGGAGAAAAGCCACGATGGCCAGAGACTTGAAGCCAGCCATTTCCCACATGCGCACACGAGAACGCTGGTCCTGCTTGTAGCTGTAGCGAGGAAGCCGGAACTCGTGTTCGACCTCCTTCACCTCAAGCATCCAGGCCTGCCCCTTATTGCCCACCAGGAAGTCAGACGTGGTGGGCACAAAGGAGCCAGCCCTTGCATCAGGCAGGCGCATGAAGTTGAAGCCGGATTGCTGGGCGAGTACGTTGAGGTAATCACGAACCTTACCTTCGGCCCACTTCCCTCTGTCGCCTTGGCTCACGTTCCCACCTTCTCATCCGTGCCGTCCCAAGTGAACTCCCCTGCCGCCCCCACCGGGAAGTGCGCTCCGCAACTCACACAGAACGTGCCGCTGTAAAAGCTCGGGTCGCGTGCATAGGTCTCGGCTATCGCCAGACCCATCGTTGTCACGCCGCCGCACTTGTCATGCACGTAACTGCGGCGCACGGGCCGCACAAAGCCCTTCGAGCGTTCCTCCGCACTGAGGACCACGTAGGCTTTCTGCTGGCCGTTTGGTTGCAGTTCACGATGGTCAGGAGTGATAGGCGAGCCGTCTGTCAAGGTGGTGTTGCTCATTGCTTCTCCGTCAGTTCGAAGTTGAAGGCGCCGTTCTCGAGGTTGAATGAGCATATGAAGCGGCCGGTCTCGTCCACCTCTTGGACGGGGATCGTGACCCTGCTACCGAGCCGCCTGAGAAACGCAATCAGCAGTTGGTCCTTGAAATCGTCGATCACATCCGCATGAATCCCTGCCCCAGCCATGCGTGCCAGGTCTGTGCCCTTGCCCATCACAGCACCTCGATGGTGACTGGCACCTTAGAGAAGCACATTGGCTGAGTCACACCAGCACCAGGCTCGAACTCGAACGACTCTCCGCCAACGATGATCTCTGCGATCGGGACTTGTACAACGGTGAGGTGGTAGGCGAAGGCTTCAGCGAAGTCCTCAGCACCTTCTCCTTGAATGGTGATCTTCATTTCACTTCCTTCACATCGCCCTCAGCCACGATACGTGGCAGGCATTGCTTATGAACCCGGTGCTCGACTCCAGCTTTGTCAACCACACGGTCGTAGGAAAAACCCCCGCCTTTCATCAGCATCAGCTGCTTGTTGCAGTGCCAGCAGAAGGAGACGCCACCATCCTTGAACTTCCTTGGCCCACGCAGGCCGATGAAGGTCATTTCGGAATGCTCCCCTCAATGCGCTTCTCGTAGCTGTTGCCCTGGACGCGCGGGTTGATGTCTCGAATCTCCAAGCACCGCTGGCAGAAGTAGCGATCCTCGTAGATCACTTC
>OFRE01000283.1_pt1 | contig 14366 bp, 20 predicted proteins | sample 1543061 | NCBI WGS metagenome assembly OFRE01 (sample SAMN07774218, study PRJEB24372) | wastewater metagenome | isolation source: Exp Tend NO 50WW | collected 2016-02
ACACCCGACGACGCATGCTTTCTGACCTCGCCCACGAACTGCGCACCCCGATCGCGACCCTCAGCGCCTACCACGAAGGCCTCCACGACGGCGTCGTCGTCCTCGGCCCCGAGTCGCAAGCCGCCCTGGGCGAGCAGACCCAACGGCTGGCCAGGCTTGCTGAAGACATCGACGAAGTCTCCACCGCCGAAGAAGGCCGCCTCGATCTCGACCTTCACGCCCACCAGGTCACGGACCTGTTGTGGGCTGCGCATGAAGGGATGCGGGACCGCTACGCCGCCCGGTCGGTCAACCTCATCATCGACACCCACGCCGCACCCGGACTGACAGTCCACGTTGATCGCCACCGCATCGGGCAAGTGCTGGCCAACCTCCTCAGCAACGCCCTGCGCCACACACCCCCGGGTGGAACCGTGATCGTGACGTCACGCAGAGTCGACGCCCACGCGCGGATCACCGTCACCGACAACGGCGAAGGAATGACCCACGAACAACTCGCACACGCCTTTGAACGCTTCTATCGAGGAGACCAAGCACGAGACCGCGACCGAGGCGGCACCGGAATCGGGCTCACCATCAGCAAAGCCATCATCGACGCCCACGGCAGCTTCATCACCGCCACCAGCCCTGGAGTCGGGATGGGAACCGAGGTGACGATCACCCTGCCAGTTTGAGGGTCGGCGACGCCCGCAGACGAGCGACAAAGCCCTGGATCTGCACGCAGGGAAGTACATGGCCCGCTTGTTGGATTGCAGGGGTCCGTCCGATTAACGGTGTAACTGGCATTTGATTTAGAGGTTCTCCGCGGCCGGCATCCGGTCGGCGAAGGTGATGGCGAAGGCGTTCAGCGCCGGCTTCCACCGGGTGACCCATCGTGCCTGTCCCAAGCCCTTGGGGTCCAGTGACCTGGTGACCAGGTACAGCGTCTTCATGGCGGCCTGCTCGGTGGGGAAGTGGCCCTTGGCATTCACGGCCCGCCGGTAGCGGGCGTTGAGGGACTCGATGGCGTTGGTCGAGCAGAGGACCTTGCGGATCTCGACGTCGTAGTCCAGGAACGGGATGAACTGTTCCCAGGCGGCCCGCCACAGCTTGGGGATGGCCGGGTAGGGCTTGCCCCACTTCTCTTCGAACTCCTCGAACGCTGCCCACGCAGCCTGCGCGCTCGGAGCGGTGTAGATCGGGCGCAGGTCTTTGGCGATGGCTTCCCAGTACCGTTTGGAGGCGTACCGGAAGGTGCCGCGGATCAGGTGCACGATGCAGGTTTGGACGATCGCGGCGGGGAAGACTCCGTTCACGCTGTCCGGCAGCCCCTTGAGGCCGTCACAGACAATGAAGAACACGTCGGCGATGCCGCGGTTCTTCAGTTCGGTGAGCACGCTCATCCAGAACTTCGCGGACTCCCCGCTGCCGTTGCCCGGCCATAGTCCCAGCACGTCACGATGCCCGGCCAGGTCGACCCCGATCGCGGCGTAGAACGGCTGGTTCCCGACCTGCCCGTCACGGACCTTGACCATGATCGCGTCGATGAAGATGGCCGCGTACACCCGCTGCAACGGACGAGATGACCATGCCTGCATGTCCTCGATCACCTTGTCCGTGATTCGCGAAACCGTGTCCTTGGACACCGACGCCCCGTAGATCTCGGCGAAGTGCGCGCTGATCTCCCCGGTGGTCAGGCCGCGGGCGTACAAGGAGAGCACGATCGCGTCCACATCAGTCAATCGTCGTTGCCGCTTCCTGACGATCACCGGCTCGAACGAGCCGTCCCGATCCCGGGGGACCTCGATCTCGACCGGGCCGGCGTTGTCGGTCAGCACCCTCTTGACCCGAGTCCCGTTCCTCGAGTTCGCACCGTTACGACCTTCGACGGCGTGCTTGTCGTAGCCGACGTGCTCGGTCATCTCTTCCTCGAGAGCGGCCTCGATGACCTGCTTGGTGATCACCTTGAGCAGCCCCTCGGGGCCAGTCAGGTCATCACCCCTGACGCGAGCGGCTTTGACCAGCTCACGCACCGCGTTACGCTCCACCTCTTCCGGGGTGAGCGTCTTCTTTGCTGCCTTGCGCAGTGGGCTCACGCCCACCAGTGTGTCGGTCATCATCCCGACCCTTCCCGCCGACCTCCGTCAGCGTGTTGGGCCAGTTACACCGTTCGTCGGACAGTCTCGTGGGCCGACGCGGCGCGAGAACTCGGCCTCCAGCCTGAACTAGGTGAACGCACCGCCCGAGCCAGTTCTGCTTCCCTCACCGGCGCACCCCACGATGAGCCCCTTCCGGGGCGCCTGCGCCACGAGCTCCACGGCCGCGAGAGCGTGCAGGCGATCCCCGCGTCCGCCTGGAAGCGCCTCGCCGAGTGGAGCGCCCTCGCCTTCGACCGCGGGCCCCTGTTCGACGAAGGTTCCAGCCTCACCGTGAGCCTGGGCACCGACGCCGCGCCCGCCAGCGCCACCCGCGCCGCCTGTGCCTTTGGTGAATGTTGCTCCTGCTGCCCTGACTTTGACTTTCGCAGAAGTAGCCTTAAATGCTGTGCCGCCTGCTGTGCCTGTTTCACCTGTGCCACCTGTGCCGCCGTTACCACCTGCACCGCCGTTACCACCAAAACCTGATGCGCCTGTTTGTGCAGGATTACCATATCCAGCTATACCAGCAGTGCCGCCTAATCCATTAGTACCAGCCGCACCCGTTGCACCTGTAGTACCTGTGCTAGCAGTGATAGACGGCACGAGAATGTTCAGGTCTGAGCCATACCAAGATGTACCCACATCAAAGTCTGATGTAGCTGTTACCTTTGCATAGACTCTCATAAACCCATTGGGTCTAGTGCCTACGGTAGATGCGAGATTACCCGCGCCAGTCGTGTTAATCGTGACGTTACGAGTGAACGGCATCATCATGTCAGTACGGGGTATAACCTACCCAAAAGTTTGTACCGTCATAGATGCCAGCCACAATCGTGACTTCACCAGCCGCGCCTAAGTCTGGTGGATAGCCACCTGAACGACCGGGCATACGATAAGCAGCGTTCCAAGTAATCGTCCTAGCTGTACCGCCCTGAGTGATGATGAGGTACTTCCAGCCTACGGTCAAACCTGTAGGTGCTGCGAATGTCTTATCACCGTCTAAGGTAATACGTGCGTAAGGTGCTGTAGTGGTGTTCCATGTAATCGTGCTGCCTGCGTCTGATATATCTACGATGGTAGGCGGTAGGGATAGGGCAGGCACAGCGTTTAGCTGTGCTGCGGTAGGTGTTACAGCAGCCGCGCCCAAGTTAGGGAACTGGCTTTGTAAGACGGATTTAATCAGTTTGATATGGTCATCGCCCTGAGCTTTAGCGTCTGTGCCTGCTGGATAGGTGCTAACCAGTTGGCTAATGTATGATGCGGTTTCTACTGGCATATTTAGACCAAAGGTTGTTTAATTTTGACTTGCAAGCCTGCGCTATTAGGCAAGGCTCTGCGTTTTGAAAAACTGCGTACTGATTCCACTAAGGGTTGTACGAGTTGAGATAAAAGCGTTATTTGGTCGCCATCGCGTGTCCACTTTGCAGCCTCTAAGCACGTTGCATAGAGATATAAATCAGCCGCATTGAGTGACAACCAGTTAGTAGCTACTGAATCTGATAGCGGTTCAAGGTTGACAAAGTAGTAAAGCGTGTAATCAGCATCAGCCACCGCAGGGAATATGCGTAGCTTGTTGTTTTCTTGTGAATAACCTATTGGAGTAGTTCCGACATAGTTATCAGGTCGCGCAATGTAATCGAGGTTAATCTCTTGACCGTTTGATGTGTAGACAAGGCGCGATACCTTACCAAAGTCGTTAGGCAAGGTTAAATAGTTACTTACAGAGGTCAACGAGACTGATGCCTCGGTTTCTTTCAAGTCCAAGTCACGGAACATCTGTGCTTCTGCGACCGCTATAAATGAAGCCCACTTATCCGTCAGGTCAGTTCGGTGCATATAAGATGCAGCGAGGGCTTTTAGCTCGGTAAAAGTCATGTGTTAAACCTTGTGCGTGTGTGGGTGAAATGAGGCATATAGGTAATGAAAGCGGGGTTATTGCGTAACCAGTTCATAGTCGCTACATCGCGCTCTGTTCTGTCTTGGATTGCCATGAGTTGATTCATCACGGCTAAGGGTAGTTTTCCTACTACCTTGCCCTCGCCCCATCGTTGCCCCTCTGTGGATTGACGTGTGGCTTCAGCTTCTTTGAGTATGGGTTCAGCATCGAATGTCAGCTTGGTGACGTATTGGTCATCCTGAAATGTGACCTGTTTGTGAACGCCGTTAGCGTCTACGCCTTCGTCTACTGTGAATCGTTCTAATTGCTCCATAACTGCTCCAGCGCATCACTGCGTTAAGATAAATTGAGAGGGGCTTTCCACCCCATCGGCTCATACGAGCTAGTCAGGTTTAAGGTGTCAAATCGTCAATCTTGGCTTGTGCTGTAGATGAACGCACTGCCAAACATACATCGAATGTGGCGAGTTCTTTCTCAGAATCACCAGTCTTAGCCAATGGAGAGGTTTTGTAACCGTCCAAAGTGGCGAGTTCGATGTAGTCAGTGTTCAACAAGTACACTTCATTCGCGCCAGCCATCAAGTAATGAGGCATGATGCTAATAGCGCCAAAGTCAGACACATACACGTCAGCCGCACCAACTACAGTACCTTGGCTCTTGCCTTTAACCTCAAAGCGGTTAGTAGCAATACCAGTGAAAGCAGAGAATGTAGCTTTATGGCTTGGTGACATGACCGCCATCTCAACAAAAGTGCCAGAGTTGGTATAGATGTTTTGGCAAGCAGTCTTAAACAATGCTTCAGTGAAAGTACGGTTAGTACCCGCAGAGACCGCAGTTGTAGGAGCGCCTGAAGTCCAAGATGCTGTAGCGCCTGCACCGTTGTGCAATGCGTTAGAGTACAGTTGAACGCCCAAGCCAGCAGATTTACCTGCTACAGAGGTGGTATCAGCCACAGCAGGATTGCTGGACAAGACCATTTTCTCAACGTCACGCTTCAATTCAAGCGAGTTTTTGGCTGCGATGTATTTCATCTCAGAGCCGCGACCTGCTTTCTTGATGATGTTAGCGCGACGAGATACGCCGTACACTTTGCTGAAGGTCTGCAAATAATTGCCTACACGTTCAGTAGCGACTTGCGCGGTCATGGTTGCGTCATCACCATCAATCATTGCATTATCAGCACTTGCAGCGCCCAATGCATCACGTTGCCATTCATGAAACGTAGAGGTAGCAGTAACGCGACCGAGTTTCGATGTAATGGGTGTTTCTGTTGGTGAAGTGTTGAAGATTTTGTCGATTAAATCTTCACGATTGCCCTTAAGAGAGCCTTTTTGATAGAGGTCTGATGGAACTGCCATTTTGAATGTCCTTTAGAAAAACGCAGCTAAGTCCGACAATTTGGCGCGACCTGATTTCATTCGCGCTTCAATTTTTGGGTCGATTCTTTGCGTTGGTGTTTGTTTGTTTGGTAACTTAGGTGCTTCTTTAGCCTTTTGCGTCACTTGTGGCGCTTTGGCTTTCAGTTCACGGTAAGCCACCGCGTCTGCCATCATCTTGACTACTCTGTGGTCAGTGATGCCAGCCAGATCGGAATCGGAAAACCCGTACTCTTTACTGGATTTTTGATAAATATTGACGAGTTTTGGCTTGTCAATCTTCAGCCGTTCTAGTTCTTCCCAAGATTTTTGGATAGCTTTTTGATTGGCTTCTTGTTGTGCTTTTTGCGCTTGCGTCATTGCGCTTTCGCGCTCTGCTTTCATCTGTTTGTCCAGAGTTCCAAGCATTTGACGTATTTGCGTCTGTCTTTGGTTTTCTGCTACCCAAGTTGCAGGGTCTGTCGCTGCTAGCTGCGCCATTTCTGCCTCACTTCGGAAGCCTGCCATTTGCGCGATTGCTGCTCTTGCAATTTCAGCGTTCTGCAAATAGGTGCTTCTTATTTCATCGTGTTTCTTCGTTAGAAGTTCCACAGCTTGATTCTCACGTTCTGCTAGAGCTTGTGTCTTGCGCGTGTAATCAGCTTGGCGGTAGTAACCCTTAATGAGTTCGTCCTTTGATACCTTTATTTTGGTATCAGCTCCATCTTCGCCTTTGATAGAGACTTCAAATTCCTCAGTTGTCGGCTTTTCTTCGGTTTCTGCTTCAGCATCGTCTTGCAACTCGTCTGTAGTTTCTTCCTCTGATTCTTCCGATTGAGGTTCTGCTTCCGAATCGTCGCCGTTGTCGGTTGATTCTTCTGCTGTTGTGCTTTCCTCTTGTTGTTGCGATTCCTCGTCGGGATTGTCGCTAAAGAGTTCTGCTAGTTCACTGATACTGCCTGTTTCGGGTGCTTGCGCTTGTCCGTCCATTTAGTTTTTCCTTGTCTGAATGCCCCTCATGACACTAGAGGCACTAGGCGCGTCTCACGACGTTAGCCAAAATGGGTAAGTGTCTACCCGATAACCTTGCGCACCCAACTTTTAGGCTGTCGCGCTTTTTCAATGTTTAATTCGTTCTGTGCAAACTTGCCACGCTCTATTAATCCGATGATGTGCGTCTCGAATAGCTCTGCACATTTGGACATTTGAAGCATCAGGCGTTGACCTTCAGAGTCACGTACATCGCATTTCTTCCATGCGCGTGTGATTTCCTCATGCATACTCTTAATGGCAAGCTGAAACGCTGCGTTGTCTAACACCAGCGCCGCATCTTTACCAAGTCTGACTTGTTCTTCGTTGTTTGTCATAGTGTTAATAGTAAGAGTTCAATATCTTCATCGTCCTGCATGATTGCTAACTGCTCTTGTATGTAGTGCAGTGCTGCAAAATCTTCTTTACTTATCGCTGCTGACAGATTGAAAGGTAAGTTAAACCTTTCCAGCATGACCTCTAGTTTCTCAGGCTCTACAGCTTGGACTACTTCAGGCTTAGGCACATTAAGCGCCTTAACCTTGCGTCTCGCTGCACCTCTGCTTGACTGTCTCGCTGTCTCTATCGCTTCTTCAGCCGCTACATATGAATCTGCTTCGGCTAAAGTGTTGAATATCAGGTACTGCTTACCGCGCTTGATGTAAACCCGTTTTCTCTGTAGGACTACTTCACCGCTATGGCTTCCAACACTCTGAGAATCACTTAAACACTCTACGCTTTGCGCCTGTGATGTGCTTACTATTCCACTTACCGCAGCAGGACTAGTATTACTACCAGCCAAAGCTACTGTTTGTGCTTGTGATGTGCTTACTATTCCACTTACCGCAGCAGGACTAGTATTACTACCAGCCAAATCTACTATTTGCGCTTGTGATGTGCTTACTATTCCACTTACCGCAGCAGGACTAGTATTACTACCAGCCAAAGCGACTGTTTGTGCTTGGCTAGTTGATATTGCACCTGTAACCGCTGCTGGTGCTGCTGAACCGATTGCTGATGTAGTTTGCGCTTGTGATGTTACGCCAGCCCCATCGACGACCGCACTACTTAATTGTTGCGCTGCTGGTAGTAATGGTTGCCAAGGCATATTAAGCCACCTGTCTAATTGACCAGTTTACTGTGATAGTCCCTGCTAATGCGTCTAGCGTTAAATCCCATCCATGCAACAGTATCAACGAGGGGGTAACCCAAGTTGCAGCCATTGTGTCCGTTAATACGGCTTCGTAAATAATGCGCTGCGTGTCTGCGCTTCTACATTTCTCATAAATGCGTATCTGCAACTGATCGCCTTCTACCATGTCGCTAGTGTCTAAAAACATTTGGTAAACACCGTCTGCTGTGACAGGTGTAAGTGTGGTCGAATTATTTGGGCAGCTAAACTCTGTCGTTGAAATTGACGCTGTCCCACTATATGCTTCTGAAATTGCCATTTAGCCTCCCGCGCCGTAAACAACTAACTCGTAAGGGTCAGGCGTTACCGCATTGCCTTGTGCCGCAGCAGGTCGCGCAGTGGTACTTGGTTGCGTTAGCCCAAATGTATTAGAACCGATTGGTACGTGTAGCATACTCTTTTATCGCGCTATCATAATCCCGCGCTTGCGTTTAGCACATCATGAGTGAAACTTGAAATTGATACAGTGCCACCAATAATTATTTGACCGCCAGTTAAACCTGATAGATTTAAGTTACAGCCCGAAGCTCCGACAGAACCATCCATAACAACAGTCGTTCCATTGGATTGAACCGCCCTAAACCACGTCGGCGTTCCTGTTGCGTTTGCACTTGAATCGGCGGTTAGCGCGTTGAATGTGATTAAGCCATTTACAGCAGCGGGGGCAGCAGTAGCTGAAAACGTCAACTCGGCAAGAAGCACCTGAGCGCCTATTGATGTGTCTGCTGTAGCTGGTTGCGTACCGTCATAAATACGCAAATAACCACTGTTTAATCGCGCGGATAGGTTATCTGCCTGACCGTTTACTGTGGCGTTGGCTAGTTGGGTATTAAGCGTCATTGTTCAATCATCCCTTGTACGCGACCATCTGCACCGCGCACCACTTGACGTGTCTTAGGTTTGCTTATTGTTTCTGCCATGTTAGATACCGCTTGCAGGGTTTGAGCGTGCATAAGTGCTAGTTGGTCTATTGGGTTTGGTTTACCCATAGCTAAATCATCTTCTACCGCGCCTAAAAGTTCATCGCCTGATACTTCTTTACCAATATTGGCAATGCGTATCTTCACTCGTGCGTCTAGTTCTGCTTTCCAGCGTTCTAGCTCACGGTCTGCTTGTTTGCTTGCTTCTTCGATTTGTAGGCGTTGTGATTCTTTCTGCGCCTCTAGTGTGGCTTGGAATTGTGAATCACGCGCTTGCATTTCTTGTTTGTTGCGCTCTACTTCCATGTCACGCTGCATTTCACGCTGATGCTGTGCGTCTTGCACTTGTGCCTCTAGCTGCATCTTCTTAGCTTCGTTTTGTGCGTCAAACTGTGCCTTTTGTGCAATGCCTTGTTGCTTAATCTGCTCAACCTGAATCATTGGATTAGGTGGAGGTGCTGGAGGCGGTTTGCCTCGTGGGTCTTGGATGAAGTTCTGCACATCCTTAAACCCTGCTGCTTCTACAAGTTTGCTTTGTGTGTGGTAGATGTTCTGCGGTGTAGCCAAACCCATTGGTAATAGGTTGATTTGGTTCTGCGCAATCATCTGCAATGCTTGAATCTTCTGTGCTGAATCACCAGTACCTAGACCAACATTCACGGTCATGTCGTATTGATCGCGCCATTCGTTCGGGTCATACTCTACAAACTCGTCGCGCAACTTGAACGCTAGCTTTTCCATGCCACCGTCTGTAAGCATCTTCAATATGCCTAAGAATGTGGGTTTTAGGTAGACTTCAGCAATGATTCGCGCTATCAACTCGATACGCTGCATGGCTGAAGTCATGTCTAGCTGCCTGCCTGTCGCTGTGTTGTTCAGTGAATCAGGGTTTAATCCTTGGCTAGTCTTTGATACGCCTGTGCGTTCTTCGCGCATATTCTGAACGTAGTCCAGCATTGGCAAGGCGTTACCGATGTTTGTCGGGGTCAGTAACGGTTGAATAGCACCTTCACGGGTTTGACGAACCGCAGCGCCGGGGCGCATATTCAAGAAGTCATCAATGTTGACGTAAGGCGAACCGTTGGAATCGGTAAGGATTGTGTTACGTGGGTTGTTAGCTAAGTAGAAGCTGTTAAGCGTCTGACGCAGCATTTCAGTGTGCAACTTCTGCAAGTCACCAACCAAATCATCCATGCTCATGCCGTCCCATTGATGGGTATTCAGCACTGGCGAGAATGTAGCAAACGGAACATGGCTCACCACTTCTTGCTTCAGTATCTTCTCTTGCAAGCGGTAGATGCAGTTCAATTCTGCAATGCCGTCACCATCAATGTCGGCCAGAACGTACTCGATACGCAGGTAGCCTTCTGCCAGTGATTCATCTTCGGGGATGCTTTCCTCTAGGTCATCCGTACCTTTGTTGGCAATGTCGTAAATATCCTGTACGCCAATGTCTGAGGCTCTCAACTCCTCTGCTGTCACATTCTTAAACCCCATTTGTACGAGGTCAGATAGCGTGACTTTCATCAGTCGTGCTGTGTAAGGACAATCTGCTAACAGTGGTGAAGTCCATTCACGGTCTACCAATAGGTAAGCCGGGTTAAATGCTTCTACCTTGACGATGGTCTTTTCTTCTACGCGCTTGATACGCCCATTGAAGCCCATCACTGGTTGACCTGTCATCTGGTCTACTGCTGGCTGGCCTGTTTGTGGGTCAATGATTGGGGCTTCTTGCTGCTCGGTGATTTCGTCATTCTCTTGCAGAATCATCGCTAGCATCTCTGCTGTAGCGTTCTTAAATGGGATTGACGATACGACTTCTTTAGTCTCTTTGCGCCACATGGTCGCACAGTTACGAACAAGCAAAGCGTCTTTAATCGCTGTGTAGAGGATTAGAAAGCCGTTGTTCTGTTTGTAGAACACGTAATTGCAAGCGTCTGTGGCCTGCTCTGCACCTTTTACATCTTGTGGCGTAGTTGGCTCAAAAGATACGGCTTTATCGGTGCTTGTGAACACCTTTAACAGTGCTGGCAATATCCATTCGACCGTATCTTGCACGTCAGATGTGATAACGCTTGACCAGCCTTCTTCCTCATTACCATAGGGCTGGCGATGGTACGCACGCATGGCTGCATCACGGTCAGCGCCTAGCGTTCCGTGTATGTAGTGGCTGGCTGATTGCTCCTTTCGTTGCAATAGCTCTAGCAGCTCATTGTTGTCCATTTTTGCCATATTTATGCTAAGTATTTAGTTTTGTAAACAAGTTTTGGGGTCTTGATGTTGTTGTTAAGTTGTTCAGATACCAAGGCTAGATACCTGAAAGCATCAGCACCGTGGCTAAATTCATCATGTAATGGTTGAGTAGCTTGTCCTGTCTTGCTGTTGATGTTCCAGCGATAACGCTTTAAGCACTCGACCAGTCGTTCTGTCCTGTCTTTGTTGAAGTAGATTCGAGGGAACACTTCACGCGCTCTGTCTATTCCTGTTGCTACTTCAATGTTTGGCACGCCGTTAGGGTCAACTGTCCAACCCAAGTTTTCCATCACTTGACGGTCATCAATGCCGCTCTGGTGCTTCTTATGAAAGCCATCATGCGGTAGCCAAACCGTTCCCCAATTCATAGGCTGACCATCTAACCGCAGTTCTTTTAGCTCTGCGCTGTAATCAGCAAGGGTTCGTTGATTGCCCTCTATGTAATGGATGATTCGTATCTCTGAACTAACCTTCTGAGCTAAGATGATGGTCATTGAATCAGCCATACCCAAGTCAAAGACAAGATGTGTTTTTAGGTTGCCATCGTGCGGAACGCTGCAAATCCTACCCAATTGGATAGATTGCGACATGGCATCGAAATAGATCGCGCCCTCTACTGCTGGCTTACATTGACCGCCCCATATATGCGCGTAATCCTCTGGCTTCATGGTCTTTTCAGCGTGTTGTCGTTCTACCTCTAATACTGCTGGAAACCAAGGGTTATCAGGGTAATTCAACTCAATGCTAATAGTGCCCGGCGCTGGTCGGATAACCGCCATCTGATGCGTTTCGTCTGTGTCCAACTCAGGGTTGTAAGTAGCCCATATTTCAGAGCCTTCAGCACGAATCGTAGGTATTAGAATCTTCCAGCTTGCTTTTGAAATTGTGTGTGCTTCTTCGCACCAAACCCTAGTGCAACCTTCAAAACTTTTGATTGATTCTGCTGTTTGGTCAGATAACCCGCTAAAGTAAAACGCCGAGCCATTCAGTCCGCGTATCTCTGTTTCAAGCACTGTAAAGAACTTACCTAACCCCAATGCTTCAATCTGGTCTTTAAGTAACTGATGTACCGATTGTTTAATAGACTTTTGTATCTCACGAGTACACAAAATGCGCTGCGATGATTGAAAAGCCAAAATAATCAAAGCCCTAGCTACTGACCAGCTTTTCGCGCTACCCCTTCCACCCCTTACAAACAAATACCGCTTTGGAGCAAAGAGAGCCGCCGCTAATTTTGGCGGGAACTCTACGTTAAGCTCTTCCACTGATGATATTAATTACGCGCGGAAAAAGTGGGTTTTCAGGGTCGCCTGAAACTTGCATTGGTAACACTTTCCCGACAAGCGAAAGAAATGCCGCAGGATGACTACTTGCCACAGATTGCAGATATGTGACACCTCCTGCATCGTCCAGCGCGGTAAGAATCATGTCCTTTAGCTCTGCGCTGACTTTGTTAGGTGTTCCAGATTTCCGACCGCCTGTCTTTACTCCTTTAGCCATATACAGCCTCTCTACTTTCGTCTACTTTAGATGGGATGATTAGCTTATTCAGCACCCCCCGAATAAAGTCGTCATAAGCCTTAAAGCTGCCAAAGCATGAATCAATAACCGTTTTCATCTCAGGCTTCCCGTGGGAATGAAACCAACTATCTGTTACAAGTTGGGTAAGCAGGAATTTTGCCTCTTCGCTAACCCTCTCAGCATTGGTCATTACGCCATTTGCTATATTTGTAAGCCCAAGACTGCGTGTTGTTTCAATGAAAAACTTTTCGCATGCAAATGCGTCTCGCTCTTCTTTGTAATGCTCAAATATGAATTCTTCCACCTTTCCACCATCGGAAAGAATCTTTGTAATTCTTTTGTGCTTTTCCGCATTGGCTACATTTCCGTTAATTGCTTGCTTCACATGGCTAGAAACTCTATCGCCTTTCCCCTTACCAACATAAAAGATTTCTTGATTTGTTGGGTCTATCAGGAAGTAAACGTAATAACCTACCCCTTTTGAATAGATCGCGCCAGTGGTAGCCGCAGCTTGTGAAAAATTCTTGCTGGTTTTATAGGCTTGGCAGAAGTTCTCTTGTTTTGCTGTTAGGGTCATAAAATCCCCAACTCTTTAGCCTTTATGCAGGCTTTTTGATATTGCTTTTCTCGCTTGTTCTTTTCGCCTATGTACGACCAATAATGCTCGTCTTGCTTATATCCGCTGCAAGCATGAAGTGGTACGCCGTAGCTGTTTAATGAATTGTTAGTCATTGTGTGCTGTCCTTCTTTAACTGCACACCCATAGCCATTGCGTTTACATCTAGCTTTTCACCGATATTGAATGTCTTTGCACCTAGCGCGATCGCCTCTCTTTGGGTCATTCGTACTAGATATTCTGGTAGCTTTACGCCGTTATCAACGGGGAAATAGCCTAAGTTTGCTTCTATGTGCATTTTGCTGTCCTTTACAGGGTGTAGCTGGAATAAAAAAGCCACCGAAGTGGCAAGGGTTGCTCTCTTAGTCAACCAAGGAGGTGATAGATTGCGGCACGATTCTTAGGTAAAGACCATATTGAATGTGTGAACCGACCGCAAAAACGAAAATACCCGCAATTAAGCAGGCTTCAAAAAGTATAGAGGCAGTTATGCCCTTGTCGTTATTCTGGCATTTTTTTTGATATTCGTCAATCAATTAGTGGTTAAAGTTAGGTGTTTTTTATCTATGGTTTACGCTTTTCTTTTGTAGTTGATTTTGTAACCATAAATCCTATTAAGAGTCCAAATGGAACAACTATTAAAACCACCATAGACATTGCGAAGAAAAATACCCGTCCTACTATATTTAGTTCCATATCATTGCCAGATATACCGTCCCACAGTTCTTGCAGTTCTTTTCTCATATCACCCCCAATGTATGTAGTTTCTTAGCTACAGAGCATAACCCATCATTGACTATCGTTTGTCTAGCTATCTGATTCTCAGGCAATCTTGGGCTAATCCAAACACTTACCTTTGCACTTAGGTTCTTTGCGTAGAAGCATACCGCCGTTCTTTGTGGCTCTGGTAGGCCTCCGTGCCCTTTAATATCGCCTAATATGGCAAAGTCTAGCGCGTCCATTGTTGACCGTGCTATTGCTTCGTCATCTATATCTGCGGTGCTGTCCCAATGACGTGGCGTTTGGGCTTGGGAAAACATCGCACATTTGCCTGGCATACTGACTACTGCGGTCTTTTTACTCCAATGATGCCAGTCGTTCAAAAGTTGGTCTAATGTTTCTTTAAGTGCTTTGTCGATCATTTAGCCTCCCGTAAACAGGTGCAAACCCGTGCTTGACTTTGACTTCGTGTGTAATCACGACTAACCCCATCGCGATTAGCCTTGCCAATGCGACATTTGTAGTTACTCGACTAACCCGCAATTGTGGCGCTAACTCTTTGGATGTGCACGGCAAATACCTAAGCGCCAGCTTTGCTGTTGTATTTCTACCGAAGTTCATTTAGCCCTCCATCCATTCTCTAGTTTGTCTTTGTTCATCTTTAGGTAGCGGAATGTCTTGTTTTCTGACCACCCTAAACCCATCTTCACCGACTTGGTGTTTTGGTTTGGGTTTGCTTTGATGTA
>OFRE01000285.1_pt1 | contig 14328 bp, 9 predicted proteins | sample 1543061 | NCBI WGS metagenome assembly OFRE01 (sample SAMN07774218, study PRJEB24372) | wastewater metagenome | isolation source: Exp Tend NO 50WW | collected 2016-02
AACATATATTATACTACTTTGGGGTGTTTATGTCAATATTTCACACTGTCTGAGCCGAAGCAGCGTCGAGGATTGCTACTTCGCGACGTTTCATCATTTCAAGCCCAACTTTGCTACCATCTTCATCTGTAGTGGTCGCCGACTGAATCAGCCGAATTGCCTCGGCGTATGAAAGCACCCAGACGAGCTCCATTCCCTGAGCAGCTTCTTTTTGGGTAAGGTTCGTACCGACAAATTGATCTGTAAGTGCCCGATAACAGTAAGAGATTTGACGCATGCCATCAAAATAACGCTGCTCGATAACAACTCCCAGCGGGACAATAGTGTGAATAGTAAACCCGGCTTCTTCCTGTACTTCACGCCGCAATCCATCCAGACGATCCTCGTCCGTCTTGATACCGCCACCTGGTAGTTTGTAGGAGTCAGTCTTAGTAAAGTGCATCAGGCCTATCTCATCTTGACCATTTATAAGAACAACTCGCGCTGCATAGCGGGTATACGACAGAACACGGTCCTTTGGATCCACAAGCCCAAGCTCATGTTGGTCCTGAGAAAGGATGATTGGCAGTCCATCGGCATACGATCGTTCGATTATCGAGTGAATAAACCCACTTTTTGCCGCAGTATAGACCTCTCTGTTATTTGCGTGCTGTTCGGCTAGTTGCCTCTTGAGAGCAGCATACTCCTCTCTTGCGTTACTGTGAGCACGCAGATAATCGCGAAATGCAAGGACATCGGTGAAAGCGGGGCTATCCTTTAGGACGATGTGCAGATAATGGGTCCTGGCATGATCGGGTCCCTTGGAAACGAATATTTCCCAATCTTTGATCCGCTCTGGCATCCAGTGATACCCCAATGCCCCAAGTCCAGAGATATTTTGATATACTTCGTCAAATGAATCAACACCTATGAGGATATCAATGATCGGCTTGGCAACGAGACCCTGTACGGCCGTACTGCCTACGTGATGAATATCCTCACCCGAGAAGACGGGTTGAAGCAACTCCTTTTCGTGCAAAAAGTCACTTGGCCAATCTCTACTGTAGTTGACCAGTTTCACCGTCTCCCTCGCGAGTCCAGCTACCATACTACATTGTTTCTCGAGCTATTACTTCGATCGCTTCTCAATAATCTCTTGAGCAACGTTTGGTGGTACTTCCTCGTAGTGCGCAAGCTCCATCGTGCTCGCAGCACGACCCTGAGACATACTGCGAATGTCACCGGTATAGCCAAACATATTTGCGAGTGGAACGATTGCTTTGACGAGTTTTGCTCCGCCCATGAGGTCTTCCATAGCCTCGATACGGCCTCGGCGACTATTGAGGTCCCCGATGATATCACCCATGAACTCCTCAGGTGTAGTGACTTCGACATGCATAACTGGCTCGAGGATAATCGGGGTCGCCTGCTTGATACCATCTCTAGCTGCGAGTGCACCGGCAAGCATAAAGGCCAACTCGCTCGAGTCAACATCGTGATAACTACCGTCGTAGAGTGTCGCCTTGACGTCGACAACAGGATAGCCAGCAATGACACCACTTTCGAGGGTCTCGCGGATACCTTTTTGGACAGCAGGACGATACTCTTGTGGGACAACGCCACCCTTGATCTCGTCGATGAACTCGAAGCCTTTCCCGGGCTCATTCGCTTCAAACTTAACCCATACATCACCGTATTGTCCGCGTCCACCAGATTGTTTGGCATGCTTACCCTGGACCTGGCTTGTGCCCTTGATCGTCTCACGGAAGGCGACTTGCGGTTCACCAACATTTGCCTCGACATTGAACTCACGTTTCATGCGGTCGATGAGGATCTCGAGATGAAGCTCACCCATACCCGACATAATCGTCTGGCCTGTTTCGTCATCAGTGTGAATGCGAAAGGTAGGATCTTCCTCGGCAAGGCGCTGCAAGGCGATACCCATTTTTTCCTGGTCGGCTTTGGTCTTTGGCTCGACGGCGATACTGACAGGAGGCTCAGGAAATGTAATAGCCTCGAGTGCGATAGGATGAGCTGGATCACTTAGTGTGTGGCCAGTAAAGGTCGTCTTGAGGCCAACCACGGCCGCAATGTCACCTGCACCAATCTTATCGACATCCTCACGCTTGTCGGCATGCATACGGACGATACGGCCAACTCGCTCTTTTTCGCCAGAGGTGGTGTTGAGCACATAGCTTCCAGCCGTCAACACGCCAGAGTAGACACGAACGAAGATAAGTTTTCCGACAAATGGGTCAGTTGCGATCTTGAAGGCGAGAGCAGCCATTGGCTCTTTGTCGTCAGGCTTACGACTAATTTCATCGCCTGTTTTAGGATTCTTTCCCCAAATTGCGTCAACATCGAGAGGACTTGGCAAGTAATCAACCATAAGGTCGAGAACCTTCTCAACAATCACTCCGCGACCATCACCACCAGTGACAAGATAGAAATCGCCAGCCAGGACACGCTTGCGCAGCGCGCTCTTTAACTCATCAACCGAGATTGCTTCCTCGCCGTGCTCAAAGAACTTCTCCATAAGTGCATCGTCTGCCTCGACTGCGGCTTCCACGAGGAGACTGCGAGCATTCTTTGCCTTTTCAAGCATGTCTGCGGGAATCTCGCCCTGAACGAGCTCATGATCAGTAAAGTCGGTGTAGGTATACGCCTTCATATCGACAAGGTCGATGACACCATTGATGTCTTTTTCGAACCCAATTGGCAAGTGAATCGGCAGGGCATTCTTGCTAAGACGGCTATGGATAGACTCGAGCGACTTGTAGAAATCACCACCGATCTGGTTGATCTTGTTGATGAAACAGATGCGTGGCACACCATACTTGTTTGCTTGACGCCAGACAGTTTCAGATTGCGCTTCCACGCCCATTTTGCCATCAAACACCGTCACCGCGCCGTCTAGAACGCGAAGCGAACGCTCAACTTCGGCGGTAAAGTCAATGTGACCGGGAGTATCGATAATGTTGATCTTGTGGCCCTTCCAGAAACAAGTCACGGCAGCTGAGGTAATGGTGATACCGCGCTCACGCTCCTGCTCCATCCAGTCAGTCGTCGTCTCACCATCGTGCACAGCACCGATCTTGTGGCTGAGACCAGTTCGATACAAAATCCCCTCCGTTGTCGTGGTTTTGCCGGCATCGATGTGTGCAATAATACCGATATTACGAAAGTCCTTGAGTGGGACGTTGGTTGGAGTTGCCATAGGTGTTCCTTGCTCTAAATGTGGAGCGACTTAACTAATAGTTTTTGCTGTTTTTTGCCATAACGAAACAGCACTTACTATCAACTATACCACAAGAAGCTCATCCTGGCTAGCGATCGCTACGTGTCAGTCAGAAGTAGTTTTTCGATACAGACACTATCGGTTTTATTGAGGATGAAAACTACTTCATCCAATTCTCCCCGAGACGGAGGCTCAAGTGCGGTATCATATATCCTACTTTTGCCGACCAAAAATCCGCATGTTAGGCGAGCTTCACCAAGTTCGATCAAAACAGGACCTTTTATTGTGCCGACGATCATTTTGCCAGAGGAGAGAGGCAAAACCGTGTCGATAACATCTGACGGACCAGGGGGAAGGGAGCAGATTGATACCCCATCACCTGTTATTTTTACTTGGTCGCCGACACAGAGATGGAGCATGTCAGCAAATTCAATCGTTAGTATCTGTTTGATGGCTTCTCGATCAGAGAGAGATAACTGTCGCGGTCCCCCTTGTTGTCCAGCTGCAAGCAGCGCTTCAAAAAGACTATGTACCGTAAGGACTTCCCGTGTCACATCGAGAGTATACTGTTCAAGGACAGCATCATAGCCATCAACTAATACCTCAACGGACTCATGTCGAGCAATGTCTGCAAAGGCAATTTCCTCTCTGCCGGCCGCCTCAAGTCTTGGGAGCAAGAATGGATCGTTCGCCAATTGCCAGCGCATTATGCCATTAAACCGTTGCTCATCATCTCCAGGACGCTCAGCCAAGACGCTCGGCATTAGGCAATACCTCCTCTAGATGAGTAGCTGCTCGATCTGGCTAAACGGGACATACCGCACCTGCTCTTTCTCGCTTTCGGTAATAGAATAGACAACGAGGATAGGCTCGATGGTCTCAAGCGCTCGATACCCATAGATGACGTCGACAACACCGCAGGCGTATCCCGTATCATTTGGATCAGTGCTCTCGTCCATCGGCGCACGTCCCCCATCTGGCTCATAGACACCGCCCTTGATAACAAGTCCTCTATCGGGGGTGAGGAGATCACGCAGCACGCGTGCTACCACATGACCGACTCGTTCCATGGTTGCCACTTTTACAGGATCAGCTTCGTCTCGGGACAACGTTAGGCGACTGCACATTGCCTTAATCTGCTCGAGGGACTGCAATGGGCGAACTTCCTGAAGGGAATCACTCTGACATAATTCTGACTGAACCTGCGCTAAAACCTCTCGAATTTCCGGTTGGTCGTCGAGCTCTCCGTTACCCGCCCAGTTTGACAGTGCGTCCTCGCGATTACGGATTATTTCCAGCTCGGGAATACGGAAGTAAACAGGCTTATCCAGAAATACTTGGATATATTTACGCACGTCGACGACGGCAATTGGCATCGTCGTGTTGCCTTCGAGCGAAAGCTGCGCTCCGGCCTTTGCGTTGACATCACGCAGCAGCATGCCAACCCGAAAACTATAGGTTCTTTTCTCATCATTTTCGCTACGGAAACATTTTACTTCCTCATAGATGCCGCACTGTGAGGTAGTAATGTTGCCAGCGACAAGTTGTGTACCTTTCATTACGACACTAAACTCGTGTTCACTCGGCTCACTGCGGATCGAAAGTGTCGACTGCGGAACCAAGACTCCTTCACCAAATACTTCTATCGGCACTTCGACAGTATCGTAGAACTCGTTAAACGCAGCAATCATAAGGTTGAGCTCACGCATGGTTGCCAAAAACTCATCTCGGTCCGAAAACGTTTTTGCACTGAGTTCTCGACAGCGTTCAGCAAAAAGGTTGAGAGCATGTTCGGCTTTCTCGAGAGTTTCACGTTTTGTTTCTCCGAGAAGTTCCTGAGCCATCGCAGCAACCACCTCGGGGTCAATCGCCTCAGCGGCTTCATCCTCCGCAGCCTGTTCAGCAGCGAATAGCTCGACGAGAGACTCTGTGTCCTTGAGCGGTGTTCCGTCGTGAGCAACTTCTGGCGGCTCCTCGTCTTTGGTTTCCCCATGCTTAATTAGTGTCTCTGCGTCTCTAAAAGGCAGCGATTCAGGATTCGGTCGAGTTGTCTTATATCTTTTCACAGAGTCGACAGCAATGAAATAAGGCGTTCTCCCGCCATCACGCTCAGGTACTGGCTCCAAGCTATAGAACACCGGTACATACGTCACCTTTGTATCGAGGTCCTCCGTTCCTGCTTGAGTCCAAAGGCGCATAGCCTTGATATAGAGTATCCTCGGCGTGTCACGGTAGTATTCGCTCACAATCGGCTCAAGGTCAGCCTGCTTACCGACAATCTTACCGCCGATCCAAAAAAAATACGGCTCGGTCTCGTCAAAATCAAGTTGGCGCGTCAAGTAGCGCTCAAGCATATCGATAATACTCATGCGAGTATGGCCCGCACCGTCAATTTTTGACCAATCTATTGTCACTTCAAAATCGTCAAGCGCCTCAAGTATTGCTTTTTCACGATTTTTCGCCGCGTTAATTTGTTTGATCATTACATCGATCTTTTCTTTTATATCAGGTAGCAGTTCAGTGATTTCTCGTTCTTCGGAGCGATCAGACATATGCGGTAATTGAATATTTTCGATATCACCAATCTGGAGAGTAAACCACGCTGTGTCTTCGGGGTAATCCTCTGCCTTAGAAAAATCAAGCACCAGATGGCGATAGATTCCAGGTAGAAGTCCGTCGATGCTCTCAAACCCCCTTATCTCAGTTGTTTGTTCATTAAATCCAATCAAATGAAGCGGGAAATGCGTGACCTTGTAGTGCTGACCCCTCAGATCGAGTTCAAGCTCAGGAAATACATCATCAAATAACTCTTCAACATCTTTTTCGGTATCTCTTAGGTAATCGGTCAAGAAGGTCGTATGACGAATCCGACCGGTGACCATAACTGTCGCCTGTTGATAGCCTAGCTCACGAAGCTCAACGTTGAGATCAACGAGAAGTCGTTGAATCTCTTCCTCGGTCACATCGCCTCTGTTGATTTGAAGCTCAACCTGCTCAGCTTTTTTCAGCAAGGCCGCGAACCCTGCATCGAACTGTTCCCTTACATCGGGAGAGGTTTGCCACTCAGAGGCCACGATGGCGTCAAAAACTTCTGATTTCCTTTGGCTATCATCATCTGGAGGTTGCATTCCCATCACTGTCATATCCTTTAGTAAACAGAGGAATCACCCCTATTGCAAGCACAGCCGCTATGATGTCAGTATGGGCGCACTGTAGAGAAGTTCGCGACATAACCATACAATCTTGTAGGTGCCCTCAGAGCAAACGTAAATAGTTCGCTAATAGTGATAGGGTGCTCTATAATGATCAGCATGGAGTAATCCCATGAGTACTAGCGTAGAGTCGAAACCGACATCATGGCTTGATCGCCTCAGAGAACGTAAGTTGATGAGGAAAATTGGTGCGGGCGCCATGGCTGTTCAAGCTATCACCGGCATTACATCAGAGATGGGGTTTTCGTTGATGCCAAGTGCGGTGTACTCCTACGCCGAGACTGATGAAGCGGTAACCTACACCCCAAACACTTTCTGCATATTCCTCCCCGGGAGAGGAATCACTCGGCTAGTACGTGACTTCGCGGATGCCTATCAGCCTACAACCAGGCAGTATTGTCGGAGCACCGTCTTAGAATATAGCGAGGGAGGGATAAGTGAAAAAGAGCTTGAGCATAGCATCCGGCGATATGTCAACGACCACGCTATACCAGATAAACCCGTCCAACTTGTGGTGATTGCATCGAGTATGGGTGGCGATGTGGCCGTTCCCGTATTTGGAGCTATCGCTAGAGATACAGAAAATACCTCCCAGCCGATTTCCACCCGTGGGCTACTTCTCGATTCTTCACCGGCCGGAACAATTAGCCTCAAAGGTCCGATCCAAGGACTTGCCGTCGGTACAATGTCAGGACTTCAAGGAAAACCGGTTCATGGTATTTTTGAACCGCCGCTGCGCGTTGGATTTGAGTTCGCATCAAGAGCTGTTAATCATGATTTCCCCGACTCGCCGTCTACTATTCTCCCTTACTTGCAAGATGGTGCGAGAGTGGCAAACGAAACTCAAGGCCGGCTTGACATGGACGAAATGAATATCATCAATAACTTTGATCCAGACAAGCATGATTATGGGTTTCTCAAAAAAGCCAATGCAGTAATTGTCTATACCCATGCTGATACGGAAGCGGCGGATACGACCGTGGAATGGTCAGTGGCAAGTTGGCTATGGAAAACTGCACTTGCTCGTCAACAAATCTGTATGGGAGAAATAGCCATCAAAGACGGCAGGCATGCAAATCCAAACACGGCACCAGATCCGTATAACCAAGCATTGCTCTCGCTTTTGAAACAAACCGGGTTACCAACTATTGCCGATCTGCGACACGAGGAGCTCTACGACCACTTCGATCGAGTTAGCAGCGATGGTCACTTCATTAGGGTTAATCGTGTCGATCGAGTGTCTGCTGTACGCTATCAGGATGAATAGCAGCGGTCATTGGCGCCGGAAATGCGCTACCCGCGGCGAGCGGCTGTGGTGATCTTCGGGCGTGAACAAACACAAGGAGTGCACCTGCGATTACCATAATGAGTGCAAACAGCGATGCAACGATGACGAGAATAATCATAAGCGGTGATGAGAGATTAAAGGCAGATGCCCCAGACTCATCACTTGTTTGTGACTTTGCTACCTCAGCAAACTTATTGATAAAGTAGTTATCATTATATTTTGCCTGTAGTGAAGAGAACGTTTTTGAGGCTTCAGAATACCGGCCAGCCCCAAATTGGTCAAGACCCTGTTGCCAGAGTGAGGCAACCGAACCATCCGTTTTGAGGGAAATATTGTTTTTTGAGAGCAAGTTACGCAAATCGTTTGCGTCACGCACATACCCGTTTGTAAAACATGTCTCACCATTACGGCTACATCCTTGGATCGTAGCACCGTATGTGTTCAGCCCAACTTGCACACCCTTTTTGTTGAACGCCGGACCACCGCTATTTCCTGATGCAATACGTGCAGAGGTGATGAGAAGTGTATGACCACCGGCGTCGCCGTTTTGCTTTATCTCTAGTACCTCTCCCTGTGTAATACTTGGGTAGGTTTTGACACTTTTTGTGCCGAGACCATCATCAACAAATGCGGGATATCCTATAGCAGTAACTTCTTCGCCTTGCCCAATATCTGAGGCTGTGCCCAGTGATACTACCGGAAAATCACCCTCAGCTTTGATAATTGCGACATCCGAATGTGATGATGACGCATTAAATGTCATGGAAGATTCATCAAAATCATAATCTACAAGACTAGCTTTAATACGAGTTTTGTCGTATGTCCAACTAGAGCTATCAATATTAAATTTCAGAGGAGTATCTGATGTTTGGACGACAATATGCCGCTCAGTATTGGTTCGCAAGACGCCAGTTAGCGGCGTTCGAGAGCCGATTAAGATAAGCGCTTGTCTTGCCTGTTTGTCACCGGCTTTTGCTTTGGCCATAGTATCATTGATCTGATCCTGAGTAGCATAGCCCGCCTGGACTGCATACTTGAAATAGTTATTGAGCACCGACGGATCGTCTATATAGGAGAGCCCGTAGAGCAGAACATCAAGCTGGACAGTATAAACGACATGACCGTTGGTAGCAATATACCCGTCGCTTGAGATAAATGACCCGCTGCCAATCACCGGTACTCCACAGAGGTGTTTCACTGAAAAACTTGCTCCGTTGTCAGCACGTAAGGTCAAGTCGGTACACGAGAAAACACCGATCCGTACCGTGGCAGGTTGGTTGTGGGCGACAACTGGAACGAATGTTTGACTGTTGAGCACATCGGGTACATTTGCCGTGTCTGACGCTGCATTCTTTGTAGGATTCACCGTGTTTGTCGAAGCAAGATCAAACGAAGTAACCGCCATTGTCGATATACCCGCAGAAACAACCGAGCTTTCTGCATAGGCAGAATCAAGCGGCTTTGAGTAGGAGACACTTGCGATCAACTTCATATAGCTTTGATATTCGTCAAGCGTCTGATCGACAAAGCTGTCGGTAAACGATATCCAGTAGGGGCGATCGTTTTGAACTGTCATAAGATAGTACGAATAACTTGAAGTTGTACTACCAAGAAGGTCGTACGTATGCACGGCAAGAATCTCTCTATAGTCCACCGATCCGATCTTTATCATTTTGTCACTCTGTACTGTGTCGCCATTCTTTGCGATCGTCTCCTTTTGGCGTGCCACAAGTAATTCAATTGGGGTGAGAGCCTGATATTTCTGTTCTAACTTACTTTTGTCGAAGTAATTCTGATGATGATTTGTGGATAATCGCATTCCCGGATGTGAAATATAGTCATATTCACCCTTTGGGCTAGTAGCAGCAATAGGATCAATTGTTATCATCGCATAGGCACGACGGGTATCGAGATCTGTGCCGTCATATTCTTCTCCTGTCACCATACCAGGCTTCTGAACTTTATCCAGTACTTGACCGTGAGCGATATGCGTTTGGGAATTGTACGTGATGGCCATACCCAAATCAGAACGAATAGTTTTATCATACTTCTCAGCAATCGTATCCTGAACGATAGCTTTTATCTTTGTTTGTGCAGATGGATTAATGTAATTTGTAATATTTTTCCCGTAAATAAACAACAACCCGATGCAAGCGACGAGCAGGATACTGCTTACAAGCAAAATAATACTCAGGTGTTTCTTGTGTCGATGTTCGAGCCGCGGCATATACCCTCTTTTTTATTCCAGTTATGCTCATAGTAACATTACTATTCAAATAAATACACTCCCAAGTAGTGGAAGTGTATTTATTTTGTGGTAGTTTCAGCCTACTACATTAGGTACGAGCAAAGTGAGCAAACGCTCGGTTTGCTTCAGCCATCTTGTGCGTATCTTCCTTTTTCTTGTAGGCAGCACCAGTTTCGTTGTAGGCATCGACAATTTCAAGTGCCAGACGTTTTTCATATGGCATACCATTTCGGGCACGTGCACTCTGTACGAGCCACGTGAAGGCATAGTGAAGTTGACGATGACCTTGGACGGGAAATGGAATTTGATAGTTCGCACCACCGACACGGCGACTCTTAACTTCAAAGTTTGGCGAAATGTTTTTGAGTGCTCGCTCGAACACTTCAAGCGGCTCCTCGCTTTTGAGTGTTTTTGCCGCCTGCTCGAGCGCAGTATAGACCATGCGCTCTGAACCCAGCTTTTTGCCATCGAGCATTGATTTGTTGATAAGGCGCTGCACAAGTACACTCTGGTATTTGCGGTCAGGCTTAATCGTGCGTTGTAATTTCTTAGTTACTTTACGAGGCATGACTACTTTCCTTCCTTCTTGGTACCATACTTGCTACGGCCCTGTTTGCGCTTTGATACGCCCTGGAGATCGAGTGCACCGCGCACGATGTGATAGCGCACACCCGGCAGGTCAGGTACGCGGCCACCGCGGACGAGTACAACAGCGTGCTCCTGTAGGTTGTGGCCTTCACCACCGATGTAGGCCCAAACTTCGTGACCATTTGTCAGGCGAACACGAGCAACCTTCCGGAGGGCTGAGTTAGGTTTCTTTGGGGTTTTTGTTGTCACCTTGACACAGACACCGCGCTTGAGTGGCGCATCTTGGTCATAGTAACGAACCTTGAGCGCATTATGAATACGTCCAAGCGCTGGAGACTTTGACTTCTTACCAGCGACCGAGCGCGGTTTGCGCACCAATTGATTGATAGTTGGCATAGAAAAGCGGTTCCTTGATTAGATCAATTTTATAAAACTATGGTAGACGTTTTAGCGTCTATCGCTGCATGTTCGAAGCGCAGCAAACGCCCGACACGCTCGTCCCTTTGCCGCCCATGCTTCGTTCGCACCGTGAAACAGAGATGACTAAGAGATGAAACTCATCTTTCATCGTACCAAAAAGTCATGCTTTTGTCTAGTGCATTGCACGATGGCACCCCCCGGGGTAAAATAAGCATGAGAACTATTCATGAATAATCAACCGCCTCCTCCCATTAGCCAAGATGATTTCACGACACCGTCTGCACTTCCGCCGACTGACCCTCTCTTGGGAAAGGTTCGATCTGAGCGCCGCTGGCATCCACACCGCGCAAAATTACTGCTTATTGGTGTTATAGCTACAGTAACCTTGATAGTGATTGGGACATTTTTGGTCCTTAGTCTACCCACGCCAAAAAATATCGTTGAGCAGCAACAGACCCGAGTGGACACGGTGCCTGATCTCACTGCGGCAGAAACAATCACCAAGCTCAGAAGCGTATTTAAAGGAAGCGCTCTTGCCCCCACTCCACCCAGCGTCCCTATACAAACTGCAAATCACAACTACTATACTGTCGTGACAGATCCGTCGGAGGTAGCAAAAACAAGTCTTTCGGGCCCAATTAATTACCCCGATACTGATGAGATTATTGTTTCCATAAAGTCAGTCCTTGAAACAAATCACTTTTCACCGATTGTCCTAAAAGATGGCGGCAACAATGCCTCAGTCCTTATTGAGTACACCCGAGAGGACGTTGTTTGCCAGCTCGATGTCAGTTCACCGACAACCGTGAAACCCATTACCCAGTCGGTATCGGTGAGTTGTCTCGATATGAAACAGTACGAAACGCTCGCCCGAGCCCAAGAACCCTTTTACCGCGCCTACTCACCGGCGTTAACAGCGAGCTATGCGATTGCGCTCATTGGCGCTCCGAGCGTAAAAACCGGTGGTACCGCGGGATACCAGATTGCGATCATTGCTGTTGGTACCGTTGCTGAACGTACAAAGGTAACAAGCGGCGTCACTCCTCGTTTTTATGCTGCGAGCGACCAAGTATGGCATTACTTTACCGATCGTGTCGGCGATCTCACCTGTGACCTCTACTCAACAAACGATATTAAAACTGCTTACGCAGGGACACCGTGTTATAGCACTGCCAGCAAAAAGATGAGTGTCGTCAAAGCGCCAGATACGAAATAATCGTCCTCATCATCACAACAACTCCCCGCTTCACCGCAGGGAGTTGTTGTGGCGGAAGTATTCGTTTCCCTCGACGCAGTTACACGGCGAGTTCGATATCAACGGCGATATCATCGATGACTTCAGCCTGCTCATCATTTGCCGAGATCACTCCGGTACCAACCGGAATCTTTCGACCGATGATGACGTTTTCTTTGAGACCGTTCAAGTGATCGGCCCGACCGCTTGTTGCTGCGTTGATAAGCACGCGAGTTGTATCCTGGAATGACGCCGCAGAAAGCCAGCTGTCGCTCCAGATAGAAACTTTTGTGATACCAAGCAATAGCTGCGTGTATTGTGCGGGTACTTTACCACTTGCGACAAGTGCAGCATTGGTATCAACGACTGATGCTTTCGATACAATGTCACCAGTTACAAAGGTACTGTCACCAGGATCTTCTACCTGAACACGGCTAAACATCTGACGCACAATGATCTCAAGGTGCTTGTCGGCAACATCTTGACCTTGCGCTGCGTAGATACGCAACACTTCGTTGATGATGTAGCGTTGAGTTGCTTCGGTACCCTTCAGGCGCATCAAATCATGCAGGTTCAATGAGCCGATTGTTAGCCTATCGCCAGCTTCAACATAGTCACCCTTTTTAACAACCAGCTGCATTGTGCCAGGCACTTCATAGCGCACTGGTGCACTTGCGTTGGCGGCGAGTACCAGAGAATCTTCTGCAATCTCTACTACGCCGTCAAATGGTGCGGTCAGAGGGTGGGCTTCTCCTTCTGCTGTCGCGAGAACATCGCCAACTTTCACACTACTGCCCGCCTTGATGCTAACCGTTCGGCCCTCAAGCGGCATGCGTTCGACATGACCAGCCTCTGGCGTGACCTGTACGACGTACTTGCTGCCATCTTCCCAAATATCAACGCTACCGGTGACCTCTGTCACATAGGCTTGACCTTTTGGATTTCGGGCTTCAAACAGCTCCTCAACACGCGGTAGACCTTGTGTAATGTCTGATCCACCGACACCTGAGCTGTGGAACGTGTTCAACGTCAACTGTGTTCCTGGCTCACCAACTGACTGTGCAGCAATAACACCGACAGGTTGAGCAGTAGCAACCAAGTTACCAGTTGCCATATCGATACCATAACTGCGCTGTGGAATACCTCGCAAATTGTTGGTCGAGAGCACTGACTGAATCTTTACTTCTGTAATCTTCTCATCAGCCTGAATTGCGTCTGCAATCTCACGCGTGATGACTTGGTTAGCAGCAATATATCCCGGAACTTCCTCTGCAGTGAAACGGCCATAGAGGCGATTACCGAAATCGATCATCGTTAGCTCAGATTCTGAGCGATAAATTGAGAATCCCTTGTCATCACCCTCTTCGTCTGCAACCGTAAAGACATCTTGGCTCACATCGACAAGGCGACGGGTCAGGTAGCCGGAGTCAGCAGTCTTGAGCGCGGTGTCAATCAATCCCTTACGAGCACCACGTGTTGCCACGAATGCCTCAAGGCTTGAAAGACCTTTTTTGAAGTTACTGCGAACTGGCAGCTCAATTTCACGGTTTGCTGCATCCACCTGAATACCGATCATCGCACTGGCTAGCTTGACGTTAGTAATGTTACTACGCGCGCCTGAGTTAACCATTGTCGAGATACTGGTATCCATTTTTGTAAGCTCGTTACGAAGGAAATCCTCGATTTTACGGTCAACGCCGCGCCAATTTGCAACTGTAAGGCTGTAACGTTCATCATCAGTGATGAGACCCTGGTCATACTGATCAGAGACAAGAGCGGTTTTCGTATCGCCTTCAGCGATAAACTCACTGATCTCATCGAAGCTCAGATAGTCCTGCATACCAGTTGAGACGGCGCTAGTAGTGGCAAAGCGAAATGCCAAACCTTTCATGCGGTCAGCGGTGCGCGCTGGTTCCAGGGCAAGGGTCTGCGCAAGCTGGAAACGAGCATCGCCATGTTCGCCACGGCTGCGGAGTTTTGCGAGGAAACCGAAGCGCCCTACGGCATCGAAAACCCGGTCAGCACGATTTCCACCTACTGGCGCAAGCCAGATAACATCTTCAGCCCGGACCAGTTCACCGGGTTTGAGCTGGGCGACAACTACACAAAAAAGACGTGCCA
>OFRE01000286.1_pt1 | contig 14302 bp, 23 predicted proteins | sample 1543061 | NCBI WGS metagenome assembly OFRE01 (sample SAMN07774218, study PRJEB24372) | wastewater metagenome | isolation source: Exp Tend NO 50WW | collected 2016-02
GTTTGGCGTTTGAGTAGATTAGCTTGATGTCAGCCATATGCTAATTTGTCGGCAACAGCGGCCCGGTGATTGAAATTACATCCATCTGTTCGCCGAACTCAATCCACCTTACGCCATCTAGGTGACATATCACATCCCTTCCGCAGCGGTACATTGAGTCTCCGTCAATCTCAACAACCTCGGGCTCTTGGTATTTAAGGTGCAGCCAGTAGTATCCGTGTTCCATGTCTTTCTCAAAAATCCGCCAAACATAGCGAATCCTCGTTAGTCACCCATGCAGTATAGACCAATCACAGACCGGCTTTTGCAAATGCTGCTGCGTTCTTGGCTCGCAATTCCGTTAAATTAAGCTCTCTCCCGTTGCGGTCTATGAAACGGTCGAGACTTAGGCCTCCTTTGCGGAATAGCTGACCCTTGGCTTTGCCTAGAATATCATCCTGGCGCTCTACATGTTGCTTCCTGAGCCAATCCTGATAGGTCATGTCCTCAGGAACTTGACCGTCCATGCTTGCCCGTGTCGATTTCGCGGATTCAGGAAGATCAATACCTAATTCTCTGAATGATCGAATGACTGGCGTCGTGCTGGAACGGCAATTCCAATGTGCCGGAGGGCGTGGCCCTGAATCAACAGGATAGATTTCTCCATCCCTTGCCCGACATACGGCGCTGGTTTTCCCGTCAAGTGTACTGATCCACTTGATGCCTTTTACCAGATCATTATTCTGCTTGTAGAACTCGTTGCGCGTAAAGTTTGCCGTATGACTTACCGCCGTCCGAACCATCGCCGCCGCATCCCGGCGCGATGTTTCCATCAGGCCATCTGTGTATTGCAGCGCCCGCGTTCCCATGATGCGCTGCGTGATCTGCTGAATGGTCTGGCCTTCAACATAGCCGATGCGGATAGCGTCCCGCACCATTCGTGCTTTGTTCGCTTCCATCCCGGCTAGACATTCCTTGAGGAGCGTTCCTTGAAATGGGCGCGAAAGAGACGCAGCATACACTTGCCCGACATTGACCGCCGCAACCGAGACTTGCACCGGCAAGGTGCTTTGGAACAACTGGTATTGATACGCCGCCTCATACTGCACAAGGTCTTTTAGCTCAGTCTCGATTAGCTGGCTGACCTGCTGATAGGCCACGGCGTTCGTCTGCCTGACGCTCTGCAATAGCGCGTCCAGGCGTTCAACGGTGAATGACTCGGCTGGCAGTCGCTCCAGTGCTGCGGCGATCTGGTTGGCTAGGTCACGATCTGTCTTATTGAGCAGCGCGATGATCCTACGGATGACGCTGTTGCTGTACCGCGTCAAGTCGATTGAGTGCGATATAGCCTCATCTGCTAGTTGCTCATTGACTGTTTGCATAGTGGCCTAAAAAATACTTGACAGTGTTTGAAAAAGCATTACAATTAGCACATCAACAAACCAAACACAGGAGCATAAAAATGAGAACATACATCGTTACATTCTTCAACATGGCCGGGGAAAACCTCGGCTCAGTGGAGGTGCAAGCCTCCACCAATTCAAAGGCCAAGGTTCTGGCCTCCACTCTATATACCTGTTCATGGGTGTCCAAAACTGCGGTGCCCGCGTAAGCGGGTTTTTGACATGGCAATTTGCCTTTACAACCAATACGACGCCGAAAGGCGCGATGCAAGCCACCGAAAATATATTGAAGCGGAATGGTTTACGGCGCTGTCCTCGGCGGCGAATGAACGCGGATACCGCAAGGCGACACTCAGTGAGATTCACGCCAGCGCCGAGTGTCGGCCCGGAGCAGAAGAATTGTTTTGCTGGATGGGTGGATTGTGGGTAAAGAAGTAACCAAACGCGGCGGTGCAGGCCGCAACCAAGGTCGCAAGCCATTGAGTCAGGAAGAGGAAACAATAACCGCCTGTTTCCGCATGAAACAATCCGAGCGCGATAAGCTTGCTATTCTTGGCGGTGCGAAGTGGATACGCGCCAAGATCAAAGCGGAGAAGGTTTAAGCCTCTTCCTCGAATCCCCAATATATCAAGATCATTGCCAGCGCGTCGTCATTGTTGCGATATTTGTGCTGAGGGGATTAGATTCTGGCTTTACGTAGCCAGTAAAGGTTATTCGCCAGCAGCGCAGCGAATGGAACGACCAGGGCGACCATTGCCCACTCTTCCAGCCCGCCTGTAAGCGCGAAGTAGCTAACCATCGCAATGATCGGAAGACGAATTACGGCCTGCCCGACATACAGCCCGAGTCGGCCAATCAACCAGCGCATGACTGGATTGGCTTCCTTTAGGCCATTCTTGATGCCGTAGGTTGTGGTGTAGGTGTCGGCGGATTGGAGGACGAGGAAGATGACTAGCAGGGCGTAGATCATATTTTCACCCATCCATAGACACCAGGTTCCCACACGTTCGCATCGGAGCCGGTGTTGTTCCAGTTAAAGCCCTTGTGCGAAACCTTCGCATTGAGCTTGTAGGCATCCTGCGCTCCGGTCGGCTGTTTCCATGCTGGATAGCCTACAGGTTCAGTTACAGGAGACTTGTCAACCCACCCATAGACCCCCGGTTCCCAGACGTTGTTACCTGAGCCATCAGCCTGCGTGACCTCCCAAGGCTTGCCAGTATGCGTGCAACCATCCGGCTTGCCGGTGAAAGGATTCACCAGCTTGTAGGCGTCGAACGAATCAAGCGGCTGCACCCACGGCAATACTTCGCCCGGAATCTTGGCTCGCCGAACGAGCGCAGGAATCACAGCCGGGTCAGGATAGGTTGCCGTGTTGTACGACTGGATCACCCACCAGAGGGCGCCGGTTGAATCCTTGTACAGACCGGGCGTTACAGTACCGGTCAGCGGCTTGGCATCGCTTCCCCATGTGGAACCCTTGGCGGTTGCCGCTGCCTTGGTTGAGGCTGTTGGGTCAGCGCCTTGGGTAATCGTCACGCCGGGAATAGCTGCGACTGCTGCCTCAAAAGCAGGATCGCCCCATGCATGGAGTAGCGCCACGGAAGGTGACGGGCCAGCATAGGCCGGAACGCTGAAGTTGTTCGGGCCGTAGGACTTCTTACCGGGCGTCTGCGCGGTGTTGTTGAGCAGGTCGTTGGCTGCCTGCATGTTGGCAGCGGGTATACTCGCGCTGAAATTACTCATAGCACTACTCCCGTCTTACCAGCGACCCATGTTTCAGTGTCGGTTACTTCCTGCGTGGTGGCGAGGCGACCGAGGATGATTAGGGAGTAGATGCGACCGTTGAGCGGCCATGCACCGTTTCTTGTTCCAACGTATGTAACGTAATTGCCCATTGATCCAACAGTATCGCCGTTTGACCCAACGGACAATACCTGCAAGCTCCCATTGACACGCGCTTTAACTTGATTTGCAAGCCCACTTTGTGACCCGTCAAAAGTGGTTGTCAACACGTTTGTAATTGGAGCCGAAAACGTAGCTGCGCTACCTTGACTGGCTGCTGTTGTTCCGCGAAATGTAAATCCGTATGTTGCTGCTGCCGCAGTGGATGGAGAAGACAACCGAACCGCTCCAGCATTTACAGAAGCATCCCCAGAGGTTTCAAAATAAACGCCTGTTGCCACATCACTAATCTTCCGCACCCCACTAAACACGCTCATCTTGTCCGTGCTGGTGAAGTCAATCGCAGCCGTACTCAGCGAATCATCCACCCCGTCGAACTGCAACCAGTGCAGCCCGCCAGAGGTCTTATACAGCGGACGCTTGGCAGCGGTGGCTTGGGAGGCGTGGTTTCCTGAAATTAGTTTTACGGAGACATTATCCAGTATTACTGTATCACCGATATTATTGAAAAAACACTCGGTTCCAATATCAAAGTAATTTAGTGTTGCCGTAGCATAGCAAACTAGCGTTCCATTGGATAAAATTTGAGTCTGGAATATATTATACCCACCAGCATTTGTTCCAACGTTTAGGTATCGACTACTCGATACCGAACCGCCAACTACGTCAATGCTTATCTTATATGTATTTCCAGGCGTAACTCCGGTGACATGCAAAAATGAAGAAAGCCATCCAATACTGGTGCTTGTTTGAACAAGTTGGTTTGATATATTGGAAAGTGAAACCCCTGTATTTGGCACCCACCCTGTGGTTCCGTTACTGAAATCACCATTTGTAGCTAACTCCGGTCCAAGCACCAACTCATTCGACTTGTCCAGAATCAACCCGACCGGCTGACCATCGGCAGTGACCGGCGTGGTGCCTTGCGCGTCTTGGAACATCGTCGCCTCGCCTATCCGACGAATAGACACATTGTCAAAACTTATGTTATGCCCAACAACTTCATCAGCATTACCAATATAAAGTGTCAGCGGATTGGTATCGGCAACCACAGTTGCACTATAGGTTATGGTTTGCCCGGCTGAAATACCGTCTTCAAGCAGACCGGGTATTGTAATTATTGCGTCATATCCACTTGTTGTATCAAAATAAATTGAAAGTGCGTAGCTATCGCCAACAGTCACTTGCAATTCTGTGGCAACAAGCCCCCAAGTATTACTTGTATTAGTTACTACACACTTTCCACCTACAACAGAAGCCGTAGCTTCTATGGGTATCCATCCATCCGTGTTTGAATCAAAGGTTCCATTGACTATAAGCTCTGGACCCATGTAATTATTTATGTCGCTCGGGTCGTACCATGCGCCCTGCTCACCGGAGGCGAACAGGGAGAGCGGGGAGAATGATGCGCTTACACGCCCAATCCGCGTAATCGCCAGCGAAATAGCACTGAGGCGCATGTCAGTACAGCGCGACTAGGCTTGTTGCCGTGGTGCCCGTCGCCATTACCTTGTCAGTGCGAATCGGGAGAATAGTACCGGCGGGCAACCCCGTAAACAACACCGACACGCCATTCATCACCACCGTTACGTTGCCAGTTCCGCCGATGTACAGGGCGCGGGAATAATACTCCAGCGTGTTCGTGTCGTGGGGGGTGATGTTCTTGGCGATTGCGGAAGGAAGGTCGTTATTCGTTGTAGGGATAGTCATTGCGTATTCCTTTCGTCAGATTGCGCGAGAGTATATCAGAGTCGTTGACATTTACGCAGCCATGTGTGAGCCGGAGGCTGCACCCTCGGTGAATTCGCCAAGCCCATCCCGCCAGCTCTTCGTCTTCGGGGGTGGTTTGGGTTTTGGTGCTGACCGGGTCAGTGTCAGGCGCACGGCCCACGCGGTGGCGTCGACTTGGTCGTCGTGCTTGCCGGCCGGGAAGGTCATCAGCTCGCGCACGTACGGCTCGGTCCACGGAGCGTCCTTCTTGATGAAGACCTTGTGCAGCTGCATCCGGCCCTTGAGCGGGTTGGCCCGGACCATCTTGTCCGTGAGCGGCTGCAGCACCTCGTACGTGGTGTAGTGCTGGCGTTCGATGCACCGCTTCTCGTACTGGGCCTTGAGCGTCTTCCAGATTTGCCCGTCCTCGAAGCCCAGCAGGTCCGCGCCCCAGTTGATGCTCTGGTCAATCATGTGCTCGACGATCGCGTTGCCGTCGTCAGAGCGGAAGCGGAAGACGTGCAGGATGTAGAGGTTGTCGAATTCGTCCTGCCCGATCGTGCAGCAGACCGTGTAGTCGTTCTGGGTGTCCTCAGTGATCGCGAAGTCCCATGCCTGATAGACGAACATGTTCCGCTTCTGCGGGGCATGCACGTAGTAATGCACCATGTCCTTGGAGAAGTAGATGCCGTCGTCTGGTGTCGGGTTCTGCTGGTACAGCGCCTGCCATACCCGCTTCTGGCCGCTGGCCACGAGGTTGCGCTTGATCCGCAGCATCGCGTCGGTGTCGTAGCGCGCCGGGTGGATCGCTGTGCCTTGCGGCCGGGTGAGCTTGGCGCCCTCGGGTACAGGGCTTTCAGGGGGATACTGGACGATCCGGTCGTCGGGCAGCAGGTACTCGTCGCCCTCGTCGTTGATCGCCGGGTACTTGATCACCTCGAACGTATCGCCTTCCCCGCTGGCCATGACCTGCTGGATCTTGCCGGCCCAGTCATCCTCGTTCCACCACGTCATAATTCCTAGCACGCCGCCGCCGGGGGCTAGTCGGGTGTAGGCGGTCGAGCCGTACCACTCCCACGTGTTTTCACGGATCGTGGGCGAGTCAGCCGCCTCAATGTCCTTGACCAAGTCGTCCAGCAGGAGAATGTGGGCGCCTCGGCCTGTGATACCAGTACCAACGCCAGCAGCCATGTAGCCACCGCCAGATAGGGTGTTCCAATTCTCGACAGATTGGGAAGTTGGGTCCAGACGCATGTCAGGAAACAGAGCCTGAAAGCTAGGGTCACGGGTGAGATCACGGATGTACCTCGAAAAAGAGAGGGTCAGGGATGATGTATGGCTGGCAGCGATGATTTCCCAGTCCGGATGCTGGCCCAAGACCCACGGCGGGAAATGCCGGCTGCCCAGCTCGCTCTTGCCCGAGCGCGGGGGCATCATCAGGAGCAGCCGGGGCGACTTGCCCTGCTCCACATCCCGGATGAACCGCTCCAGTCGCCGGCAGATGTCCTCGTGCACCCACCCGGCCATGTATTTCGGCCGGTACCGCTGCACGAACGGCAGGAAGCGCCGGCGGCACAGGGCGCGCATGGCCAGTTCCTTCGCCGGGTCAGCCTCCGCTTGGGCCTGATCGAACGACGGCGGGGTGTAGGGCAGCTCGAAGGCCTCGTCCACGGCGATCTGGCGCTCGGGCGAAGACGCCTTGGGCACTTTCGGGGCAGGATCAGCGGCTGCTGCCGCAATAGCCGCCTTTGTCGCCGCCTTGGCGGCCCGGGCGGCGGCAAAAGGCTCGGTGCCGGGCGGGCGGATGACGATTTCGGGGTATTTCGAGACGGGTGCTTGGGGCGTGGGTGCTTCGGGCGCCGGGACACCGGCGTCGACGCAGAACGGGCACTGGCCGGCAGGGTTCAGCGTAGCGGTCTCGCGCTCGGTTTCGCAGGTAGAGCACGGGGTAAAGTTACTCGACACGGGTGCTCTCCCCTTCGATCAGTTTGACACGTCCTTCGATGATGTCGAGCAGCTCCATGTCGCTCATGGCCTCGTATTTCGACTGCAGGCGCTTCTGGTTGCCGCTGATCTCCAGCTTCTTGACCTCCGGCGCGTACAGGCCCAGCACTTTCGCCGTCTCCGACCAGCCTTTGATCATGCTGGCAGGGTCGGCAGACAGCTTGGCCATGTTGATGGCCTCCATGAAGCCGTCGATGACGTCGGCCCGGGTGATCTGGGCGGCGCTGGACAGCTCGTCACGTGCCGCAGCCAGCGCCCGCTGAACGGAATCCGTCTTGGCGATGGTGTTGCCGGAAGTGATCGGGCGTTTGTAGCCGGCGGCGCGGGCGGCATCGATGTTGTCCTTGCCCAGCATCTTGGCATCCACAAAGGCGGCTTGCTGCGCGGTGAGCAAGATCGATTGCGGGCGATCTGCCGTGATCGGCTTTTCCTTGGTCTTCGGTTTTGCTCTGGCCACTCGGTCACTCTCTGAGAAATTTCAAAAATTATACGAGAGCATCAGACTAAAAGATAGGGCATGCCATCCGGATATGACACTAAGGTGCTGCGAAAAATAAAAATTGAAAAATTGAAAAATTGAAAAATATTGAAACGACGTGGAATGGAAAATTGAAAATATTGAGACAACGTGGATTTAGAAAATTGAAAATATTGAAACGACGTGGATTTAGCCGCGGTAGTGCCCTCCCCCCCTCCGTCCCAAAACCCGTACCCACTTCGGATTCGGTTTCGGGTTTCTGGGAAAGGAGTCTCTTACCTAGCAGCCCGCTCGTCCCTCGCGTGCGTCGTGCATTGGCGGTGAAGAGGAAGATTGGCTTCCTCGCCACTCAAGGAGTAACACCATGTCCGCACGCATCACGAAGAATGAACTGATCGCCATCAATGCACGCCTGTCCGCCGAGGTCGCCGCCCTGCGCGCCGAGCTGTCCGCTGCCAAGGTACAGCGCCACGTCGAGAGCAACGTGCGTCCGCAGACCGAGCACGAGTACGCGTCGCGCGAAGAAGCGACGACCGCGTGCAAGCGCCTCGCTGCATCCGAGCACAACCAGCGCGCTGTGTTCAGCGTCGTCGGCACCACGGTCATCGCCCGCGCTCGCGCCCACTAATTCATCTAGCACGGAGAGTGTCACGCTCTCCGTGCATATTACTAAGGAGATTCACATGGAAGCTTATGCTACCAAGGACGCCACTGTTGCTGCAATTGAACAGCTGGGCTTTACACGGGTCGTACCGGACGAACTGTTCTTCGATTCACCGAAGAGCGACGAGTTCGGCATGCCCGTTGTGCAGGCCCATGTGTACCAGTGCCACAACAAGTACTGGTGTGTTGACCTCGAAGGTGCGTTTCGCGCACCGATCGTATGGAGTGGACCACGGGCATCGTGGGACACGACCGATACGACGCAGGGGTTTATCGACTGGCTCGACCAGCACAACACCGGTTGGCGTTAACCGCAACGTGGCGTGTGCATATTACTAAGGAGATCTTTATGACCGCACATCATGAACGTGCTGTCGAGCAACTCATGCGCCGCGGGCGCGTCCAGTTGCGCGATCGGGAAAATGGCAACCTCTACGTGTCGAACCAGTGGGACGGCACGTACAAGATTCTCGAGTGGGACGACGCGAGCGACGTCGATGATCATTACGAAGTCACACGTGACCGCGGCAGCGCGCTTGAGGAAATCGCCAAATGGTTCGCATCGCTTGAGCAAATTCGCGCGCTGTAGGCCAGTAGCACGGCGTATATTCAATAACCGCGATATACCAACGGTATGTGCTTTGTTCCACTTTAACGGAACGCTGGAAACCCTTGCAGGACAAGGGTTTCCAGCGTTTTACCGTCAATTTGTTCCATATGCCATGCGAGTTAGGGAACAACTTTGCACACCTGTTGCAGCTGTTCTAGACCTGTTGTCATACAACAACGGCATAACATGACGCGCTTGAAACGACGGTATACCGTCGTTTACGCCAACAGCATGTACGTTTTGCTGCTTTACCGATTATGACTGGTTCATATGACAATGGAGTTAGGGAACAATGTTCCGTGTTTTTCAACTTCAGCGGCAGAACGTACACGCTTTATTATTTCTACTCTTTTTATTATTTTATGTAGTTGAAAGTAGTAGTAGTAGTTTAATAATAATAAGAGTGTAATAAAAACAAGCACTTAGCGTGTCTTTTGTTCCGTATCTCAGTCGAATTCTTCCTTCGGAAAATCGCTCGCACGCTGCCTAATAAATAGGCAACCACCAGTTTTGCCGAAGTTAGTGGTCACTAACATATGGAACAAGGTTAGTGACCACTAACATGCGTATTATTCCATCTGCATGAAAGAACGCTCGTCCCTCGCGTTCGTCGTGCATGACATTTGCAAGTAATCCACTTGCTCATCAAGGAGTCTGAAATGTCTGTTTTGAACAAACACAAACATGGAATACCGCCCAGCGCTGTTTACATCGGGCGTGGTAGCAAGTGGGGAAACCCTTTTGTGATCGGGCCGACTCAAAGCCGTGACATGGTCTGCGACAAACACAAGGAATATCTTTGGGCGCAGATTCGAAACGGAACGATCAGCCTTGAAGAACTTGCCGCATTGAAGGGCAAGGATCTTGTCTGCTTCTGCGCGCCCTTGCGGTGCCATGGACATACTTTAGAACAAGCGGCTGAATGGGCCGCTAACCAACTTACTCATAAAGGAGGCTGAAATGTCTGTCCTTCGTTCTACTCTTTCCCCCGTATTCGGTACTGTCGTTCTTTCGGGCCGTGCAATTCGTCGTGCCTACCCTGTCGTGGTACGCGGTGTTGGTACCGTGGCTGGCGCTGCAGTCGGCGTTGTGTGTGCTCCGATGATCGAGATTGTCATCGGTGCTTCGCTGGGCATGCGTGTCGCCAACGACGCCATGGATCGTATCCTTCCTCAAGGAGAGTGATCATGTCCTCCATGCTTTCATCGGTGTTGTTCTTCGGTCTCTTGACCGCAGCGGTTGAATTCTTGTTGCTCTACAAGTTCATGCCGCTCCGGTGGCTGCGCAAGAAACCTGTTCAAGCCGCTCTTCACTTCGGTGTCGCTGCCCTCAATCTCCTCATTCATTGGGGCACTATCGTCGGCACGATGACTGCAATCACTGCCCTGTTTGTCAGCTTCATCACTGTGCCAACGGTCATTGCAGCTCTCACTTTTACTCATAGCTGGAGACGCCCGAATGGCACGCCCCGTTGATATTGAACATTCTGCCAACTCTGCTCATCTCGAGTGGGTTGGCAGCACCGAGCAAGACCCGCTGTATATCCTCATGCAGCGAGAAGCAGAAAATGAGGACGGGGTTGATAGTCCCGAAGACAACGCTATCTACTACTTCAACGATTCACCTTTGACCAAATCTCGTAATTCCACCACGAACTAAGGAGCAATACCATGAACCTCAAGCACATCGTTTCCCAACTGGGCTTCCTCAACGAATCCGCCATTCGCCGCGTGCTCAACAGCTGTATCTACCCGTTGCGCCGTTACGCTCTGATAGAAATCGGCAAGGACGAGCCGAATATCATCGCTATCAAGACCTGCCGTACGCTGGAAGCAGTGATTGCGGAACTCGATCCCGAGCATGTCCATACGTTGGACTCCACTGCGCTCTTCGTCTTCAATGCGCAAGAAGACGAGCGTCCGGAAGCAGAACGCAAACAACGTGCACGTGCTTTGTTGGTACGTGAAATCGCCGACGGCCGTAGCGCACCCCCGCGGTCGAAAGCCGAGTTGGATACCCGTATCAAAACCATCATGCACAAGCAGATGGAGGACATTACGGCCAATTTCGGCAAAGCTGCCAAGGCCGTCGGCGATCTCGAGTCGTTGGGGTATGCCCACACGCACGAAGAGATCGACAACGAGAACGGCATCGGTACTCGTCTCGAATTCGCTCTCACCAACGAATACGATCAGCACGAGATTCCGGAGTACGTGCAAGACGCGCTGATCAGCAAGATCGTCGACGCCGCCATTCGCGTGTATTCGGATGGTGTTCGTCAGTTGGCCAGGGCACGTGTTGGTTTTCAGGAAACTGAAGCCCTTGCGCTGAAGCAGTCAGCAGTGTTGCTTGCCGGCGCGCTTGGTGTTACCGAAGACGAACTCGAGGTTGCTGTTCACAAGCAAACCACCCGTGTAGAAGACTTGTTTGCCAAGCTTGAGAACACCGAAGACACGCCGACAATTGACACTCCGCCGAAAGGAGCCACTCCGTCCGAAAAAGCTAAGCGTCAACGCGTAGCTAAGGCAATGGCGGCTGGTATCAGCTCTGCCGATATGGCTATGGCCGGCGGCGTCAAGTAACAAGCAGATAGGCGGCGCGGGGTAACCCGTGTCGCCTTTTCTGTGAATACCTTTCTTTCATGGTAAGTCATTAGGAGATCCAAATGAAAATCGTACTTAGCCGTGGCTTGCTCAAAGCTTCGGAAACCACTGGCATCAGCATCCTGCAAAACGTAGCGCATGCTACTGGCGAACGCTTCGTGTTCCCGCAGGCGGATATCAACTCGGTTATCGACGAAGCGATTGTCGCCGCCGAGCCGCTCAAGCACATCTCGGTGTATCGTCTCGAAGACGACGCGGACGAGGTGGTGTTCGAGATCAGCGACGCGCTGATTCTTCGCGTCTTCGACATGTACTCGCACGTGTCGCAGCACCTGTGTTCGATCTTCATGTTCGTACGCCCGATGTTCGGCATGCTTACCCGCGAAATGAAAGCCATCGACAGTATGGTTTTTGAAAAACGGGAGTAACAAGCAAAAAGCCGGTGGCGGAAACGCCATCAGCCTATCTTTTCTCTCGCCGCAATTCCACGGCACTACAAAGGAAAACAAAGCATGGCCACAGTCGATAAAAGTATTGCCGACCGCATCGTCGCCGGAGAATTCCCGGAGGACGATGCACGCAAGATCATAGAGTACGACAACGCCTTTCGCGGAGTCAGTTACGGCGTGATCTTTGGCGACGATGATCCTGACAAGTATGCTCCGTCGGAGTTCGTTCGCAATCCGCGTGTGTATTGGGAAAAGTAAGCTCCAGCGTGGCCCCGTGCGCTTAATCACGAGGCATACGAGAGGGAGCGCAACTTCCCCCGGTCAGTACGGAGTTCTCGCCCTTCGCCGTACGCGCGCTCCCTCCCGTATTTGTTTTTGTCAGGGTGAAACCCTTGAGTTTCGCTCTGATAGTAGCTGTCGTTCTTCAACCCTTTCTGAAAGGTAATCATGAAAAAAGACCCTGATCTCCTCCGTCCTTTCGACATGGAGAAAGCCAAAGCCGGCGAAGCAATCTGCTGGAGCCATCTCTCCGATTCGTTTTCTTTCATCGGTGAAACCGCGCAAGGCAGCATTGCCGGCATGACCCCCAAAGGGCTGATTGCTACTCCTTCGCCGCATAGCCTGCGCATGAAGCCGTTGTTCTGGAAGAACAGTCGCCCGGTCTACAAGGGCGATAAGCTTTGGCACAGGATCGCCAAGAAGTTCATCGAAGTTGATTGCTTGCAAGACGAGATGGGCGCTGCTGAGCGTGGTTTCTTCATCGATGCTGACGGTATCAATGCCGTGGCAGAATTGTGTTTCTGGGATGAACCGAAACCGAAGCCGGCGCCGTTGTTCCAGCACGAAGGCAAAGATGTATTCCCCGGCGATCGCCTGTGGAATCACCAGCACAAGGAGTATGTCACGGTCGCTCGCATGCAGAATATTCCGGCCATCGGCAACGTTTACTACTTCGTGGCTACCGACGGAAGCTTTTGCTGCGCAGCGTTCTGCAGCTGGGAAAAGCCCGGCGACGTACTGGGCACGCTTGACGGCCTTCCGGTTCGTGTCAATTCGACGCTTTGGCACAATTATGACAATTGCTGGGTCAAGATCGTCGGTATTCTTTCCAACAAGGACTATCTCGACGACACCGGCACGAGCCGCTCGCCTTGTTATCTGCATTGGGACAAGCCGGAACCGCCGAAAACCACGCAAGTTCGTTACGCGAACGTGTACAACGGCACCGACCAGCCCATGCTCGGCCCGATCCACTTTACCAAGGAATTGGCCGAGAAGAGCGCATCTTGTGATGCCCGTGGCATCGCTCGTATCGAGTGGGAAGAGTAACCATGGGCGAAGCCAAGCTGCGTGGTTCTTTCGAAGAACGCAAGGCGATGGCCGCAGAGCGCGAGCGCAAGGCCCGGAAGGAACGGGCCGCGCGCGAGGCGCTCCGCCCCGAGGGCAAGTCACGTTTCGGCAGCTTGCTCTCTGCTGCATTAGCCTTCAGCGCTGATTCGTTCTTTTCCAAGAAATAATCTCCCTCTAAGGGGCCACATGTCCTACAACGCCCATCAGATAATGCTCGACAACTTCCGGTTGAAGGCATGGGAACTTCAGTATTGTCAACGTGAAGACCTTGCTGCCCCTATCGTTTACAAGGGGTATGTTACAGGGCTGACACACCACTCATACGCGCGGGTGTCGCATCTGTTGAAACCCGGTGACAAGCTCTATGTTCGTGCTGATCCGGATAACAAATACGACACGAACGCAACGGGTTTGTTTTTCCGTCGCTCTGATACTGCCGAAGCAGAGCCGGTGCAAATCGGCTGGATTCCGAAAACGTTGAATCGTGTTGCTGCTCAAGCCATTCGGGAAGGGTATCGGTTGCTTGCAACGATCAATGCCCATAACCCGACTACAAGTAACCCGACGACAATGCTCATGTGTACCGTCGTAATCGTTAACCAACTCCCTCAAAAGGGAAACCCACCCGCAGTACTTACTCAGGAGATTCACATGTCCAAACTCGCCACCGTCGTTCAGAAGAATATTGACCTCGGCACCTCTGCTGCATTCCTCGAAGCCGGCCGCATCGCCAATAACCAACTCAGCAGTATCGCTTCCAAGAAGCTGCCGATCATGGTTCGTGCCTACGCCGATACCGCCCTTGGCCGCCTGCTGCTGGCCAACGTCGCCCTGATGGCCCGCGATCACTTCCGTCCGGATGATGAGCGCCTCGGCAAGCTGGTCAACGCCATGACAGTCAGCGCCTATCAGGAAGTGCTGCAGAACTTCGACGTCGAGCAGATGATCGACGATCTGGTTTCTAACAGCACGATCAAGAAGGCCCTGAAGTCGATCGACTCGGCCAGTGCCGCCGAAGCGGGCTGATCATGTTCCTGCCCAAAGCGGTTTACGCGCAGATAGCAGACATTTGCTATGAACGCGAGCGGCGGAGCGAGCCGGCATACGAAATACGCAGAGGACAAGAGCAAATTCGTTCCATACCAATGGGG